>FWPU01002887.1_pt1 | contig 45489 bp, 38 predicted proteins | sample 2228361 | NCBI WGS metagenome assembly FWPU01 (sample SAMEA103939777, study PRJEB20133) | metagenome
GCTTGTCCCTGTCCGAAACAACGGACAGCCACAAGGGACAGGGTTTATCTCTGTCCGAAACAACGGACAGCCACAAGGGCTGTCCCTACAAAAACGGAAAAAAATTACGGACAACCATAAAGGTTGTCCCTACAATAATAAAACAAAAACAACCGTAGGGACAGGGCTTGTCCCTGTCCGAAACAACGGACAGCCACAAGGGACAGGGTTTATCTCTGTCCGAAACAACGGACAGCCACAAGGGCTGTCCCTACAAGTCCGAAACATACAGAATTGTTTGGGTAAAAATGAAAGGAGCGAATAAATGAAAAAACTCAAAATAGGTGACCTGGAAAAAATAAGGGAAAAGGTTGCAAAAACCAGGCTCTTGAGAGAAGGTTCTGCCACGGTGCGGATCACGGTGCACATGGGTACCTGCGGTATTGCCGCAGGCGCGCGTGACATACTAACGACTGTTATGAAGGAAATCGAAAAGAAAAAGGTTACTGATGTTATCGTTACTACTTCGGGCTGTGCAGGTTTATGTAGCCGTGAGCCAATGGCAACCGTGGAGCTTATGGATAAACCTCCAGTAAAGTATGTTGATCTGACACCGGAAAAGATAGAAAAGATATTCTCCGAACATGTGATAAAGGGTAATATTGTCAAAGAATACGCCCTGGCTATAGGAAGCGAAACAACGCCTTAAGAATAACAGAAAACATGGTTGCCAATTTGTCAGAAAATCATGGAGAAGAATATCAGATTATCAGGAGTTCAGAGAATACTTTTACACTTATGCTCTGTTATCCTGATAACCACTTCCTGATAATCTGATTTCCTGATAAACTTAAATGATTTTGTGATTTCTCTTAGAAGGAGGTCTTCTTGAAAGGTCTTAGAATGCATCTTCTGGTCTGTGCGGGAACGGGCTGTGTTGCTGGCGGTTCTTATGAGATAAAAGAGGCGTTAATAAAAGAAATAAATAAAAGAAAATTACAAGATGAGATCGCAGTAATCTCTACAGGTTGTAATGGATTTTGTGAACGCGGTCCTATTGTTGTTGTTCAACCTGACGGTATTTTCTACCAGCGTCTTAAAAAGGAAGACATTCCATTCCTGGTTGAAGAACACTTTCTAAAAGGTAGGCCCGTAAAGAAACTCATGTATACACCGCCAGCTGAGGAATTGCCGGTTCCGAAAATGTCCGACATCGGATTCTTTAGACTACAGCGATTAATAGTACTGCGTAATCGGGGAAGAATAGACCCGGAAGATATAGAAGAATATATTGCCTTTGATGGTTATAAGGGGCTTGAAAAGGCACTGACAAAAATGACGCCCGAGGCAATAATAAAAGAAATAAAAGAATCCGGGTTGCGTGGTAGAGGCGGTGCTGGATTTCCCACTGGTCTGAAATGGGAGCGTTGTCGTCAACAATCTGGCAACGGAAAATATGTTATCTGTAATGGCGATGAGGGCGATCCCGGTGCCTTTATGGATAGGAGTGTGCTTGAGGCAGATCCGCATGCAGTTGTCGAAGGTATGATAATTGGTGCAAAGGCGATCTGTGCAAATAAGGGATACATCTATGTGAGAACAGAATATCCCTTAGCGTTGCAGCGCATAAGAAAAGCAATTGAGCAAGCAAGAGATTATGGGCTTCTGGGAAAAGATATTCTGGGTACTGGTTTTGATTTTGATATTGAGGTTTCGCGTGGTGCAGGCGCATTCGTTTCTGGTGAAGAAACTTCTTTGATTGCTGCAATAGAAGGTAGAATAGGTGTTCCAAGACAACGTCCCCCCTACCCTGTTCAAAAAGGGTTGTGGAAAAAACCGACTGTTATAAACAATGTTGAAACCTGGGCAAACGTTCCTCAAATAATTGAAAAAGGTGCAAAATGGTTCTCCTCAATTGGCACCGAGACAAGCAAAGGCACAAAAATCTTTTCTCTTGTTGGTAAGATTAACAATACAGGTTTGGTTGAAGTGCCGATGGGTATTACTATAAAAGATATTATTTATGAAATCGGTGGTGGTATTCCCAAAGGGAAAAAATTCAAAGCAGTTCAGACCGGCGGTCCTTCAGGCGGCTGTATTCCAGAAAACCTCCTCAGTCTATCGATTGACTACGAAACTTTGAAAAAGGCTGGTTCAATGATGGGTTCTGGTGGTATGATTGTCATGGATGAAGATACCTGCATGGTTGATGTAGCAAAATACTTTATGAACTTCTTAAGGGATGAATCCTGTGGCAAATGTCTTTCTTGTCGTGAGGGCACGCAGAGAATGTGGGAGATTCTTGGCAAGATCACTGACGGTGAAGGAACAATGGAAGACCTTGCAGTCCTTGAAGAGCTTGCCTATGCCGTGAAGGATGCATCTATGTGTGGTCTCGGACAGACCGCGGCAAATCCTGTATTATCCACTCTGCGTTATTTCAGAGACGAGTATCTTGCACATATCAAGCAGAAGCACTGTCCAGCAGTTGTTTGTAAAAATATAATCTCATCGCCGTGCCAGCATGTCTGTCCCATTGGAACAGAAGTCCCCGCATACATTGGCTATATCGCCCGCGGCGAATTTGAGAAAGCTTATGAAATCATTGTAAAAGATAACCCGCTTCTGAGTATATGCGGAAGGGTATGTAATCATCCCTGTGAGGCAAAGTGTCGTGCAGGTCAAGGTGGAGAACCAATTGCGATAAGAACCTTGAAGAGATTTGCGGCAGAATATGGTAATAGCTCAAAACTGAAAAAGTCAACCAAACCTACTGGCGACAAGATTGCGATAATTGGTTCCGGTCCGTCAGGACTAATGGCAGGTTACCATCTTGCACAAAAAGGTCATCAACCGGTCATTTTTGAATCACTACCTGTTATCGGTGGAATGCTGGCAGTTGGAATACCTGAATACCGATTACCAAGAGATATCCTTAAAAGGGACATTCAACGTATAATAGCTGCTGGTGTTGAAATAAGAACGAAGAAAACACTGGGAAAGGATTTCACAATTAATGACCTATTGAAAGAAAACTTCAAGGCTGTATATGTTGCGATAGGTGCCCACAAAAGTGTGAAACTGGCGATTACGAATGAAGATACCGAAGGCGTCATACCCGCAATGGAGTTTTTGACGAACATTCACTTGAATAAGAAAATCAACATAGGGAAAAGAGTCGCAGTCGTAGGTGGCGGTAATTCAGCCGTGGATGCGGCAAGGGTCACAAATAGATTACCCGATGTTGATAAAGTTACGATATTATACCGCCGGACCCACGCTGAAATGCCCGCATATGCTGAGGAAATTGAGAGTGCGCTTGAGGAAGGGATTGAAATACAATATCTAACTGCACCCGTAAAAGTGATAAAGAAGGACAACAAAGTTGTCGGTGTTGAATGCGTTAGGATGAAACTTGGCGATGTTGATGAGTCAGGAAGGCGCAGGCCTATTCCCATTAAGGGTAGCGAATTTGTAATTGAAATTGATACACTTATTCCAGCAATCAGTGAACAACCAGATATTTCTTGTCTTGGTTCTGAGCATAAATTTGATATCACGGGTTGGAATACCTTCAAGGTTGATCCAGATACTTATGCGACGAATATCCCAGGTGTTTTTGCTGGTGGTGATGCAATAAGGGGACCGAGCACAGTGATTGAGGCGATGGCTGATGGCAAAAGAGTTGCGGAAGCAATTGATAGGTATGTTAAGGGTGAAAAAATTGAATTCACCTATAAACTGACAAGACCGTCGGTTTATGTTGACCCTGTAAAACTTACTGAAAAAGAACTCCTGGAGAATAAGAGGCAGAAATCAAAGAAAATCAGTGTTAAGAACCGAATAAAAAACTTTAAAGAGGTAGACACCGGTTTTGATAAACAATCTGCGATAAAAGAAGCAAAGCGATGTTTGAGATGCGATTTAGAAGTCAAATCTGATGATGAAAAAAGGAGAAAAAATGATAAAGTTTAAACTGAATGGATTAGAGGTGGAAGTTGAAGAAGGCTCCACTGTGCTTGAAGCCTGTAAATTTTATGGCATTGAAATCCCCACATTATGCTACAATGAAGGATTGACACCCTATGGCGGTTGTCGTCTCTGTTTGGTTGAAATTGGTGAAGGTGATAATGCCAAACTGGTAAGTTCCTGTACCTATCCTGTTGAACCTGGTCTCGTCGTTAGAACCAACACAAAAAGGGTCATCAATGCACGCAAGATGATGATTGAATTATTGCTGTCTATTTGTCCTCAGTCAAAAACGATTCAGGATTTAGCTTCCAAGTTCAATGTCCGTCAGGTTAGATTTAAGGTGCGGAACGATGATTGCATAGTCTGTGGACTGTGTGTGCGCATGTGCAAAGAACAGATGCAATCCGGAGCAATCGGTGTTGTTGAGCGTGGCTACAAAAAAAAGATTGCAACACCATTTAATATTCGTTCAGAAGTCTGCCGGCTCTGTGGTGGCTGCATTTACATCTGCCCTGCCTGTCAGCTAAGATGTCAGGGACCCGAGCCACCAACAGCTGTTTGCAATGCCTGTTTGAGTCTGGAGCCGACCTGCATTGAGGTACATGACGACTACCAATGCTGGATGGGTACTACAGGAGATTGTGGAACATGTGAAGGTCGGCCCGACCAAACAAAACAAAAGAAATGAATTATTCTGCAATTAATGCTGCAAACTATTTTGTAAATGCTAATAACACTAATTTTGTTATTTTTACGAAAGGAGAAAAAACATGGGTTCATTATCAAGAATAAATGCATCAGCAGCAACATTAACAAAAAATAGAACTGAAGAATCAATAGTCCCACTTAGTGGCATGTGTGTGACTTGTGTTGATGGTTGTATAGGTATGTGCGAAATCGGTAAATCTGCTTATCGTGGTCATGAAGTGCTTTACCCTCAGCCATTCGGAATAATAACTGCCGCTTCAGAAAAGAATTACCCGGTTGATTACTCCCATTTCAACATTATGGGAACAGCAGTGGGCGCCCATGGAATTGAACCAGATCCAGACAAAGCAATCTTTCCAAGTGTCAACATTGAGCAAAGAATCGGCCATGACAAAGGTATCAAAGTGCGTTTTCCTGCTGTTGTGCCAGGCCTCGGTTCAACAAATGTTGCAAAGAACAACTGGGATGGAATTGCAATTGGCGCTGCCATCTCAGGAATTATAATGACCATCGGCGAGAATGTTGCGGCTATGGATATGGAATCTGAGATAAAGGGCGGAAAAGTAGTAAAGGCACCTGATCTGGATTATCGTGTAAAAGCCTATAAACAGTGGCAGAGAGACGGTTATGGTGCGATTGTGGTTCAGGCAAATGTTGAAGATACAAGGTTGGGTGTTCAGGAATACGCAATTCAAAAACTGGGTGTTGAAGTCGTTGAACTGAAATGGGGTCAGGGCGCAAAGGACATTGGCGGTGAGGTAAAGATAAAAGATTTGAAAAAGGCACAGGAGTTGCGAGGGCGTGGATATGTAGTATTGCCTGATCCACTTGATGAAAATGTGATAAAGGCATTTGAAAAACGTGCCTTCTCAGAATTTGAGCGACATTCAAGAATCGGTATGGTGGAGCTGGATTCATTTGTCAAAAGGGTTGAAGAACTTCGTAATGCGGGAGCAAAGTATGTCTTTCTAAAAACAGGGGCATACCGGCCAGCAGATTTGGCACGGGCAGTAAAATATGCTTCAGTGGCAAAGATTGATTTGTTGACTGTTGATGGTGCGGGTGGCGGTACAGGTATGAGTCCCTGGCATATGATGAATGAATGGGGTGTTCCTCCAGTTGAATTGCACTCGCTAACTTATTTTTATGCTGATAAGCTTGCTAAGAGAGGTGAATATATTCCTGCTATCGCCTTTGCTGGTGGAATTGCATTTGAAGATCAGGTATTCAAGGCACTGGCACTTGGTGCACCTTATGTGAAACTCGTCGGTATGGCGCGTTCAGTAGTATGTGCAGCAATGGTTGGTAAAACAATCGGCAAAAAGATTGAAGAAGAAGAAATTCCAGTATTTGTTGAGCGTTTCGGAAATCAAAAAGAGGAAATATTTGTCACTGCTGCCGCATTGAAGCGTGAGCTGGGTAAGGATTTTGACAAACTGTCCACAGGTGCACTTGGTGTCTACACCTATATTGAGCGTCTGGCTCAGGGTTTACGCCAGCTTATGTGCGGCAGCAGGAAATTCACCCTTGACTATATCACCAGAGATGATATTGCTGCCCTTACAAAAGATGCAGCAAATATCTCTGGTATTCCATATATTACTGAAGTTGATAAAGAAGAGGTAGAGAAGATACTGAAGGGATAAGAGATACAGGACAGGAAGTTTTAAGACCCTCACCTTCATCCGTCTCTCTTTAAGGGGACGGGATAAGGTGAGGGTGAAAGGAGTTATGATGTCTACTCAACAGAAATTTTCTGTAGCTGATATGGCGAGAAAACAGATTGAAAATGCAGCAAAAACAATGGGGCTACCTGAGTCATTACGCACTATTTTTATGTGTCCCAAGCGAATGCTGCGCGTAACATTCCCGATTCAAATGGACAATGGAAACGTCAAGTGTTTTACGGGATATCGATGCCAGTATAATGATGCCCGTGGGCCTACAAAGGGTGGAGGCAGGTATAATCCTGATGTTTGCGAAGACGAAGTAATTGCGCTTGCCGCCTGGATGACTTGGAAATGCGCGCTTGTTGATCTACCCTATGGCGGTGCCAAAGGTGGTGTTATCTGTGATCCAATGAAACTATCAGAAAGGGAGCTTGAGAAGATTACCAGACGATATACTGCCGAGATTATGCCCGTTCTGGGTCCACACATTGATATCCCTGCACCTGATGTTTTTACTACTTCTAAGACAATGGCATGGATGATGGATACATTTAGCATGATGACCGGAAGGACAGAACCGGCGGTTGTTACCGGCAAGCCAGAGGTTCTTGGTGGTTCAAAAGGTAGAAAAGAAGCAACGGGTAGGGGTGTCTTTATCACAACCCGGGAACTTTACCGTAAACTCGGAAAATCGTTGAAAGACACAAAGGTAATTGTGCAAGGATTTGGCAATGTTGGCAGTTATGCCGCATATTTTCTTTCCCAGGAAGGAGCGAAGATAATAGCGGTATCAGATTCTTCGACCGGGATCATCAACAATAATGGATTTGATGTCAAGGACTTAATGGAGTGTGTGGAAAAGCACAAACTTCTTGAACCGTATACCAAGGGTGAGAAAGTTCCCCGAGACGAGGTATTGTATCAGGACGCAGAACTCCTGATACCGGCTGCACTGGAAAACCAGATTCGCGAAGACAACGCCGGTAAGATAAAAGCCAAAGTAATTGTGGAAGGCGCAAATGGACCTACTTCACCCGAAGCCGATGAAATACTTGAAAAGAAAGGTATTTATGTGATACCCGATATTCTTGCGAATTCAGGCGGTGTCATCGTAAGCCATTTTGAATGGGTGCAGGCGCTGTCTGGATTATACTGGGAAGAAAGGGAAGTAGTTGACAGATTGGAGAGAAAATTGGTGAGAACCTTTGACGAAGTCTGGGATACTGCCAAACGAATGAAAACATCACTAAGAGTGGCAGCATATATTGTTGCCCTGAGCCGTGTTTCTGAGGTTTATAAATATCGTGGCATATTCCCTTAAGAAATGGCGCGTGAACGACGTTTAATAATGGTTTCCTCTGCTGTTACTGCCTTAGCTAATTGTTAAAAGATATCTATTTTTCTCGCCAGGACTGCCTTTCCTCTGTATTCTGGAAATAGTATTGGTGCTTTGCGCGTAGTCTTTATTCCTGCATCAGCAAGCATTTTCTTGTATTTCTTAAGATGTTCAAGAGTTAGTTTACCGAACTGGGGATTTGTCTTAAGATACTGGGCGGTTGAAATGCCTGCTCTTCTGCCGAAGACAAGACAGTCAAGTGTTGAATTGCCCATCAATCTATTCTTGCCGTGCACACCCCCTGAAACCTCGCCCGCAACCCACAAACCTTCAACATTTGTTCTACCCCATGGGTCAGTTTCCACACCACCATTCTGATAATGGAGTGTCGGAAAAACCAGGACCGGATCTTTGCGAATATCAATGTCAAATCTTTTGTACATCCTTAGCATGCCCGGAAAAGACTTCTCAATAGCGCCAGTGCCATTCTTGACATCAATCAATGGTGTGTCAAGCCAGATGCCGCGCATGCCTGTTGGTGTTACAATGCCTTTTTCTCGTACATAACACTCTTTTATAAAAGCACTTGCCTCAACATCCCTCGGTTCAAGTGGAAAAACAAATGCCTCACCATCACAATTCAATGGTTGAGCACCCATACCGCGGAGTTTCTCGGTTAAGAGTAATCCTATGATCTGTTGTGGGTATGCAGCACCAGTTGGATGGTATTGAACTGTGTCTGTATCACGAAGTTTTGCTCCAGCGCGATATGCAAGCACAAGACCATCAGCAGTTGCACCATAGTGATTCGTTGTTGGGAATCCTCTTATGTGTAATCTGCCAAAACCGCCTGTGGCGAGAATGGTTGCCTTCGCCTGGACGGTTTTGTATTCACCTGTTTCAAGATTATAAAGAATTGCACCGGTGACACGATTTGCATCAGTGAGGAATTCAATAACAGGATAGAATTCAAGAGTTGGAATGCCGCGACATCTAAACTCGTCCCTCAGTACCCTCAATTCCTCAAGACCGGTATAATCCCTGCAGGCATGCATGCGCAGTCTTGAACCACCACCAAAAGCCTTTTCTACGAAACTGCCATCAGGTTCTCTATCCAGAATTGCTCCAAGACTACAGAGCCATTCCATAACAAATGGTGCGTCATTGACCAGGGCTTCAACAACTTCTGGCTTATTGGCGAAATGACCTCCGCCAATAGTGTCAATGAAGTGAATTACGGGAGAATCGTTTTCGCGGTCTGCGGCCTGGGTTCCACCTTCAGCCATCATTGAATTGGAATCCCCATGGCGTAATTTATTTACAAGTAAAATGTTCTCTGGTTTTATACCATTGTCATTTGCGAGCAATGCTGCGGAAGTTCCTGCAAGACCGCCACCGATTATCAGAAGATCCACACTATAGTCAGGTGCAGAAATTTGCATACTATCCGGGTCAATCAAAGGATTTGCTTCAAGAAGGTCAGCAACTTCGTTTGGGGTCAAGTCGCCGGTGTTCGGACCTATCGCAAGTTGCCTTTTTCCGCCGGGTGCATAGTCGGGGTGACAGAGTTTCAAAACTTCTTCTCTTTCTTGCATTGTCATTGCCTTTGGTGTATAGTCTTTTCGCTGCGCCCTTGTTTTGTTAACATTATCAATCAATTTTCTCATATATTCTGGATAACCGCCAATAAATTTAAGTTCTGCCATTTTTTCTCCTGTTATTTTTCCTTCTCAATGTCTCGAGAAGTATAGACCTTTCTCAGTTCTTCTTTTGGCAGGGTCATCAACCTCTTGATTTCTGCTTCAAATTTACCCTGTTTGATTTCTTCAAGTCTTTTCACCAGGTGCTCAGGCAATGATTCTTCGTATTTTCCGTAGAGTCTGCGACCGAGCTGGGCATAGTTGTACTGCGCAAGCTCTGCCGGACAGCGAATAGCACACAATCCACATTGAATGCAGTCAAATGAGATTTCTGCCATTTTTTCAATGTCTCCCCTTTTACCGCAGGCAATATATTCCATCACATCAATATCCTGGGGGCATGCCTTGGTGCAGGAATTACAGCCCAAGCATCGCAAAATCTCCGGATAGGATTTCAAGAATGCCTCAATGCCTGGTTGAAGCTGATTTAGATCGTAATCAACCCGTTGCGCAGGTGTGAATGGAATCTGAACAAGATACATTCCATCTTCGGCGCGTGTTTGACACGCAAGAGCTGTCTTTAGACGGTAGTCACCCTCAATTCTGTAAACAGTCGTACAGGCGCCACAGAAACCGGCGCGGCAACCACAGCTCCGGATGAAGCGGTATCCAGCGAATTCCATCGCCTGCATTATTGTTAAACCTGCCGGAACACGGTATTTTCTTCCCATAATGGAGATGGAAATCCAATGCTTGATATCCTTGTCGTCAATACCCGTTATGACGGACTTATTGGCATCAGCAATTTCGTCCATAATATTCTTTCTTTCATCAGTCATTTCTTAAACCTCCTTTTCATAGATTAAATCAAGTAATTTGTCATTGTCAAAGATTAATCGCACGACCATGATAAATTATATCCATAAACATTTTACTGTCAACTGTTGACTTTGTGTTGTGTTTAAATATAATTTGTCATGCAAAAATACAATTTTGGTCTTATAGTTCTCGGTGGATTATTTTCTGGATTCTGTTTTGGTCAACAACCTGCAGAAGCCAATATCACAATGCTTGATCACCCAGTAATATCTGAGGAGTATAATTTGATGCCTGGAGACACAATCCTGGTTACAGTATCTGGTTCAACAAATTATTCCTACACCACAGCTATTACCTATGAAGGCAAGGTTGTGATCAATGTTCCGGTATCATCTACGCCAACACCCCAGGGTTATTTTGTTCCCCGTTATGATGCTGTGGCAGCAATTCCAATATATGATTTGAACCTTAAATCTGCGAGGGATTCGTTACTGAAGATTTTCCAGCACTACTTTAGAAATATAGATATTGACATTACATTGGTAGGAATGAGAAGATTTGTGGTCTATGTTGTGGGCGAAGTAAAAAAACCGGGTATGATTGTTGCATTTCCTACGGATCGTGTTTCTGAAACAATAAAGAGAGCAGGTGGGACGACTTCTATTGGTTCGCGTTCAAAGATAAGACTTCAGAGAGGAGATAATCCCATCAGGGTCGTGAACCTTGAAGAATTTGAGCGTTCTGGCAATGTTGTCTACAATCCTTTTGTAAGAGATGGTGACTTGATCCATGTGCCCAAAATGGAAAAGTCCGTAATAGTAAGAGGAGCTGTCTTCGGTAAGATGGGTTACGAATTGCGGGTATCACAACTAACTGCTTCAATGGAAAGAACGAGCGAAGGATTGTATGAATTAAACCTCGGTGAAAAACTGTCTGATTTCATAAGCAAAGCTGGTGGGTTAACACCCTGGGCAGACCAGAAAAGTGTATATATTCAAAGGGGCGACGCACGGATTAATATTAATCTGCAGGAAGCACTTGGCAACGAAAACAGTGAACAGAATCTTGAATTGCAGGACGGAGATATACTTGTAATCCCCTCTGTAAATGCGATTGTCTATGTTCAGGGCCAGGTTGTTAATCCTGGTCCATTTCCATTCCAAGCAAACCTGAAAGCAAGCGATTACATTGGACTTGCTGGCGGTCCCCTTGCAGAAGCAAATATGTCAGGTGCCTATGTTGTTCGTGGTAAAAAGAGAATTTCTGTTAAGAAAGATCCAATTATCATGGAAGGTGACAGGATTTTTGTGCCGAGACAGATTTTTAAATTCTGGCAGGATTATGTTGAAATTGGGTCAGTTGTAGCATCTCTTTTGATTTCTTATCTGACATTGAGGACAGTAGCAAAATGAGCATGACAGCAAATAGAGCATTGGTTTATCAGGATATTAATGAGCAGAATATTGGATCATCAGGAAATCAGAGTGTATTTCATTACTGATACCCTAATATACGTATACTCATTTCCTGAAAGCCTGATATTCTGATGGCCTTGAGAAGTTATGACCACAGGGAGGTACTATGAACATCATCTTTCTTTTATTCTGTGCAGAGGCAGACCAGACTGCTGGCACGCAGATTTTTAACAATGCTCGTTTAAATGTTCTCGTTGCGCTTGCCATCTATGCCATATTATTAATCTGGTTTATTTATCATGCACGGAAGGGAAAGGAACTTTTTATAAGAAAAATCAGCGGTCTTGAGGCAGTTGATGAAGCAGTGGGTAGGGCAACAGAAATGGGTAAACCAATTCTCTATGTTCCAGGTCTTGCCACAATTGATGTTATTTCAACCATTGCCTCAATGAATATTCTTTCTCAGGTTGCAAAAAAAACTGCTGAATACAATACAACGCTACTCGTACCGAACCGAGATCCGGTCGTTTATACAGTTGCCCGGGAAGTTGTGAAAGAAGCGTATACTGATGCAGGTAGACCTGACGCATTCAATCCTGATAATGTTTACTTTCTCACTCAAGACCAATTCGGTTTTACTTCCGCAGTCTGTGGAACAATGGTTAGAGACAAACCAGCGACGAATCTTTTTGTGGGATATTTCTGGGCTGAATCACTGGTTCTTGCAGAAACTGGAGCAACGACCGGTGCGATTCAGATTGCGGGCACCGATTCAATTTTTCAATTACCATTCTTCATAGTTGCATGTGACTATACCTTGATCGGTGAAGAACTCTATGCAGCAAGCGCTTACCTGTCGCGTGAACCATTACTTCTCGGTTCATTAAAAGGACAGGATTGGGGAAAAATGATAATTCTTGGTGTTCTGTTATTGAGTTCTCTGCTTGCCCTTCTCGGCTGGCAAAAGGTTGTGTCCCTTTTCAATATTGGATGATTTGTAAGAATCCAGAATAGCTAAATCTTGAAGATCTGAAGACCTAAATCGTGGAGGAAAAATGAAGAAAAAGATCCCATTATACATTTGTATGATTATGGGCATAGTGATGATTGTTCAGTTTTTCATTGGTCACCCGGTTAGTACTCACGCAAATGAACATATAAACCGATGGGTCATTGTAATCTCAGCATTCAGTATTATTCTTGGAATCGGAAGTCTCATTGACCATCACACTGACAGGGTGAAGAGGAAAAATGAAGGCTGGCCATTTAGCTTTGTTACGCTTATCAGCCTTTTTGCAATGGCACTAATTGGCCTTTTTTTGGGTATAAAGAGTGGGTCTGTTTTCATGACCATATATTCAAATGTGATCCTTCCTCTTGGTGCCTCAATGTTTGCAATTCTTGCGTTCTACATGGCTTCTGCAGCGTACCGCGCATTCCGCGCAAAAACGACTGAAGCAACCTTGCTGCTTATTGCTGCCTTTGTAGTAATGCTGGGCATGGTTCCTTTCGGTTATTTCATTTCACCAAAACTCTCTGAATTTGCCGAGTGGCTATTAAAAGTACCCAATATGGCAGCAAAGCGCGGAATTATGTTTGGAGTGGCACTTGGTGGTGTTTCAACGGCGCTGAAGATAATATTGGGAATTGAACGATCCTGGCTCGGAGGCAAGTGATGAAGATTCCTGAAATACTTTCAAAAATGCCCAGACAGATAATTTATCTGATAATGGCACTTGCCATTATTGTTCCACTGATTGTGCCCATTGGTATGCCGATAAATGTAATGCCTCAAACCAGGAAATTGGTGGATGCCATTGAATCATTGGACGAAAATTCAAAACCTGTTCTTGTCTCCTGCGATTTTGACCCTCAGTCAATGCCTGAGCTATATCCAATGCTTGAGGCATTGTTGAATCATCTTTTTGCCAAGAATGTCAAGGTTCTTGTTATGGCAATGTGGCCCCAGGGCGCGGGCATGGCTGATCTGGCGCTGAGCACTATCCCAGAAATATATGGCAAAGAATATGGAAGAGATTATGCATTTTTAGGCTATAAGGCAGGTGCCGCAGCTGTTGTTCTTGGCATAGGAGACAAACTGAAGAATGTTTTCCCTGCTGATTATTACAACACACCGCTTGATTCATTGCCCGTAACTGCAGACATCACTAATTACAATGATATCAGTCTGGTTGTGAGCTTGTCTGCTGGTGACCCCGGTTACAGGACCTGGCTTTTTTATGGACAGTCAAAATTTGGATTCAAGTTGGGAACTGGTGTTACTGCAGTGTCTGCTGCTGATACCTATCCGTATCTTGGCAGTGGACAGCTGGTCGGAGTTTTTGCCGGTATGAAAGGTGCTGCTGAATACGAAACAGCACTTTATAAGAATGGATACAAACTGACCAGGCGCGACGCAACCAAGGCAATGGACGCACAGTCTCTGGGTCATTTCTTCATTATGCTCTTTATAATTGTTGGCAACATTGGATTTTTGCTTTTGAGGAGGTCAAAATGAATATCTCTACTGAAATATTGGTCTGGGTTTCTTCACTTCTGACACTCTGTATTTTCTCATTTATCTTCCGTGACAACCCATTCTATCGGTTTGCTGAGCACCTGTTTGTAGGAACTTCTGCAGGATATTTTATTGCCCTCTCATATCACAATGTGGTCTATCCAAATCTAATTGTACCATTGTTTAAAGAAGGACAGCTTCTCTATGTGATACCATTGATTCTGGGCATTCTCTATATTACGCGGTTCATTCCATCAATTTCCTGGGTTGTTCGCATTCCTATTGCTTTTCTTCTCGGCTGGGGTTCAGGTGTAGTCATTCCAGCGACATTGCAGACTGATGTTATCAAACAGATTCAGGGAACAATGCTTACGAGGGAGGTTTTTTCACGCTGGGATAACGGACTCTGGGCAATGATCACACTCATTGGTGTATGTGCCACATTGATCTTCTTTTTCTTCTCACGCGAACGGAAAGGTGCTATCAAACCGATTGCCAACCTCGGCATTATCTTTATTATGCTCGGCTTTGGTGCTTCTTTTGGCTACACAGTGATGGCACGTATCAGCCTTCTGATTGGCAGATTCCAGTTCTTACTGGGCGAGTGGCTGGGGATTATTAAGTAAGGCTCATGATACATCCTTTTTTGTTTCTTCTTGACATTCTTCAAGATTTGTTTATAATATAATTAGGAAGACGGCGGAGGCAAATTACAAAAAAAAGAGGTGCAAGATGAAGATAATTCTTAAAAGCACACTTTTAATCTGTGTTGCGGTTAGCGTTTTATGGGGGGGGGTATACGCTTGATTACCCTGCCACTGAATTCTCTTTTTATAAAGAGAATGGATTTGACCGCATAACGGCAAAGAACTTTTGCCTTCGTGGTGAACCCGGCACACCTGAGTTGCCGGCAGTCTATCTTAACTACATCATTCCACCGAATGCAAAGGCTGAATCCCTTATTATTTCTCAAGTCCAGTTTATGCAGATTCCCGGTGAGTTCTACATCTATCCTGCACAGCCACCAAGAATTATTGGCGAAACTATTCCCTGGGTTCCACCGGATACGATGATTTACAATTCTGATGAACTCTTTCCTGGTGAGTTTATCAGGATTAATGGTGAGGGGATAATGGATGGGGCAAGGATTGTGACAGTTGAAGTCAGACCATTGCAGTACCGTCCTAAAACAAAAAGGCTTTTTCTTGTCAGACCAATTGGATTCGATTTTGCGTTTACACAGAGGGCAATTCCTGAATTAAGGGCAAAGGTCAGGGGTAAGAATGAACAGGCGACCTACGACGCAGCGTTAAGAGATTTGGTAGTAAATCACAATGAGATTTCAGTTTATTATCAGAAACCTGCGATTGTTGAAGAGAATCAACTTGGTTCACTTGCACCATTTCCTATCGGTCCTGCAATCATCATTGCCCCTCAGGAATTCCATTCAGCATTCCAGCCTTATGCAGACTGGATGACTGACCAGGGCATAAAGACATATCTCATTACCCCCCAGACAATCTATCAGTATTTTTCTGGAGTTGATAATGCCGAAAGAGTGCGTAATTACATCAAATACTGCTACGAAAATGCAGGTGGCACTTATTTCATCCTTGGCGGTGATGACTATTCAACGGGAGGTATTGAATTTGTTCCAGTAAGGTATTGCTTTCTTCCTTACATGGAGTTCCCTATTGACTCAACATTCAGCATACCTTGCGATATGTATTTTTCGGATTTAACTGGTGTTTGGGACGGTGACAACGATGGTTTGTGGGGTGAAATGCCAGAACATGGTGATACTGCTGATTATTTTCCCGAAGTATTTGTAGGAAGGCTAACTCCGTTTTGTGTTCAAGAGTGGGTAGAAAAGGCACTCTTCTATGAAAAAACCCCACAACTTCTTGATTCTATTTCCCTGTGGTTCTATGATAATTTATTTCCAATTGGCGATGCTTACACAACATTTCCTGAATACATCCAACATCAGTTTATATTAATGAATAATGCACAAGAGTGTGTGCGAAAGCTTAGCGAAAGTAATGCATTCAATAACATTCATCTCTTTGGCTTGCGAACGGTCTTCTGTGATTACTGGCAGACCTGTAATGTTCATGCATACTGGCCAGATTCGCCATCTCCGCAAAATGCTGGATTAAATCACCTGGAGAACTACAACAAATATATTTTTTCATCTTCACTTGCTTCTTTCAACGGTGGTTATGATTCGCATCTAATCGTAACACCCGACACCATATTAGAACCATCCGATACCTGTATAATTGATGGATTTTTAGATGCCTATCCCTCAATTGGTGCCTGTGCCTTTTTGGGATATACAAGACATAATCTCGTCTCTTACGGTCTTGATCTTGAACACGAATTTTATAAGGTTCTTTTTTCTCCATATACTGGTCCATATCCACCTGAACCTTCTTGTACCCGTTTCAGTGTAGCTGAAGCACTTTCAAAATGTGGCGACAAAATTAACTGGCTGGATAAGTGGTACCGATATGTTTGTTACTCTCACAACTATTTTGGTTCTCCTTATACTGAAGTGTGGTCAAATCAACCGAGGAATTTCAGTGTTAATCACCCACGCGTGGTCTATGTTGGAATTCCTACCCAGTTGCGAATAACCGTCAGGGATGCAGTTACTGGCTATTATGTTGCTCATGCAAAAGTTTGTTTAAATAAACCAAATGATATATATCAAGTGGGTTATACTGGTGCCAATGGTCAAATTACATTCATTATTACTCCTCAAACGACCGGGATAATCAAGGTGACAGTTACACGAATTCATGATAATAATACCTATATTCAATATTTTCCCTCTCAAACAACCTGCCAGGTTCTTGAACCACCTGGAGGCGGACAGTCTTCTGACGCTAGTGAACTTCTGCCGACGACTCTTTGCATTATAGATTTAAACACAATTTCCACGAATAATCTAATAATTAACTACGGTTTACCTGTTTATGGAAATGTTTCTCTTATTCTTTACAATGAAACAGGCTCAATGGTCAGAAAAGTAGTCCAAGCAAATCTGCAACCTGGATTTTACAAAATATCATTAGATACAAAAAATCTTTCCAGCGGTGTCTACTTTTTGGTTCTTAAACAGATAAATGAGCAGGTTAGTAAGAAATTTTTGCTCATAAGGTAGCGGGCAATGTTCTATTTCTCTTTACTTACCACTTACTACTCGCGATTATTATGAAAAAAAATGCCTTCGCCGTTTTCAAATAGATTGGGGGTGTTTATGAATAAATATTTTTCTATGTTGGTATTTGCCCTCGGTTTCAGTCAAATAAACTGGACCTACGAAACTGTTGATTCAATAGAAGGGTTAGAGGCGGGTATCGGTTTTGTCTCCTTAAAATTAGACAGTCTTATACAACCTCATATGGTTTATTATAAAGTTGTATGGGATACTCTATACAATGATACAGGCTGGGCAAAGATCGTTTATTTAAATAAAACCGGCAGTCAATGGATTGATGAAATTGTTGATAGTAGTTTTGGTTCTATATTCACAAATTATTATATCTCGCCATCCCTATGCCTTGATAGAGAGGATAATCCTCATATTGCTTTCGTGCATCATAATGAAGATAATAACTTCAGTCTTTATTATGCGCGAAAAACTGCCGGGCAATGGCATAAAACATTATTGAGCACTGGTGCAGATGCCCCGACATTGGCATTAAATACTAATGACTATCCAATTATTGCCTGTGTGCATAAAGCCGAAATTGATACAGTTTGGCGTTTAAAAATTTTCACTTGGAATGGTTCCTTATGGGATTCTACCACCGTTGATACCAATCATTTAAGAGATTTCAACCCGTCTTTGAAGATTGATAGTAATAACAATCCCCACATTGCTTACCATCAGGGTAATCCGGATTCGGTCAAATATGTTTTTTGGGATGGAGTAAATTGGAATTTTTATTGGGGAGAGTCGGGGGACGTAACCTCTTCACAATCATTAGCGCTTGATATTAATGATTATCCGCATATTGCTTATTGTAGATTTTGTTTATACTACACATTTTGGGATGGCAATGTCTGGCATACTGAAGGTCCAATTGACCCGGCAACCAAAGTTTTACTTGAACTTGATAGTTTGTATCTACCTCATATTGTTAGTGTCGCTGAGGGTTTATTTCGCCCAAGATATTGTTATCGTGATTCTACCACCTGGCATTTGTGCGGTTATATTGAACCAGACCCATACAGTATAACTTTCCATACAGTTTCCTTTTCCTTAGATAGAAATAATAATCCCCATGTGGTTTATTTTTCTGATAACGGCTTATCAGGAAAGTTAAAATACGCCAGGGGCACTTTTGTGGGAATAAATGAAGATAAAAGATACAGGAGGCAGGAAATGGGATGGGGTTTGAAGGTTTATCCCAATATTTCTTCTGGTATTATAAATATTGAATATCATCAGAAAATTGCAGGAGAGGCTGAATTGGCGTTCTATGATGTAAGCGGTTCTATAAAGAAGTCAATAAAATTAAAAAATCGTGTGCCAGGGAATTACCGGGAGATTATGGATGTGCGCAATTTTCCTTTAGGTGTTTATTTCTTAGTGCTCAAACAAAATAACAAACAGGTTAGTAATAAATTTCTGCTCATAAAGTAGGTTCAAAAAGTGCCTCCGTTGTCTTCGGTAAACCTGTTTTGTTGTCAATACGTAGGGAGGTAAAATAAGACCCCTAACCCTTCCCTCTTCTTTGAAGCCTTTCCGCCTCAGGCAGAGGAGAGGATTAAGAGCCTGCCCTGAAAATTCATTTCAGGTTTAGGGTGAAAGGAGGTTATGATGTCCATTCGACAGGTTATGCTATTCTGCGTTCTTTCAGCCTTAAGTTTTGGTCAGGTGAGCTGGGATATAGATGTTGTAGATACAATTGTATTGCAACGTGGCACAGGTAGTATGGCAATTGCGCTGGATACCAGTGAAATTCCTCACATAATATATGTCAAACGAAACTCACTTCTTTATGCAACCCGAGTTGCAGATAGTGTTTGGGAAAAGGAGATAATCGATGCTAATTCTTCTTATTTCTGCCTTTCACTTGTGTTTGATAAACATAACATCCCCCATTGTAGCTACTATCGATTAGTTGACCAAAAGAGTTACCTGTGTCATAGTTACAGAAATACCGCTGGATGGCACAATGATATCGTTGATTCCATATTAAGGGCATTACCATGGTCTAGGTCAGGTACATCAATTGATATTGATGCATTCAATAATTGTGGGATAGTGTATACTACCTGGAATGCAGACGATTCGGTCTTTTATATAAAATATGCTTATTTTGGTGATTCAACCTGGAATTTCTCAGTTGTTGAATATGATAGCAATTATGCAGGAGTGAACCTCCCACCTGATCTTTCTCCTTGTCTTAAATTCAGTAGTAATAATATACCTTATGTTGTCTATCATCATCTCTATGACCAGCATGATACAGTTAAATTAGCGCAGTGGAATGATAGTCTAAATAAGTGGGACCTTGAATCAGTGATGGATGAACCTTATGGTTGCGCGCCCGTATCACTGGCATTAGACAACGAGGATGTTCCCTATGTTGCACACGGTGTCGATGTGGCGCTTTATTGTTCCTGGCGTGTTAATGGTGTCTGGTATCATGAATGGGCCGGTGGTATTGAACCGGGTTGGGTAGGGGTATCACTGGCTCTTGATGTTGGAATCAATAACAATCCATTCATAGTATGTTCTGGACCGTTTCTATATCCTACTTATGTCTACAAGGATTCAATCTGGCATCAAGGTATGATTATAGACAGTCTAGGTTCTGTGAACGGCACGGTCTTAAGCACTAATGGCGAGCCGCATGTTTGTTTTGATTGGCACAGCTATAATAATCAGACCAACATCGCTGTGATTGCGTATGCCAGGGGCACTTATGCAGGAGTGGCAGAGGACGATGCAGGAAACTGGAGTCTGGATGCAGAATGGGCGATAGAGGTTTGTCCGAATATTTCGCATGGCGTTTTGAATATCAAATATGAACTTTTGCACCAGTGTAATATTGAATTTGCAATCCATGATGTATCTGGAAGGAAGGTGTCATCAATGAGACACGCGATTTGTTTCCAGGGGGAATACCACAAAACAATGGATTTGCACGCACTTCCTGCTGGTGTCTATTTTGTAGTCATCAAACAGAACAATGAGAAGGTTAGTAAAAAATTTTTGCTTATTAAATAGAAAGAATTAAGGCACTAATCAACACTTTCGCACATTCAAAACAAAAGGCTGCTGCTCTCTGATCATTCCGGTATTTCTTCTAATCGGGCTCAGAAGGTGTCAACCAGCATTCTTAGTTTTCTTATGAACTCAAAAGCAGTAGTATATTTGCCTATGGGAATCACATAGAAGCCATCAACAACATCCTTTACTTCTTCTGCAATTTCAAAGAGTAAATCGGCTTCACTTACTTCTTCAATTTTTGTAATATAGTCATAGGGTATGCCAAGAAATTTCATTAAGGAAAATGCCCGCTTTTTCGTATATAGAAATGAAAGTCCTGCAATAATCCTGACTTCCTTATGGCGGTTGCGAAATTCCTGGATGATCTGTTTGAATTTTTCTGGCTGAAAAACTGGTTGTGTAAAATAGACCTCTGCCCCACACCGGCATTTTTCTCCAGCTTTTATGAATTCACCCTGAATATTGGGGACATTGGGATTGAAACTTGTGCATAAACAGAAGTCAATGGGAATTACTGCTTTGCGCGCTGAAGTTAAACCACCTCGCAGATTCTTGGCAACTTCAAGAAGTTTTGCGGCATTTAGTTCAAACATGCTACGTCCTTCAACTGGTGAATCACCTGTGACGCACAGAATGTTTTCAATCCCGAGTGCCTTCGCACCAATCAGCGTGCTTTCAAAAGATAGCAAAGTAAGATGTCTTGCAACAAAATGTGGAATGGTTTCAATTTCAAGTTTTTCTTGAATAATATGTGCAAATGATAAGGGATCTGGTCTCAATTTGCCAAGTGGATTAGATGGAATATTAACTGCATCAACATATTGTGCAAGTGGTTCAATTTCTTTTAACAAGCGGTCAATATCTAAGGATATTGGCAGGAGTAATTCGAGCGTAATGATCTTGCGTTTCTCTAACTTTTCCCTTAGCATATCAATTCTTTGTAGCTACCCGATTTTCTTTATTACTCTTAGCCCTTCAAACGCATTTTGCACTGCAGCAAAGGCACCAATCTTTTTTGCATAGTCATCACTGACGTTTGGTCCGCCAATGATAACTGGTGTGTCAATGCCATTTTTTCGTAATAACTTGATCACTTTTTCCATTTCGGGCATTGTTGTTGTCAGCAGGGCGCTCAAACCAATGACAATTGGTTTGAATTTTCTTGCTGACTGCAAAATCCTATTGGCAGAAACATCCTTTCCAAGGTCAATAACCTCATAGCCAGCAGATTCAAAGACCATTCCAACAATGTTTTTACCAATGTCATGAATATCACCCTGCACAGTTGCCAGTACCACCCTTTTTCTCTGTTGCTCTGTCTCTTGCACGCTCCGCTTCATTCTTTTTTTGATAATCTCCAGCACTACCTTTGTTGATTCTGCTGCTCTCAATAAATCGGGGATAAAAAATCTACCCTTTTCATAGTTATCACCAACAATCTGCATTGCTCCAAAAACATACTCATCAATAATTCTTCTAACAGGTATATCAGAATCAATCAACTTCAGAACTGCATCTGTAGCACTTTTTGTATCACCCTGAACAATTGAATCCATAAGGTAATTGTCGTCAGGAACCTTTCTAACAGAGACCTGTGATTTTGTTGTTGCCTGCTTTTCAATTATGGGGTGAGTTTTTGTCCATGCCATATAATTGCGGAGATTACCACCGAACAGTGCACAACCAGCCTGAAACGCACTCAATGTCCTTTCATCAAAAGGATTAATAAGGGCAAAGTTCAATCCTGTTTTGAGCGCTGCAATCAACATTGCTGAATTAAGTGCACTTCTTTCAGGACATCCATATGATACATTAGATATACCAAGTATTGTCTTATAACCTTTTTTATGCAGAAATCCTACGGCTTTCAGCGTTTCTTTCACCTGTTCTGGTTCAGTGGCAACAGAAAAAACCAGTGGATCAAAGATCAAATCCTGAACAGGAAAGTCCAATTCTTGTGCAATCTTTATGGCGATGTTTGCATTTGCCAGTCTTTCTTCACAAGTCTTTGGAATTCTCTTCCCTACGAGTGATATTACTGCTTTGAAACCAAAGGATTTTAACAAAGGCAGAAATTTTCTTAATTTTTCAGGTCGTGCAGGAATAGAATTATAAACGCCTATGCCAGGATAGACCTCCATTATGGTTCGGGCAGTAACAATATCCTGTGTATCAATAAACACTGGTAATTTGCAATTTTTGATAACTTCATAAATACAATTTAGAAGCGTAATACGTTCATCAAGTTCAGGCACAAAAGCATTCACATCTATTGTCTGCGCTCCAGCATTCTCCTGTAGTTTTGATTCTTCACCGTATATTGAGTAGTCACCTTTTTTCAAAGCCACACTCAATTTCTTCCTGCCCGAAGGATTTAACCTTTCTCCCACAATAATACGGGAATCATTGTTGATTTCAAAATGCATTTGCGGCGACACAAGAAAGTATCTAAATTTCCTTTGTTTTGAAGGCACAATGGATATTAACTGAGGCAATTTCTCACGAAGCATTCTGATATAAGCCGGCGTTGTTCCACAGCACCCTCCGATAAAATTTGCACCTGCACGAACAAAATCAGGGAAAAATTCAGCGAGTTTGTTGTCACTGATAGTATGTCTTGCCTTATTACCATCAATAACAACATTTCCTGCGTTTGGTTTTGCAATCAATGGAATTGCCGTTACTTTTGCCATTCTGCTGATAACCTCCAGTGCTGTTTCAGGTGTTGTGCAATTAACACCGATCGCTTTTGCACCCAGTTTGTCAAAAGTAATGGCAACTGATTCAGGTGTATCTCCGAGCAATGTTCTGCAAGTATTTTGGAAAGAAAAGCTGACAAAGATATTATTGCTGAAATTTCTTGCCGCGAGAAATGCCGCCTTTGCTTCAATAATGGAATTGAATGTTTCAATAACAAATATATTTATTTTTGATTGTTTGAATGTCTTGAAAATATCATAATAGATTTTATAAGCATCATTGAAATCACCATTACCATAGGGTTTTAACATTATTCCAAGGGGTCCGATGTCGCCGATTACAATTACCCTTTTTTCCGCAGCTTTCAGAGCAATACCTATGCCGGCTCTAATCACATCCCGGTATTTACCGCGTGCAAAGTTCAGTGGGTTAGCACTGAAAGTATTGGTGAAGATTGCATTACTACCAGCACCAACATAGGCTTTTTGCACACGATAGACCGCATCGGGGTTCTTGAGATTCAGTATTGCTGGAGATTCACCACTTTTCAAACCACAATCAAGCAGGTTTGTGCCTGTGGCGCCATCAAGCAATACAATCTTTCTCTTCAAAAGTTGCTCAAAAGTTATCATAGTGCTATTCTACACAATTTGTATTCAAAGTCAATAATACTTTGTAAAAAGATACTGATTCTGAATAAACATGAGAAGCCGATGTCATTGACACAACTGCGATTATCAATATAATCAAAATCAATGGCAGATATTACCAGAGGTGTCCGCTCTTTTACACTGGCAACTGCAATCAGTCGGGTAACTGGTTTGATGCGCGAGATGGTCTTTGCTTTTTTATATGGTGCGAATACGGCAACTGATGCATTCCAGGCTTCATTTCGTCTGCTTGACCTTTTACGTGACCTGTTTGCAGAAACAACACTTTCTTCAGCAATTGTTCCGATTCTAACAGAAGAAAAATCCAGGGGCAAAGCAAATCAGAATCTACTCGCAAGCAATGCCCTGAATCTTCTTTTTATTTCAGTCAGCGTAATTACCATAATATTTATTCTGTTTTCACCTTATCTGGTTCGTCTTATCGCTTTTGGTTTCACAAATATTCCCGGTAAAATTGAACTAACTACCAGACTTGCCACGATCATACTACCTTTTCTGGTGTTTGTCGCGCTTGCTGCCTGGGCAATGAGTTATCTGAATACCGAGAACAAATTCTTTGTACCAGCAGTAGCACCAGCATGGTTCAACATATTCTCCATTCTTACCCCGGTTGTGTTATACACATATCTGGTGAATCGTGGGACAAACCCAATTTTTGGTATGGCTTATGGTGTGCTTGTTGGTGGTCTTATCCAGTTCGTCTTTCAAATTCCAGCACTTTGGAAAAATGGCTTCAAATACTCATTCTACCTGAATTTGAAGGATCCGGCACTTAAAAAGGTATTATTGCTATTCCTACCAGTAGCACTGGGACTGGCGAGTTCAAGAATAAATGTAATGGTGGATACAATAATGGTTTCTTTTCTTGAAGAACGAAGCATTACCTGGCTCCACTACGCATTCCGGGTTATGCACCTTCCTCTGGGGCTCTTCGGCATCGCTGTTGGTACGGTTGCGTTGCCTTCGTTCTCAAAACTGGTTGTTGAGAATAATCTATCAGAATTGCGTCAGACATTGGCTGATTCACTTAAACTTGTTTTTTTGCTCACTCTATTTAGCTCGGTCTTTATTATCTTCTTTTCGCATCCCCTAACCCAGATAATATACCAGCGAGGTAAATTCAATTCTTTTGATACCACTGCAACAGCGTCAGCGCTGATTTTTTATATTATTGGCGTTCCTTTTGCCGCAGGTTTGCGCAATATTGCTGCCGCATTTTATGCCTTCAAGGATTCAAAAACACCGATGTATGTAAGTCTCGCAATGATCGGTATAAATGTTTTACTCAATTATGTATTAATGAGATTGATAAGCTATCGCGGTATTGCCTTTGCAACATCAATCTCAGCCTTTCTCAATTTCGTTGTTTTGGTAATCCTGTTACCGCGAAAGGTCGGAAATTTTGATTATCGGGAATTATCAAAGTTTGTTCTGTTGATTACCGTTGGGTCGGCAATAACCAGCATGATCGGCATTTCTTTGTTCAATTCTGTAAAACAACTTGTTCATCCTGGATTGATTTTGCAAATCATATTTCTGCTAATCTCCGGTATCGCAGTGTCAATACTATTCTATCTTTTCTGCCATCTTCTCAATATCAAGGATGCGACAAGATTCATCAGCAAGATTTTCAGACATTAACTATTCAGGAGTAAAGACTATGCCTATCTGGTGCGCATTTGAAAATTCTGTGTATACAAATGAATAACCAAGTTCATACTCTTCAAATGATAGCACAATGCCGCCAGAAAAGGAGCAGTCAGCAATTGACATACTACCCGCAAATTCATCCGGTGCTACATACTTTACACCAGAAAAAATTCTAAGATTCTGATATTCATATGCTATCCCGCTACTGAGTTCAAAATCAATGCCTTTTGCTTCAACTAACAACTGAAAATTTTCCGGTAGCAAGAACTTAATACCTGTTGCCAGCACTGGTGGAATTTCTACTCCGTGAATAATTTCTTTGCCAATATTGTCAATCTTTGCACCTATTTCAATCCTGCCCAAGTTAACCAAGGACCCAAGACAACCAGCAAATCCCCAGAACAATACTGAATCAATAGCGGTTTGAAATGATCTTACACAAATGCCAAAATTGCCAAAACCTCTGCTAACACCAATATTCAGGTCATAAGGGGAAAACCTATTTGTTGGGAATCCGTATTCATCATAGCCCTGGAGCGTACCATAACTAAGATAACTAATACCAGCAGCATAATTTCGGTGCGAAATACCAATGTTGATACCATTGGTTTGATACAACCAGCGGCTGAGCGTGAAATTAAATTTTGTGCTCTTTGTCATGGCAGGATTATGGAACACAAATAACCCTTCATCGATCAAAGTTGTAATTCCGCCAGTGCCACAGGATTGCACACCCACTGGCAATCTCGCGATATTATCCACATAAATCGTAAGCAGAAGAAGGACTATCATTTTACAACCGCAATCTTTGTTTGATAATACCGTAGATCATATTTCGTTTTTAACATTACACAAACAAAGTAAATACCAATGTCAAACTTATCACTGCTTATGAAGATGCTATTGGGATTGAGAGTCTCTGTTTCGTATACGCGTCTGCCAAGTATGTTGGTTATGGTAATCTTCGCATGCTGGAAATCTTCAAAATAAGGAAGCTTAATCTGTGCCTGCCCTTGCACTGGATTTGGTGAAACAATAAGTTCTCCAACATCAGTCGGCCTCTGGTAAGAATCAACAATATGAACACAGACGGGCAGATGGTCAGAGGCAAAATAAAGGGCATTTGCAATTTCCGCGGGCACTGCATAATTAATACCGCTGTTTATTGACTTATTGAAATGATTTCCATCATTACCAAAAACCGTATATGATTCAACCGGTAAGAAAAGTCCTGCAGTATCAAGAAAACCTGGTGAGCAAAGGATAATATCAAATCGGTCATCCAGACCACCAGTAGCACCATTGTCAGGCAGCTTTTCTGTTCGCGTTGACTGGGTGTGTGCATATGAGTATTGTCTGTTCTCATGCCACACAAAGGGAATGTTCAATGGATCACGAAGCCCTTTCTGGCTATGCTCCACACTATCAACAAGCAAACAGTAGCCTGATTCGTTGTAGTAAAAATTGAAATCACCCATTACAAGATAGTCAACATTCATCTCAAGGGAATCAAGATGCCCTCTTAGAAGCTGTGCTTCCTGTAACCTTATATGTTCACAATCAGCAGCAGATTTGAGATGCACGGAAAAAACAAAGAAATCACGATTTGAATCACTGATTCGTATGCGGTAGCGAGCAATATCCCTGTTAATTGTTGGTATGTATAGGGCATCAATAACACTAACATTTGTTCTGCGATAGAAAACTCCGTTGTCAGTATCCGGACCATTATGAAAAGGAACAAACGAAAAATCATTCTGGATATGATTCAGAACTGAATCTCTAAAAAGTATCATTCCCTGTTCACTCTGCATTTCCTGCACAACCAGCAAGTCGGGTTTAACATAATCCATAATCTGTCGGAAGTATTTCAGTCGTTGATAGCCATAGTTTTCGGGGAAATTTAACAAATTGTAACTTACAATCTTTAGTTCTCCTGCATAACTTAAGGAAAGTGCAACAAAAATAATAAAGACCGATTTAACTTTTTTATTCAAGAATGACGACATTTAAAAGTTTATTTATGGGCTACATCAATAATTCTACCTTCAATTCCTTTATCAATGGGCGAATGCTTTCTTATATACTCGGCGATAATATTTCTAAGGTAGGTTGTGGTTTCCAGAATCTCTTTACCCTCTTTGAAGATTGCATAATCACCACTACCGCCTGCAAGAAATGAGTTTGTTACGATTAAGTATTCTTTTTGCGGATCCAGAGAACTGTTCTCACCAAGCCTTATTTCCAGTATTCTCTTATTTACCGGTTTTCTTGAATCATATTTGAATTTGATACCCGATACCTGAAAAATTGCGTGATGACCGTTTACGCCAACTTCCAGCGTTTTCACTATCTGGTCACCGGTCATTTTCATGAGCACCGCCGTATTTGACAGTGCATCCACATAATAGCAATCCTGGTATGTAATTTCGCCTGTTGAAATATTTGCTCTAATCCCGCCTGAATTGTGAATTGCAATATCGGCATTGAAATATTCACGCATTGCGTCAGTGATCAAATTACCCAATGTTGATTCTTCAAAACCCGCACGAGTCAGGTCTTTTTTCGCATAGCCAACAACCTCATCAAAGCCTTTTTTTGTTGTCTCCTCCCACTCATTCAAGATTGTAAAAAGTGTTGAATCAATCTCAATTTCATCAGTCAGCAGGTCTATCAATTCGCCCTCATATTTCTTTATTTTCTTTGTTTTTTTATCAATTGTGAGATCCAGAATGCCCACACTTGTGAGATGGCTGTAATTCTGGCAGATAATCGTATGATTAATGGAATCCTCGTAGGGTTGTTCAAGGGCAGTTGCACTATGTGAACCGAAGATTACATCAATGCCGGGCACGCTTTCGGCAAGCCGTTTGTCATGACGCAATCCAATACCGGTCATCGCAAATATTAAATCAACACTTTTTGCTTTTAGTGTATCTACATAGCGCCGGGCAGTCTCAATTTCTGGTAAAACAGTGTGATTTTTAAAACGCTCGGGCGTGGTCATACCCATCATGTATTCGGTTAGCAGTGCAAATACTCCTATCTTCAAATCACCAAACTCAATAACTGTGTAAGATTTGAGATAATCAACATTTTCTTTTGTATCAGCATAAACAATATTGCTGCAGATAAAGCGGGCATTTACACTATTGACAAAATCCCTGAATACTTCTATGCCCATATCATAATCATGGTTTCCCGGTGATAGCAGGTCATAGCCGCAGTAATTGAAATAGTCAACCACGGCTTTACCCTTTGAGAATTCGCCGATGGGCGAACCAACAAACATATCTCCAGTATCAAGTAATATAAATCCATAGCCAAGGCTATCAGCCAGTGCTCTTTTATTCTTTATGATAGTTGCCGCAGCAGAAGCATTACCAACAGGTGGTGGAAAATAGGGGTTCATCCACCAGGCTGCGCTCGGAAGCAAACCGCCTTCAATGTCATTGGTATACACAATATAAAGATGTTCGGGAACACTGGCTGCAAAGAGTATGCAAAAAATGCAACAAAACATTAGAATTTGAAACCAATAGATATTAGAAAATGATTGTGTGTTTCATCAAATATGTACGTTTCTCCAATCTCCAGTCCCCCAAAATCTGAATTCTTATAATCTCGTTTGCCATAAGCAAATCCTGCATCAAAATGATAATTTTTCAATTTTATACCAAACCCGAAAGTGATATTTGTTGTCCAGATAGCAGTTTGTGCGTGGTCAGGGAAAAGGCAGAATCCATAGCGCAGAACATAATGATACAAAATAGTATGTTCAACACCAAACTTATAAATCAAAATAGGTTCATCCCAGAGTTGATAATCAATCTCAACCATAAACTTTGTGGGGACACGCTGTGGCGGTCGATAGAAACAACCAAGAACATGGCTTGCAGGAAAAACCATGGTGTTATTCGCATCAGCGACATTTAATCTGTGAGTATAACAATAACCAAAACCATAATGGTCAGATGGTACGAACAGAACACCGGCCCTTGCACTACTGCCGGAGAATTTGTAACTTCTGTTCACAATAGAATCTTCGTCCTGCGGAAATATGATTTTCTGTTCACTTTTTATGTCACCGTAAACGAATCGCTGTTCTACCCCGAAAGAAAATCCTTTGTAATTGAAACAAGCAAGGGGAGAGAGTGATTTTAAAGAACCAGAATAATAATCATCCACAGTTTTGATGATCTGATAGAAATCATCACGGTAGTCGTAATAATAGCGGTAATTGAAATCATAGATTTGATAGTATCTTGCTCCTAATCTAATGAACGCAAGTGGTATAACCAGGCTTGCTGGTGCAAAACCTGGTTCTGTGATCCGATTAACAGCAATTGTGGAAATGCCAATGTTATTACCATAGGAATCATACACCCGCAGACCTCTTTTTTCTGTGCCGGCATACAATAACCCGCCAAAATTCACCAACATTTCACCACTTAAACCAATACTCGCAGGATTAATCGTATTTTCAATAACTGTTGTATTTCCCCCAACAGCAAGAGAATGTGCATCGTAATAAAAAATATAGTCACCCTGGTTCTTAACTCCAGGCAGGGTAAAACTCAAAATCAATAATAGGAGCATTGATTATTTCATAAATAATCTGCTATTATGGCACGAGTACTGCGGCAGCAATGACTGTTGTCCACAGACCGTATTTGTCACCAATTGCAGTCTGTGTTATATTCATTGTCTTAACAATTTTTGTAGAAATCTTCCACAGTTCTTTTCGCTCATCATAACTTGTATCCGGATCAAATGGAACACCGAGTGTTGTTGCAAGCATCTGTGCGGCAAGGTCTTCTGCCTTGTCTCCTGCCTTTGGCTCGGTCTCACCATAAGAGTGATATTCAGAAAGATAACCATACTGATTTCTATCCGCTGGAATAGCAACGCCGATAGATGCTGCAATGAGTCTATGTGGTTCATTTGTGCTACATTCAGAAACCACGATATAAACAATCTCTCCGGGTGACAGATACTGCAGACCTTTTGCTTTAGAAACAAGTTTTGCACCGGGTGGCAATATGCTTGAGACTCTAACAATATTGAATGGTGCAATGCCAGCATCCCTTAATGAAGATTCAAAACTCGCCAGTTTCTCTTTGTGCTTACCCACACCTTTTGTTAGAAAAACTCTTTTTGGTATTATCATTTTCTCTCTTCTTTATCTGGAGCAGACCAGAGTCGAACTGGCGACCTTCTCGCTGCGAACGAGACGCTCTCCCAACTGAGCTACTGCCCCATTAAAAATTTTATGATTATAACAAAAATTCTTTAAATGTCAACTGTGAAATTTTATGGGTGAGCAAATTGATGGGGTCAAATCTTCACAATTCACAATCTAAGCGGTTGCTCTATTTTTGATAGAAACAAAGTCATTTCTTACAGGTATCTATCATAATTGTGAATTGTGAAGATTTGACCCCAATGTGGAATACTCTCCCCGCTTCAGATTTTCCTACTGCAACAGTATCGCTTTCTGTGTAACTATATCTTTGCCATTCGTAATTCTGACGACATAAATGCCTGCAGGAACTGTCCGGCCATGGTCATCAGTGCCATTCCAAACCACTGATGTGCTGTTCGCAATGACAGAATGTGTCGTAAGGAGTTTGCCTGTCAGGTCATAGACTCTCAACTTTAGATTACCGCAAGCAAATTCGTTATTCAGTTCAATCGTAACCCTGTCTTTGAATGGATTTGGATACAGTCTCAATTTGCCCAAATTGACATTTTCAGATTCTTTAACAACAACTGGAGCGCTTCTGCGTGAGGCATAGATTTCAATACCATCGGTTCCTGAATTTCTCTGGTCCTCAAAAGCCGCGTGGAAATATGCTGGCGTCCAGAGAAGTGCCACAGTGTGATATGATTCATTAGATGAGGGGTTATCTGAAACAACTTCAGGGGTTGTCTGCCATGTTCCTTCTTGTCCATTCCAGACAGAATAGTTGAATCTCACACGAGCATCCCCTGGATAATTGTAAGCACAGCCAATTGTAGTTGCAAACCCACTCAGCCGCGGATAAGTTGCAGACATCGCTGTGCTATCAAGATTTACGAATGTTCCATTCCATGAAGCACCATAATCCGTTGAGTAGTTGAACAGAATATCGTTATTGCCACTTCCAACATCAGACTGTATCGCAATATAGGCATATCCTTGAGTGCAGAACACTGAAGGATAGCGGTCATTGAGTGTATTATTTGTTGACCAGCCATAGAAATTGCCTGAGCCATTCAAGGTATCAAGATACCAGACTACATCCCAGTCACTGCCTGCAGCATCATAGTATTCAATAGCATGAACGAGGATCGTATCAGAACCAGACACATCAAGACCAATTGATGTCATTCCTGGATTTCCATCTGGCGGTCTGAATGTAAAAACCCACCAGTTAGTGCTATCATAGGAAAAGACACAAAAGACACTGTCGTTATCACCTGTGCGGTCAACTGTATACTGGGCAAAAACCAATTGATCTCCATTTCCCCAGCTAACACACTCAGGATAGAAGCGGTATGGAATATTGAATAACAAAAATCCTTTCAAACTATCTGGATTGTTGTAACCATAAACAGACGAACGCAGCCAGCATGGAACATTGGTGTAGCTACCTCCATTGAGTGTCCCCCATAACCAGATTTTACCATCATCAGTTACTGTAATTTCCGGGTTGAATTCAGAATACGCTGTGCTATTCACACGATATACACGATTATCCCAGGTCATTCCTCCATCAGTAGAACTCGCCAGACCAAAGCCCGCACATGCTGGACTTTCATTCCAGAGTGTGGTATATGCCACATAGATTCTGCCGTCAGGTCCAACAGCCATTGAAAGCGTTTTATCATCTCTGTTATACACATCTGGAATCTGTGCATTAGCACTCCATGGTGGATCGCGATATGCCAACCAGGGTGGATTGGCTGATGCTTCAGTGCGTATGCACTCAACCTCCACATCAAGTTCAACAGGTTGTATTGGTTCAATCTTGACATTCATTGCAGGAGCAGGAACAATTCCCAGATTACCTGCAAAACAAATGCCAGCCACACCTGCCATACATAGCATTAAAATTTTCATACTGCCTCCCTTGTTTAATTATAATCGTGAAGGGAAAAAAGTCAAGTCGTGGCATACAATAGTAAAACAAAGGGGCGTGCCGGATTTGTGGATGTGTGGGCTGGAATTGGATTCCTGCTTTCGCAGGAATGACAGGAAGGAAAGCAGGAATGACAGGAAGGAAGGCAGGAATGACACAAACAGCAAATGTAGGGACAGGGTTCATCCCTGTCCGAGACTATGCAAGGCTAACCTGTTCTGAAAGAACCATTGATTATTGAAGAAAGCCTTGCCCTACAACGGCTTCATGGAATTGTAGCGGTTTGATTTATCGTTAGTGTAACTCAACCCTTTAGGGTTGAACCATCAAGGCTAAAGCCTTGAGTTACAAATTTTTAGCTTTTTGTCGCACCCGACAAACAAAGCGGCGGGCAGGTAAATGCGACCGCTACAATGGTTGCGACACAGCCTCTAAAGCCTTGAGTTACGAATTTAGTGAGCAGGAGTAGGAAATTTATTCCTGTGTAGAATATAAATCAGATATCCTGATATTCTGATAGCCTTTCTCTGTCTCTGTGCGATAAATCGCACCGCTACAATTACTCAATTGCCCGAATTGCCTTATTTATGCGCCATAAATGACACTGCTACATACTTATGCCTTTTACCAATTTGGCTTTCGCTTTTCCAGAAATGCCTTCATGCCTTCTTTTGCCTCTTCAGTTGAAAAAAGAATGCTGAATGCCTCCATTTCATAGGAATTGGCAGTTTGAAGATTCGCATCAATGCCTCTGTTCAAGACTGTCTTTGCAATCTTTACTGCATTAGGACCAGCATTCTCTATTATTTTTCGTGCAATATTCTTCGCCTCTTCAAGCAAATTATCAGCAGAAACAACCTTGTTAACAAGTCCGATCCTAAGTGCTTCTTGAGCATCAATTATGTCGCCTGTAAATATCATTTCTTTGGCAATACCCAGTCCAACCAGCCGTGCCAGTCTCTGTGTTCCTGCATGTCCGGGTATCAAACCAAGTTTTACCTCTGGCTGACCGAATTTTGCCTTTTCTGAGGCAATTCTAAAATCACAAGCCATTGCAATCTCGCAACCAGAACCGAGTGCATAACCATTTACTGCTGCAATCACGGGTTTGTCCATATTCTCAATAAAAGATAATACCCTCTGCCCTATCTGGCTATATTCCCTTGCACCAAGCGAAGCCAGCTGGGCAAGCCTTGAGATATCAGAACCTGAAACAAATGACTTTCCTTCTCCGGTGATAATAACTACTCTTACATCTTTATTGTCATTAAACTCATGCATTGCTGATTCAATCTCAAGGATTGTTTCAACATTGACTGCATTCAATACTTCAGGCCTATTCACTTTCAGGATTGCAATCTTATCTGCAATCTCAATAATAATATTTTTATATCCCATTTTTCCTCCTATAAAAATTACATTCAGGTAAATTTCACACCCATTCTATTTTGCTCAGATCACACTCCGTCATTCTGGTAATTCTCGGAATGACGGATTACCATCTCTTGAAGCGCATTTTTACAGCATAGTATTCTAATGCCTTTAAGATCTTCAGAATAGACAAATCCTTCAAGTAGTAAATTTTGTTCTTGTTGTTTGTATCATATCTGACAAGATCCACTTGCCTGAGATTTCTCAGGGAATCAGAGATTGTTTTTTGGGAAGCCCGATAATCGGTTTCTGGCATTTTTCTTCTTGTCATAATTGATTATAATCGCTTTATTAGGATTGTCAATATAACGATTTGAATCAAAATAATCTTACCGAAAGGGAGTTGTTTTATCAAAATTAGCTTTATTAATAATTTTCTTGAAAAAAATAGACACTTCTTCTATCAAAGGCATTTAGCCATTCACATAGAGATAAATACAATCCTATTCCCAAAACATGCAAGGCTAACCTTCAGATTCTGCCCCGCACCTTGACGCCATTCTGTGGCGTCCAATTTGAGTTGGACGAAGAATTTAATTAGCTCAGCACCTGTTCCGAATTCATTTCGGGATAAATCTGAAGGCAATATTTTTGGGTGAAATCAAACAATTACAAAGAATTCTGCAATTAATGCAAGGCTAAAGCCTTGCCTGCAGTCTAATTTAATTTGGGTAAGATTTCATTTTGATGAAAGACATGTCATTCCGTCATTCTGGTAATTCTCGGAATGACAGAATGGAATCTATAAGCAATTTGCAGTGTAGTAATGCTATTGAAAGTGTGCTGTTGTAAAGGAACAGAATTCAGACTATGAACCTAATCAGTAGTTAGGTTTTTGTTCTTTATCTGCCTTTGATTTCAACGATATCCAGAATCCAGGGAAAAGGTCAATTGCGAGATAGAATCCTTGACGCTCGATCTGCCAGTCAACAAAACCCTCGTCCTCAACATCAAAGAATAGACGACTGTCAGTTCTGATTGCATTATACCCAAAGCGCAGGCTGAACAAGTAGTAGGTAAAACCCGCTCCAATATCAATCAGCATACCCCGTTGCAAACCCCAGGCACTGAAACCAGCATACAATTGCATAATCATTGGTGTAATATCACCGGTCCTTCTATGTGAACCAAACGGTACATAGTAAATATAAGCTGGCGCAATAAATGCAGCCATTTCTATGCTGTCACCATCAAAAGTGCCGTTGTTGTAAAAACGGATACCTTTTGTTCCTATCCCGAAATTCTTAAAGATAAATGCCAGTTCAAGTCCCCGAAAATCAAGTTGTTTTTCTACGACAAGACTGCCATTGGCAAGACTGAAATAACCGCGCACTGTGGTCTTGTATTTTTCAGCATATACAAAACTACCCAAGATAAAGACTGAAGCCAAAATAGATATTCTCTTCATCATTTTTCCTCCCGAATGTTTCCACAACCCTTTCCCCCTGTGGCAAAGAGCAAGGGTGAAGATTTTTTGCATTATCATAAGTCTTTTCATTAGTTTCTTTCAATCCCCAGGTATTTCTGGCATCAAAAACAACTCTTTCGGTTCCACAAATCCCCTGGCTTCAAGGGCATTAATAAAGTTCTGTGTTTCACTTCGCAGGGCGTGATAACTGGATTTCAAATATTTTTGAACCAGCATAGTAAGATGTTTTTTCATATCTTCGGTCTTTTCTGATTTGTCTAACTTGCCATAAGTCTTGCCCATTGCTTTTATAATAATTGTCCTTTTTCCATCATCGTTTGTCTTTTTCAATGCTTCTTTTAATCCATCTATTGCATCGTTCCCCAGGTTTGAAATCCCTTCAATTGCCGCAATCTTGACCAGGTAAGAAGAATCATATAATTGATTGAGCAATATGGGCAAGCCCAGTGTGTCCTTAATATTCTGCAATGCCTCAGCAATACGCAATCTCATCCGCTCTTTTTTGTGATTGCAATAGTCTTTGAAAATTGGGATTGCAAGTGTGTCCTTTAATTTTCCCAGGGAGTAAATCAAAACCCCTGCCACTTTGTCATCAGGCTTTTTTTCAAGCATTGCCCGCAAAGTATCTTTTGCCTTGTAGTATTCTAACTGTCCAAAGAGATAAATTGAATTCCTGACAATTGTATCATTCTCCGAATGCAGACCCTGATAGAGATAGTATGCTGAAGTATCCTTGAATGCCTTAAATACTTCTTCAATGGCACGCAACTTCAGGCCATCAAATGTCCGCATTTCATAATTGAAGATATAGTCAACTGCCCGCGCACCAAAATCATTTATCATGATTCTTCTTCCCGTTCGTGCTTTGGCAATATCTGCCCGCACTTCCCAGAGTGAACCATAATAGAACAACTTTGCCATTTTTGCAGAATCTGATTGCATTGTATCAAGTTCTGGAAATGTTGTAATCGTATCCTGCCATTCTTCCTTTTTCGGTTCTACTGCCTCAAGGTCAATTCCCAGGGCATAAGTACCTGAATTCCATATATGATTATTTCTACCCTTATCTTTTTCAGCATACCGATCATCGCCCTGAAGATCAACAAAAATCCCGATTCCACCTGTTCCTCTTGACCAGTTAGCACCACCCTGACTCATTCCTTCTCTTGAACAATAGTCATCGTTTCCGCGTGAATCAACAAATATACCTACTGAATTTGTCAAACCAATACCCTGGCCACCTGAGGCATAATATACATCATCGCCATCTTTATCCAGAAGCCAACCCACTGCCACATCGTGTCCTTCGCCCTGAGATGGTCCAAACCGGCTGAAGTAATGGTCATCACCTTCCCAATCCAGAAGTCCACCTGCTGACAAATGAATTCCGGCGCCTTGTGAATACTGGGCTGCGGTATACAAATCATTGCCCTGTTCATCAAGGAGTATACCAAGCGCAAACCAGTAGGATGTTGCCTGGGCATAAACCTCACCAATATACTTGTCATTTCCGCGGCAATCATATAAAAATCCAATGCCACCAGATGCCACATCACGCCAGCCAAAACCAAATCCCTGAGCAAATGAGCGATACTGATCAGGGTCAAGGGGCATATGCAGATATTCGCCACCCGCATAATACACATCATCACCATTTCTGTCATACAAAAGACCATAACTCCAGACACCACCCATACCCTGGGTCCAGGCATAAGAATGATATGTATCATCGCTTTCATAATCAACAAGAATACCTGAACCAAAATTTCCCGCACCCTGTGCAAAATAGCCATCGCGATATGAATCAATCCCTTTTTCGTCAATCAGCATACCAATGCCAAAAAGCCCGGCACCATGACTGATATGAAAAGCATCATAAAGATCATTACCCTCTAAATCCCATAATAGTGAAACTCCAAATAATGCACCTCCCTGATTTACGAGTTTATCCTTATTGCGATAGACATCATCTCCAGAGATGTCAATAACAAAACTAATTGGTGAGCCAAGTTCTCCAACAGCACCTGCACACCTCGCCTCATAAATATCATTGCCTCCAATATCAATGATGACTGCAAAATCTTTGGTATATGTGTTTGCCTCTGGACCACCAATTACTGCCTTTGACCCATCAGGTGATTCAAAGATTTCATATATCTTGCCGGTCACACCATCTGTTTCTTTTGTTGCCGGAATACCCTTTGTGGCATACTCTTGCGCGAGATTGAGAATAAGTTCACAGCCATTTGTTAGTGCTGCACCTGCATTAAACAATTCATAGATATCAATCCTATTTACCAGGTTCAAAACCGAGAGTGTCTTCAGCGTATATCCAGTATCCCTTGCTACACCAAACTCTCTGTGTAATACACCAGCATATCCACGCACAAGCGAATCAGCCTCATCTGCCCAGAGCGACGGTGCAGTGTAGATAAGGCTATCCATTTCAGCAGGATTGAGTCTAATAAAAGCATTATCAAGATGTTTCTTTGTAAGGTCAAAGGTTTCTTTAACAAGCGGGACAAAATCACTACCCTTGAATTTTTCGTATATTACTTTCTTGCCTGTAATTTCATGCGCGCAAAAGGTAATATAGTCTGAAGGCTGTTTTGCTTCTTTGATTCTCTTACCTGAAAAAAGGATATAATCTGGTACTGACAGAGGATGATTCATAAGTTCAGTAATGACGGCAAGCCTGAAACTGTCCTTTATCCAGTGTTTGTCGTATTCAAGATCAATCCTGGAAAGATTGAGAATCTGTAGACATTCATCAAGATATCTTCGTTCAACCTGCCATAGGGTATCTGGCTTCTGCCACAAGGATACAGAAAACAACAACAATCCAATCATACAACCTCCTTATCTACGAATTTAAAACAGGCATTTTATTCACTTTAAGGTTGCTATCCAGTCACCAATGAAATGGGTAATTATGATAACGACTATTGTTGTCAGAAGATGTTCACCTGCAACCTGATATGGATTTACATTCTGTTCTTTTCCCATACGAAAACTGAAAAATGTAATCAGTGATAGTCCCCAGATTATGCTTATGATTATTGCAGTAAATAACTGAAACAAAAGAACCGGGACAAGAAATGTCAGGGCAAAGATGAATTTCGCAAGAAAGGTCATTATCGTTGACTCCCAGATTTCTCTTGTGCTGTGCTTATTCTCTGACTCTTCTGACATGTGAATGCCAAGTGCATCAGAGAATGCATCGGCAATAGCAATCGTAAGAATGCCACCGATAACGACAATTCTTGAATGGGTTCCAGAATGCAGACCTACCATTAATCCGAGTGTAGTAATAATTCCGGAGGTTGAGCCAAAACTGAATCCGGTTTTCAGTGAATGCTTAAGCACCCACCACCACTCTTCTCTTTCCTTTTCTTATTATCTTAGGTCCTTCAGCCTCAAGCAGTTTTTTTTGGTTCTCAACACCACGCCACCTGCCTGCCATTTTGCCCGTGATCTCAACAACTTTTGGCAGGTCATTGCTATCCAAAAGCTTCTCGTGCCAGGATTTTTTTGTCTTGTTTTTCACTCTGCCTCCTCTCTAAATTATTAAACTAATATCATAAAAGTTAGCCTTCTTTAGCCCTTTAATTTTATACTTCAATTCCAAAGACCTTTCTCATCGCCAAACCAATCAGAAAATTTATAATGGCAACACCAAAGCCTATGCCTGCCATTTCAAAAAATCTGTTCTTGAAATTCAAACCTTTAGCAACAGCAACATAGTAGTTGAAGAAAAATATCAAGAGCAAGACCACAATAATTGTCAGTGATAGGCACACGAAAATGTTCTGTATCAAGAAATAAGGCAGCACGAGTATGGTTATTGTTCCGATATAGGCACCACCAGTATAAAAACCTGCTTTAATTGGCACTTTTTCTGTATTTTCTTCTTTTGCGGAGAGATAAGACGAAGCTGCCATTGATAAGGCACCGGCAATTCCGGTAATCAAACCAACGATTCCAACAATCTGTGCTTTCTGGAGTGCAAGCGAAAATCCGACCAGTGCGCCGCTTATCTCAACCAGGGCATCATTCAATCCCAGGATTACCGAACTTACATATTTCAATCTTTCTTCTTGAATTAAGGTGATTAACTCGCTTTCATGTCTATTTTCATCACTGATGACTTCATCTATCTCAGGGGCGATTGTTTTTATGCTATCGTATGCCTTCTGCGCAAGGTCTTCGCCTTTCTCCATTAGTTTCAAGCCAAAGTTTAAACCAAGAACAGCAGAAATAAATACATAAAATGCTATTTTGAAACTGTCAGGAACGAGCTCCTTGTGGCTCAACTTCTTAAAGAAATCATGATGAGCAAGTTCTTCATCAGCAATGCGATCCAGAATTTTTGAATGCTCAGGGTTTTTTGCACGCTGCGCAAGTTTTTTGTAAATGTGAAATTCGGTCAATTCAGCCCGCTGACTTTTAAGTATTGTGTTTGTGAGGTCAGCAGAAGGTGTTTCCATTGCATAATTATATCGATTAGCAGATGATTTTCAAGCCCGTGCAGGGTTTTATACCCAGACTTTCAAATCGCTAAATTGCCAAAATGTTTTGGGGCATAAGCGCTATTATGCTTTCAATTCTGATGTGCAGTTCGGACAGCGTACTGCCTTTATGGGAATGGCTGTAAAGCAGAACGGACATTCTTTGGTTGTTGGTGCTGGTGGAGGAACTGGTTTAGGTGCAGTCCAGCGGTTGACCTGCCTGATCATTATGAATAGCGCAAAAGCGACAATTATGAAATTGATGACTGCATTAATGAAGATGCCATAGTTTATTGTCGGAATACCCGCCTTCTTTGCCTCGGCAATGCTTGCAATAGGTTGACCAGAAAGATTGATAAACAAGTTAGAAAAATCTACTTTGTTTAACAACAATCCAATCGGCGGCATAATAATATCATTAACCAGCGAACTGACAATTGCCCCAAACGCACCACCCATAATAAAACCCACTGCGAGGTCAATTACATTGCCGCGCATCGCAAATTTTTTGAATTCTGCAAACATTTGACCTCCTTTTATTATACTACAAAAAGGGGAGGCTTATACCTCCCCTTCATGCAGCTATCTTCCCTGTGTTTACTTCACAATCACGAATTCAACCCTGCGATTCTTCGCCATATTTTCTGGAGTAGTATTAGGGACAACAGGTTTGCTCTCACCAAACCCCTTTGAAACCAATCGGTCAGCATCAAGATTATGTTTGGTCACGAGATATTCTTTAACTGCCTCTGCCCTATCCTGCGAGAGTTTCAGATTATAACTATCAGCACCCCTGCTGTCAGTATGACCCTGTATTTCAATCATCGTTGTTGCGCTACCTGAAAGAATCTTGGCAATCGTTTTTGCTGCATCATCAAGAACCGGATAAGACTCGGGTTTGATTTCAGATTTCGCAGTCTCAAAGTAAACTTCAGGTAACACAATCTTGAATTCCTTTTTCACAAGGGGTATTTCAAGCTCTGTTTTTGTCCCCGCCTCTATTTTTATTGTTCTTTCATAGGGTATATAGTTTTCATCTTCTGCAATGGCTTTGATTGTGTACGCACCTGCTTTGAGTGTGCGGGTTAATGTTGCAGTAACTTCTTCAATCTCCTCACCGATTGTCACTTTTGCTACCATTGGTTGTTTGGTCGCCAGGTCAATTACATTAATTGTGAGTTCACCTTCGGTGGGTATTGGTTTCAATCTCAGACCGAGAGGAATTTTTTCTCCAGCACTGACGAGTATTTCAACTGCATCATCATAAAATCCTTCAAGTGACGCAACAATGCGGTAATTGCCTTCTTCAACAGTTGAAAAGTCAAATTGACCAAGATTGTTTGCTATTATAGATTGTACCAGAGAACCATCGCGATAAAAAGAGATATTTGCAGAAAGCGGCTCCTCGGTTTTGTCATTTACAACAGTACCAGCAATAACTGCAGCTTTCGGACCTTCAGGTTTGAAATCAACGCAATATGAGAAACCGAGAATACCTGCCCATGCCGGTGCTACACCCCAGCCAGTCGTGATATTTGTGCTATCAGTGAATGGTGTTGGGAATGGATGGTCATTCAAGCCTTCCCATGCCCTGACATCAAATGCCAGATTAATACTAAATCTTCCCGGCCTGATACTGATTCCCGGTGTATAATAGACTTCATTGGCACCGAATATCTCATCATCGTCTATGAATGTAAAGAACTGGTCCTCGCCACTGTAATCAATACCGCCCACTTCAATAAAAGGTGTAATCTTACCGAGATTCCAGCTCAATGCAGCACGATAAATTGTGTAGTTATTTCGCCAGCCCATTTCGTCATCGTTTTTGTTTCTGTCAATATAGCCGCCATTCAAATCAAGTGTCATCAATTTGGATTTGAAACTTATGCCCATCAATCCACCGTAGTCAATTGCGCCGCTGGAGAAATATCTGAACACGCCGCCATCATTACCATATGCATCACCAAAGATTGGATAGTTCTTCTGGGTGAAGGTTGTGCTACGGTCTGAACCTGTGTTCAATGAGATCATCGGACCAATTGACCAGGCAAAATTCCCAGTGCCCAGACTGAGTTTCAATGCCATCTTTGTATCACCCCAGCCCATGCTCGCACGATTGTATTCGCTGTCAGTATAGTTTACACCCTCGCCGTGAAATGAACTTGAGATGTTCAGAGCAAGGTTATCCGTAATTGCATAACCGAGTCCAAAGAACATATCGCCACCACCATGTGTTGCTTCACCAGTAGAATCTCCAACTATCGCGACATCTCGTGTTTCAGAAAAGCCACGCACAAACCAACCCACATGGAAGTGCCCTGCTCCACCATTCCAGGCAGACTCAGTACGGAACAGACCATAGGCACCCTGGTTATTGGAATAACCTGCACACAGCGCAACTATTGTGCATAGTATCATTAGATTACGCATCATACGACCTCCTTTCGCGACCCTGACATAAAATCTATTATTATTGATTATAGCCAGATTAAAACAAATGTCAATGGACAGACGATTGGGGTCAAATCTTCACAATTCACAATTATGATATGCAAGAAATGACTTTGTTTCTATCAAAAAAGCAACAGCTTAGATTGTGAATTGTGAAGATTTGACCCCATCAATTAGATCAAATGCAGTTCTTTTTTCTTCCTGTGTATTTCAGGTAATAGTTTACGAAATCGTTCTTTTGTCGTCAGTATCCAGTCTTTGAAATGCTCTTCCATTTTCGGCTTTATCCAGCGGTGCTGATTTAAATCCCTTGCCTCAAAAAAATAGCCCTTTTCGGTCAGCCTTGCTGGTGTAAGGCAAACTGGACAGCGGTATGTTTCATTAGCTATTTTCTGAAAGAAGTTGCAGTAATCTACAGGACAGTAACTTGAAATGACAGAAACATAAGGTTTCCGTTCAAATGAAAGCAGTTTATTTATTGATTTTTTAAAAATTTCTATATTTCGCTCAAGTAAAACTTCACCCTGCCCTGCGCCGAAAAGCATCTTGCAATCAACAATCCTGCAACCAAGGGCAAGCAACACCATATTCATCATTGGCAAATGAAACTGGCTCCAGTCAATAGGCGAAGCAATACCTATGCTTATTGCAGGAATTTCATCTCTATTTATTATGAGTGGATAAAGGCACAAAAATCTATCAAGGAATAATTTTAACTTTCCAGGAATTGTCAGCACATAAGTTGGTGCCAGCAATAGAATACCATCGGCACCAATGATCTTGTCAGCAAGCTTATAAAGATCATCTTCTAATTTACATTTCATATTCTTGAAAACACAGGACATACAACCCTGACATTGTCTTATTTCGTAGTCCTTGAGATAAACGATTGTAGATTCGTTATTCTTCTCTTTGATATATGTGTCTGCATATCTTGCGAGTAAATCACAATTTCCATTTTTCCTTTCTGAGGCAACAACTATGACTATCTTCATTTGTCCTTCCTTACCGCATAGAAAAATGGCGTAAAATAGCTATGCCATAATTCATCAGAAGAGCCATATTGATTTTCAAAATAAAAATAATCAACGAGCACCTCTCTCAGCCGTAGGATTTCCCTCAATCGTTTCTTGTTTTTTTCATCAGCCACAGTGAGGTCAATGAGTTCCAGAGCCCTTTCAATTGCTTTTATACTGTAGTCATGATTTTTCCTTTTCCATGATATTGCCTTCATAACCTCACCTCCTATGTGTGCCATCTGCTCAAGAAATGGAATCTGAAACCATCTGCCCTGTGCCAGTTCTTTATGCTGGTAGGTCATCGCACTATCAACTTGGTTACAACGGCTATTATCCTCTCTCTGATTGCTGGATCATCAACGCCCCGCGTTTTATTTCCCTGTGATGGTCTGAGATCTATCATTGAATCAAATTCAATAAAACTTCCTTCATCAACATCAGGATAGATATTTATTCCCCATAGATTTTTTTGTTTAGAACCCTGTTCAATGAGTGCTGCTTCCTCATCTGAATGGAGTTCGGCACCGAGCGCAATAATCTCTTTTTCAATATCAACCACTGCCTTCACAAGATTTTCAAATGTGTCATGTGCGATTTTCTTGATTGCTTCAATATCGACTTTCTCAGTGATAATCAACATCAACGCGAATTGCTAATTCGCTGGTTCAACCACCTGTCCGAAAAAGAGAATATTTCCGGTTGCTTTTTCCTGAATTACAAAGAGAAAGGGATGATCCGCGCGGAATACAGGTATTCTTGGTCCCACCGATGTTATACCTACGACCACTCCCGTTGCTGCAGCAGCTTCTGTCCCCTCTTCATTAACATCAACAAATGCCTGGTGAACCACTGACTGAACATAGAGATTTTTGGTTCCGTCAATGCCGGAAAAGTCACAATGTGGAGAAAAGGCATTGGGCATACCAAGTTGAGCAAGATTTGTGGTCAGGTCGTATTTTGTAGTAAAGGTAAACCTTGGCAGGAACACCTCAACCCTTTGTTCTGATAGCAAGCTCTTCCATTCTGCAAACTTTTCCTGATTCAGATTATTCTTCAGATAATCAAGCGTCCTTTCACGGGGTAACAGTATAATCATTGATAGTTCGTTCCCTTCATAGGGTAATTCAAGTAATTGCAAATCCTGGGTTTCAGCATAGTAAAACACTGCTTCAGGATCAACCCTTCTCATCATAGGCACTTTAACTGACCTTGTATCATTCACCCAGAAGTCTTCTTCCATTGTAATTTTCTTGTCAAACTGTTTTACCCATGTGCCTTTGAAGTAAATGGCATTGGTAATAACCAATCTTGATTGTGTGTTCAGTGAACCCGGTGGAAACAGATCTTTTATCTTGTCATTGGTCTTCTCTTCAACCCATTTATTAATGGTCTTTCGTGCCTGCTCTATGGCACCAATAAAATCAAGATTTGTTGCATATCCACTGTAGTAGGTTTCTATGGTCTTCAAATACTGGGCAAGAATAGGATAATCCTTTTGAATCCAAAGCGCATTGGCAATACTCAATTTGTATTTTGCGCCTTTCTTGTTCAATTGTTGATGCAATGCCTTAAATGACTCGTGACGGGTTCTGGCATCAACCGGAAATTGAAACACATCTTCAATTTCCTGAGCAACCCATCCTTTTGCCCCTTCATAGAGCATAGCCAGCGCCATTGATATGCTGAATGGTGAATAGAATATATTGCCTGATTCTTTTTCGGAAAGGCTTTGGTAGAGATTGAAACAGAAACGATTATTCCCTGCGACAATGGTTTTGGTAATAGCTTCATCTATCTGCGGAGTCTGCACCTTACCTCCCATCGCAAAAAATAGATGATACATAACAAAAACACATATCAGCATTCTTTTAGCCATTTGACCTCCTTCAATATTAGTTCTATTATCCTTATTTTTGCGGTGGTGTCAATATGGCGAAAAATGCAGGGAATGCAAGAGCGTCCCTGCAGGACTTAGAGGAGCGTGGTGGGTTTGAGGATGAGTGGGATGAAATTAGATTCCTGCTTTCGCAGGAATGACAGGAAGGAAAGCAGGGATGACAAGCGATTGTAGGGACAGGGCTTGTCCCTGTCCGAAACAGCTGTCTCTTCTGCGGGCTTGTCCCTGTCCGAAACAGCTGTCTCTTCTGCGGACAACCATAAAGGTTGTCCCTACAATAAATAAGGAATTAGATT
>FWPU01002888.1_pt1 | contig 45472 bp, 35 predicted proteins | sample 2228361 | NCBI WGS metagenome assembly FWPU01 (sample SAMEA103939777, study PRJEB20133) | metagenome
GGGGGGGGAGGAGGGGGGGGGTGGGGTGGCGGGGGGGGGTCATCGCCGAGACGCGGCTGCCGGTGGTGCTGCGGGTGGGCGAGCCGGGCGAGGACCGGCTGCTGTGGACGCTGCTGCAAGACCATCCCTCGCAGGGCAGCCGGGGGATTCTGGCGGCGGAGGACGCGGGGCGCGTGGCGCTCTCCAGCCGGGTGGCCTACCAGGCGGAGCGCACCATCCTGCCCCGCGTGGACCCGGCCAACGGGGAGCCGATCCCCTATCCGCTGGAGCCGTACCTGCCGGCGCTGCTGGGCAACAGCTTCGCCGAATCGGTCGCGCCGCTGGTGCCGTTTGATTTCCAGGCGGGGGAGCTGCGGGTGCGGGTGACGATGCCGGACGGGACGGTGGACGACCTGGGGGCCGCGCCGCTGGTGCAGAACCGGCTCTCCAGCCCGGCGCGGGTGGAGGCCGAGCTGTTCGGGCGGAACGCGCCGGTGGATATGTACCGGCTGACCACGCTGGACCCGCGCTTCACGGCGTACACCTTCCAGCAGGAGGGCCGCCACGTGATCGAGATGCGGGGGACGGTCCGCGACGTGTGGGGCAACGTCTACACCGGCGGGGGGACGTATGAGCTATGGATCGCCGAGCCGCTGGAGCTGCTGCCGGGCGTGCTGCCGGGCACGCCGTTTGAGGTGGGGGACGCCTTCCTGCCCGCGCTGAGCATCGCGCCCGCCTTCCCCGCCGAGGTGACGATGCGGCTGCGGCTGTATCCGCTGGAGGGGGGCAGGCCGGTGACTTACGAGGCCGAGGGGCAGGCCAGCGCCTACGGCTACTTCCTGGCGGAGGAGGCTGCTCCCTGGCTGCTGGAGAGGCCGGGCGAGTACGTGGTGGATTACACGGCCAGCTACCGCGACCCGCTGGGCCGCCTGTGGATGGGCAGCGTGCGCGGGGCGGGGGTGGTCGCCTCGCCGGAAGGGACGCTGGTGGCGCGGGGCGGGCGCGGCGTGGCCAACGTGCCCGCTGAGGACCGGCTGGCGTGGTACGCGCTGGACAACGTGGCCCCGGACCTGCTGGCGAGCCATCCGGAGGCGCACCTGCGCTGGCCCTACCACAGCGGGGACGTGCTGTGGGGGCGGGACGGCACGGGGAGCGTGCAGGCGACGCTGCGGCTGATGGACACCGGGGGCGGGTACGAGGCCTGGCTGGTGGACCGCCTGGCGGGGTGGCGGGCGGACGACGGCATGTCGGCGCACGCGCTGGCCAACGAGGACGAGCTGCCGCTGGTCACGCTCGGCCCGGCGGGGAGCGCCCTGGGGCCTGCGCTGGAGCCGGAGGGCATCGTCAACCGGGTCTACGCCTACTTCAGCGCGGTGCGGCCCGGCGTGGCGGTGCGGCAGTTCGTGCTGGGGGACGAGTCGCCGGGCCTGGCGCGGACGGCCTGGGACTTCGACGACCCGTACAACCAGCAGCGCGGTGTGGGCGTCAACGGCGACCTGCCGGGCGACTACGCCTTCCTGTTCGGCGGGGCGGTGGTGCACAACGCGGCGCTGGGCCTGCACGAGGCGGCGATCTACGGCGCGGTGGCGGTGGTGGTGGGGGAGCGGGACATGCCGGGGGACCGCGTCTATCCGCCGCTGCGGGGGGCGGCCAACGGGCCGGACGGCGGCCCGCTGCTGACCGTGCGCAACCAGGAGGCGGGGGTCTTCTTCGTGCCGACGGGCTTCCGGCCAGGGCAGGTCTTCACGGTGGGGGACAGGCTGGCGCTGGCGGGGCAGGTGGCCCCGGCGCTGGCGGCGCGGGTGGAGGCCGACGTGGTGCGGCCAGACGGCATTGTGCTGCCCATCATCGGGGAGGCCAACGCGGTGGGCTACTTCCACGACCCCGGCCAACACCTGACCCTGGACCAGCCGGGCGTGTGGACCATCCGCCTGCGGGCCATCTGTAGCGGCTGGACCTCGGCGGGGGCGGTGCAGGAGCCGTACCCGGCGGGGAGCGCGCCAGGGGCGGTGGCGGGCGCGTTCTCGATATACGTGCTGCCGGAGGGCGCGCCGGTGGCCGGGCTGACCAACTTCACGGTGGCCGAGGCGCGGGTTCCCATCGCCCTGCCCTTCAACCTGAGCGTGGCCGTCCCGCAGGGGTGGCAGGGGGTGCGCGCCCACTACACGGTGGCGCTGCCGGGCATGATCCTGGACAGCGGGGCGCAGCCGGTCGCCGGGGAGGTCTTCACCTACAATTACGACCCCCGCCGCCTGAACCAGGCCTTCCCCAACCTGGACGTGGCGCAGCGGGGCACGCAGACGCCGGTCTCGGCGGACACGGTGACGCTGACGCTGGCGCTGGCGGGCGTGGACGGCGAGGGGCAGCCGGCCCTGACGGCGCGGACGGTCACGCTGTTTGGGGACCGGCTGGTGACGGTGTACGAGGGCTGGGCGGCCCCGGAGTGAGGGTCGGGCGGGGGCGGGGCGGCTGTTGTGGTATAGTTAAGGCCCCGCCTGGGGATACTGGTAGCAGGAGGACAGTAAGTAGAGGGAAGACGAGACATGCCAGACTTTAAATACCTTATTGTGGGCGGCGGGATGACCGCTGCTGCCGCCGTGAGCGGCATCCGCTCGGTGGATGAGGAGGGCAGCATCGGCGTGGTGAGCATGGAATCGGACCCGCCCTACGACCGCCCGCCGCTCTCCAAGGGGCTGTGGAAGGGCAAGCCGCTGGAGAAGATATGGCGCGACACCCAGGACCTGGGCGTGACGCTCTACCTGGAGCGCCAGGCGCAGGTGCTGGACCGCGACCAGAAGCGGGTGGCCGACACGCAGGGGGAGGTCTACACCTTCGACAGGCTGCTGCTGGCGACAGGCGGCAGGCCCCGCCGCCTGCCTTTTGGGGAGGAGGCCATCCTCTACTACCGCACGCTGGAGGATTACCGGCGGCTGCGGGCGCTGACGGAGGAGCGGCAGCGCTTCGGCGTGATCGGCGGGGGGTTCATCGGCTCCGAGATCGCGGCGGCGCTGGCGACGAACGACAAGCAGGCGGTGATGATCTTCCCGGAGGAGGGGATCGGGGCGCGAATGTTCCCCAGGGAGCTGGCGCTGTTCCTCAACGACTACTACCGGGAGCGGGGGGTGGAGGTGCTGGCCGGGAGCGAGGTGGTGGGGGTGGAGCCGCGCGGCGACGGGGCGGCCATCCAGGTGCGGGGGGCGGACGGCAGCGAGCGGGAGATCGCGGTGGACGCGGTGGTGGCGGGCATCGGCATCAGGCCGAACGTCGAGCTGGCGGAGGCCGCCGGGCTGGAGGTGGCGGACGGGATCGTGGTGGACGGCTTCCTGCGCACCGGCGCGCCGGACATCTACGCCGCCGGGGACGTGGCGGCCTTTCACAACCCGGCGCTGGGCATGCGGCTGCGGGTGGAGCACGAGGACAACGCCAACAGCCAGGGGCGCATCGCCGGGCGCAACATGGCCGGGGAGGCGGAGCCGTACAACCACCTGCCCATGTTCTATTCCGACCTGTTCGAACTGGGGTACGAGGCGGTGGGGCTGACCGATTCCCGGCTGGAAGTGGTGGCCGACTGGGAGGAGCCGAACCGCAAGGGCGTGCTCTACTACCTGCGGGACGGGCGGGTGCGGGGCGTGATCCTGTGGAACGTGTGGGACCAGGTGGAGGCGGCGCGGCGGCTGATCGCCGAGCCGGGTCCTTTCCAGGCGGGCGACCTCAAGGGGCGGCTGCCGGCCTGACGGCCAGGCCGTCGCCTATGGCATGATGTGATGGGGCGTTCGGTGGAACGCCCCACCGTGTTGGGCTGGCTTCTGGCAGCCGGACGGATAGGACTATGACAAGCAAACGATGGTTGCTGCTGGCCCTGGCACTGGCCGTGCTGCTGGGCATGCTGGGGGCCTCCCTGCCGGTGGTGACGCCGGCCCTGGCGCAGGGGGGCGTCACGCCGACGCCGCGCCCGCTCTACGACCTGCCGGACCCCAACGCGGCGCGGGTGTGGCGCAGCGCGGTGATCGCCCTGACCCGCAACCAGCGGCGGGTGGTCACGGCCAACGCCTTCAGCGACACGGCCTCCATCGTCGATATCGTCAACGAGACGATCCTGGCGGAGGTCCCGGTGGGGCGGGGGCCGCGCGCCCTGGCAATCGCCCCGGACGAGCGGTGGATGGCGGTGACAGCGCGGGAGGAGGGCACGGTCACCCTGATCGACCTGGAGACGTTCGCGGTGATCGGCAGCCTGTGGGTGGGGCTGTGGCCGTGGGGCGTGGTGACGGACGGGGCGACGCTGTACGTGGCGCTGGAGGGGGAGGACGCCATCGCCGAGATCGACGTGGCCTCGCAGCGCGTGCTGCGGCTGATGCCCGTGCCGGACGCGCCCGCCGCGCTGGCGCTGTGGGGGAACTTCCTGTACGTCACCCACTTCGGCAGCGGGGCGCTGACGCTGCTCTACCTCCCGACCGGGGAGGTGGCCGATTCCGTGCCGGGCACGCCGGATTCGAGCCTCTCGGCGGCCATCTGGCTGGACCCCTTCGACGCGGTGGCCTACGTGCCCGCCACGCGGATGAACGCGGATAACCCGCTGCTGACCTTCGACAGCACGGTCTTCCCGGTGGTGAACGTCTTCGGCCTGGGCGACCTGCGCACGCTGCGCGCCCGGCGGGTGGCGCTGGACGTGGCAGACCGCCCGCTGAACATGCCCTTTGATGTCTCGCTGGACCGGCCCCGGCGCTGGCTGTGGGTGGTCAACGCGGGGAGCGACGACGTGTCGGTGATCGACCTGAACACCGGCTTCGCGCGGGCCAACATGCGGGTGGGGGCCAACCCGCGCGGCATCGCCCGCACCAGCGACGGCAGCTTTGCCTACGTCTACAACGCCCTGGACGGCACGATCTCGGTGATCGAGAGCGCTTTCATGGAGGTGGTGGATACGCTGGCGGCCACGGAGCTGGACATGCCCATCGAACTGCTGATCGGGGCGCAGCTCTTCCACGGCAGCGCGGACCCGCGCCTCTCTGAGGACCGGCGGCTGAGCTGCGCCACGTGCCACTTCGACGGCGGGGACGACGGGCGGGTGTGGGTCGGCTGGCCGGGGGGGCCGCGCAACACGCCGCCGCTGTGGGGCGCGCGGGAGACCGCGCCGTGGGGCTGGCGGGGGGACCGCGACGAGCTGGCCGACTTCAACGACCTGCTGGTGGCCGTGCAGCACGGCGAGGGGCTGCTGGACGAAGCGCCGCCGGACGGGGTGAGCAGCGGGCGCTCGCCGGACCTGGACGCGCTGGTGGCCTACCTGAATACGCTGGAAGGGCCGGGCCGCAACGCGCTGCGCATCCCGCCGGAGGAGGTGCTGGCGGGGGAGGCGGTGTGGATGGCGCAGGGCTGCGCGGAATGCCACGCGCCGCCGCTCTACACGGACGGCCTGGCGCATGACCTGGGCGACGGGCCGGTCGATACGCCGTCCTTGCGGTGGCTGTGGGCGACCGCGCCGTACACGCACGACGGGAGCGCGCCGACGCTGCTGGACGTGTTCGCCGCCGACGCGGGGCCGCACCACCTGCTGGGCGTGATCCCCTATGAGGAGCTTGACCGGCTGATCACCTACCTGCGCAGCCTGCCGCTGGAGTGAGCGGGGGCCTCACCCCCGTCGTTACCCCCCATCCTCGATCCTTCCCCCACTAAAGGAGAAGGAAAACACAGCGACCCGCTCACGACCGGGCGCTATGGCCCGGCGGCGCAGACGGGGTTTGAGAATTCAAACGCCCATTTCCGAACTTTTGTGCTATCATAGGGCAAAAGGCCACATTCCCCCTCACTGTGAATGCCCCGGCCCGCTTGCTGCACAAAAAAAGTGCGCTGCCGCAGCAGCAAGTGCAGCAAAAAGGCCCGGCCCAGGTGAGCGCTGGCGGGCCGGGTACTCTGCGGCCTGGGATGTGTCCGATCTTTACGGCCCGGCGGCGCAGACGGTGAACTCCGCCACCTCGTGCCAGCGCCCGCCGAAGGTGTCGCGGGTTTGCAGCATCACGTAGCGGGCCTGGGCGGGCCGGGGCAGGTCGAAGGACAGCGTATTGCTGTGGCGCTCACTGAGCAGGGTGGAGAAGACCTCCACAAAGGAAGCGGGGCGAGCATCTGTGGTGGAGACCAGGACGGCGAAGCGGCTGACGTTGTGGGCGTCGCCGTCGCCGCCGGTGGCGGAGGGGTTGATGCGGAAGCCCCCCACGGTCTGCGCGTCGCCCGCCAGGTCCAGGATGACGTATTCGGTGCGGGCGCTCTCCGCCCCCGGCGCGGAGGCCCAGCCGCGCGCCTCATCGCCGTCGATGAGGTAGGCGGCCAGCCAGCGCCCGCCGAACTCGCTGGAGAACCCGGCCACAGAGCCGCCCACCGCCGCCGAGGAGACATCCCGGCAGGCGGGCAGGTCGGGGGCCTGCGGCGGGCGGGCCTGGAGGCCGTCGCCGTCGATGGTGAGGGTGAAAGGGCCGCCCCCGGCGAAGCTGCGCACGCGCACGGTGAACATGCCCGGCGCGGAGAAGGCTAGGCGCAGGGCGGAGTCCCACAGGCTGGGGAGGGGGAACTCCGGGGGATGGTCGTCGTTGTCGGCCAGCAGGGTGCCGTCGGCGGCGTAGACCTCCAGGACGGGGTCGAAGGCGCTGCTGACCAGGGTGGCGGCCAGGGCGGCGTCCTCCAGGGCGTAGAGGCGGTACTCGACGTAGGGCTGGTCGGGCTGGAGGCGGCCCTGGATCACGTAGGGCGGCTCGCCGCTAAGCTCCCCGCCCAGGGTGGTGCAGGCGTTGAACTCGGTGGCCTGGAAGTAGGAGCCGCCGTAATTGGTGAGGGGGCGCAGTAGCACGTAGCGGGCCTCCACGGGGGGGAAGTTGTAGGTGATCGGCGCGTTGACCTGGGGGGCCTCCGCCTGCAGGACGGTGGTGAAGGCCGCCGGGTCGCTTTCGGTAAGTGAGACGGCGACCTCGAAGGCCCGCACGCTGTCGTCGGCGTAGCCGGGCGAGGCGGAGAAGCCGTTGAAGGTGACGCCGTCCAGGGGGAGGGGCTGGCCGCCGCTGACCTCGAAGAGGATGTAGGGCGCGTCGTCGTCCGCGCGGGAGGACCAGCCGGTGGCCGGGTCGCCGTCGAGGAGGGCCTGCGGCCCAAAGCCGCCCCCGAAGGACGAGGAAGCGGCCACCACGCGGCCCAGGACGCGGTCGCAGACGCGCTCCTCGACGGCGGCCTCGATGGTCTGGCCGCCCTGCGGGCCGAACGTCGCGCCCTCGATCAGCAGGCGGAAGCGCCCGGCTCCCTCCCCCTGGAAGGCCCGCACCAGGGCGGCATAGGTGTCGTCGGCAGGGGCCTGGAAGGTGACCGCCGAATCGGTGCGGCGGGGCAGGGGCACAGAGGCGGGATGGTCGTCGTTCTCCGCGAGCAGCTCGCCCGCCCCGTCGTAGACCTCCAGGACGGTGTCGAAGTCCGGGCTGGTGAGGGTGAGGGTGATCGTCGCGCCCGCCGCCGCCGTGAAGCTGTAGGCGGCGCGCTCCTGGGGCTGGGCCAGGCTGCCCTCCGCCACGGAGCCGCCCGCCGCCCGCAGGATGCTGACGGCGCGCTGCTCCACCACCTGGACGCCCTGCAGGCGGAGGGTGTAGGCCCCGGTCCCGCCGGGCGCGAAGCTGGAGACGCGCACGATCATGGGGCCGGAGGCCTGGGGGGTGAAGACCAGCGCCGAGTCGCGCGGCCCCGGCAGGGGGATGCCGGTATCGTTGTCGTCGTTGTAGGCCACCTGCTGCCCCAGGCCGTCATAGACGGCCAGGACGGTGTCGAAGTCCGGGCTGGTGAGGGTGAGGGTGACGGGGACGCCCGCCTCCACGCGGACCAGCACCTCGCTGCCCGGCTCGACGGCGGTCAGCGCGCCGCTGAGGGTGACGGCCTCCCCTGCCTGCCAGGGATGGGGGGAGCCGCCCGGCGGCCAGGCTGCCGCCAACGCCAGCAGCGCGACCAGGGCGACCCTCCACAAGCCGCGATCCGTCCACCTGTCCACAGCCCGCTCCCTAGCCCGCCTGGGTCCCCCGCCTGATCATGCCGATGATGGCGTCGGCGCTCTCCTCGATGGGCTGGTTGGTGATATCCAGCACGCGGAAGCCACCTCGGCGGAAGACCTCCTGGGCGGCCCTGATCTCCTGGTGAATCTCGGCCAGGTCCACGTAGAGGCCGCCTTCGCGGTCCAGGCCCAGGCGGCGCTGTCGCCAGCGGCGGTGCTCGGCAAGCTGGCCGGCGTCGATGGTCAGGCCCACCACGCGGTCCCGCTCCACCTCAAAGAGCTGCTGGGGGGGTTGGACGCCCCGGATGAGGGGCACGTTGGCGACCTTCCAGCCCTGTATGGCCAGGTACATGCTGAGCGGCGTCTTGCCGGTCCGCGAGACCCCGGCCAGCACGATGTCCGCCCGGCCCAGCTCGTGGGGGTTGCGGCCATCGTCGTGGGTGACGGCGAACTCCATGGCCTCCACGCGCTCGAAGTAGGATTCGCGGAGCTGGCGGTAGAGGCCGGGCTGGCCGAGCGGCTCCCGGCCCAGGGCTGCCGTGAGGCGGGAGAGCAGGTGGCCCATCAGATCCACGGCGACCACATTGTCCTCCCGCGCCAGGCGGATCAACTCCCGGCGCAGGTTGGCATCCACCAGGGTGTGCACGATGAGGCCGCCGGAGGCGGCGGCCTGGCGGACCACATCCTCCAGCGCCGCGACCTCCCGGACGTGGGGGACGATGATGAGGGAGACGGGGGGGTCCGGGAACTGGGCCAGGGCGGTGCGGACCGTCTGCTCCCCGCTGGCCCCAGCGCCGCCGGAGACGATGTAGATGGGCAGGGTGCTCATGGGCTGTCGCCTCTTCCTGTTGCGTGGCGGGCGTCTGTTGAAGTCGTTGGGCGGGGTTCCCACGGCCCCGGCCTGAGTCATACGCCCGCTCGCTTTTACATTATCGCCAGTTGGCCGATCCTGCCAATTACCCCGGCCAGCGGGTGGCGATGAGCAGCGCCAGGGCCAGGGCGGGGACCAGCGCCGCGCGGACGACCATCCACAGGAGCGGCCAGCCGCCCAGGCGCAGGTGGGCGCGCAGGCCATGCCAGGCCCAGACGGCCATCGGCAGGCTGACGAGGACGAGCAAGGGTCCGACCTGGGGCAGCAGGAGCAGGGCGGCCAGGTAGCCCAGGGCGACCAGGGCCGCGTAGAGGGCGGGGACGCGGTGGGGGCCGACGATGACGGCCAGGGTGCGCTTGCCGACGGGGCGGTCGGCCTGAATGTCGGGCGTGGCGATGCCGAGCATCATCCCGGCGATGAGGGGGAGGAGGGGCAGCCCCAGGCGGACGACCTCGCCGCTGAGCCGCCCGGTTTGCAGGCTGGAGGCCCACAGCGGGACGAGCAAGGCGGCGGTGAGGGCGGTGGCGAACTCCCCCAGGCCGCGCCAGGAGAGCTGAACGGGCGGGGCGGTGTAGAAGACGGCGTTGGCGATGGCGGCAACCAGGACGAGCCAGCTCGCGGGGGGCATGGCGAAGGCGACGGTGGCGAGGAGGGCCAGCGCGAGCGCCGCGCCCAGGCAGAGCAGGCCGGCGGCCAGGGCCACGCCCGGCGGGAGCAGGCCGGTGGCCAGCTCGCCGCTACCGCCGGTGAGCAGCGTGCGGCGGGTGTTGAGGCGGTCGGTGGGCAGGTCCCAGTAGTCGTTGAGGTAGGCGGTGGCAAGCTGAACCAGCAGTTGGACGGCCAGCCCCAGCCCGACCAGGGGCCAATCCAGAGCGCCGCGCTCCCCCCAGGCCAGGACCAGCCCCAGCAGGTAGGGCAGGGTGGAGAAGACGAGGAAGTGAAGGCGGCTGAGCCGGATGAAGGCGACGAGGCGGCGCATGGCAAGTCACTCTGTTGGGCGTAGGCCAGATTGTAACCGCCGAAGGGCCGGAAGGGCCAGACTTTGCAGGGTTGGGAGATGGAACTGGCGCGGTCAGGTCCCCAGCAGGAAGGGGAGGGCCACGCCCCCGTAGACAGCCCACAGGGCCAGGCTGAAGACCAGGGCGGGCAGCGGCCAGCGGACGGCGAAGAGGGCGAAGGTGGGCAGCAGGCCGTACAGGGTGGCGTAGGGGACGAAGCACAGCCCGGCCAGCACGCCGAGGATGGGGTCCTGGCGGCGGAAGGCCAGCCAGGCCAGCAGGAGGCCGAGTCCCCAGACAAGGGGGGCGGGCAGCAGGCGGGAGGGGGCGATGTTGATGCGCGTGCCCCAGTCGCCGAGGGTGTTGGCCTGGACATCGGCCAGCATGCGGCCCGGCCAGCCGGGCCACAGCAGGAGCGAGACGGCCACCACGGCCAGCACGACCAGCCCGGCGCGCCAGAGATCGGGCCAGCGGAAGCTGAAGACGTAGCCGAAGGCCACCTGCGGCTTGACCAGCAGGAGCGGCCCGCTCCACATGCGGGGGACGAGCAGCCCCAGGCAGGGCAGCCACTCGATGTTGATCTCCAGGGCCGTGTCGAAGGCGATGGCCGAGGTCAGCGCGAGGAGGACGGCCCTGAGGCCGCCGCCGAACTTGAAGATGACGGCGGTGAGGACGGCGAAGTAGAGGCCGAACTGGAGGAGGATGGAAAGGTCCGGCGGGGGCAGGCCAAAGGGGGCCAGCAGGGCCGCCGCCCAGGCGGGGTAGGGCCAGACCAGGGCGTAGGGGTCGGCCAGGTGATCCAGGGCGCGGGTGAAGGTGGCCCGCTGGTCCGCCCAGACGTGGACGCCGGTGCGGGCCTGGAAGGCCAGGGCGACCAGCCACCAGGCGACGGCAAAGCCCAGTGACAGGGCCAGGGCCAGGGCGAAGCGCCGACGGCGTGCCAGGCGGGGGAGGGAGACACGCAGGGGAAGGGGGATGCTCATGGGCGGCGCAGGCGGCGGCCCAGCGCCGGGGCCAAGCGAGTCATCCCGGAGGCGAGAGGTTGCCGGTGCAGCACGGAGGCGCTCCTTTCCGTCCTGCCCATTATACATGCACTGCGGCCCTGCCCCGGCGTGGAAGAGGCGGTCAGTCGCCGGTTGCGGGAGCCGGTTGGGCGGCGGCCTGCCGCCCGTTGCCCGTGCCCAGCAGCTCCGCCTGCCGCCGGAACTGGCTCATGTAGAGGTCGTGGTAGACGCCGCCAGCGGCCAGCAGGCTCTCGTGCGTGCCGCGCTCCACGATCTGGCCGTCCTGGATGACGAGCACCTGATCGGCGTTGCGGATGGTGCTGAGCCGATGGGCCACCACAAAGCTGGTGCGGCCCTCCAGCAGCCGGTTGAGGGCGGCCTGGATGAGGCGCTCCGTGCGGGTATCCACGCTGCTGGTGGCCTCGTCCAGCAGGAGGATGCGGGGGTCGGCCAGGGCGGCGCGGGCGATGGCGATGAGCTGGCGCTGGCCCTGGCTGAGGGTCTTGCCGCGCTCGCCGAGCACGGTCTGGTAGCCCTGGGGCAGGGCCATGATGAAGTCGTGGGCGTGGGCCAGCCGGGCGGCCTCGATCACCTCCTCGTCGGTCGCCTCTGGCCGCCCGTAGCGGATGTTGTTGGCGACCGTGTCGCTGAAGAGGACGGTATCCTGGAGGACGATGCCAAGCTGGCGGCGCAGGCTGCGGCGGGTGACGCGGCGCACGTCGTGCCCGTCGATGCGCACCGCGCCGTCGGCCACGTCGTAGAAGCGCCCGATGAGGTTGATGATGCTGGTCTTGCCCGCGCCGGTGGGGCCGACCAGGGCAACGGTCTGGCCCGGCTCCGCACGGAGGCTAACGCGCCTGAGCACCGGCTCACCGACGTTGTAGGCGAAGGTCACGTCGTCGAACTCCACCAGCCCCTCGACGGGCGGCAGGTCCACGGCGTCCGGGGCGTCCTGGATGTCCGGCTGCTCCTCCAGGAGGGCCAGCATGCGCTCCGCCCCGGCCACGGCGCTCTGAATCTGCGCCCACATCTGGGCGATGACCTGGATGGGGTAGTTGACGCGCTGCACGTAGCGGATGAAGGCGACGATGACGCCGATGGAGATCACGCTCCCGGCGAGGGGCTGGCCGCTGAGGGCGAAGGCGCCGCCCACGCCGGCCACCAGGGCCAGAGCGACGTTGCCCAGCACGTCCAGGGTGGGGCGGAGGGCGCTGGTGATGGCGACGGCGCGGACGTTGGCGTCGCGGTTGGCGGCGTTGGCCTCCCGGAAGCGCTCGATGTTCTCCTCCTCGCGGCTGAAGGCCTGCACCTCCCGCACGCCGGAGATGCTCTGCTCCAGGTCGGTGTTGACCGCGCCCATCTCCAGGCGGGTCTGGCGGAAGGCGCGGCGGGCCAGGTTGGAGAACCAGACCGTGACGGCGAACATGAGGGGCAGGATGACGAGCACGATGAGGGAGAGGGCGGGCTGTAGCAGGACCATAGCCACAACAAAGCCCACCAGGTTGAGGGCCTGGCCGATGACCTGGATGAGGGAGGCGTTGATGGCCTGGGCGATGGTGTCCGCGTCGTTGGTGAGGCGGCTCATGATGTCGCCCGCTTTGTGGCGGTCGTAGTAGCTGAGGGTGAGGCGGTGAATCTGGAGGAAGATGTCGTCGCGGAGCTGCGTCAGCACGCGCTGCCCGGCGTAGGCCATCAGGTAGAACTGGCCGCCGCTGGCCAGGGCGCCGACCACGGAGAGCGCGGCGTAGAAGAGCATGGTCTGGGCCAGGCCGCCGGCGTCCGGCTGGGTGGGGCGGTCCGCCAGGGCGCAGCTTTGCGGGGCGGGGGCGATGAAGCAGTCGATGGCCTGGCCGATGATGATGGGGCGCACGGCCTGCACGCCGGAGGAGAGCAGCAGCAGGGCAGCCACGCCGAGCAGCACCAGCAGGTAGGGGCGGAAGTAGGCCAGCAGGCGGCCCAGGGTGTGGCGGGCGCTGCGCGCCCGGCGGGCCTCCTGCTGCAAGGCGTGCTGAAAGTGTCCGCCACCCATCATCATGGGAGCACCTCGCTTTTCTGCGCGTCGGGCGTGGTGGCCGCGTCCGCTGCCACGTCGTCCACAAGCTGGCTCTGGTAGATATCGGCGTAAATCTCGCTGGCCTCCAGCAATGCCTCGTGGGTGCCGATGGCCGCCACGCGGCCCCGGTCCAGGACGATGATCTGGTCGGCGTTGAGGACGGTGCTGATGCGCTGGGCGATGACGAAGCTGGTGCGGCCCTGCATCAGGCGGTCCAGGGCCTGCTGGATGGCAAGCTCGGTTTGGAGGTCCACGCTGCTGGTGGAATCGTCCAGGATGAGGATGCGGGGGTCCAGCAGCAGGGCGCGGGCGATGGCGATGCGCTGCTTCTGGCCGCCGGAGAGCGTGACGCCGCGCTCGCCGACGGGGGTATCGTAGCCCTGGGGGAAGGCGGTGATGAAGTCGTGGGCGGCGGCGGCCCTGGCGACGGCCTCGATCTGCTCCTGGGTGGCGTCTGGCCGCCCGAAGGCGATGTTGTCGCGGATGGTGCCGGCGAAGAGCCGCGTCTCCTGGAGGACGATGCCGATCTGGCGGCGGAGGCTATCGAGGGTCACGTCGCGCACGTCGATGCCGTCGATGCGCACCGCGCCGTCGGTCACGTCGTAGAAGCGGGGGATGAGGTTGATGATGGTGCTCTTGCCGCTGCCGGTAGCGCCGAGGAGGGCCACGGTCTGGCCCGGCTCCGCGACGAAGCTGACGCGGTCCAGCACCGGCTCGCCGCTGGAGAAGTAGCGGAAGGTGACGCTGTGGAATTCCACGCGGCCCCGGACCTGGCCCAGGGGCACAGCGCCCGGCCTGTCGGCCACCTCGCTCTGGGCGTCCAGGATCTCGAAGATGCGGCCACCGGAGGCGGCGGCCTGCCCGGCCATGGCGATGATCATGCCCAACTGGCCGATGGGGAAGAAGGCGATGAGCAGGTAGGAACTGAAGGCCACCAATTCGCCCACGGCCAGGGTTCCTTCGATGACGAAGTTGCCGCCGACCCAGGTGATGGCGGTCTGGCCAAGCTCCGAGACCAGAAAGACGAAGGGGAACATGAAGGCCATCAGGGCGCTGACGCGGAGGCTCTGGCGCATGAGGGCCAGGTTGGCGGTGTGGAACCTGCGGGCCTCGTCCTCCTCGCGGGCGAAGGCCTTGACCACGCGGATGCCGGTGAGGTTCTCCTGGAGGATGGTGTTGAAGACCTCCAGGCGCTCCTGGACGCGGCGGAAGGCGGGCTGGATGAGGCTGCCGAAGACGATGAACATGACGAGGGCCAGGGGCAGGATGGGCAGCATGACGAGGGCCAGCCGCCAGTTGAGGGCGAAGATGATGGCCCCCGTCAGCAGGATGAGGATGACGGCGTTGAGGGCCATGAGCAGGCCGCGCGCGATGAACAGGCGGAGCTGCTCCACGTCGCTGGTGGCGCGGGTCATAAGCTGGCCGGTCTGGGCGCGGTCATGGTAGCTGAAGCTGAGGCGCTGGATTTTCTGGAAGAGGGCGTTGCGCAGGTCGTAGGCCACGCCCTGGCTGGCGCGCTCGCCCAGGTAGCCGTGGGCGAAGTCGAAGAGGCCGCGCACCAGGGAGACGCCGACCAGGGCCAGCGCCACGCGCAGGATCACGTCGTAATCGCGGGCGTGGATGCCGTCGTCGATCAGGATTTGGAACAGGATGGGCACGGCCAGCATGGTCACCGTGCTGATCAGCAGGCTGACGAAGGCGGCCAGGGCCGTCCAGCGGTAGCGGCCCAGGTAGCGCAGGCTGCGCAGCAGGGGATTGCGGGCGCGGCGCTTGCCGCCCTCAGTTTGTGTCTTCAAACAGGTCCTCCTCGCTGGCTACGGTGGTTTCTTCTTTTTTTTGCAACGCTTCCAGGTTGGCCCGCAGGCGGGCCAGAAAATCCCGCAACCGGGCGCGCTCCTCCGGGCTGAAGCCGGCCAGGGCGCGGGAATCCAGCGCTTCCAGGATTTGGGGGAAGACTTGCAGGCGCTGCTCCCCCTGGCTGGTGAGGCGGATGAGGAGGGCGCGGGCGTCCTGGGGGTGGGGCGTGCGGACGATGAGGCCCTCCTGCTCCATCTGGGCCAGCAGTTTGCTCATGCTGGCCGCCGTCAGCCCCAGGCGGCGGGTGAGGTCGGAGGCCGTCAGGTCCTCCCCGGCGTGGTGGAGCAGGCCCAGGATGGCCCCCTGGGAGCGGTTGAGGCCATGGGCGGCCACCATCTGCCGGAGCTGCTGGCCGAGCAGGTGCGCCGCGCGCAGGAACTGGTAGGAGAGCTGCTCCAGCACGGGCGGTGGCGGCTGGCCCCGGCAGTCAAAACCTGGCCGGTCATCCGGGAGGGGGTTCATCGGCTCACCTGTCGCTGACCACGGGGGCCTGGCGGAGGTAGGTATCGTCCGTGAGCTGGCTGAGCAGAAAGTCTGCCACGTTGGCGCGGGTGGCGCGCACCCCGCTGTTGACGCCCACCCAGCCGACGCGGTAGCGGCCTGTGGGCGGGCCGTCCGCGAGGACGGGGACGCGGACGAGCACCCAATCCAGGTCGCTGGCGCGGATGGCGTCGGCGTATGCCTCGGAGTCGCGGAGCACGTCGGGGGAGAAGGTCTTGAGCGCGAACTTGATGAGGTGGTTGAACAATTTGGGCCGGTCCTGGGGGGCGGCCACGCCCGCGCCGGTCATGGCCACCAGCCGCCGGACACCGTGCCCCCGCATGGCGGCGACGATGTTGCGCCCGGCGGCGGCCATCAGCCCAGGGGGCGAGCCTCGCGACGGCCCCAGCAGGCTGAGCACGGCCTCTGCGCCCTGCACGGCTTTTTCTACATCGGCGGCGTTCATGGCGTCCCCTGGCAGCAGGGTGAGCCGCTCGTGCCGGATGGGCATGCGGTCTGGGGAGCGCACCAGGGCCACCACCTGATGCCCGGCATCCAAGGCCCGCTGCACCAGGAGGCGACCGGTGCGGCCCGTCGCGCCGAATACGGCCAGTCTCATAATCGGGTTGCTCCTCCGTGGCCCCTCGAAAATTAGTTAGCTAACTAACTATAGCGGGTTTTGGCAGGGCGTCAAGAGCGGGGGTGGGTTTCTAAGGGAAAGCTCATGCCGGCGGGGCCGGGGCGGGCGGCGCTCAGGGCCGCAGGTCGTAGCGACGCAGGATGCGGTCCAGGGCGGCGAGGGCGTCCTGGCGGGGGCCGTTGTTGAGGATGAAGTGGTCGGCGATGGCGATGGAGCCGCCCTTCTCCAGGGTCTCGATCTCCTGGATGTCGCGCCATTCGGCCTCCTGGGGGGTGAGGGGGCGCTCCGGGCGGCTGCCAAGGCGCTGGTAACGCAGGTGGCGGTCGGCGACGACAGCGACGACGACCAGTTGCGGGCCGAACTCGGCCTTGAGGGTGCGGTATTCGCTGAAGCTGTAGAGGCCGTCGATGATCACGCTGCGGTGGGCGGCGAGCATGGCGTGGATGGCGGGCAGGGAGCGGCGGGCGTAGGCGTCCATGCCCTCCCTGGCGCGGATGTCTTCGCGGACGAGCTTCTCGTTCTGGGGGGTGACCGGCAGGCCGCGCCGCAGCACCTCCTCGATGGTGATCGCGCCGAAGCGGACCTTGGGGAAGCCCTGGGCCTCCAGGTGCTCCGCGAGCAGGGACTTGCCAGCGCCGGGCATGCCCACGATAGCCAGCAGGCGGACCTGGACGCCATCTGCGGGGGGGTGAGATGGAGGGGGAAAGGACATAAGCTATGCGTGACCTCGTGCTGTTGCAGGTGCGGGGCCATTATAGCGGGGGAAGTCGCCGGAGGCCATGGCGAAGTGGGGGCGGGGCAGGCGGTGGCCGCCTTGACGCGGCCTGAGCAGCCGTTTACACTGGGTTGGGGCGGGTCAGCAGCGGTGGTGAGGCGACGATGGCCGAGAATCCCTACCAGTACGATTCCCCGATCAGCGACGCGGCGCGGTTTGCCGGGCGGCAGGAGGCGTTCGCCTTTGTGCAGACGCACCTGGCCAGCGGCGAGCGGCAGGCGCTGGTGATCATGGGGCCGCAGCAGATCGGCAAAAGCTCCCTGTTGCGGCAGGTTCCGGCGCACCTGGATGCGCGATTCTACCCGGTGCGGCTATCCTTGCGGGCGGGGAGCGTGGCGGGGGAGCAGGCCTGGCTGACCGCACTGGCGGAGACCATCCCCGGAGCGCTGGCCGCGTTGGATATCCAGTCGGCGAGGTTGCCGGTGCTGCCCGGCCAACCGGCGGAGCTGCGGGAGGCGCTGACGGGGGAATACATGGCGGAGGGGCTGCGGGCGCTGCGGCGGGACCGTCACCTGCTGATCATGGTGGACAACGCGGAGCGGCTGCTGACCGCCGTGCAGGCCCGCGACCTGCCCAGGGACAGCTTTGCCTTTTTGGGGCGTCTGCTGGAGGCCCATCCCCGGCTGCACCTGCTGATGGCGGTCGATTCGCAGCACGAGAGCGCCCTGCTGAGCACGGGCGCGCCCTTTGCCCCCCGCCTAGTCTATCGGCTGGGGCCGCTCGCGCGGGAGGAGGTGGACGCGCTGCTGACGAGGCCGCTGGCGGACACAGTGGCCTACGAACCGGCGGCGCTGGACGCGCTCTACGAGCTGACGGCGGGGCACCCTTACCTGGCGCAGTTGATGGGGTGGCTGCTGTACGAGCGGTCGGAGGCGCGGGGCCACGCGCTGCCGATTGGGGCGGAGGACGTGGAGGCGGTGATCGAGCCAGCGCTGGGGCTGGCGGGGGATATGCTGGGGCAGGTGTGGAGCCACGGCAGCCCGCAGGAGCGCCTGGTGCTGGCGGCGCTGAGCGCGCTAAGCCCGGAGGAGCCGCCCACGCCGGTGCATCACGAGGACATCAGCGCGTGGCTGATGGCTGCCGACCGTCCGCTGGACCCGCGCACGGTCAACGCGACGTGGCGGCGGCTGGAGTACGAGGGGGTGCTGCAACTATCGGCGGACGGCAGGCTGGTGGTGAGGGGAGGCTTGCAGCGCCGCTGGCTGCGGGCGCACGTCACGCTGCCGGAGGAGGCAGGGGGGCTGCAACTGGCCTCCCGGCGGCGGGTGGGAGTGATCGCGGTGGTGGCGCTGCTGGTGGCGCTGGCGGCGCTGCTGGCGGCGCTGAGCGTGCTGCCGGGGCGGGAGGCCCCCGAAAGCGGGGAGCAGGCGACGATCACCTTCGTCCTGGATTTGCAGGCCACCCAGGATTCCTACAGCGCCACGCAGACAGCCGCCGCGCCTTAGGGTGGGGGGATACTCTGGTGGATGGTGCGCTGGATCGGAAGTATTTACAGATTTTGACTGACCGTATCCAGGTCTGCAAAGCATACAAACCCAGGTTTGGCTTGGGTGGTGAAGGGGTCTCTCTGGAGGCGTTTCGGGCGTTATATAGCGCCGATCCATTCTATGCCTGGTTTGGGTTGGATAATCCGTTGGTTTATGCCGCCCACAGGGCCGCCGGTGGCATTACCTCAGTATATCGCCAGATCGGCATTGGCGGTGAGGAACTCTTGCGGCAACTCCTACAAGATCACCTGGGATTAACTGCTGAGCAGGCAAGCTGGTCCTACGAGACCACCACAAGCTCTGGATTGACACGCACCCTCAAGCTGGATGGACGTATTGAGCCAGCAAACGTGACCGACCCGGAACGCCGCCGAATCATCGAGCTGTGGATGCAGAAAGCGGCCAGGAAACTCCAGTTAGAAGGCCGAGTGGCACGGGCCATGCGAGGCATTGTCATGGAGGTGCGGCAGGGTTACAAAAGCTACAAAAGCAAGGACTCAAAGCGGCAAAACGCGGATATGGCCAATGCGGCGGAGGCGTATACCAAGGGATATCTACCCGTTCTGGTCGTTCTTTCGACCCAGATTGATAGCGATATTGCGGAGCGGTATGAGCGCGGCAAATGGCTCGTGCTTCGTGGCACTGTGGCAGGCGAGGATACTTTTTCGACATACACGTTCGTCCGTGAAGTCATTGGTTACGATCTGGCGGCGTTCTTCCAGAGAAACAGCGAGCGGCTCAGGCGTTTTACAGAAGAAGTATTGGAAAGCCTGCTGAGAGCGGATGATGACGAACAAACAACGCGCTGAGCTGACGTTCAAGGATAATCTGAACAGAGGCAGACATGGCTGGGTACGGCTGACGCCGGCCTATTCCGTGAGGATTGTGGAGCGGATTCTCGAAGAGCATCCGGATGTTGCCTATATCCTGGAGCCATTCTCCGGGACGGGGACTACAGGGTTGGTGGCCGGCCATTATGGTCTCCGATGTGATCTGTATGACATCAATCCGTTTCTCGTATGGCTGGCGAAGGTCAAATGCGCGAACTACAGCCCTGAGCAGATAGCCTGCGCACGAGAAGCTGCACAGGAGATAGTCGGTCACGCCCGTAAAATCCGGGGCCATGCTGCCCTCTGGTTTCCTGCTATAAGCAACGTTGAGCGATGGTGGCCTCACAAGCGGCTGGTTGCACTGGCAAAGCTTTTCTGGGCGCTCAATGCGTTGCTCCCGGAGCCGTGCCAGGAGAAAGACTTGTTGCTGGTGGCTTTCTGCCGCCTCATCATTCAATGGTCAAATGCTGCGTTCAATCATCAGTCCATGTCGTTCAAAGCGCATGACCGTCAACTGCGCCTGTTTGACGAGGAGGAGGAAATTAACCAGGCTTTTCTGAGCGATGTGGAGGAGATACTGGTGGGGGCCAGCCAGGACATACCCGGCGTGGTACGAACATATCTCGGTGACTCCCGAAACATGGCCATCAGCGACACAGGACAGCAGTATGACGCCGTCATTACTTCACCGCCTTATGTCAACCGGATGAGCTATATTCGGGAACTGCGACCGTATATGTATTGGCTGGGCTACCTGGAAGAGGCCAGGGAAGCGGGCGAACTGGATTGGGAAGCAATTGGAGGCACGTGGGGAGTCGCCACCAGCAGATTAAGTGACTGGTCCCCTGATGGCGAGTACAGCACACTCCCTCGCTTAGAGCCGATCATCGAGGAGATTGCGCGAACCAGCGAGGTTTTGAGCCGATACGTACACAAATATTTTATTGATATGTCGCGCCATTTCTCCAGCCTATATGATGTCGTTGCGCCGGGTGGGCGGCTTTACTACATCGTCGGCAACTCGAAGTTTTACGATACGCTCGTTCCGGCGGAGGCGTTGTACGCCGATTTGATGGAAGCCCACGGCTTTGAAGATACTCAGATTGAGATCATAAGGAAACGCAACTCCAAGAAAGAACTTTTCGAATTCCTGGTATCTGCACGCAAGCCATTGTGACTGGTTTTTCTGCCAAAGGCCTGAGTCGAATCAGCTCAATGTCATTCCAGGGGGGTGGTGAACGGCCCGACGTCGCCGGCGCTGGTGGCGGGCGCGTCATCGGTCTGGGCCGCAGGCAGGGGCAGCCACAGGCCGAAGGTGCTGCCCTGCCCGGCGGCGCTGCGGAACCAGACCTCGCCGCCGTGGCGCTCGATGATGGCCTTGACCAGGCTGAGGCCCAGGCCAGTGCCGGGGATGTCCTCCGCGCCGGGCTGCTTGGCACGGTAGAAGCGCTGGAAAATCTTGCCCTGTAGCTCCTGGGGGATGCCGTAGCCGGTATCTTCCACCTGGAAGTGGAAGCGCCCCTCGCTGTGGTCCGCGAAGGCGCGCACGGTGATGCTGCCGCGCTCTGGGGTGTACTTGATGGCGTTGTCGATGAGGTTGCGGAAACACTCGCGGACCTGGGTGGGGTCGCCGAGCAGGGGGGGCAGCTCTGGCTCGATCTCGTGCTGGAGTGTCTGCTGCTTGCGCTGCGCTTTGGGCTGCTCCTCGGCCAGGACCTGGCGGATGGCCTGAGCGGGGTCAAAGCGCTTCTGGCCCGCCGTCGCGCCTGTTTCGATGCGCTCCAGGTTGAGCAGCTCGGTAACCAGGTCCAGCATGCGGCGGGTGACGCGGGCGATGTCGCTGATGTAGGAATAGATCATGGTGTCGGAGGAGAGGTCGGCCAGCAGCATGTCGGTATAGCCCTGGATGACGCCGAGGGGGTTCTTGAGGTCGTGGGAGGCGATCTGGATCATCTGGCTCTTGAGGCGGGTGAGGTCCTTGAGGGTGGTGATGTCGTTGAAGACGATGACGCGGCCCAACTCGCTGGCCTCGCCCTCCCGCCAGCTTGACACGCGGACCAGGTAATCCCGGTTGAGATGGTCGTCGCGCAGCTCGAAGTGCTCGTGGCCCGCCGCGATGTGCTCGGCGACCTGCCTGAAGAACGGGTCGGCGGCGACCTCGGCCAGGGGGCGGTCGATGACGGCCTCCTCCGGGCGGCCAAACATGCTGAGCGCAGCGGGGTTGATCAGCTTGACGTGGCCCTGGGGGGTGATGGTGAGCACCGGCTCCTCGATGCTCTCCAGCACAGTCTGCAACTGCCGCTCGTGGGTCGTGACCTGGTCGAAGAGCTGGGCGTTGCGGATGGCGATGGTGGCCTGGTTGGCGACGGCCCTGGCCAGCCTGAGGTCGTCCTCGTTGAAATGGTCCGGCTCGGCGTGCTCCAGGGTCATGATGCCGTGGATGCGGCCCTCGTAGACGAAGGGCACACAGAGGACGGACCGCACCGGGGTGGGGTCGTCCGGGAACTGGACCCAGCGCTCATCGGTGAGGGTATCATAGACGATGGTGCCGCGCTTGTGGCGGTAGACCCAGCCGGCAAGGCCCTGTTGCAGGACCGTATCCACCACGAAGAGGGAGATCTCCGGGGGCAGGTTGCGCCGGGTGATGAAGCGCTGGGCGGCCCTGCCGGGGCCGAGCAGGAAGAAGCTGCCCCGCTCCGCGCCGACGGTCTCCGTGAGCAGGGCGAGGGTTTTGCTGAGCACGTCGTCCAGGTCCAGGGAGAGGACCAGCTCGGAGATGCGGGAAAGGACCGCTACTTCCTGGGTTTTGCGGGTGAGTTGTCCGGTGTTAGCCATTGGCCTGTCCCTCGCTTCCTCAGCAGACTCAATCCGGCGCGGCGGGGGGCAATGCGAAGGCGCAGCGCCCGGCAGCGACCTCACAGGTTGCCAGCACTTCCCCGGCCAGCAGCACGTCGAAGGCAGCGCCCGGCGAGTCGCTCACCCAGAACCAGCGGGGGGCAGAGACCATGCGCCAGGCGGCGCGGGCCGCGCAGCCGTGTTCCTCGTAGGGCATCTCCAGGGGAGAAGCGTTGAGGTCCAGCCGCCACAGGTGAAAGCAATAGTGAGGGGGCAGGGCGGAGGGAGGGGCAGTGCCAACGTCCCAATCTTCGGCGCGGAACTCCAGGGGTGGGGAGTCGTCCTCTGCCCGCTGGCGGAATTGGAGCTGATGGACATCGACCGTTTGCTCAGACTGGTTGATCAGTAGCAGGGCGTCCTGGTCGTAGATCAGCAGGATGGCGGCCTCCGACTCCGTCGGCGAGGCGGTGGAGGATGCGGACCGCTCCGCCGCCTGGGCCGGTGTTGTGCCGGGACCTGGCGTGGGCAGCGGCGGGGCCGCTGAAAAGAACGGCCAGGCGGGCAGCGGCAGGGAGGCGCTACCGTCCCTCTGGAGGGCCAACAGGGCCACCGTGGCGGCCAGGACCAGGGCGACCAGGACGAGGCGCAGACGCCGGGTTCTGCGGCGGGCCGGCAGGGGCAGCGACGCGGTGCCGGAGCGCGCGTCGGGGGCGGAGGACGGACCTGAGGGGCCAGGCTCCAGGCGGAGGGTGGCGCCTGGCGTGGCGGCGGGCGCTTTGCCGTTCTCCCGGCCCGGCCCGGCCCGCACATCGCCCAGCTCCACCGTATCCTCCTCGTCGTCCTCCTGGAGGGCGATGGCATCCTCCAAGGCTTTGACCAGCTCTGCGCCGCTCTGGAAGCGGTCGCGGGGGTCCTTGCGCAGCGCCCAGAGGATGACGTTCTCCAGGGCCGGGCTGAGGTTGGGGTTGATGTGGCTGGGGAGGGGAGGCGGCTCCTGGAGGTGCTTGAGGGCGATGCTCATGGTGGAGGGGTCGTCGAAAGGGACCTGGCCGGTGAGCATCTCGTAGAGCACCACGCCCAGGGCGTAGAGATCGCTTTGGGGCACGGCTTTGGCCGAGGATTCGACCTGTTCCGGGGCGATGTAGTGGGCGCTGCCGAAGGTGTTGCCCACCGTGCCCTCCGGCATATTGAGGGCCAGGCCGAAATCGGTGAGGATGGCCCGCCCCTCCGGGGTGACCATGATGTTGGAAGGCTTGATGTCGCGATGGATGACGCCCTCACTGTGGGCGTGGTCCAGGGCCAGGGCGATGTCGCGCACGATGCGCAGGGCGGCGCGGGGGGAGATCTGCTGGCCCTTCTCGTGGTAGTGGCGCAAGATGTGGCGCAGGTCGCGGCCCTCGATGAACTGCATGGCCATGAAGTTCAGGTCGCCGACCTGGCCGAACTGGTAGACGCCGACGATGTTGGGGTGCTCCAGGTGGGCGATGGCGCGGGCCTCCCGCGTGAAGCGGCGCTGGTATTCCTCCTGGGCTTCGGGGACCAGCTCGGCGTCGATGACCTTGACAGCGGCATAGCGATCCAGCTTGGGGTCGTAGCCCCGGTACACACGGGCCATACCGCCACGCCCCAGCAGTTCTATAATGGTATAGTCACCGAGGGTTTTGCCGATAAGCGGATCGGACATGCGCTCGTTCCGTGCTGATGAGCGGTTTTACGCGATCATTTATTTAGCATTATACTAACCTTGCGACAACTGTGGAAACGCGCCGGTTAAAGTCTGCTAACTGAGGGAGCGTTGGGGTATACTCTAACGGGGGGGCAGGAGCGGACGCAGCGTTGTATTGAGGTCGGAACGGTGTCATCACCCTTAGAGATCAGCGAACAGGAAATACGGGATCGCTGCCGCCACGTGCTGGCCCTGGCGGCGGAGGAATGCGTGCGTCTGGGCCACAACTACATGGGCACGGAGCACCTCTTCATCGCGTTGACCAAGATCGAAGGGGGGCGGACGCAACGCCTGCTGCGCGACGCCGACCTGGACCCGGCTGCGGTGCGCAATGCCGTTCGGGAAGCCGCCGGGCGCGGCTCCGAGCTGCCCAGGGACCCCATCCCGCTGACGCCGCGCACGCGCGTGGTGCTCTCCATTGCCATTTACGCCGCCGACGACGAGGACGAGGAGGAGGTGCGGGAGGACCACCTGCTGCTGGCGCTGTTGCAGGAGGGCGAGGGGCTGCCCGTGCGCAGGCTGGTGGAAATGGGCTTTGACCTGGCGTACTGGGCTGAGCTGCTGACGAAAGAGGCTGAAGCGCGCTACGAGGTGGTGGCGCTGGACATGCTGCAAGAGGAGGGAGACCGCCGTCCGACCCGCGAGCTGGGCCACGCCCCCACGCCGCTGCTGGACAAATACGGGCGCGACCTGGTGGAGCAGGCCCGGCAGGGGCGCATCGGCCCGGCCATCGGGCGGGAGCGGGAGATCCGCGCCCTGGCCCGCACGCTGGTGCGCAGCAAGAAGAACAACCCGATGCTGGTGGGCGATTCGGGGGTGGGGAAGACGGCGGTGGTGGAAGGGCTGGCCTGGGCCATCGCCAACGGCACGGCCCCGGCCTCCATGGAAGGCCGCCGCATCGTGCAGATCGAGCTGGGGGCGCTGGTGGCGGGGACCAGCCTGCGCGGGCAGTTCGAGGAGCGGCTGGTGGGCATTGTGGAGGAGGTGGCCCAGTCGGAGGACGTGATCCTCTTCATCGACGAGATCCACACCATTGTGGGGGCCGGGGATACGCTGGACAGCAACCTGGACGCGGCCAACATCCTGAAGCCCGCCCTGGCGCGGGGGGACATCCGCTGTATTGGGGCGACGACCTACGAGGAATACCGGCGGGCCATTGCCCAGGACCCGGCGCTGGACCGGCGCTTCCGCGTGATCGAGATCGAGGAGCCGGGGGAGGAGGAGGCGCTGGCGATCCTGACGGCGCTGCGGGACCACTACGAGAAGCACCACGGCGTGACCATCCGCCCGGAAGCGCTGGAGGCCGCCGTGCGGCTCTCCATCCGCTACCAGCCGGACAAGCGGCTGCCGGACAAGGCGCTGGACCTGATCGACGAGGCCTGCACGCGGCTGGTGATCCGCACGCACATCCCGGAGGAGGGCGCGCCCAACGACGTTACCGCGCAGACGGTGGCCGAGGTGCTGGCCGAATGGACGGGCATCCCGGTGGCGGACCTGACGGCGGACGAGCGGCGGCGCTTTGCGGGGATGGAGGAGGCGCTGCGGCGGCGCGTGATCGGGCAGGACGAGGCGGTGGCCGCCGTGGCCTCCGCCATCAAGCAGGCGCGGGCGGGGCTGGCGGACCCCAGCGGGCCGATTGGGGTGTTCCTGTTCATCGGGCCGTCGGGGGTGGGCAAGACGGAGCTGGCGAGGGCGCTGGCCGAGTTCCTCTTTGGCACGGAGGAGGCGCTGCTGCGGCTGGACATGTCCGAGTTCCACGACGAGCACACGGTGGCCCGGCTGATCGGCTCGCCGCCCGGCTACCGGGACTCGGAGCGCGGGGGGCAGTTCACGGAGGCGCTGCGCCGCCGCCCATACAGCGTGGTGCTGCTGGACGAGGTGGAGAAGGCCGCGCCGGAGGTCTTCGACGTGTTCTTGCAGGTGTTCGACGAGGGCCGCCTGACCGATTCCAGGGGCGGGACGGTGGACGCGCGGCACGCCGTTTTCATCATGACCAGCAACATCGGGGCGGGGGAGCCGGGGCGGCTGGGCTTTGGGCAGGGGGAGGAGGACCGGCTGCCGGATTACGAAGCGCACCTGAAGCAGTACTTTCGCCCGGAGTTTTTGAATCGGGTGGACGAGGTCGTGACCTTCCGCCCGCTGGACGTGGTGGCGCTGAACGCGATCCTGGACCTGCAACTGCGGGACCTGCGGGAGCGGCTGGCCGAGCAGGGGTTGTCGCTGATCCTGGACGACACGGCAAGGGGGGCCTTGCTGGAGGAGGGCTACGACCCGGCGCTGGGGGCGCGCCCCCTGAAGCGGGCCATCGAGCGGCTGCTGACGCGGCCCCTGAGCGCCCAACTGCTCACGGACACCTTCACGCCGGGGCAGACGATCTACGTGCGAGCGGTGGGCAAAGGGCTGGCCTTCACCGCCGGGGCTGCCGATTCCCAGCAATCGCAGACGGTGATGCGACCGACCTGAAGACGGGACCATGAATTTCTGGCTTCCCCCGCTACCCCAAACCGAACGCCGCGCGCCACCCCTGCCCGCCGACGAGATGGCGCGGTTGTTATCCGTCCGCCGCCAGGAAGACATCCTGGACCTCTTTGCCAACGACCCCGACCCGGAGATCCGGCAGTTGGGTCGGCTGGCGCTGCGCCGCAACCCGCCGGACATCGACGACGCCTTTGCGCTGGGGGACCTGTGCGCGCAGCGGGTGCTGCTGGACGACCAGCTCCGGGTGTTCTACGTGGGCAAGGCGCTGACGGCCTACCGGCGGGCCGCCAGCCGGGCGAGCAACGACGTGGATCGACACCTGGCGGAGCAGGCCATCCTGAGGTTTGTGCAGTGGGTGGCGGAGGTGGCGCTGCGGCTGCCGACGCCGCGCAACCTGGGCGTAGCGCTGTGGGCGGCGGCGGAGGTTCCGCCGGAGGAGCAGCCGGAGGCGCTACAGGAGGCGCTGGCGGCGCTGCTGCGGCAGTACCCGGCGGGGGCGGGCGACCGCTCCAGCGCGGCGGAGGCCGCGCAGAGCACCAGCCCGGAGCGGACCCGCTCTGCCCCCCGCACGCCTGCCGAGTTGACCGACACGCAGGACGACATGCCGGCGCTGGACGTGGCCGAGGTGCTCTCCGACGTGTACGAGGTGGCCGACGTGGAGGGCGACGCGCCCGATTCGCGGGTGGCGGACCAGCCGGAGCGGGCGGAGGGGGCTTTTTCGGCGGTGGACATGCCCTACGTGGTCTCGCGGGCCGCGCAGCCGGCGGAGGACGAGTTCTGGCCCGGCGAGCGGATCGAGGACCGCTACGAGGTGGCGCAGGTGGCGCGGGGGGGGATGGGGGTCGTCTACCTGTGCTACGACCGCGAGCAGCGGGAGCCGGTGGCGATCAAGAGCTTTCAGGCGCGCTTCTTCAACAACGAGCAAGTGGTGGGCCGCTTTGTGCAGGAGGCGCTGACCTGGATTCGGCTGGAGAAGCACCCCCACGTGGTGCAGGCGCGGCTGGTGCGGACCATACGGGGGCGGCCCCACATCTTCCTGGAGCACGTCAGCGGCCCGGAGGGGCTTGGGCCGGACCTGCGGGCCTGGATCGACCACAACCGCATCACGCTGGAGCTGGCGCTGGCCTTTGGGCTGCACATTGCGCTGGGCATGCAGCACGCCGTGCGGCAGGTGCCGGGGCTGGTGCACCGCGACCTGAAACCGGCCAACATCCTGGTGACGCACGACGAGGTGGCCAAGGTGACCGACTTCGGGCTGGTGCATTCGGTGGCCGCCGTGGACGTGCCGCTGCCAGAGGACGGCGACGACCCGACGCGGCTGACGCGGGTGGGGACCGTGGTGGGGACCGCGCCGTACATGTCGCCGGAGCAGTGTCGCGGCCAGGAGGTGGACCCGCGCTCCGACATCTACGCCTTTGGGTGCATCCTGTACGAGATGCTGACCGGGCGACCGGTGTTCCAGGCGCGCAAATTCCACGCCTGGCTGGCGGCGCACCTCAACGAGATGCCGCAGATCCCCGCCGACGTGGCGGGTGAGCTGCCCCCGGCGCTGAGCGAGCTGCTGCTGGCCTGCCTGGCCAAGTCCCCGGAGGACCGCCCGCAGACCTGGGGCGAGGTGGCTGACGGGCTGGCGGCGATCTACGAGGAGCGGGTGGGCCAGCCGGCGGTGATGGGGATCAGCGGCGTGCAGCTTGAGGCGCACGAGCTGATGGACAAGGGCTACAGCCTGACCGAGCTGGGCCGCAACGAGGAGGCGCTGGAGGCTTACGACCGGGCGCTGGCGCTGCAACCGGATTACGCCTGGGCCTGGGCGCGCAAGGGGCGCACGCTGCGCCTGCTGGAGCGCTACGACGAGGCGCTGCAATGCTTTGAGCAGGCGATTGCGCTGTCGCCGTCGTATGCGTGGGCGTGGAACGGCAAGGGGATTGTGCTGGAGCGGCTGGGGCGGACGAAGGAGGCGCTGGCGGCCTACGAGCAGGCGGCGCGCCTGAAGCCGGGAGACGTGTGGGCCTGGTACAACCAGGCGGATATCTTGCAGACGATGGGCCGCCACGACGAGGCGCTGGCTCTGCTGGAACGGGCGCTGAACGTGGACCCCATGCACGCCCATAGCTGGGCCAAGCGAGGGCAGATTTACCGGCTGCTGGAGCGCTACGAGGACGCGGTGAAGGCCTACCGGATGGCGCTGAAGCTACAGCCGGACTACGGGTGGGCCAGCAACGGGCTGGGGCTGTCCTTGAAGGCGCTGGGGCGCTGGCAGGAAGCGCTGGCGGCCTTCCGCAACGCGGCCCGCGACGCGCCGGGCGAGGTGTGGCACTGGTACAACCAGGTGGAGATGCTGGTGGAGCTGGGGCGCTACGGGGAGGCGCTGGCCCCGGCGCGGGAGGCGGTGGCGGTGGCCCCCGACCACGCTCATAGCTGGGCCAAGCTGGGCCAGGTGTGCCGCTACCTGTCCCGCTACGAGGAGGCGCTGGACGCCTACGAGCGGGCCATTGCGCTGAAGCCGGATTACGGCTGGGCCTACAACGGCAAGGGGATTGTGCTGGAGCGGCTGGAGCGCCACGGGGAGGCGCTGGCCTGCTACCAGGAGGCGGCCCGCGCTGCGCCGGAGGACGTGTGGCACTGGTACAACCAGGGGAACGTGCTGGTGCTGCTGAAACGCTTTGAGGAGGCGCTGGAGCCGCTGCACAAGGCCGTGGAAACCGTGCCGCACCACGCCCGCAGTTGGGCGCGGCTGGGCAACACCCTGCGCCACCTGGGCCGCCTGGAGGAGGCCGTGCCCTACCTGCAAAAAGCGGTGGAGATCGAGCCGGGCTACGCCTGGGCCTGGAACGAGCTGGGGACGATCCACGACATGCTGCGGCAGCCGGAGGAGGCGCTGGCGGCCTACGCCAGGGCAGCGGAGGCCGACCCGGAGAACGGGCAGTACCTCTACAACCAGGCGGAAGTGCTCATCGGCCTGCGGCGCAACAAGGAAGCGGAGGCCCTGCTGGAGCGGGCCGTGGCGCTGAACCCGCTGCACGAGCGGGCCTGGGCCAAGCTGGGCCAGGTGCTGCGCCGCCAGGGCCGCCACGAAGAGGCCCTGAACGCCTACGACCGGGCGCTGGAGGCCGATCCCCATTACGCCTGGGCGTGGAACGGCTGCGGGCTGATCTTCAGCGCGATGGGGAACCACGCGGAGGCGCTGCGGTGCTTCCAGCGGGCGGCCAGGGAAGACCCCGCCGACATGTGGTTCTGGTACAACCAGGGCGATACGCTGGTGATCTTGCAGCGCTACGAGGAGGCGCTGGAGGCGCTGGAGCGTGCCCTGGCACTGGACAGCCAGCACGTGGAGTCGTGGGTGAAGAAGGGGCAGGCATTGCGGCGGCTGCGGCGCTACAAGGAGGCCGTGGCCGCCTACGACCAAGCGCTGGCTGTCGATCCGCACCACGCCTGGGCCTGGAACGGGCGGGGGCTGGCCCTGGAAGGACTGGGGCGGCGGGAGGAGGCGCTGGCCTGCTTCGAGCGCGCCGCGCAAGAGGACGGCTCCAGCCTGTGGTACTACGCCAACCAGATCGACCCGCTGCTGGAGCTGGGCCGCTACGACCAGGCGCTGGCGGTGGTGGACCAGGCGCTGGGCATCTCCCAGGACAACGCCCACATCTGGGCGCGGCGCGGGCAGATCTTGCGGCGGCTGAAGCGACCCCAGGAGGCCATCGAGAGCTACCAGCGGGCCATCGGGCTGGACCCGGAGTACGCCTGGGCCTGGAACGGCCTGGGGCTGGCCCACGCGGCGCTGGAGCAATGGGAGCAGGCGCTGGACTGCTACGAGAAGGCCACCTGCTATAACAGCGGCGACGTGTGGTTCTGGTACAATCGGGGGGAGGCCCTGACGGCCCTGGGGCGCTACCCGGAGGCGATAGAGGTCTTCAACCAGGCGCTCAACCTGGACCCGCAGCACGAGCCATCCCGCACCCGGCGGACGGAGGCCCGCCGCCTGTGGCAGGCGCAGCAGGCCGACGACGCGGACGAAGAGGGCTGACCAGCAGGAAGGCAGGGGGATGTCCAGCAGGAACATCGTTTCGGTGACGATCATGAGCGGCCCGAAGGACGGGCAGCAGATGCGCTTTCCGCTGCCGCCGGTGGGGGTGGAGCGGACGATCAGCATCGGGCGCAGCGAGGACTGCGACATCACGCTGCCGTTTGATAACCAGGTATCACGCACGCACGCGCGCCTGGTGTGCCTGTGCAGCGACGACACCCTGGCTGAAAGCGAGGAGGTGAGCCTGCTGCGGCTGCGGCTGGCGGACGTGGGCAGCCGCAACGGGACCTACGTGGGGGAGCGCAGACTACAGGGAGAAGAGATCGAGCTGGAGCCGGGCCAGTTGTTCCGCGTGGGGCGCACCTGGCTGCGCGTGGACCCCTGAGCCGGGGCGGCATCGCGGGCGATGATCGGTCCGACCTACCTGGCCGCGCTGGGCGAGATCGTCGCCCGTGTGGGGGGCAGGGGGATCAACTGGGCGGTGACGGGCAGCCTGGGATTCGCCCTGCAGGGCGTGCCTGTGGAGCCGCACGACATCGACATCCAGACTGACGAAGCGGGCGCTTACGCCATGGAGCGCCTTTTTGCTGAGTGCGTGGCGAGGCCGGTGGCGTTCTGCCAGGGCGAGCGTATCCGTTCGCACTTTGGGGAGCTGGAGATCAACGGCGTGAAAGTGGAGATCATGGGGGCCGTCCAGAAGCGGAACGCCGACGGCTCCTGGGAGGAGCCGGTCGATCCACAGCAGCACCGGGTGTTGGTCCAGGTGGGGGAGATGCGCGTGCCGGTGCTGGCGCTGGAGTACGAGTATCAGGCGTACCTCAAGCTGGGCCGGGTGGAGCGGGCGGCGCTGCTGGGTCGGTGGCTGGCTCGCAGGGGACCGCATGGAGAAGGGGAATAGCGTGGGCGGAAGGATGCGCCTGGCCCGGCGGGCATTGCTGGAGGGGCTGCCCGTCCTGGTGCCGGGCGCGGTTTTTGTGCTGCACGCGCTGGTTTTTGGCCGCTGGATCATCGACGACGCGGGGATCACCTTCAGCTACGGCAGGAACTGGGTGGAGGGTTACGGGTTGGTGGCCCAGCCCGGCCAGCCGCCGGTGGAGGGGTACTCCAATTTCCTGTGGATGCTGCTCTTTATGCCCTTTATGGCGGTGGGGGGCTTTGACCCGGTCGTCACGCCGAAGCTGGTCAGCGTCCTGCTGGTGCTGCTCAGCTTTTGGGTGGTGGGGCGTGGGCTGGCGCAGTTTGCCCCGCGCCATCGCTGGCTGACGCTGCTGGCCTGCACGCTGGCCGCCCTCAACACATCCTTCGTGGCCTGGAGCGTATCCGGCCTGGAGAACCCGCTCTACGTGTTGCTGATCGCGCTGCTGTGGCTGGTGGTGATGGATGCCGCGCGCGCCCGCCTGCCGAGCCGTCGGAAGGCCGCGCTGGCCGGGGCGCTGGCGGCGGCCATCGCCATGACGCGCCCGGACGGCGTGGTGTACTTCGGGGTCGTGCTGCTGCTGCCGCTGCTGAAGGGGATTGCGGTGGGGCGGCGGGGCAGCCTGAAGCGGGACATCGGCAACCTGTACCGGGCCATGGTGACCTTCGCCCTGCTGTACGGGGGCTTTCTGGCCTTCCGCATCGCGACCTTCCGCGCGCCCGTGCCCAACACCTACTGGGCCAAGGGGGGGCCGTCGCTGGAGGTGGTGCTGGCGATCCTGACGCTACAGCCGGAGCAGGTGGCGCGGTGGCGGGGGCTGCTGGCGGGGGCCGCCGGGCCGCTGGGGGACCTGCTGCTGGCGGGCGTGCTGGCCGCCTGCGCCTACCTGGTGGCGCGGCGGCGATTCCGGCGGGAGCACGGGGTGCTGGGCTTCTTCACGCTGGTGGCCGCTGCCGTCTACATGCTGCTGCCCGAAGACTGGATGGCGGAATACCGCTTTGGCACGCCCTTTTTCCTGCTGCTGTGCGTCCTGGTGGTGGTGCTGGGGGACGCCGTGCTGCGGGCGCTGCCGCTGACGGGCAGGCGGCGGGCCTGGGTAGCGGCCCTGCTGGCGCTGGCCGCCGTGCTGGGGAGCGTGGCGCTCTTCAGCGGGCGGACGCAGCGCTTCGCCAGCAACCCCACCGTGCCGTTTGATTACGTGGTGCAGCGATACGCGCGGCGGTTTGAGCACTACGCGGACGCGCTGGGCGTGCCGGAGGCCACGGTGCTGCTGCCGGACATCGGGGGGATGCTGTACTATTCCCGCCTGCAAGTCTACGACCTGGGCGGCCTGATCGACCCGGTCATCGCCAGGACCCTACACCGGGGCGATTCGGAGGCCTCCCGCGAATACATCTTCGGGCAGTTGAGGCCGACCTTCATTCACACGCACGGCGGCTTCACCTACGCCTCGCGGCTGGACGAAGACCCCCGCTTTCGGCAGGAGTACGTGGCGATCTGCGAGTACGTGGAGCCGCTGCTGCTGGAGTCGCTGGGGCTGACGCTGTACTCCGGGGATTACGTGCGGCGGGACGCGCTGAGCGCCGAGAACTGGCACGTGTTCTTCACCATGCAGCAGTATCCCTGCACGTAGGGGGGGCGCGCCTGTCAATCCCCCCGTTACACAGTCGATGGGAGCGATGGCAATGAAGGAGATCACGGGGACGCATGTTGCGGCGGACGGCCTGCGGCTGTTTGTGCGGGGGTGGCGGCCCGCCGGGGAGGCCAGGGCGGCGGTCCTGCTGGTGCACGGCTACGCCGAGCACAGCGGGCGCTACCAGCACGTGGCGGCGTACCTGACCGGGCAAGGTTGCGCCGTGCACGCCATGGACCTGCGGGGGCACGGGCGCAGCGAAGGCCGCAAGGGATACATCGGCAGCTACCAGACGTTGCTGGAGGACCTGGGCGGCTACTTCCGGACGGTGCGGGCGGAGCGCGCCGGGCAGGCCCACTTTGTGCTGGGGCACAGCGTGGGTGGGGCGTTGGCGCTGCTGTTCGCCGCGCAGCACCAGGAGGAGCTGAGCGGGGTCATTGCCAGCGCGGCGGCGCTGAGCGCCGGGGAGGCCATCCCGGCCTACCTGATCGCGGCGGTGCGGCTGCTATCCCGCGTGGCTCCCCGGCTGCCGCTGATTCCGCTGGAGGCGGGGACGATCAGCAAGGACCCGGCGGTGCAGGCCGCCTACGACGCCGACCCGCTGAACTACCGGGGGCGGGTCTACGCACGGACCGGGGCGCAACTGCTGGCGCTGGCCGAGGCCGCACGGCGGGCGATCCCACAGATCAGCATCCCGGCCCTGGTGCTGCACGGCGGGGCGGACAGCCTGATCGACCCCGGCGGCACGGAGGAGATTTACGGCCTGCTGGGGTCGGTGGACAAGACCTGCCGGATTTACGAGGGGCTGTGCCACGAGATCTTCAACGAGCCGGAGAGAGAGGAGGTGCTGCGCGAGGTGGTGGACTGGCTGGCGGGGTGGCTGCGGCCCGGCGGGGAGCACACGGCTGAGAGGTAAGGGGGGCAGGCGCTGGCATGGCCCCTGGGCCAATGTGATAGGCTTTATCAACAACATTCGTTGTGCATCTTTACCTATTGCGAGCCGGAGATTTTGGGTATAATGCATAAAGAGTTGTTGTTTTAGCTTGAGGAGGAATGCTATGGGGTAGTTTTCCGTAACCGCACCAGAAGTGCCAAGACGCGGCGCTACATCGAGCTTGAGGAGCGCTACGGTGCGCACAATTACCACCCGCTGGACGTGGTGCTCAGCCACGGGGAGGGGGTGTGGGTCACCGACGTGGAGGGCAACCGCTACCTGGACTGCCTCTCCGCCTACAGCGCCGTGAACCAGGGGCACAGCCACCCGCGCATCCGGCAGGCCCTGGTGGAGCAGGCGGCGCGTCTGACGCTGACCAGCCGGGCCTTCTACAACGATCAACTGGGGTTGTTCTACAAAGCGCTGCACGACCTGACCGGCTACGAGCGCATCCTGCCGATGAACAGTGGGGCGGAGGCGGTGGAGACGGCCATCAAAGCCGCCCGCAAATGGGGCTACCAGGTGAAGGGCGTGCCCAAGGACCAGGCAGAGATCATCGTCTGCGAGGGCAACTTCCACGGGCGCACCACGACCATCATCAGCTTCAGCACACAGGAGCAATACAAGGCCGATTTTGGGCCGCTGACGCCCGGCTTCAAGGTGATTCCTTATGGGGACGCCGAGGCGCTGGAGGCGGCCATCACGCCGCACACCGTGGCCTTTCTGGTGGAGCCGATCCAGGGGGAGGGCGGGGTGATCGTGCCGCCGGAGGGGTATTTGAAGCGCGTCCGCGAGATCTGCAACCGGCACAACGTGCTGCTGATGGCGGACGAGATCCAGACCGGTCTGGGGCGGACGGGGAAGCTCTTCGCCTGTGACCATGAGGACGTGTGGCCGGACGTGATGATCCTGGGCAAGGCGCTCTCCGGGGGCTTCTACCCGGTAAGCGCGGTGCTGAGCGACGAGGAGGTGCTGGGGCTGTTCCAGCCGGGCGACCACGGCAGCACCTTTGGGGGCAATCCGTTGGCGGCGGCGGTGGCCCGCGAGGCCCTGGCCGTGCTGATCGAAGAGGGTATGATCGAGAACGCGGCAGAGATGGGCGAATACTTGCAGGAGCAACTGGCGGAGATCAACAGCCCTTACATCAAAGAAGTGCGCGGACGGGGGCTGCTGATCGGCGTGGAGTTGAAGCCGGAAGCGGGCGGTGCGCGGCGGTTCTGCGAGGCATTGCGGGACGAGGGCATCCTGTGCAAGGAGACGCATGAGCACACCATCCGCTTCGCGCCGCCGCTGGTGATCGGCAAAGCGGAGATCGACTGGGCATTGCCGCGCATCCGGCGGGTACTGATGGCGCGCTGAGGCAGGCGATGGGTGTGGGCGGGCGACCTCCTGAGGGGTCGCCCCTTTTTTTGCCGCAGGGATGGGCGCTGCCCGCGAACCTGGTATACTAAGCGCGTCGGCGATTGACTGGCTGCACCGGGCTGGCATGAACTGAGGACAGGCAATGAAGGGAGACGTTTTGATGTCCGAACAACCGCAAATCAACAACTCAATAGCCCCGGACGCTCCCCTGGAAGAGCGCCTGCGCGCTTTGATCGAGAACATCTCCGCCTACATCGAGTACTACCACGGCGGCTCCGTGTCTTTGGAGGAGTTCGACGGCCAGGTGGCCCGTGTGAAGCTGGGCGGGGCCTGCGAAGGATGCGCGCTCTCCCGGATGACGCTGCGGGGCTGGGTGGAGGGAACGGTACGGCAGTTCTTCCCGGAGGTCCGGGTGGAGGAGGCAGGGGAGGTTTAGGCAGCGCGAAGTCCCCGCTGGCCTGCCAGAACGCTGATACTGCACGGCCCGGTGGCGTGGGAGGGAACGCCGGGCCGCTGCTTTTTGGGGCCGCAGGGGCGGGCCGGACCGCGCCCGCGCAATGGCCCCCGGCGCTTTTTTCACATTTGGGAGCCGGTTGCGTTATACTTGCAGGTTTGCAGTTGAACATTTGTTCCCCGAACACAAGGAGCTGACACCGATGGCCGTTTGGGCGGGATTCCTGACGCTGGGACTGATCTGGGGGTCGTCGTTCTTATTGATCAAGGTCGGCGTGGCGGAGCTGACGCCGCTGCAACTGGTGGGGCTGCGCATCGGCACGGCGGCGGTGGCCATGCTGCTGACGCTGTACCTGACGGACCATCGCTTTCCCAGGGACCGGGCCAGCCTGGGAGGGCTGGTTGTGGCGGGGCTGTTCAACACCGCCGTGCCGTTCTTCCTGATCACGTGGGGGGAGCAGACGATAGCCAGCGGGCTGGCGACCGTGCTTAACGCCACGGTGCCCCTGTTCTCGCTGGTGATCGCGCATTTTGCGCTGCAGGACGAGCGGATCACGGGGATGAAGGTGCTGGGGCTGGTCTCCGGGTTTGTGGGCATCATCGTGCTGGCCAGCCGCAGCCTGGGCCAGGAGGAGGTGACGGGCAGCCTGGCCGGGCAGGGGGCGGTGCTGCTGGCCGCGCTGTGTTACGCGGGGACGACGGTCTTCGTGCGGCGCAACCTGCGCCACCTGCAACCGCTGGTGGTCTCCAGCGGGGCGTTGCTGACGGCGGCGGTGGCGACGGGGCTGGGCGCGCTGCTGGTGGACGGCGCGCCGGACCTGGGGCAGGTCTCTCAAAAGGCGACGCTGGCCGTGCTGGGGCTGGGGCTGGTCAACACGTACATCGCCTACCTGCTGTTCTACTGGATCATCGACCGCTGGGGGGCGACGCGGGCCACGCTGGTGACCTACATCATGCCGCCGGTGGGGCTGGCGCTGGGCGTGGCGCTGCTGGGCGAGCAGTTGGACGCGCGGCTGGTGATGGGGGCGGTGCTGATCGTGGCCGGCGTGGCGGTGGTCAACCGGCACTGGGGGCGCAACCCTGTGCCGGTGGCGCCGCCGCAGCAGTCGGTGGCTTCGGAGGCCAAGTAGGGGGCTTTGCGACGGGCCGGAAGGGGCCTATACTGGACGGCATGGTTGGGTGGGCGGCAGTGGAGGGAAGCGCTGAATGGGCGACCGGGGCCGGTTCTTCTACCCCAATCGCATGGGGCGCATCATCCTGCGCACGATGGAGGAATTGATCGGCAAGCAAGAGCTGGACGCGATCCTGCGGGAAGGCGGGCTGGAGATGTACATCGGGCGCTACCCGCCGAGCGACCTGGAAAAGGGCTTTCCCTTCGAGCACCTGGGCGCGCTACAGGCCGCCGTGGAGGCGGTGCACGGCCCGGAGGCGGGGCGGGAGCTGAACCGGCGGGTGGGGCAGCGCTGCCTGGACAACGGGCTGCGGGAGTTCAACCCGCTGCTGGGGATCGCCGACCTGCCGGTGCGGATGATGCCGCTCTCGCTGAAGCTGCACGTGGGCTTCGACATGTTCGCCATGGTGTTCAACCGGTTCACGGACCAGGTGGTGACGCTGAGCGAGGACCAGCAGCATTATTACTGGATCATCGAGCGCTGCCCGGTGTGCTGGGGGCGGCAGACGGACGGGCCGTGCTGCCACCTGGCGGTGGGCATCCTGGAGGAGAGCCTGCGCTGGGCCAGCGGGGGCAAGAGCTTTTTGGTGGCGGAGACCAGTTGCATCGCCCAGGGGGCGGCGACCTGCACCATTGCCATCGGCAAGCGCCCGGTGGTGGGGGGCGGGCGGGAGAACACGGCGTAGAGGCGCGGCGGAGCGCCCTGGTGGGCTGGAGGGCCGGGGCGCTCCGCTGCGGGTCAGGCAGGATTGTCGTCCGGGGCGGCCAGCAGCTTCTCCGGCGGGAGGGGGAGGACGCGCCCGTTCCACTGCGGCTCCCCGACCGGCTCATGCCGGGTATCCCAGTACAGCTCCAGGCCGTTGCCGTCGGGGTCCGCGAAGTAGAGCGCCCAACTGATCACGTTGTCGACGGGGGAGACCTGGACCCCGGCCTCGGTCAGCGTTTTGTAGGCCAGGGCCAGGGAGCGCCGGTCCGGGACCTCGAAGGCGACATGGAACAGCCCGATGCTGTGGCGCGGGGCGTGGGGCGCGTCGGGACCCAGGGCCTGCAGGGCGACCTCATGGTGCAGGTCACTGCCGCTGAGGAAGGCGAAGTTGCCGACGCGCTCGGTGAGGCGCAGGTTGAGGAAGCGGGTGTAGAAGGCGACGGCGCGGTCCAGGTCGCGGACCTTGAGGTTGACGTGGCCGAGGCGGGTGCGGTACATGGTGTTTTCCTCTCCGTTGGTGAGCAGTCCAGGGGTCAGGGCTGGCGCTGTACCTGGGGGCGCTGCATGGCGAACACGCGGCCCAGCGTGGCGTACTCGTCGCCGCCAAGGCGGGCGATGGGTTGCAGGCGCGTCGCATCAATAAGGCCGTTGTCGCGCAGGAGGTCTTCCTGCAGATGGTAGCGCAGGATGCGCCCCAGGATCAGCGTGTTGGTCGATTCCAGCACAGGGACGATCTGGTGCAGGCGAGCTTCCATCGCCAGGCGGGCAGCGGCGACGCGCGGGGGCTTCACGGCCAGGGAGGGCGCAGGCTCCAGCCCGGCCAGCTCGAACTCGCTGGCTTCGGGGGGCCATTCGCCCGCTGTGAGGTTCATGGCCTGGGCCAGGCTCTCGTCCACAATGTTGACCACGAACTCCCCGGTCTGGCGGACGTTGCGCAGGGTGTCCTTTTCCCCGCCGCCGAGGCGCGATGAGCGCTGCGAAACGGAGAACATGACCACCGGCGGGTTGCCGCTGACGCCGTTGAAGAAGGAGTAGGGGGCCAGGTTGGGTGTGCCGTCGGGGCTGAGGGTGGAGACCCAGGCGATGGGGCGGGGCACGACGGTGCTGAGCAGCAGGCGGTAGGCGTCGCGGGGGGGCATTTCGTCGGGAACCAGGGAGATGGTGCGGGTCATGGGAAGGGAAGCCTCCTTTCTCATTTCTCTCATTTCCTGTCGGCCACGCGGGCGGCCTTCGGCGGAGGGGCCAGGTAGCGGGAGCGGAGGGGGCGCAGGTCGGCGTCCAGGGTGTAGACCAGGGGGAGGCCGGTGGGGATGTGCAGGTCCGGGACGGCCTGGGGCGGGAGGCGGTCCAGGTAGGTGACCAGGGCGCGGAGGCTGTTGCCGTGGGCGACGACCAGCACCCGCCGACCGGAACGGATGGCCGGGGCGATGGCCTCCTGCCAGCAGGGGAGGAGGCGCTCCACGGTATCCTGGAGGCTTTCCGCCAGGGGCAGGGCGTCCGGCGGCACGTCTTTGTAGCGCGGATCGTGGCCGGGCCAGCGGGGGTCAGCGCGATCCAGGGCGGGGGGACGGGCGTCGTAGCTCCTGCGCCAGCGGTGAACCTGCTCCTGGCCGAGCCGGGCGGCGGTCTCCGCCTTGTTGAGGCCTTGCAGCGCGCCGTAGTGGCGCTCGTTGAGCCGCCAGGAGGGGTGCACGGGAATCCAGCAGCGGTCCAGCTCCTCCAGGACGATCCAGAGGGTCTTGATGGCCCGCTTGAGGACGGAGGTGTAGGCCAGGTCGAAGGTGTACCCGGCCTGGCGGAGGAGCCGCCCGCTGCGGTGGGCCTCGGCGAGGCCGCGCCTGGTGAGGCCGACATCGGTCCAGCCGGTGAAGCGGTTTTCTTTGTTCCAGGTGCTTTCTCCGTGGCGGAGCAATACCAGGGTGAACATGCTCTCCGATCCTGGGCCTTTGTGTACCGGCGCGGTGCGCGGCGTGGCGGGGAGGCAGAAGGCCCCAAGATAGCCGGGGCGCCGTGGCAGCGCAGCACGACGCGGCTGATTATACCGCCTTGGCCGCCGGAATCCGGGGCCAGCGGTCAGGCGGGCTGGGCCGTCAGGGCGGCCATCATGGCCTTGACGAAATCCAGCTCGTCCTGGTTGATGATGTGGTCCAGGCCCGGGTAGAGGCGGGTGGTGACATCTGCGCCCAGGTTGCGCAGGGCGACCGCCGTGGCGTGCACGCGCTCCTTGGGGATGAAGGGGTCCACATCGCTACAGCCCAGGAAGACCGGCGTGCCCTCCAGCGAACCGGTATGGCGGCGCAGCTCCTCATCCGTGCCGATCAGCCCCCCGGCCAGGCCCGCCACGCCGCCGTAAAGCCGGGGATGGCGGGCGGCGAACTCCAGGGCCAGGCAGGCCCCCTGGGAGAAGCCGAGCAGGATGGTGCGCCGGGGAGGGATGCCCGCCTCCTGGACCTGGTCCAGCAGATCGGCAACGACGGCCAGGGCGGAGGAGAGGTCCGGCTCGTTTTGCGCCGTGGGGGCCAGGAAGCTGGCCGGATACCAGGAGTGGCCCTCGGCTTCGGGGGCCAGGTAGGCGAAGCCGGGACGCGCCAGCAGGGGGGCCAGGGAGAGGATGTCCCTGGCCTGGCCGCCGCGCCCGTGCAGCATGATCATGGCCGCCCTGGCCTGGCGGAGCGGCTCGCCGTGCGCGCGGACGGGCTGGCCCTGGTGGCGTCCGTTGATCCGTGGCTGTCTGTCGCTCATGATACGGCCTCCGGCTCCTGCCAGCGGGGGGTGGGGAAGGGGGTGAGGGCCTGCTCGATCTCGGCGCGGCGGGCCTCCAGCCAGGGGGGCAGCATGAGGTTGCGGCCCAGCTCGTCCTCGCTTTCGTCCACGGTGAAGCCCGGCCCGGCGGTGGCCAGCTCCACGATGTGGCCGTCGGGATCGCGGGTGTAGATGCTCTTGAAGTAGACGCGGTCCAGCACGGGCGTGACCTGAAGCCCGGCGCCGAGCAGGCGCTCACGCCAGTGAAGCTGGGCTTCCTCGTCCGGCACGGACAGGGCAAAGTGGTGGGTCTGCCCGGCGCCCATGCGCGCGCGCGGCTCGCGGGCGGGGTCGCGCTCAAAGTAGGTGAGGATGGTGCCGGGGGGGCCGTCCCCGACGCCCCAGTACCAGTGAGCGGAGTCGGGGTCGTCGAAGTTGGACGTCATCTTGACGCGGCGCATGCCGAGCAGATCGGCGTAGAAGGCGTGGGTGCGCTCGATGTCGGCGGCGATGGCGGTGATGTGGTGCATGCCGGCGGTGAGGGCCATGTCCTGGGTGATGGCGCGCACCGGCTCCGGCCAGATCGCGGCCTGGATGCGGGCCTCGTCGCGGTTGCGGATCAGCATCTCCTGGGGCGGGGCCTGGTAGGCGGTTCCCAGGCCGTCTGGCGCTTCGTCCACCGTCCAGCCGGGGCCGCGCGTGGCGATCTCCAGGATGGTGCCGTCGGGATCGCGGAAGTAGATGGACTGGAAGTAGTGGCGGTCCAGGGGGCCGGTGACCTGGATATCCAGGTTGGTGAGCCGCCACTTCCACTTGAGGAGGCCGTCATAGTCGGCCACCTGGAGGGCGAGGTGGTGCGTGCCGCCGATGCCGGGGTGGCCGCGCCCGACATGGGGCCACTCGAAGAAGGTGACGAGCGAGCCGGGGCTGCCGACGGCGTCGCCAAAGTAGAGATGATAGCTATCCGGGGCGTCGAAGTTGACGGTCTTCTTGACCAGGCGCAGCCCCAGAACGTGGGTATAGAAGTGCACAGTGCGCCCGGCGTCACTGCAAACCAGCGTGATGTGGTGTAAGCCCTGAACGGTCACGGTGTTGTCTTCCCTGTCTAGGTGTACGGTGTGTTTCGGTGGGAGGGGCATGGTGGCGCCGCCTCGTCGCTTATTCACAAGGATACCGTATCCGGATAAAAACTGTGTAAAAATAGCCTGAGCAGCGCATGAATGGCCGCGAGCGGTTGCACAAGAGGAGGGAGCGATGATCGCGCGGATATGGCGGGGGGTGACGGCGGAGGCCAAGGCCGAGGCTTACCTGGATTACCTGGAGGCGACCGGGCTGCGGGAATACCGGGCCACCAGGGGCAACCGGGGCGTGCTGGTGCTGCGGCGCATCCAAGACGGGCAGGCGGAATTCCTGCTGATCTCGCTGTGGGAGTCGTGGGAGGCAGTCCGGGCCTTTGCCGGGGAGGACGTGGAGGCCGCCGTGTACTACCCGGAGGACGACGCGTACCTGCTGGAGCGGGAGCCGAAGGTACGGCACTACGCAGTGCTGGCCGGGCCGTAGCGGGCCGCCGGGCGTCAGCAGTAGGCCCCGTACTCCTCGACGGCGTCGAAGAAGGCCAGCACGTTCTCCCAGCGCACCTCCGGCTCCAGGTCGTAGGCGGGGCTGATGATGAGGCCGCCGCCCACGCCCACGGTGTGGATGCGCTCGTAGACCTCGGCGCGGATGGCCTCCGGCTCCGCCCAGGCCCAGGCCTGGGGCGTGCCCACCGTGCCAAAGAAGGCCAGGCGGTCGCCGTAAAGCTGCTTGAGGCGGGCGGGGTCCATCACGTCCGGCTGGACGGGGTTGAGCACGTCCACGCCGATCTCGATGAGATCGGGGATGATCGGCTCGATGTAGCCGTCGCTGTGCCAGAAGACGAACAGCTCCGGGTTGGCCTGCTTGCAGGTCTGGATGATGGCGCGCACTCGCGGCTTGAAGTAGTGCCGCCACATTTGGGGGCTGATGAGCATGCGGGTCGGCTCGGCCACGTCGTCGTCCAGGGCCAGGATGTCGATCCCGGCGCGGGCGAGGGCCAGCGAGACGGCGATGTGCATGGCGGTGAGCTGCTCAAGCTGGTACTCCACCAAGGGCGGGTTTTCCAGCAGGTCGACCATGAACTGCTCGAAGCCGCGCAGGCGGAAGGCGGTCTCGAACAGCTCGCCGCCGAGGTGGGGCGGGGAGGCCATGACGGCGTAGCCCTGCGCGTGCAGGTGCTCCACCTGGGCGCGGAGCTGCTGCGGCCTGATGTGGGCCATGAAGTCGGGCAAGGGGGCGCGGGCCAGTTGCTCGATGGTGTGGGCATCCGCCAGGGGGGCATCCCGCGCGATCTCCGGATGGTAGCCCCAGTCGTGGTAGGTGCGCAGGATATCCGGCGAGCCGACGTACACGTCGTCGGGCAGGGTCCTGAGGTAGCGGAGGAAGTCCTCCTGCTGCTGCGGGGCGGCGACCCGCACGAAGCGGATCTCGGTATCGAAGACCTCCCCGGCCTCGCGCCCGCCATACTGGGGCAGGTGGACGGGGTAGAAGTTGAACATCCTGGGGACGCGGTCCGGCTGCTGGTGGCGCAGGACGGCCTGCACACGCTGGCGCGGGTTCACCTGGGCTGCTCCTCCTGGCTAGTGGCCTGGCTATGTGAAGTGTAGCACAAGTGGGCGGCGGATCAGTAATCGTGCCCCAGCAGGTGGCGGTTGCCCAGGCGGACGTTGCGCAGCCCGGCTTCCAGGGCGGCGCGGCGGGCGGCCTCTGCGTGGCGGAGGGAGGTAGGGGGCAGGTCGGGCATCAGGTAGCTGGGGGCAAAGCCGAGCAGGGCGTAGGGGATGGCGGGGTTGAGACCGGCGATGAAGCGCGCGATGCGCCCGACCTCCTCCGGGTCCACATAGCCGGGGACCAGCAGGGTGCTGGCGACGACCAGGGGCGGGGCCGGGCGCTCGCCAAAGCGGGCTGCGGCGCGGGCGAAGTTCTCCAGGGTGCGGCGGTTGCTCCAGCCGCTGAGGGCGACGTGGAGCGGCTCGGTGAAGGCCTTGAGGTCGAACTTGACGCAGCCGCCGCTCTCCAGGGAGAGCTGCACGGCGCGGTCCAGCAGGCGGGGGTGGCTGGTGCCCGCCGTCTCCCAGCAGATGGCCACGCCGCGCGCGGCCAGCGCCCTGGCGGAGGCCAGGGCGTGGGGCATCTGGGAGGCCGGGTCGCCGCCGAAGTAGCACACGCAGTAGGTCCAGGCGTTGGCCGCGTCCGCCAGCTCCTCGGCGCTGAGGCCGCCGCTGGCGGTCACGTCGGCCTCGCGGAAGTGCCAGTTCTGGCAGAACAGGCAGTCCAGCGTGCAGCTCTGGTAGAAAACGGCCAGGTTGTGCATGCCGGGCTGGCGGCCCCCGGCGCAGACCCAATCTGCCACGCAGTTGGTGGGCAGCGGATCGCGGTACCAGTGCAGCAGGCCGCGCCGGGGAGTTCCGGCCAGGTGATGCAGCCGACCGCCGCGCACGGTGCGCAGGCCGCAGAAGCCGCGCTCGCCCTCGCCGATCTGGCATTGACAGCCACAGAGGGGGCAGAGGATGCCGTCTTCTGCGCGGGGCGGGGCGTGGGGCAGGCCGAACAAGGCCCGCGAGTAGGCGTGCGCGGCGCGCGCCTGGGCCAGGCCGTCCTCCGTGCGGGCGCAGTCCGGGCACAGGCCGAGAGCCTGGGCCAGCAAAGGGTGGGCCTTGCCACAGACGGCGCAGACCTGGCGGGTGTTCATGGCCGTTTCCAACCGTCCTGTGAGGCGGGCGGAGCCTGAAGCGCCCGCGATTTTCCCCCGCTGAAGGCCCCTGCGCTAGGGCGCGGCTGTGCCGGTTGGCCCTGGCGTGGCCGTGCCCCCGCTGAGCAGTTGGATGCCGGGCAGGGTGCCCGCGATCCAGGCGGCGACCTCCGCCTCGGCGGGGCTGAAGAAGCTGAAGGCCAGCCATTCCTGGCCGCCCAGGTGCAGCAGCACGAGCGCCACGGCGCGCTGCTGCCCGGCGAAATACAGGTAGACCTGCGCGGCGGGGAAGTCCAGCCCGGTGTAGGATTGAACTTCGGCGATGACGGTGATCTCCGGCAGTTGGCTGAGCGCCTGGTCCACCACGGCGTTGAGCACGGCCAGGGGGTCTTTCTGCGCGTCGGTGTCCAGGTCTGGCGGTGCGCCGCTGAAGAGGGCCTCCGTGTTCAGCCGCTCGATGCTGAGGCCGGTGTTGGGGTCGGTGGGCAGACTGAAGCGAAAGCCCTGGGGGGCGAACTGCTCCGGGCCGCTCAGCCCGGTGGGAACGTCCAGGCGGATATCCAGCGCGGGCAGGTCCACCGTGCGCCAAGCGATTTGCGTCGGTGTGGGCGTGATGGTGGGCGAGGGGGACAAAGCAGGTGTGCGGGTGGGGGTGGGCGTGGGCGTGTCGATGGGGCGGGCCAGCTCGGTGGCGGTCGCATCCAGGGCCTCCGCCGTGGCACGCAGGGATTCGACGACGGCGCTGTTGGTGGCGGAGGCCCCCGCCGAGAGCGTGCGCTCGGCGTTGAGCGTGGCCTGCGCCCCGGCCAGGGCAGTCTGCTCCGCCTGGAGGGTTTGCAGGGCCGCCGTGGCGGCGAAGTGCGGGGTGAGGGTGGGGGTCAGGGTGGGCGTGGGCGTGCGGGTCGGCGTGGCGGTGGGCGAAGGGGTGCTGGTCAACGTGAAGGTGGCGGTGGGGCGGGCCAGTTCGGTGGCGGTGGCGCCGAGGACCGCCGCTGCTGTGTAAAGATTGTCGGAAGCGGCGACGTTGGTGGCGCTGAAGGCGGCGTCGAGGGTGTGGACGGCGTCGAGCGTGGCCTGGGCGGCCCGGGCCTGGTCGGTGGCGAGGGCGGGCAGGGCAGTCAGCCCCGCTGCCAGGGTGCCCTGGGCGGCGCTCAAGGTGGCCTGCTCAACGCTGAGGGGGGTCTGGGTGGCGGCCAGGGCCGAGCGCCCGGCGTCGAGGGTAGGTTGGGCAGCATCCAGGGTGGCACGCTCAGCGGCGAGGGTGGCCTGCGCCCCGGCCAGGGCGGTCTGCTCCGCCTGGAGGGTTTGCAGGGCCGCCGTGGCGGCGAAGTGCGGGGTGAGGGTGGGGGTCAGGGTGGGGCGTGGTGGTCACGACGGCGACCTGGCCTTCACAGCCGACCAGCGCCAGCAGCGCGAGCATGGAGACGAGCAGCAGCGCATGGATTCCTGCTTTGTTCAAGGCAAACTCCTTTGCTTACGCCCTGTAAACGCCTTGCGCGGAAAGCGAGGGTGGATGGGGTGGAGAACCTGCCCGGACCCGAACGGGCGACCTGAGGTCATGCAGATCGCTGAGGCCGTGCGGGTATGTAACCAAGTATAGGGCGAAAGCGGGGGAGAATCAAAAAAAAGCGGGGTGGAACAGGAGAGCGGCGAGAAGGGGCGGGCAGGGGGGTATAAAAGCGAGGGCCTGCGGCTTGGCACTGACCTACTCTCCCACTCCGTGACCGGAGCAGTACCATCGGCG
>FWPU01002890.1_pt1 | contig 45463 bp, 39 predicted proteins | sample 2228361 | NCBI WGS metagenome assembly FWPU01 (sample SAMEA103939777, study PRJEB20133) | metagenome
CCATTGAGGATCTCCTTGGAAGAGCTTCTGTTGTGGTGACAAAAGTTTACTTCCTTTTGGAGATCCTTGCCCTTATCCCGAATTCACGTTAATTTAATTTTGTCACAACCAACGTTGAACAAAACTCAACAAACGAATTTCAAAACAACTCTCTATAATAAAGCAGGGTAATTCAATCGCGTTCGGTTTTCTCCACGAAGCCAATCACAACTTATCGGGAAGGAATGAAACATGGAAATGGTGGAACAACAGGTTTTTGAACAAATCATTGCGGTTGACCACGAACACGGTTTACATGCCCGTCCCGCGGACCTGTTTGTGCGGTGTTCCAATCAATTTTCCGCTTCAATTTACCTGTATAACTTGACCCGTAACAGCGAAAAAAAAGCCAATGCCAAAGGTATTTTGGGCGTGCTTTCGCTGGGGGTGCGCAAGGGGGATGTGATCAAGATTGTTGCCGAAGGCGAAGACGGTCCTCAGGCGATTGAAGCGCTCACGGCGCTGATTCGATCCAACTTCCAAGAGTGAGCGGCAGCCATGCAAATCATACCGGCTATTTCGGTTTCGCGCGGCATCAGCATCGCCCCGCTGTTTCAATTCCGAAACACCCCTCTCGTCTTCGAACGCCGCCGCATTGAAAATCCCCTTGAGGAGTGGGAACGCTTTCAACAGGCCGTTCAGGAAAGTCTTGCCCGCCTCGAACAAATCTATCATCAGGCCGTTGCCGAGGTTGGCACAGATGAAGCCGGCATCTTCCACGCTCACATCTCCATTTTGCAGGATCCCGACCTCAACGACGGCGTAAAAGACCGCATCTACAGCGAAAAAGTCAACGCCGAAAGCGCGCTTTACGAGGTTAGCGAAGAATACTGCCGAATGCTGGAAGAGATCAACGATGAGTACATTCGCGCCCGTACCACCGACCTGCGCGATGTGCGCGATGGGGTGCTGCGCATTTTACTTAATATAGATAGTCATCAGGTAAAACTCACTTCGCCGGCCATTGTGGTCGCCCGCGAACTGACCCCATCCGAGTGCTTGCTGCTCGACCGCCGATGGGTGCGCGGTTTTTGCACGGTGGAAGGCGGTACCACTTCCCACACGGCCATTCTTTCGCGCAGTTTGGGCATCCCGGCTGTGGTAGGCATTCCCGATTGTCTGCTGGATATACCCAGCGGGACGACCGCCATTCTGGATGGTTACGAGGGAAAAATCATCCTGCAACCCGATTCGCAGACCGTTGAACAATATGAGCGCCGCCAAAGCCAGCGCCGGCAAGTCTTCGACTCCGCCCTGCGCGACGCCCACCGTCCCGCGCTGACTGCCGACGGGCATGTCGTCGAAGTTTTTGCCAATATCGCCAATGACCGTTCTCAAGACCTCAAAGATGCCGTTCAAATGGGCGCTGAGGGGGTCGGCTTGTTGCGAACCGAGTTCATTTACCTCGATTGCGAGACCCTGCCGGACGAAGAAGTCCAATTTTACAAATACAAAACCGTGCTGGAAGCCTTTGGGACAAAACCGGTCATCTTGCGCACGCTGGATATTGGCGGCGACAAGCAGTTACCCTACCTTGACCTGCCCTATGAACTCAATCCCTTCTTGGGCGTGCGCGGTTTGCGTTTGTGCCTGCGCAACTTGCCCCTCTTCAAAGCCCAAATTCGGGCGGCTTTGCGGGCAGCCAGTTACGGCAACCTGTACCTCATGTTCCCCATGGTGACCAAAGCCGCCGAAATCCACGCCGCCAGAGCCGTCATCGGCGAGTGCCGCGCAGAACTGGAAGCCGAAGGAGTCAGCATCCCGCCCCGCATTCCGATTGGCATTATGATCGAAATACCCGCCGCCGCCCTGATGGCGCGCCATCTGGCGAAAGAAGTGGACTTCTTCTCGATTGGCACCAACGACCTGACTCAGTACACGCTGGCGGTTGATCGGACGAATTCCATGCTCACCGATCTGGCGAATGGCTTTGACCCGGCCGTGCTGAACCTGATCCAAGCAGTGATTGACGGCGCCCACTCGCAGGGGAAGAAAGTCGGCATTTGCGGCGAGTTGGGCGGCGACCCGCTGGCCATTCCACTGCTGGTCGGCATGGGAATGGATGAATTGAGCATGAATGCCGGTGAAATTCCGGCCGCCAAGCAAATCATCCGGCACATCTCCCTGCGCGAAGCCCAGGCGGTCAGCCGGCAGGCGCTGGAATTGGAAACGCCCCAAGAGGTGATCGCTCTGGTCAAATCGGCCTTCCCGTTCATCGAAAACTACCTCTAGACGCTGAAACCAGCCATGCGAGCGCTCGAACGCCCCGAACAGGAACGAAAAAAACTGATCTCCCCGCAAAAAGAAGCCAGCCTGTCTTTCCGGTTGGTGCGCTTTTCCTTTGTTTTAGGGGTTGTGGGAGTCATCCTCTTCTTTCTAGCCTTCTTCTATCAAACGGCGCTCAACCGCATGGGTTTGCCGTATCGGCAAGCCCAATTTGCGGCTATCTTAATCGTGTTCATTGCGTGGGTCATTTTCACGCTGGCCTGCCGCCATTTGGGCATCAGCACAAGGGGATTGACCTATACCAAACTGATGTCCATTCTCCGTAACGAAGTCGAACCTCCGCCGGACGAGTTCAAAGCCAGTCGCAAGCAAATTGCGGCGGCTTTTGGCAGCCTGAGCGATGAGTGGCTGCTGTTTCCGGATATCTTTGCCGACGACCCAACCCAGACGCTGCCGATGGCGCTGCTCGGCCCGAATGGAGTCTTTGCCATTCGGGTCAACTACCAGGATCCGCGCTCCAAGGATTTTCGCGACCCGGCTGTTCCTCTGCTGGCCGGCAGCGCGGCTCTTGAAAAACGGCTGGGAGTGGCGGTCAAACCGATTTTGGCGTTCAGCCGTCACACCCAACATTATCGGAACGTTCATGAGCAGGTCAAAGTATTTACTTTTCCGGATGCGCTCGCCTATATCACCTCGCGCGAAGCCTCGCTGGATGCGCACCAACGGCGGCAAATCAGCCGGCTGCTGGCAGAACTGGCCAACCTTCCGCCAGCCACGCTCCAAGCCGCTGATAGATGATGGGCTCAGCCCGAACGCCGATGCCCCCGCTCGCCCACTCCGGCGGCCACTGGCTTGTTCATCCCCTTTTGTTTTTTTTGCCCGCCTTGATCATTGGCAAGTGGCCCGCCTCCAATGCCCGCCCGAAGGACTTTCGCGGAAAGCGGCCGCCCGCCGTTCTCTCCCCCCACTCAACCGGCTTTGCGGTTGAAAATCTCGTGGTAGTCGCGGTCCAGTTCCGGGTCTACTTCGGCGTAGCGCTGGGTGGTCACAATGCTGCGATGGCGCGCCAGCCGCCGCGCTTTTTCGATGTTGTTGGTCGCCAGCAGCACAATCGTCACAAAATAATGGCGGAAGGCGTGCGGGTGGATGCCGCGCGCGGCTTCCTCCCCCAGCGCTTCGGCGGCCCGCCCGCGCACCAGGTCCCACGCGCTGGAGGGGTCGAGCGCGGCCGGCGGGGCGTTTTTGGCGCGCCGGTCGTGGCGGATGAAGAGCGGGCTGCGCTGCTCCAGGGCCGCCGGCCGTCCGCGGCGGGGCGATGCGGCGCGCTCGGCGGCCGGCTGGCGTTCGCTCAGGTAGTCCTGCAGCGCCTGCAGCGCCCGCTCCGATACCCGCACCCAGTCCTCCTGGTCGCCCTTGCCCAGCACGCGCAAGCGCGCTTCCAGAAAGTCCACATCGCCGATTTTCAGGCCGCACGCCTCGGAAACCCGCAGGCCGCTGTCGGCCAGCAGCAGGATGAAGGCGCGGTCGCGCAGATTGCGCAGGCGCTGGCGGCGGCGTTCGGCGCGGCGCGCGGCGGCCGATTTTCCGGCCGGCGCATCGCCGGCATCCTCTTCGATCGGCGGGGCAATCTCCTTCAATCGCTCGGCGTATTCGAGCAGGCGCTCAATGTCCTCGCGCGGGAACTGCGGGCGGCGGCGGCCGGCCTTGCGGGCGCGCTCGGCAATCAGCTGCTCGATCAGCGGCAGGTGCGGGTTGGCAATCCGCTCGGCCAGCAGGAATTTGTAGAAGCCCTTGACCGCCGACAGGTACAGGTTCTGGCTGGCCGAGCTGAGGCTGTCCAGGTCTTCGATGAAAACCGCCACCCAGCCCTCGTCCAGTTGATCGGCGGGGGTCTGATCGGGGTCAAGCGACTGGCGGCTGCCGTCCGGCCGGCGGCGGCCGGCGCGCAGGGTCTGGCAAAAGGCGTTCAGCCCGTTGCGGTAGGACTTGATCGTGCGCGGGCTGGCGCGCTTGACCGTCAGATAGCGCTGGATGGCTTCACGGAGCGTCAGCATCGGGTTAAGTATACCTCATGCGGCGGATGCGTCCCGCCACAAATCGGACAGTTGTTTGCGTCCGGCTTCAAGGGCGATTGCCTATGACTTCCATACTTGGCGGTCTGTTGGAGAAAAAGGGGGGTTGCGCCATTTGCGGATTCCCAGCAATTTGCGCCAGTAATGAAAGGTGACCGGCTTCAGCCAGCGTTGACCGTGCTCGCGCAGAAAACGGCGGATGCGCCGGCTGCCGTAGGCGGCAAACAGCCAGCGGATTTCGTCCCATGTCCCAAACTCCAGGGTGCGCTGGATGATGAGATTGGCGTCGCGGATGAAGTCCAACTGAGCAGTGTCGTAATCCTGAAAGTAGGGTTTCAAGCCATCCGGGATTTGAAATGCGCTCTTCGAGAACCGCATAAGGTTATTATACCCTTGCATAACGGCGGCAACCCATCCAACTTCGCCTCTTTCGCTTCGTCAGGCTGCCGGCGGATGGGACGGGTAGGTTTGCGCACTTTTTCGCCGCTGTTAATTTGGCTGCATGAACCGTTCCAGCAATGCAGGCGGTACGCGATGGCGTAAAAGGCTTTCTGCCTGGTGGGCGTAAGAATCGTTGAAAAATACCCTATTGACTCGCGCGCGGGAATTTGCTATACTGGTTACGCAATCGTTTGCGCAATCGTTTGCGGAGGTGCTATGCCCACCATTCGAGAGGTCGCCTCGCGCGCCGGAGTCTCCCCCACCACCGTTTCCCACGTCATCAACAATACCCGCTTCGTTTCCGCCGAAGCCCGCCAGCGCGTCCTGGACGCCATGGCCGAACTCAATTACCGCCCCAACGTGCTGGCGCGTTCCCTGCGCCGCGGCGAAACCCGCACCCTCGGCCTGATCCTGCCCGACAGCGCCAACCCCTTCTTTGCCGAAATCGCCCGCGCCATCGAGGACGCCGCTTTCGGCGCCGGTTACAACGTCATCCTCGGCAACAGCGAAAACCAGCTCGACAAAGAACAGGTCTATGTGGACGTGCTGGTCAACAAGCAGGTGGACGGGCTGATCTTCCTCGCCAGCGGCGACCACAGCCCCTCCCTCGAACAGCTGGTGCACGACGGCCTGCCGGTGGTGGTGGTGGACCGCCGCCTGAGCGGTTTGGAGGTGGACACCGTGCTGACCGACAACCTGCAGGGCGGCCTGACCGCCACGCGTTACCTGCTGGAACTCGGCCACCGCCGCATCGCCTGCATCACCGGCCCTTCCAACCTGACCCCCAGCGCCGAGCGGGTGATCGGCTTCCGCCGCGCGCTGGAAGAACACGGCCTGAGCGTGGACGAAGCCCTCATCCGCAAGGGCGACTTTCACCCCCATTCCGGTTACCGCGCCGCCGCCGAGCTGCTCGGCTGCCAGCCGCGACCGACCGCCATTTTCGTCTGCAACGACATGATGGCGATTGGCGCGCTGCGCGCGCTCAGCGAGGCCGGCCTGCGCGTCCCGCACGATTGCTCACTGGTCGGCTTCGATGACATTGAGCTGGCATCCTACATCACCCCACCGCTGACCACCATTCGGCAGGACAAAACCGCGCTGGCCGAAGCCGCCGTGCAGCTGCTGCTTGAACGCATCGCCGAGCCCGACCTGCCGGCGCGCACCCGCATCCTGCCCACCCGCTTGATCGAACGCCTTTCCACTCGGAGGATGTCATGAAACCCACCCTTGTCGTTGTTGGCAGTTTGAACATGGACCTGGTGGTGCGCGCCCCGCGCCACCCTCAACCCGGCGAAACCCTGATCGGCGGGGATTTTCAAACCTTCCCCGGCGGCAAGGGCGCCAATCAGGCCGTGGCGGCCGCCCGGCTGGGCGCCGCCGTGCGCATGATCGGCCGGGTTGGTCAGGACGCTTTTGGCGACGCCCTGCTGCATACCGTCCGGCAGGACGGCGTGGATACCGCCTTCATCCGCCGCGATGAGAGCGCCGCCAGCGGCGTCGCCCTGATTACGCTGGACGCGGCCGGGCAGAACACCATCGTGGTCGCCCCCGGCGCCAACATGCAGGTCACCCCGCAGGACATTCGCGATGCCGAAGCCGCCTTCCTTGGCGCCGACCTGCTGCTGATGCAGTTGGAATGCCCGCTGGAAGCGGTGCAAGCCGCCGCCGAAATGGCCCACCGCCACGGCTTGAAGGTGGCGCTCAACCCGGCCCCCGCCCGTCCGCTGCCGGCTGACCTGCTGGCGCAAACCGACTACCTGCTGCCCAATCAGCCGGAGCTGCGCCTGCTGGCCGAGGGCGAGCCGGACGTGACCACGGCAGCCGCGCGGCTGCTGGCCGGCGGCGTGCGCAACCTGATCGTCACGCTCGGCGAAGAAGGCGCGCTGCTGGTCACCGCCGAGGGCCAGGAAAAACTGCCCGCCTTCTCCGTGCCGGTGGTGGATACGGTGGCGGCCGGCGATGCCTTTGCGGGCGCCTTTTGTGTGGCGCTGGCCGAAGGCCGGCCGCTGCGCGAAGCCGTGCTGTGGGGCAATGCCGCCGGCGCCATCGCGGTCACCCGCCCCGGCGCGCAGCCCTCCATGCCCACCCGCCAAGAACTCACCCAATTCCTGAAGGAGCGTCATCCATGAAGAAAACCCCTCTGTTGAACATCGCGCTTTCGGAAGTGATTGCCAGTCTCGGGCACGGCGATCTGTTGGTCATCGGCGATGCCGGCCTGCCCATCCCCCCCGAAACGCTGCGCATTGATCTGGCGCTGACCCGGAATGTCCCCTCGTTTCGGGACACGCTGGCAGCCGTGCTGAGCGAGATGCAGGTCGAAAAGGCGCTGGTCGCCCGCGAGACCGGCCAGGTCAGCCCGCAGGTACTGGCCCTGCTGCGAGAGGCGCTGCCGGACACCCCCTTCGAAGAAATCAGCCACGCCGAGTTGAAGGAACGCTGCGCTCAGGCGCGCGCGGTGGTGCGCACCGGGGAATTTACCCCCTACGCCAACGTGATTCTGGTGGCCGGCGTGGTGTTCTAAGTTCGACCAGCGGAGCGCATCCATGACCCCTGCCCAGCCAGCCACCCAGGCACCCGCCTTTGACCGGCGCGCTTTCCTGCAGCGCTTCGGGTTGGTATTCTCATTCCTGATTCTGATCCTGGCCCTGTCCCTGCTCTCGGAGCGTTTTCTCACCTCCGCCAACCTGATCAACATCCTGCGCCAGGCCACCATCAACGGCATCGTCAGCGTCGGCATGACTCTGGTGATTTTGACCGGCGGGATTGACCTGTCGGTCGGCTCGGTGCTGGCCCTTTCCGTTACAATTGGCGCTTCTTTAATGAAGCAGGGGCAGCCGGCCGGGGTGGCTGTGCTGGCGGCCCTCTCGATTGGCACGCTGCTGGGCGCCGTCAACGGCCTGATGATCTCGCGCGCCAAAATTCCGCCGTTCATCGCCACGCTGGGCATGCTGACCGTGGCGCGCGGGCTGACCCTGATGTACACCCAGGGCCAGCCGATCACCGGCCTGCCGGCAGCCTTCCGCTGGATCGGCACGGGCGTGGTCGGCGGCATTCCGGTGCCGATCATACTGACCCTGCTGGTGTTCGTGGCCGGCTGGATCTTTCTCAGCCGCACCAAGTACGGCGCTCAGATCTACCTGATGGGCGACAACCCGACTGCCGCCAAACTGACCGGCGTTCCCACCGAGCGCATGACCGTGCTGGTGTACGCCATCTCCGGCTTTTGCGCGGCGCTGGCCGGACTGGTGCTGGTGGCGCGCCTCGACTCGGCCCAGCCGATCATCGGCCAGGGGTACGAATTCAACGCCATTGCGGCGGTGGTGGTCGGCGGCACCAGTTTTGCGGGCGGCGAGGGCGGTCTGGCTGGCACCCTGCTGGGGGCGCTGCTGATCGAAACCCTCAACAACGGCCTCAATCTGCTGAATGTTTCCCCGCTGTGGGAACAGGTCGTCAAAGGCGTGGTGATTGCGCTGGCGCTGCTGCTCCATAAAGCGTTCAGTCCGCCTTCCAAGTAAACTCAATTTGCCAGAAAGGAGGTTCATGGAAGTTTCGGGAAGAAGAGAAGCATCCTGTTTGAATGACATTGGTCTGTCCAATCGGTTCGTTTTCTACCCTAGTCTAACTCTCGGAGGAGAACTATGAAACACCTGCTCAAACTGGTTTCCCTGATAATGCTGGTTGCGCTGGTTCTGGCTGCCTGCGCACCTCAGGCCACCCCAACCCCAGCCCCCGCCGAACCCACCGGCGAAACAACCCTCGGGCTGGTCATCTCGACCCTGAACAACCCCTTCTTCGTCACCCTGCGGGACGGCGCTCAGAAAGCCGCCGATGCCGCCGGTGTCAAACTGATCGTCGTTGACGCTCAGGATGACTCCGCCAAAATGACCGCCGGTATCGAAGACCTGATCAACAAGAAAGTCTCCGCCCTGCTCATCAACCCGACCGACTCCGACGCCGTCGTCCCCGCCATCCAGAAAGCCAACGACGCCGGTATCCCCGTCTTCACCGTTGACCGCGGCGCCAACGGCGGCACCGTCGTCAGCCACATCGCTTCCGACAACGTCGCCGGCGGTAAGATGGCCGCCGAGTTCCTCTGCAACGCCATCGGCGGAAAAGGCAAGGTGGTCGAACTGCAGGGCATCGCCGGTACTTCGGCTGCCCGCGACCGCGGCCAGGGCTTCAATGACTACATGTCCGCTTCCTGCAAGGACGCCGAAATCGTCGCCCAGCAGACCGCCGACTTCAACCGCGACAAGGGCTTGAAAGTCTTCGAGAACATCCTCCAGGCTCAACCCGAAATCAACGGCGTCTTCGCCCACAATGACGAGATGATCCTCGGCGCTATTCAGGCGGCCGAAGCCGCCGGCCGCACCGGCATCGTCTTCGTCGGCTTCGATGCCATTGATGACGCCGTCCAGGCCGTCAAGGACGGCAAACTGGCCGCCACCGTCGCCCAGCAGCCGGATGTGATGGGCAAACTGGCTGTCGAAACTGCGGTCAAGCACCTGAAAGGCGATAAGGTGGATGCCTACATCCCCGTCCCGCTCAATCTGGTCACCCAATAATTCATCCTGAACGAACGGCCGGGGGTGGTCTTCCTGCCACCCCCGGCCGGATCAAACAGAGGTTGCATGACCGAGACCATTCCCCGCCTCAAACTGGAACACATCCACAAGTCCTTCCCCGGCGTTCAGGCTGTCAATGATGTCAGTCTGGAAGTGTACGGCGGTCAGATCCTTGCGCTGGTCGGCGAAAACGGGGCCGGCAAATCCACGCTGATGAACATCATCAACGGCGTCGTCCCGCTCGATTCGGGCCGCATCATTCTGGATGGAGAGGCTGTCCAGATTGCCTCACCGCGCCGTGCGCTGGAACTGGGCATTACCATGATCCATCAGGAACTGGCGCTGATCCCGGAACTGACCGTCGGGCAGAACATTTACCTGGGGCGGGAACCCCGCCGCTGGGGCGGCTGGATGGACTGGGGGCAGGTCTACCGGCTAGCCCAGCAGGAACTGGATCGGCTGGGAATTGACATTTCAGCCCGCGCCAAAATTGCCGATTTGAGCATCGCCGAGCGCCAGCTGGTTGAAATTGCCAAGGCGCTTTCCTATCAGGCGCGTCTGATCGCACTGGACGAACCAACCAGCTCCCTGACCAGCCGTGAAACGGAAACCCTCTTTCGGCTGGTGCGCATGCTGCGCGAGGAAGGGGTTGCCCTGATCTACATCTCCCACCGCCTGGAAGAGGTTTTCGAACTGGCAGACCGGATTGCGGTGATGCGCGACGGCCATTTGGTCGGCGAAGGCCCAGCCAGCGAATTCACCCCCAACCGGCTGGTGCATCTCATGGTGGGACGGGAATTAACCGAGTTCTTCCCGAAAAGCCCCACTCAGCGCGGTGAACCGATCCTGAAAGCGGTCAATTTACACTCCGGCAGGGAAGTGCGCGGGGTTTCTTTCGAGCTGCACCGCGGCGAAATCGTGGGAATGGCCGGTTTGGTCGGCTCCGGGCGCACCAATGTGGCGCGCTTGTTGTTCGGCGCTGATCGGCTCAGTCAGGGGGAAATCTGGTTCGAGGGTCAGCGGGTGGAACTGCGCTCTCCGCGCGATGCCATCCGGCTGGGAATTGGACTGGTGCCGGAAGACCGCAAGGCGCAGGGCCTGTTCCTCAAGCAAAGCGTGCGCTACAACGCCGCCGCCGTGCTGCTGCAATTCCTCTCCCAGCTGGGGTTCATCCACTTCCGCGCCATCAATCAGGTGGTGCGTCAACTGGTGGAACGCCTGCGGGTGCGTACCCCATCGCTCAACCAGCAGGTGCGCAACCTGTCGGGCGGCAACCAGCAAAAAGTGGTCATCTCCCGCTGGCTGGCGCTCAACCCCAAGGTGTTGATTCTGGACGAGCCGACCCGCGGGGTGGATGTGGGCGCTAAGGCAGAAATACACGCCCTGATGAACGAACTGGCAGCGCAGGGCATGGCCATTTTGATGATTTCCTCCGAACTGCCGGAAGTACTGGGGGTCAGCGACCGCGTGCTGGTGATGCGCGAGGGAAAAATTGTCGCCGAAATGAGCCGCGAGGAAGCCAGTCAGGACCGCATTATGCAGGCCGCCACCGGTCAGTTATGAGGAGAAGCGAGGTACGCCCATGAAAACCGGCAATCATTCTCATTCATTGGTGAACTTTATCCGCCGCGCCAGCACTTATCTGATTTTGCTGGTCATTCTGACCGGGTTTGCCCTGCTCTCCCCCGATTTTTTGACGGTCAACAACCTGCTGACGGTCGCCCTGCAAACTTCGCTGATTGCGCTGGTGGCGATCGGCATGACCTTTACCATCATCACCGGCGGGATTGACCTGTCGGTCGGATCGACCGCGGCGCTGGCCGGCGTGCTGGCCGCCGGGGCAGCCACCCGGCTGGGGTGGGGCACCTACCCCGGCCTGCTGATCGGGCTGTTGAGCGGGGTGGGCATCGGCTTTTTCAACGGCGCGCTGATCGTATGGGGGCGAATGCCGCCATTTGTGGCCACCCTGGCAACCATGGCCATCGGGCGCGGCTTGACACTTGTCTATACGCAAGGCCGGCCAATTGCCGGCCTGGACAAAGCCTTCACCTTTTGGGGCGGGACGGGCTGGCTCGGCGTGCCGGTACCGGTATGGGTGCTACTGGTGGTCGCCGTGCTGGCGCACCTGATCCTCAAACAAACCCCGCTGGGTCTGCGCATCTTTTCGGTCGGCGGCGGCGAAGAGACCACCCGCCTGGCCGGCGTCAACGTCGGCACGGTCAAATTCAGCGTGTACATCTTCAGCGGCCTCTGCGCCGCGCTGAGCGGCCTGATTTTGACCGCCCGGCTGTGGTCAGCCCAGCCCAACATCGGCATCGGCCTGGAATTGGACGCCATCGCGGCAGCCGTGCTGGGCGACAGCAGTCTGGCCGGCGGGATTGGCAGCGTCCCGGGCACGCTGGCGGGGGCATTCATCATCGGTATCCTCTCCAACGGCCTGAACCTGCTGGAAGTCCCCTCCTACAATCAACAGGTGGTCAAAGGCATGGTGTTCATTGCCGCGGTCATGCTGGATTACTTCATTAAACAGCGCAAAACCACACCTGCCGCTCAAGCGGTGGAGGAAATGAAGGGGTAAGCCCAGCTTCCATCATCTTCCAATCGTTCAATCAGGGTACAAACATCAACCCGTCAAACCCATTCGGGGGTGGGTGACGGTATTTCCCATAACCCCCTGCCCTCACCCCACCTGCCGCAGGCGCAAAGACCCCTCCCCCGCCACATGCCAGCGGTTTGCCCCCAGCGCTTTGACCTGCCGCGCCTGCTCCACCTGCCAGCCTGGCGCAAGAGTGAGCTCGGCTGTGAAGGCGTTTGGCGAGGTGTGCAGAGCGACTTCCCCCGCCCCCCGCAGGAGGGCAGTCACTTCGGCGGTCAGGAAGTGGAGCAAAACGCCATCCGTGACGCGCCACTCGAGCGGCAAAATCAAACCGCGCCGCGCCTCCACCCGCAGCGGCTCGCCGCCAAATAACGCCTGTTTATTGAGGCAAATAACGCTTTCAACCGGATCATCCTGATAGTTTTGAACGAACAGGAACGAGCCGTTCTTGCCCTCGCTCAGGCGGACATCCAGCCAATCGCTCATCTGAAAGAGCGGCGCAATGCCCATCTTCGTCGCTATGCCATCCAACAGAGCGATGTCTTCCAGCGTGTTGGCCGGAAAAGCCGCGCCCAGCAGCATGACCAGTCCCTTCCCCAACCTTTTGACCCCGCCGACAATCTCGCCGAATTGGCTATGCGCAACGACTTCCTCGAACTCCCCCTCATACGCCTCTAAAAACCGCGCCGGCACGTGCGCATGGTCGAACATGGCGATTTCATGGGTCTGGTCAGGCACAAAGGCGCGAATTGCGCCGATCCCCAATGCTTCGCGGAGCAGCACAGCCGGCCGACCGTCCTCATCCTCGACCGGCAGACGACCGATCAAAATCAAACGGCCGCCTCCCCGCACATAGTCCACCAGTTTTTGCTGCACCGCCAGCGGGCAGCGCCGCTCGATCATCATCCACAGACTGGGACAAGAGCCTGCATTCAACTGCGCGCGTTCGATTTCTACCGCGTCGAACGGGCGGTGGGTCAGCGCCAGACCGCGCCCAATCAGGTCGAAGAGAACGACCTCGCGCTGGTGGGTAATCTGCTCACTCCATTCCCGTTCCTGCGGGTGGACAACTTCGTTCATGAAATCATCCAGCCGAAAGGCGATGCGGGTGACCGTGCGCGGTCGCGCCAGGAGCAGGTCATCCCCATAAGCCGCCAGCGTCGCGGAAAGGCGCGGGTAACGCTGAAAATGACGGCGCAGCGATCCGTCGGTGCGCACCGGATGACCCCAATCATGCCGGCGCACCGCGCTGAGCAGCGGATGGTTTTCCCCGTCGAAAAAGAGATAGTGATTCAACCCGCGCATACCACACGATACGCATAAGCGGGCGTGCAGATCATAAAACGAGGACTGTCCATTCCCAAAATCAGGATTGCCGCCGGCCTGAAACTCAATCGAAAAGAGCGGCTGAGCCGGGTTTTGCAGGGCTTTGGTCATCTCGTTGACCAGCAAAAGTTGATGGAAATTACCCTCGCCAATGGTCAGAGGATACACATCAGTGGCGCTGATGAACTCCTCGCTGCTCATCACCTCCACCAGTTGCGAAAGACCGATCGGAAAGGTCTTGCCCCCGTTGGCAAAGCCGTGAATGTTGACCACCGGAGGGACTTCCATCCCAAAACGGCGCGCCTCGTTATACAGAAACGCCGCATACTCGCGCAGGTAGGCGCGGTAAAAGCGACGGTAATCGGCGGCAACCTGCGCCCCGTATGGGCTATCTGGGTCGCTGAGGGTTTCTTTCAGAAACGCCGACAGATCGGCGGCGGGATAGCGCGCTGCAAGGTCAGCCGCAACCCTTTGCGCCAGATACTCGGCAAAACGCGCAAGAGTATGCGGATTCAGGTCGAACAGGTTGCGCACCCAATGCGGCATGCCCATCTCATTATCCAGTTGAATCAGCACGATGTTGCCGCCGCGCGTGACCTGACGAGGCGCAAGCGCACTCCATACCGCCTCATACCAACCCGAAACGCGCGCCAGAAAGTCCGGATGCAGGTAACTGGCCAAATTTTGCGCCCGACCGTGCTGATCCACAATCGCTGCCTGCGGATAGCGCTCAAAGAACCAGGCCGGAATGCCTTCGTTGATCGTCTCTGCCATGATGTACGGGCCGGGACGGGCGAGAATGAACAGCCCCATTTCAGCCGCCAGGTCCAAAAAACCGGCCAGGTTGCGCTGCGGGTGAGTTCGTCCGTTCAGATCAACTTGTCCGTCCGCAAACTCATGCCACAGCCATGGGATGTATGACGCCACCGCGTTGAAACCGGCACGCTGCAACAGCGCCAGGCGATCCCGCCACACTTCGACCGGCGAACGGAAGTAATGAAACTCACCGGCCTGCAACAGCAGCGGCCGGTTTTCGAACCAAAACTGCCCGGAGTGAATTTGAAACGATGCCATGCAAGATCATCCTTTGAGTGAGGAATGAGCAGCAGTCCAGCGGGACGACTCGCGCACGATGAGATGAGTGGGAATGCGCTGGTGTTCAAACGGCCGTCCTTCTTCCAGAAAGCGAATCAACTGGGTGGCGGCTTGCGCGCCCCACTCGAACCGCGAAGCGCCCACCGTCGAAAGCGAGGGCTGCATGTAGCGGGCAATCAGAATATCATCGAAGCCCACTACCGCCACATCCTGCGGCGCGCGCAGACCGGCTTCCTTCATCGCTTCGATGAAGCCAATCGCCATCTGATCGTTGGCGCAAAATACGGCTTCGGGCAGATCGCCGGCAGCGATCAGAACGCGCCCAATGTCATAACCACTGATGCGCGTAAACTTTCCTTGATAAACCGGCACGCTTAAGCCCATTTCGGCCGCCTTTTCCAGAAAGGTCTGCTTGCGCTCGGTATTGTCCAACGAGTCCACCGCCCCGGCGATGAATGCCATGCGGCGGCAGCCCTGTTCGTAAAGGTGATCGAACACCTCGCCCGCCCCCTGAGCGTTATCCAGCAGCAGCGGCAAAATACACTCATGCTCAAGATACCGATCCATGACCACGATGGGAAACTTCGGCGAAACCAGGCTGAGCAGAATTTCGCTCTTGACCTTGTAGTCGAACACAATCGCGCCATCCACCTGCCGCTGGGTCAGCATCTTTCGCAGCGAGCGCGCCTGCGGGCAGACAATCAATTCGTACTCGGTGTTCAAAACCGTCTGGTGAATACCCTCCAAAATTTCTTCGTAGAATTGACCGCCGAAACTGGTGATGAACACCCCCAGCGTCAGCGTCTTGCGCTTTTTCAGGTGGCGGGCAAAAGCATTCGGGTAGTAATTCAACTCAGCCGCGGCTTTGAGGACGCGTTGGCGGGTTTCCTCGCTGATGGTGCCGGTGTTGTTGAGCGCGTAAGACGCCGCCGTAACACTGACTTTTGCCCGTTTGGCCACATCCCGAATCGTCGTCATGCGGCTACTCCTGCACCGGCTGGAAGCCCAAACGCTGCAGCCCCCGCTGAATGATTGGACTGGGCATCATCACCCGGTAAACAAAGTCGTTTTGGTAGTTCGCCAGCATCAACAACGAAATGCCCTTGTCAATTCCGATGACGTCGCTGGCGAACCAGTTGCGGCTGAGGTTGTAGGCATCTTTGAAGCCATAGCGTCCCTTCAGCCGCTCAATCGAAAAGTAATTCAGCATGGCTTGTTTCGCCTCCTCCGGCAGGAAGATAATCGAACCAATCGCGCCGGCTGGCGGTACGGTGTCGTCCACACGATGAACGGTATTGTCATAGCCGGAGGGCGGCGCCCCGTAGCGTCCGTCGTAGCCATCCGGCCCATCGCTGGCGGTCAGGCCCCATGCATTCGGCCCAATCGTTTTGAATTTATTCTGCATCCGCACGGCATAATTGTAATGCGCCCGTGAAGCCTCTACCGAATTTTGGAACCAGTTCACGCCATCCCGATCCACCCAGCCACGAAAATCAATCCACGCATGGCTGAACTGATAGGTGAAGATAGAATGGAACCACGAATGGATGAACGGCTGGCCATCGCCATAGGTCACATAGTGGCGGGTGAAAGCGTAATACACATCCGGATCAATTGGATAGGTATCGGAACCGGCCGCCAGAATGTAGAGCATTAACTGCTCGGCGTAAAAGTCCCAATGTCCTTCAAACCCCTTTTCCGGGTAATAACCCATGTAGAACAGATCACGGTTTTCATCAACGAACCAACGCCAGTTGATCTCGTCATACAGCCGGCGGGCTTTTTCGGCAACCTCACCGCCGAAGTACTCCCCTGCCGAGAGAACGCCCATCATCAGAATCGCCGTATCAATGTTGGAAACTTCACTGTTCCACGCCCGCTTGCCGGTGCGCATGTTGAGGAAATGGTAGAAAAACCCCTCGACTCGTTCCAGATTGGCGAGCGTATCCAGCGTGCAGTTGACCCGTTCGGCAGCCTGCTCCCTCGTAATATAGCCCTTTTCTACGCCAATCAGGTAGGCGGTCAGACCAAAGCCGACCGAGGCAATGCTGGCAATTCCTTCAGCGCCGGGGTAACGGTCACGGATCAGCCCGCAGCCCGGACTGCCTAAATCGCTGTTCGCCTGCTCCCAAAAGAAATCGAAAGACGATCTCATCTCGTATTCAATAACTTCCTCGATGGTGGGAATGGGCGTTGAAGAAGGTGTCAGGGTTGGCATGAGCGTCTCCGTTGGTAATGGGGTGGACGAAGGGACAGCAGCAGTTGCATGCGGTGAGGGGGCAAAAGTGGGTGTCGTCGTCGCAAGCGGCAAGGCCGTCTGCGGAGCGCAGCCGGCCGTCAGCGCCAAGGCCGCAATCAAACGGATCAGCATCCATTTACTCACCGGTCACACCCGTCCTTTCTACCGATTCGACAAACCAGCGCTGCAAGATGAAGTACAGCGCCAGCAACGGCACGATATTCAAAAACGTGCCGCTCAATTTGACCGCCTCGTTAATGCGGTCGAAGATATTGACCACGCCCGGCGGGTACAGATTTTCATAGGCCTGCACAAACTTGCTCAACTGCATCGGCAGGGTTTGAATGCCGCCTTCCAGAAAGACAACCGTGAGGAAAGTTTCGTTCCAGTACCATACCGTCGAAAACAACAAAGTTACCACATAAGCCGGCAGCGCGTTCGGGAGAGCGATACGCAGGAAGATGGTCATCTCGGAAGCTCCATCCAATCGCGCCGATTCTTCCAGCACCTTTGGGATGGTGCTGAAAGATTGGTAGAAAATCAGAACGAAAATTGCGCTCTTGAACCCCTGCCCAACCGCCGCTGGCAGCAGTAAAGCGTAAATGCTGCCTAACAACCCATATTCGCGGTAAGTCAGCATTTGCGGTAAAACGGTATTCTGCGGCGGGATGATGAAGGTTGCCAGCATGAGCGCGAAGATCAAGCGTTTGCCGGGGAAACGAAAACGGGCCAGCCCGTACCCGACCAGCGAACACACCACCGCCTGAATCAGGGAAGGCAGCAGGCTGGTCAGCGCCGAATTCAAAAACGTTTGCGGATAATTCAAGACGCGAAAAGCTTTGATGTAATTCTCGGCGTAGAACTGGGTTGGCACCCACTGAACCATCGGGTTGAGCAGGTCTTGCGGGCTTTTCATGCTGGTGATGAACATGTACAGCAGCGGGTAAAGATAAACAAAAGCAATCACCACCAGCACAATGTAAAGAATGAGCAGAAAGATCAGCCCATAGTGCGTTCGGCTGCCAAAAAGGATCGAACGGATTCGGTCGTAATTCCAGCGCGGCCTAACCTGTTTCAGCATGATGTTATCTCCTCCCTCCCCCGCGCAGAATCAGGTAAGTCACCAGCAGCAACACGATCAGCGCTCCAAAATAGATGAATGCCATGGCGCTGGCATACCCAATTCCGCCCTGCACCGCATACGTCTGTCCATAGATGTAGCGCACCACCTTGTTCTCGGAAAAATGGGACAGCGTGATGATGGTATACACGGCATTGATCACCGTTGTGGTGGAAAGTGAGGGTAGGGTAATCTTCCAAAACGAAACCCAAGCCGAGGCGCCGTCCATTGCCGCCGCCTCATAAACGCTGCGGTCAATTTTTTGCAAACTGGCCAAATAAATCAGAATTTGAACGCCCGAAAACCAAAAGATGATGATAAAGGAAGTTAAAAGATATTGGATGGGGTTGCGTAAATAGACCGGCAGGTCTTGCAGAAATTGAGAAACCGCTGCCAGATTGGCAAATTCCGGCACCGAAGCCACTCCCTGCGCAATCAATTCGCGGATGACCGGCCCGCTGGTAATGATCACCGGAAGGAAGAAAATGGTGCGAAAGACGCCCTTGAGGGGAAAATCCAAATTCAAAAAGAGCGCGATGATCATGGCAAAGATCAGCACAATCGGCGTGGAAATCAGCGTTTCCAGCGCGTATTCAATAACCAGCTGCACAAAGGTTGGGTCGGTGAACAGGGCGCGGGTGTAATTTGCCCAGCGCACGAAAGTCAATTCAATGCCGGTGGCGGTCACCGTAACCTGATGCAAACTGTACCGAAAGGTCTCCACCAGGGGAAAGAGGGTGAACAACCCAAACCCAATCAGCCAGATTAGGACGAAGCCGTATCCGTTCAAGGCTTCCCTCACGGAAGGCGGTATTTCATTGCGCAGCCACTTACCCAGATTCATGGCAGACCTCCCATCACGCCAAGCGCATCCCGCGCCGGCACAACCAGTCCGCTTTCCATTTCAAAGGGTTGGCTGGAATAGTTGACAACCACCCGGTAGCCGTTCGCATAGGTGGTGGCATACACACCTTCGCTCAGTTTCTGCCGCGCCGCGATCGGCTGACCCAGCGCAGGGGCAAGCAATTCATTCAGCCAGCGATAGGTTTCCTTGACTTCTTCCCCCCATTGATCATAGGCAGAGGTGAACACCCAGCTGGAAGAAGTGTTCAGGATTTTGGCCGTCACCTCGTGAGAAAGGAAGTAAGAGGGATACGCTCCATAATCGGCATGTTTGAGACGGTCTCCCTGCGGATCGGACGAAAAATTGAGGGGCGGCCCATAATACGGCACATAACCGGCCAGCACAATTGGAACAAACGGCACATCCTGCATGGCGAAGACATAACCGCTGTCATCCAAAGGCATATCGAAGTAAGCCTGCATCCAGCCAAACACATACGCATTCGGGTTGTAAAAAGCCAGAGGAGCGGGCAGGTCGGCCAGCATTTGCTGGTAGCGGCGCAGGGTTTGCTCGCGGTTCAGCGTTGGCGAAGATCGAAAATCGCTGTACAGCATCGTACCCAGTTGATCCAGCGCTAAACCAGCCGAAAGTTTTTGATTGGTTTGACTGGCAAGGCGGGTGAGCCTTTGATCGAGCGTATCCGCGTTCAGGTAGTAAGAAACTTTGTAGCGGTTGTACCCCATCATGTACACGCCGGTAATCGCCATAGCCAGATCACGGCGCGGCGAGTAGCCGCCCTCTCCTTCTAGGGCAGCCTGCGGGTCGGCATACAGGTACAGCCTGCCGCCATTTGCCGCTAATTCTTGCGCAATGGCGCGCAATTCGGCCAGGCTGCCCAATTGGCGGTCAAGACGCAGCGAATCGGGCAGCATACTGGCCGCTCCCAGCGGCTGCCAGCCGTAGTAAACCGCCTCCACCCGCTGGATTTGCAAATTTTCGAGAATGGCGCGCATTTGCTCCACGCTGGTCATAACGATCATGCGATCCCACAGCAGAACCTTTTCTTTATCCCCACCCAAAAATTCCAGACGTATGCCAATCTGATCCTCTGATGGAACAACCGGTTTGAGCCATCCTTTCTCCACCAAAAACTGCTGATAACTGCGCGCCATGCCGACATAGTCGCTTTCAGCGCCGGTCAAAAAGCGGTAACGCACCTTGATATCGAAAGCATTCGTTTCCCGCTGGAGGGTGGTTACGCCGGCTCCGGCGCGGTTGGTGGCCTGAAAGTAACTCTGATTGTAGATGAAGGCGTGATAGGCAAAATTGAAATTGGTGATGATTCCCGAAGGATGAACATGCAATTCGGCATAGGCTGAGCCGTCTTCGACGATGGCCAGGTAAGCGTGTTGACCCTCGCCATGCGCCATTCCCATCACCGGCAGGCTCAGGCGATAGGGACGGTTGATATTGGGATCGAAGGGAAGCAGGCCAATCATGCCCAGATCCGGGCCGTAATAGCGCCCGTAAAACATGGTACGCGCTTTGGTGGCGGCCGCCAGCGGAACCAGGCTGCCACTGCCATCCGGAATCAGGATATAACCGCTGACCTCATCCGCGCGGGTAGCCCCCATGAAGGGATACAGGTACAAGACCCCCAAGCGATAGGCCGGGTTTTCTTGCCGAATGGAGGAAAACGGTATCTCGACATGAACGCCGTCCTGTTCCAGCCGAACGAACAAACGCATGCCGATCCCGAAATCGCTGAAAAAGATCGAGGCTTCGAACCCCCGACCGGTAGGTCGAAATTCCAGCGCCACAGTCGCGTTGCTGATCGAGACTCGTTTATTGACCGCTTTTTCATCCAGATATTCGATGCTGATAGCGCTGTCGGCGAACGCCGTCCAGGAACGATTCAGGCGGTCACCCGGCGCAGGCTGGTCAAGATTGGAATGCCAGAGGTAACCGCTGCGCTTATCCAGCACTTTGAAGGCCAGCGTTGAAGGATGGGCATAGAGGACGAAGGTATCGTTCTCCCCCACCTGCTGAAACTCAGGCGGAATTTCGATTGGTCGAGTGAACGAGTCGCTCGTCCATAGATGACTATACGCAATAACTTCATCGCAGCAACCCGCCTGTACGCCCACACGCGGCAGACCGATCAGCCCCACCACCAGCGCCAGCGCCAGCCACACCCGCCCAATTCGCTCAGCCACGCAGACCCACCTCCTGCACAATCGCTTGAATGAAATCTGCCAGTTGATTGAACAGCACAAAGAAGATGTAGCCCGTCAACAGGAACATCAGCATGGTGAACAACGTCAGGGCAATGTTTCGCACCGTTTCGACCAACGAGTAGTTGTGGATCTCCATGACCATGATGAAGAGCATCAGCGCGCACCACGCATAGATCAGATCTCGGCTGAAGGTGTAAATAAAAATCTCATTGAGAGTCAACAGGTTCGAAAACAAAGCCAGCGGCAGAGCAAACAACGCAAAGGGGAACAGACTGTACGCGCTGCCGATGAACACATCCCGAAAACGGCCTTCGCCATCGGTGATGGTCGAAATCAAATAGTTGGCGATGGTCCACAAACCCAACCCGATCACCAGCGTAACCACTTCATTTGCCACCGGCACATCCGCGGCCGAAGCATACGGGTTGAAAACAAAACCCGTCCAGTAGAGCGTCAGAAGACGAACCGCCACGATCCAAGCGTACAACAGCGCCGCAAATCCGACACTGCCGCGCAGATTGCGCTTGATGTAGTAAAAACTATCGGCCGGCTGACGAATGAAGCGAAACAGAAACAGAAAATCATCCACCAACCGCCAACCCGCCAGCCGCTGCGCGGCACGGCGCAACGGAGCCAGCCAGTTGGTGCGCCGTTCAAGCCGGCGGCCCACCCCCAGTACCACGCCCAACGCCAGCAGCGCCCCTAAAAACTGAGCCAGATGCCGCTGCAAGACGGCGTTGCGCAATTCCCAAAACGATTCTGAGTAGCCTTTGCGATCTTCGGCGTAGCGGTAGGCAGTTAGCGCTTGCGCGTATTTGCCCTCCTTGAAGTAGGCATCGCCGATCCCCTGATAGGTCATAATGAAAGAGCCGTTGTAGTTCAGCACCTCCTCGAAATACGGCTTGGCTTCGGTGTAAAACCCCTCCACATACCGGCGGACACCCTCGTGCACCAGCCGAGCAAAGGCCGTCGTCTGAAAGACGCTCAGCGCGTTTTTATCCTTATCCAGCACATACAGACGTTCACCGTAACGGGCAATGCCGGTGGGATTGCGCAGCGTTCCGCGCCGCTGTTCACCCTGATCGGGTGCGCCAAACAAGAACAGCAGCGAGCCGTTTTCAACGTATTCATAAATCACCCCATTGGCATCCACAGCGGTTAGCAGCCCTTCCTCGCTGATATGCACATCCCGAAAACTCTGTGAGCCAATGGTTTCCGGGAAGATATTTTTACCGGCAATCGTGAACTTGCGAATGCTCTTTCTCGGCGATGTGCCGGCGGTTACCGTGTAAATCAAAGACCGGCGGTCAATTGCGATGTTCGAAGGCGAGGCGGCTTCGTTTCTGATGAACTGCTCCAATTGCTCGCGGGTCAGAAACATGCGCTGTAAAATCATTTTCAGCGACATTTCAGCGGTATTGGCCGCAAAATAGCCGATGAACTGTCCAGCGCTATTCATCTGCACCACGCCGTTGACCGAGGCTTCGCTGATCACATAGATGTTTCTGCGCGCATCCACCACCAGTTTGCGCGGCAGAAATTCAGCCCGCCGCCCGAACAGCGGTTCGCTTGGCCGGCCAAACTCGCGGAGGAGATTGCCATCCGCATCCAAGATGACCACATGATTTTTGCCGGCATCGGCTACATAGATCAGGCCATCCTCGTCTACGAACACGCCGGTGGGTTTTTCCAGCAAACCCCTGCCGTACTCGCCGATTATCTGATCCTGGTCAATCCGAAGTATGCGTCCGTTACCCGTGTCGGCAATGTAAATCTGCCCGCCGGGGGTGATGAATAGATCCTCGGCAGCGTTGATCGGCAATTCAATCTCGGTCAGCGGGATGTAGGCGTCTTGCGTCAGATACAACCGCCCGCGCGGGCCGAGCGCCCACGTGCGGTAGGGGGTCAGCGCTTCAACCGGCTGCGGCAAACTGCCCGCCAGCAGCGCAACCAGTACTGCCAGCAACACGACGCGCAACGACTTCTTCATTTCAACCCCGAGTGTGACATGGTACTCATCACCTGACTTTGCAGAATCAGGAAGATGATCAGATTGGGCAGAAACATGATCAATGAAGCCGCCGCTGCAATCCCCTGCCCCGCAACCGGGTTCGCGCCGGCGGCGGTAGAGGTTAAGGTGGTCAGATAAAAGGCAAAAGTTTTCAGGTTCTCCTGCGTAATGTAGAGGTTGGAGATCTCGGCGTTATTCCAGGTGGCCTGAAAGGTGAGAATGGCAATGGTGGCAATTGCCGGTCGAATCATCGGTAGGATGATCGTCCAGTACAGGTTGAAGTCCGAAGCGCCATCTATTTGGGCCGCTTCAACGACCTCGTTGGGAATGCCGTCAATGAATTGTTTGATCAGGAATAACCCAACCGGCAGGGCCAGCATCGGCAAGATATGCACCCAAAAAGTATCCAGCAGGCCGAGCCGTTGAATGACCAAAAAACGCGGAATGGTGACGGCAATCGGCACGAACATCAGCGCCACCGTGTTGATGGCAAACAGAGTCTTTTTCAACCCAAATCGTTTCTTCGAAAGCGCAAAGGCGGCCATGCTGGAAACGAAAATCGAAATGAAGACCGTTACGACGGTAATTAGAATACTGTTGAACAGATACCGGCTGACCGGCACGCCGGAAGTCGAAAAACGGTTGAACAGGTCAGCAAAATTCTTCAGGGTGGGATTGATCACAAAAAATCGCGGCGGGTAAGCAAATAGTTCTTCCGGCGGCTTGAAAGCATGGGAAAAGATAAAAATGATCGGCAAGATCATGAAAGCCGCCAGCGGCACCAACACCACATAAAACTGCAGCTGGCTGACATGAAAACCTCGCGGGTTGATACCGCTGTTACGGATGCCGAAGAGTTTTCGCCGCCATTTTCGCAGCATGTTTCAATCCTCCGAGGCAAACAAACGGTTTGCCACCCGCGCAAAGAACCAGACCATCAACAGCAGCGCCACCGAAACGGCCGCCGCATAACCCATCTCATAGCGCAGAAAGCCGTAATCCTCGATGTGGTTGACGATTAACTGACCGGCGTACTGGGGCGTGGGATTGCTGCCAGAAAGCGTCACCCCGATTGCGCCAGCCTGAAAGGTCGAAACAATCGCCATGACCGCGCCAAACAGCATTTGGGGTTTCATCGAGGGGATCGTGATGTAAAAAATTTCCTGAAAACGGCTGCTCAACCCGTCAATGGCAGCCGCTTCGTACAATTCCGGGTTGATTTCCAGAATACCGGCCAACATTGCCAAAAAGCCGATCCCCATACTGCTCCACAAGGTAACCATGATCATCACCGGCATCAAATACTGCGGCGATTGCAGCCACTGGATGGGTTCCTGAATCAGGTTGAGTTGCAGCAGAAAACTGTTGAGATAGCCATTCGGGTCGCCGCTGAAAAACGCCTGCCAGACGACTGTCATCGCTACACCGGAAGTCATCGAAGGCGAGTACAGAATCAGCGCAAACACAGAACGGGGAATGCGCGGCAGCTGCGCCAGCATCCATGCCAGCAGAAAGGCCAAAGCATACCCACCCGGCCCAACGATCACCGCAAATTCAATGGTGTTGGGCAGCACATAGCGCATGAAGATGTCATCCTGCGTCAACAGGACGACATAATTTTTCAGACCGATCCAGCGCGGAAATTGGATCGTATCGAAGAAAGTGAAAGAGAGTAATGCGGCCATCACGACCGGAGTGACGATGAAGATGAGAAACATCAGCGCATAGGGAGAGAGAAAGGCGTAAGCCCCGCCTTCTCGAACCGCCCAGCGTTTCAACGGGTGATAGGCATTCATCGAGGGATTACTTTGCATGTTCCATCCATCCCTTCACCGTTTCCAGACTTGGCACTTTGAATTCTCTTACTCTCTGCCCGTTTTGCAGGTAGCCAAACTCTTCCATCTTACGGGTAATTTCGCGGTTGATGGTTAGAATAGCCGCATCAATTGCCACCCGCGGATTGACGCCGTCGAAGACGATCCGATTCCAGGCGTTGCTCAATTCGCGCTCCTGCATGTAACTGCCGGGCAACTTGACCGGTTCTTGCAGCCATTGCCACTGCTCGAGGATGACCGCCTTATGTTCATCCGGTATCGGCAGGTATTGAAAGGCATCCAAATTGGCCGTATTCCACAGGTATTCGATGCCGTAGTTCAAAATCAACTGCTGGGCGAATTCCACTTGCGTTTCGGTGGACATCCACCACTTCAAGAATTGCCAGGCTTCTTCCGGCCGCTGGCTGGCCTTGAACAGGATACTGGCCTGGGCCGAGCCGGTGGCATAGCGGTTGTGAGCGCCATCCGCCAGCACCGTAGCCGGATACAGGTCTATGCCCCACAACCCGCGAATTTCCGGCGCGGCCGTAGTCAACTTGAGGTAAGTTTCGAAGTTAGAAATGCCAATCGGCAGACTGCCCTGCCGGAAACTTTCATAAAAACTGGAGGTGGTCAGCGGCATGCCGTAAATCGTAAAACATTCGGCCATGAACCGCACCGCGCGGATGGCCTCCTCGCTGCCCAAACCGGAAGAAAATCCATCCGGGCTGTACAACTGCGCCCCAAAGTTGAACAAAAACGGGGCAGTCATCAGGTAACCCTTGAATCCACTGCCACTGGATAGCGGCGTGTTGTAGTTCAAGCCATAGCGCTGCAATTCCGGCAAAATTTCCAGCACTTCATCCCAGGTTTTCGGTACCGGCAATCCCAGCGAATCGAGAATATCCTGGCGGTAGAACGTCACCCAAAAATCCTGCGTTTCGGGAATGGCGTAAACCGAGTCATTGATGATGTAACTGAGCAACGCGCCCGGCGAATAAATCCGGATGAAGGAGGCAAAATCCTCGAAGCTGCGCAAATCGTACAACGCATTGCGGATGGCAAGCTCGTAGGGAATGTGGGTGCTCACCCCCAGCGCCACGTCCGGCTGAATGCCGGCTGCGTTCGCCAGCACCAGTTTGGATTCATCCGGCATAATGGCAAACTTGACGCGGATACCGGTCTGGGGAGTAAAATTTTGATCGGTGATGGTTTGCAGCAAATCCACATACTGGCGCGGACGGTTGACCCACACTTCCAATTCGTTCTGCGCGGCGCCGGGCGTGTAATACGGATCCGACCGGAAAGAGCGCCAAAAGCGCCGCAGGCTTTCCAGCGCCGATTCGAACGGATCAACTCTCACGGTTGGAGGCTGCACATCGGCGCTGTGAATGAAAATTTTATCCAGCGCCAGCGGTTGACTTTCCAGCGAGCTTTGCAGGCTGCTCAGCCGCTGGGCAGCCGAACTACCTCCCTCCGAAAGCCGCCCCATGTAAAGCGGTATTTTATCCACATCCTGCAACAGAAAAGCGAGGTTGTCAATCGCAATCTGGTAGGAAAGTATCTCTTGCGAGGCGCGTCCCTGATTAAGGGTTTCCAAAAATTCCTTATCTACGCGCAAATTTTCCAGAATACCTTGCAAACGTTCACCGATATTGGGGATGTAATCCGAAAGCACCCATTCTTTGTAACGATCCACTTGATTACCGGTCAACCGCTTGATTTCCAGCGATAATTGATTGATCTGACGCAGCTCCTGCTGGATGTTTTCGATGGCCCGCCCATAGGGCGAATGGGTGGCTTCGATACCCAGCACGTGCTCCCCTTGACTCAGATAGATGCGGTAAGGCTGCTGTTCCCCGCCCAGCGTAAAGTTTTGCCACTCGGCGGTATAGGGAAACGGAACTTCGTTCAGTTCGGCAAACGGCACGGCTCCATCAATCCAAATCCGACGAAATACGGTAAAGTTATTCTTGCTATTTTGCAGCGCGCGCAGGGTGATGTAGTAGTAACCGTCCTGCGGCACCGAGAAGCGGTAGTAGAGCGTCCCGCCGCTGCGCTGCCAGCTTTCTCCGCCGATCGTATTCAGCAGCAACCGATAGGTCTCATAGGGAGTAACCGACAGGCTGCGGCTGTTGATCGGGCGAATGGTGGTATCGTTTTTGTAGGCCGGCAATTCGGCTTCCAGCGCAATCAGCGTCCCTTCGGCTTGGGCAGCCGGTTGGGCGGCGAGATACTCTGAATAGGTAGGCAGTTGGAAAAACCGTTCCAGATAAATACTGCCTAAATAAATGGATTCTTTGGTAATTTCCAGTGAAAGCGAATGGGTACCGCTCTCTAAAAAGACCGTCACCGGCAGGCTGCGGCTGAAGGTAACATCGCGCAGCGGCATTCTTGTCCACAACATCAGCCGCTGCTGGGGAATGAGAATTTGGTTGCCGTAACGATCGAGCGGGAATTGATCGGTCTGGTTTTGATAGAACACCGGAAACACCACGCGGGGCACATCCGCGGCCGGCAGCTGATCGTTGACTCGCAAGACTCCTTCCGGCGCGCCAATCAGGTTCGCTCCGGCCAGCACATCCATGGAAAGGATGAAATCGCCGGATTGCTCAATCTGAAACTCCACTTGAATGCGATCACCGCGTTCCAGACGAACGGCCGGTTTGGGGTAGGCTGCCGTCCATTCGTCCATGTGCAGAGGCAGACCGTAGGCATCGGCACGGATTTCGATCTGGTGCGTTGGACTTGATGCCTCATGGCTAGGAGATGAAGGTGTAGGATGAAAAAAGGCATGCGCCCCGCTCCCTCCGGCCGGCAGCATTCCGGCCAGCAGGAGAGCCAGCGCTAAGCGGAGAGTCGAACGCACCCTTTGCCAAAACACGATGGAATTTCCCTCAAACCATGACCTGCTTTTATGGAAAAAGAACGGAACGGTTGGTTTTTCTGTTTTTATTATAAAAGGTGGGGGCGCTGCAACAAACAACGCCCCCACCGCTCACGCTTTATTGCCCAAGTTCGGCGCGGGCGTCCGCCAGTATCTTGTTGGCAAACTCTTCCAATTTGGCCGCATAGTCCTCGTATTTGAAGCGTCCATCCGGCGCAAAGTTGAACATGTACCACATGTTCACATCTTTATCTTCGCCAATGTCAATGCCCGGTTTGCCTTCCCAGCGGGCGTTGATGTAGCCGGGGATGATCTTTGCGAGCGATTCGACCAGGCTGTTATCCAGATTTTGCAGCGCAGCAATCACACCGGGTTTGTTGACAAAGGTTTTGTACAGTTCCAGCGAGGCATCGTCCATGGCCACCGGCAGTTTGGGAGCAGAGCCCATGGCTTTAGCCAGTTCGGCTTCCTTGGCATAGGCTTCGGTGGAAAAAGTCATCCACTTGGCAAATTTATAGGCTTCTTCCAGATTGCTGGTGGTCTTGGAAACGACAATGATGTCCAGCACCAGCGCCTGATTGCCGCCGGGAATGCCGATGAAGTCCCAGTCAAAGTTGGCGTTCTGGACGTAATTTGGAACATTCCAGGAGGCATCCCAGCGAGCGCCGACTTCCTGATTGAGGAACAATTCCCACGGTCCTACCGACTTGAAGTTGGCTTTCTGCTCATCGCTCAATCCCTGCCAGGTGTAGGGTTTGAGTTCAATCAGCTTGGCGATAGCGGCTTTGAAGGCCGGGGAGTTGTAGTTCATCTTTTCGCCATCGAAACTGAACCACTTCAGGTTGCTATCCAACGCGCTCGGATACCAGCCCAGCACAAACTCCAATTCATCCAGACCCAGAATACCCTGTGGAATGTTGGTGAGCGCCTTGGCTGTATCAAAGAATTCGTCCGCCGAAACACCGTATTCTGGCGCGTCTAAATTAGCCGCTTCGTAGAGTTCTTTGTTGACAAAGTACCCCATGATGAACTGCGCAGCCGGCAACCCCAGCACTTTACCGCTGTACGTAACCGCGTCTTTCATCGCCTGCGGCACTTTCTGCCAATCGGCATCCTGACTGACCAGCGGAGTCAGGTCAGCCAGCCAGCCGTTTTTGACATACAGCGGCACATTGTTGGCCATGAACACATCCGGCAGTTGCCCTTTGGCAGCATAGTTGGTCAGGTTGGCTTCCCAACCGCCCTCGGCCGACATGTCCACAAATTCGATGGTTACGTGCGGGTTGGCATCCGTGTAGGCTTTGATCAGCTGGCGTTGAATGTTGTTTTCTTCTTCGGTGCCAAGGTTCCAGTTCGCATAGCGCAATGTAACCGGTTCAGCCGGTGGAGCGGGTTCTTCGGTGGGTTGAGGAGGCGTGGTTGGCTGCTCGGCCTGAGTGGGTTGGGCAGGCGGAGTTGTCGGCTGCGGCGCCTCGGTCGGAGTCGCCGGTGTCGCACAGGCTGCCAGACTGACAGCCAAAACCACTACAAACAACACATTCAAAAACTTAAGATTGGTTTTCATCCTCTTCTCCTTTTGATTGGTTTACATCGTTTGGGAAAGAACAGGTGTGGTTACAAATGGGTTTCAATCTCTTTGCCGGGCGCCTCCTTTCGTCCGCATCATCCCATGATCGCTTCAACGACATGGGTCAGTCCATCTCGAAACGCAGGGATGCAATTGCCGCTCAGGGCAGTTCCATCTACGCGAATGGAGCGGACACCTCTGCTGACATGATTGGGATTGTGAACGTTGATTTCATAAACTGCGTTACGGAACGGCCGTCGCACACGAAAGCCATCCCACTCAGCCGGAATACATGGGTCGAGCCGTAACCCCTCCTCTTCGGGGTAAATACCTAGCAGCCAGTGTGTGGCAGCCCGATGCATCCACTGCGCCGAGCCGGTGTACCACGTCCAGCCGCCGCGACCGTAATACGGGGAAAGCGGGCCGTCTATGTTACCGGGGGTTACATACGGTTCGGCTTTGTAGTTCTGAATATCGGCGCTGCGATTGGGCGGGCAGATTTTTCGGTAAGCCTCATAAGCCCGTTCGGCTTGGCCATGCAGAACATACGCCCACACCGACCAAACAGCGGCATGGGTGTAAACGCCGCCGTTTTCGCGCAAACCGGGCGCATAACGGGTAACATAACCAATATCACTGCGAGGGCAGGTAAAAGCCGGAAAGTTGAGCAAAGCGCCGTAATCTTTCATCAGATATTCGGTTACCGACTGCATGGTTTGGTCAGCGCGTTCGCCTTCGGCCACTCCGCTGATGATTGCCCAAATGTTCGGCATGAGAAAAATGCGGCCCTCGTCGTTCTGGTGCGAGCCGAGCGGCAACCCATCGTCGGTCGTGCCCTGCAGATACCACCTGCCATCCCAGCCATAGGCGTTGATGGCCTCCTTCAACCCGCGCCGGATTTCCGCACAGCGGTCGGCAAAATCCTCATCCCCCTGCCGACGGGCAAGCGGGATGAAGTCCCCTAAAATCAGGTAGAGGAACTCCCCCACCCACATGGATTCGCCTTTCCAGCGCGTCCCAACCGCATTCAAACCGTCGTTCCAATCGTGGTCGCCCATCAGCGGAACGCCGCGCGGCGAGAAGCGCGAAAAAGCCAATTCAATGGCACGCTTGCAATGCGCATAGAGCGACTCGCCCGCGGCGTTGAGGTAGGGAACGGTTTCATCCAGAATGGCATAATCGCCGGTTTCTTTCAGATAGGCCTGAAGGATGAACGGCAGCCACAACAGGTCATCCGAGCAGTTCGTGCGCGGCCCGCCCCCGCGGATGGAAAACCACCAGTGCAGCACATCCCCTTCGATGAACTGCTGGGAAGCGTGTAACAGAATTTGGCGGCGGGTCAATTCCGGCCGGCTGGTCAGGAAGATCAGGCTGTCCTGTAACTGATCGCGAAAACCGTAACCAGCCGAAACCTGATACGGTCCCGCCTTGCCCCACAAGCGGCTGGATATGGCCTGAACCTTAAGCCAGTAGTTGGTCATGAAATTGAGCGCATCATCCGGGGTGTGTACCTGTTCGGGTTCAATGAAAGCGGCCCAAAATTGGCGGACGTCTTCCAGCGTTTTCCGGCTGGCTTCGGGGGATGTATAGCGGGAGATGAGCGCGGTGGCGTCCTCCTTGCCATCTTCGGCCGCCCCCAGCGTAAAGACCAGTGTCCGACTTTCGCCCGGCAGCAGGTTCACTTCCACCTGCAAGGCGGCGATGGCATCGCCGAAACGACCGCTGCGGCCGGCCAGTTGGGGATCAAACATGGCTTGCGGCCGGTCATCGTTGCGGTACAAGCCCAGAAACGATTCTTTGTCGCAGTCGAATGATTTGAGCGGCTCACTGACGGCATGAAAAGCGGTAAACGGCCAGCTCAGGTTGTTGTGGCGGCCAAGTTCATCGGCAAACCCCCACAGATGCTTGCGCGCAAAAACCGCGCTCAAGGATGGCTCGGCGCGGGTTTCGATGAACAATTTGTGAAATTCGCGGTGTTCATCGGGGGCAAATCCCAGCAGCCATTCCAGATACGAAGTCACATCCAAACGGCGCGGCCGATCCAACAGGTTGGTCAGACTCAATTGCCACACTTCCAGCGGGTCGTGCGGGGCAACGAAGACGATCAACTGGCTGCGAATTTGATGAACTTGCTGAGTGAAACGAGAATAGCCGATGCCATGCGCTGCCTGATAGAATTCGGCAGGCGCCATGACCGGCCGATAGGCAGCCGACCAGAATTGACCGCTTTCCAGATCGCGGATGTACAGGTATTTGCCCCATCCATCGCGGATCAGATCCTGAAAAGAGCGGGTGATGCGGTTTTGGCCGGCATTCCCGCGCCAGCTGTAACCGGAACCGGTTTGGGAGATGATCAGGCTGTAATCGCCGTTGCTGATGACATTGCTCCACGGGCGCGGGGTATGCGGCGTGTGGATCAGGTATTCGCGCCCGTCATCGGAAAATGCGCCGTAAGGATTGAGGAATTTTGGGGACATCGGTTATAGGGAAGTGTTGTGGTAGAAAGTGAAAAAAGGACAGCCGCTTTGCATGAAACGTTTCATGTTTTAAGAAAACAAAACAACTTCAAAAACAATATACAACACGCTGCCATCGCTGTCAAGTACCCATTCTTTTCAAAGCCTGAAAATCATTCTTAAAATTTCCGCTAACATGGCATGATTTTTCGCCGCCCGGAAATGTTTTGGAGCGAGGCTTGGTATAATGTTCCTGATTGCATGAAACGTTTCACTATTCCGAAATCCCCTTCTCTGCAATGGTTCAACCTGCCATCATCCCCTTTTTCCCAAAGCGAGGTAACTCCCCATGACCCCTTCCATTGAAAATTTCATCCAAAACCTGCTGGCGCAAATGACCGTGGAAGAAAAAATCGGTCAGCTCAACCAGTATCAGGCGCGTGACGAGCGCGCTGCGCAAATCCTTCGCAGCGGACTGGCCGGTTCGATCATCAACGCCGCTGGCGCTCTCACCGGTCAGGGCTTTTCGGCTTCCGCCAATGTCGAACAGCATAACGCCCTGCAGCAGATGGCGCTTGAATCGCGCCTGAAAATTCCGCTGTTGTTCGGGCGGGATGTGATTCACGGCTACCGCACCATCTTTCCCATTCCGCTGGCCCAAGCCGCCGCGTTTGACCCCATCCTCGCCGAACAGGCCGCCGCTACCGCCGCCCGCGAAGCCACTGCCGAAGGGGTCAGTTGGACGTTTGCCCCCATGCTGGATATTGCCCGCGACCCACGTTGGGGAAGAATCGCTGAAGGCAACGGCGAAGACCCATACCTCGGCGCTCAAATGGCAGCGGCGGTGGTGCGCGGCTTTCAGGGCGCTGACCTCTCCGCCCCCGACCGACTGATCGCCTGCGCCAAACATTTTGCCGGTTACGGCGCGGCCGAAGGTGGGCGCGATTACGACGGCGGGGAAATCTCCGACCCGACTTTGCGGGATGTCTATCTGCCGCCCTTCCGCGCTGCCGTGCAGAGCGGGGTGGGCACCCTCATGTCCGCCTTTGTGGATCTGAACGGCGTGCCGGCTACCGCCAATTCGTACCTGCTGACCGACATCCTGCGCGGCGAGTGGGGTTTCGATGGCTTTGTCGTTTCGGACTGGGAGTCGATCAAAGAGCTGGTGGATCATGGCGTGGCTGAAGACGAAGCCGATTCGGCCCGGTTGGCCTTGAAGGCCGGCGTGGACATGGACATGGTCAGCGGGGTGTACCTCCGCCATCTGGCTGGATTGCTCGATCAGGGCCGCATCAGCATGGCCGAACTGGATCGGGCCGTGCTGCGCGTGCTGCGCATCAAAGCCCGCGCCGGACTGTTCGAGCAGCCTTTCACCGATCCGCGCCGCCCATCGCGCGATTTGCTCACCCCGCAAGCCCGTCAGTTGGCGCGCCAATTGGCCGCTCGCAGCATGGTTCTGCTCAAGAACCGCGATAACCTGCTTCCGCTGAACGGCTTCCGCCGCATTCTGTTCGCCGGCGATTTCGTCCACGCCCGCGATGAACTGTTCGGCACCTGGTCACCGGATGGCCGCGCCGAAGATGTCACCCCGCTGGACGAGGCCGTGCGCAGCAACGCCCCCAAAGGGGTTGAGCTGTGGTTCATCCCCAATCACGATTTGGCCACTGCCCTGGCGCATCAGGCGGGTGCGGTGGTGTTGCTGCTGGGCGAACACCCGTCCCGCTCGGGGGAAAACGCCAATGTCAGCCATCTGGAACTACCGCCGGGACAGATGCAGTTTCTGGAAAGCCTGGCCGCGCTCGGCAAGCCGCTGGTCGTGGTGATTCTGGCCGGGCGGCCGTTGGCGATTCCGCGCCTGATGAATCTGGCCGATGCCGTCTTGTATGTCTGGCATCCCGGCATCGAAGGCGGCGCGGCATTGGCCGATGTGCTGTTTGGCGACGAAGAGCCGGGCGGACGTCTGCCGGTCACTTTCCCGCGTGCCACCGGTCAGGTACCGATTTACTACAACCGCAAAAATTCCGGCCGGCCGGTCACGCCGCACGGCCTGTTCCGCTATCGGTACATTGACCTGCCGGACGGGCCGCTGTTCCCCTTCGGTTACGGCTTGACCTACACGCAATTCGAGTACAGCAACCTGCGCCTGAGCAGTCCGCGCCTCAACGGGACGGTGGAAATTCAAGCCACCGTCACCAACACCGGAACGCGCGCCGGCAGCGAGGTCGTGCAGTTGTACGTGCGCGATCTGGTCGGCTCGCTCACCCGCCCGGTGCGCGAACTGAAAGGATTTCAGCGCGTTCATCTGCAACCCGGCGAAAGCCGCACAGTCACCTTCCGGCTGACCGAAGAGCAGTTAGCCTTCACCCGCGCCGACGGCAGCTGCGGGGTCGAACCCGGCCGGTTTCGGGTTTGGATTGCCCCCCACAGTCAGGCCGGTTTGAGCGGCGAGTTTTCCCTGTAACCAGATCACGCCGCAATCGCGATTGCAAGGGTAGACATTGTAAATGTAATGTCTACCCTTGTTTTCTCGGCGCAATTCGGACGATTCGTTTAGGGTAGACCCCAAACCGACGATCCCTTACCATCGCCCATTTCCAACCCGACTTAAGCCATTCTCGCTCATCGCCGCGCAACACTCCAAACTGTCCACCGGCTGGCCGGTATCCGCCAAGCAAACCCGCCCCCTGACCATCCAGCCAGCGCTCGCCGGCAAACCCAACCGAGCGAGTAACAACAGCCGACCTCACCCAGCGAAATCCCACCGTTGAAGCGACCCAGAACGGCCCTACCATCCGGTTATCCGGCTCTGCCGCCACGCTAAACGCCAGCCAAAAATAGCGCGGATTTTTGGCTTTTTGGCGGCTTCTTTCCGTCAGGCATCCTCAATCCCCTGCCCCAACGAAAGATGTCCAAAAATGGCGCTTTTATGGCTTTATGGGTCTACCCATGAGTTTTTAGGGTCTACTTTGTAGGGTAGACAACATGGTAGACCTTGACAATACTTAGGGTAGACGTATATAATAAATTATGTCTACCCTTGATTTCCCAATTTGCAATTTTTCACGAGGTGAATATGATCGTCCTAGCCATCGTCAATCAAAAAGGGGGAGTGGGCAAAACCGTTACCGCCGTCAATGTCGCGCATGGGCTGGCTTTGCGCGGTTACCGCACGCTGATCATGGATCTCGATCCGCAGGGCAACGTGGCCGATTGTCTCGGTTTGCCGTCCGGTAACGATTTGTTCCGCATTCTCTTTCCCGGCAACGCCGTTCCGCTGCAAGAAGGGGTCTACCCTTCGGGCAGACCCAACCTGGCCGTGGTGCGTTCCGACAAGAGCAGCGTCAGCCTGAAAACCGCCATCGGCGCGCTCTCCGACCGCCCGCGCGAATACATCCTTGACGATGTCCTTCAAGGCGCGCCTTACGATGTGATCGTGCTGGACTGCGCGCCAAGCATTGACATCCTGCACACCCTGGCCATCGTTGCCGCTCACTACGTTCTCATTCCCACCCGGCTGGATCAGCTGGCGGTCAAGGGCGTGCGCGACATGCTCTACACCATCAAGTCGCTGGCGCGCATCAGCACCTGCGAACTGGGCGCGATCATCCCCACCTTCTACGACCGCACCACCAACGAAAGTTATCTGCAACTGCGCCATCTGGCTGAAAACTTCAAGGAATTCGTTTGGCCGCCCATCCCGCAGGATGTGCTGTGCCGCGAATCAACCCGCTTTGGGAAAACCCTGTGGGAATACGCCCCGACCGCCCGCGCGCTGATCGGTTACAACGAGCGTTCCGGCAAGACCGTGGGCGGCTACCAACAGGTGATTGATCGAATCGAGGAGGTACTGCTGCAATGAGCCCCGCTCGAAGGAACATCCCCCCGCAAAGCAGCCCGAATTTTGTGGATTTCGGGCAGGAACTGACCCAATCCGACCCGGCCGTTAACCTGCTGCTGCAACGCACGGAACAGCGTCACCAGGAAGCGCGCCTCTCGCCCAAAGAGCGCGAACGCAAGAAAAAAGAACGCGAGAAAATCCGCGCCCGGCGTCCCTTCCACACCACCTACGACATTCCGGTTGAACTGCGCGAACGCATCAAAGAACTGGCCGAGGCGCACGGCGTCCCGGCCAGCCAGATCGCCACGCTCGGTCTGCTGCGCCTGGTGGAAGATTTGGCGCGCGGAAGGGTAGACCTTACTCCTTACAAAGTCCCGTCCCGCAGCCCGCGCTACGATTTCAACCTGGCGCTGCCGCTGGAGGAATTTCCGGCCACTTTCGGCAAACCCTCCCGTCGGCGTTGAGTAAAGACATAAAATGTCATGGGAGCATTGTATCTCAGGGATTGCTGCCGCTCAAATGCGCCGCAATTCGCTGAGGTTGAGATAGAATGTCATCATCACATTCTATCTTGCCCGCCCAAACGACCCGCATCAGGAGGAACATCACCGCATGTTGACCATTTTGCAAGGCTTTCCCTTCGAGTTTTACGGCGAAACCTACACCGCTCAACTGGCTTCCGACCGCCAGTTTTACATCCGACTGGATGAGGTCTGCCACGCGCTTGGGATTGACCCGAACAGCCAGCGCCGGCGCATCCAAGCCGATGAGGCCATCTCCGATAAGCTCGTCAACATCCCCATCGAAACGCCCTACCAGAACAGCACGCGCACGCGCGATGTGGCTTTTCTCAACCTGCGCGCTCTGCCGTACTGGCTGGGGACAATTGACGCCAGCCGCGTGAAAGAAGAAATTCGCGCCAAGGTGATCCTGTTCAAGCGCGATTTTGCCGAAACGGCCTGGTTCGTCTATCGCGCCGATATTCTGCCGCCCGAACTGGCCGCCGAGGTGGAACGCTTCGATACCCCGCAGGAGCGCGAGCTGGCCGAGCTGATGGCCGACTTCCGCAACCTGAAAAAGAAAGTGTACCTGCTTTCCGGTAAGGTGGAAAAAGAACTGGAACGGCTGGGTTTGAAGGTGGATGAATTGAACAGCCGTTATGCCGACATTCAGGCCAAGGTGGTGGCCGAGGCTGCCATCAACCCGCAGCAGGCGCGCCTGATTCAGCGCCTGATTCAGGAAGTGGGGGAGGCCATGTTCCAGTCCGGCAAGGTCAAACCGCGCTCGATGGCGCATGCCCGCATCCAACAGGAATTCAAAGATCACTTTCAGATTCACATCTACACCGCTTTACCCGAACGCCGGTTACAGGAAGCGGTGGATTTTCTCGCCAACCGCTGGCGGCATTACAAGCCCGGTCAGCCGTTGCCGGCCATCTTTCATTCTGGCAGTCAGCCATCGCTGATCCAGTGATTCCCCACATCACTTACCGATTTACGGCCACTTACGTTCACTTACGCCCCTGCGCCCGCTCACTTACCACTTACCCCCCCTTAAAGGGGGGTAAGTGTGAGTGGGTAGTGTTTTGAGGGGATGTTTGTAAGGCTGGATCGCTATTCAGAATCGATTTCAAGGGCTGAAACGCTATTCAACTACTCAAATTGGGGGTAAAATCAGGTAAATTCGGAAAATTGGTGGGCGATTCCATATTGACTCGCGTGTGAATCTTGTATAAACTAGTTTACAAGAGTTACCATCCCGTTTCATCCGTTTTTATTCTCAAAGAGGGTGTTTGAAACCAACATGGCGAGATTACGAGATCCCCAAAGGCGCATCATCCTGCGCGATTTAGGTTTTTCGGAGGAGCCCTTTTCCCGCTCGGCTGATCCGCGTTTTTTGTACCTTTCGGCACAACATGGCGATGTGCTTGACCGTATTCAGGAGGTGATTGAAGAGCGGCGCGGGCTGGCGGTGGTCGAAGGCGGTTTTGGGGTGGGCAAAAGCACCATTGCCCGCCGGCTCGAGTCGATTTACCGCGCTTATCCCCAGGATTTCAGCGTGGTCTTCGTCCACACCGCCGCGTATGAGTCGGAGTACGCCGCCTTGCTGGATGTGTGTTACGCGCTCAACCTGGAACGGCGCAAGGGCATGACCATGCAGTGGCGCGAGTTCGAGGGCTTTCTGGTGGATCAGAAAGAGCAGGGGCGCAATGTGGTCATGATTCTGGACGACGCGCAGTTGATGTCGCCGGGCTCGCTTTCGCTGGTGCACCACATCTACAACTTCGACATTTCCCAAAAACTGGCTCAGGTGATTCTGTTCGGTCAACCCGAGGTGCAGCGCATCTTCAACCTGCGGCCTGAGGTGCTTTCGCGGGTTGACTCGTGGTTTCGGCTCAATCCGCTTTCGCTGGAGGACACCCTCGAACTGATCCGCTTCCGCTGTGCCGTTGCCGGACGCAAAGACCCGCTCCTGACCCAGTCGGCCTTTCTGGCGGTCTGGCAGGCCACCCACGGCATCCCACGCGAAATTGTCAGCCTGTGCTCCAAGATCATTGACCACATGGGCGCCATGAACCGCAAGGTTGCGGACATGCCGGTGGTCGAAGCCGCCCTGAAGGACTACGTCGCCCAGCAGAATCTGGTGGTTAACCAGGCGGGTGAAGGGGTGGAAAATGGGTGAGAGAGGGTTGAAATTTCGTGTAACCGATTCGGTTAATTTCATGGCTAAGAAAATAAATTATTTTTATGGCTAAAAAAATCACTTCAACCAACCGTAAAGATCAAACCGATGTCTATCCGTGGCTGCGTTTGCTGGAAATGGAAGTGCAGCCAATCGAACATGCCCAGCCGCGCCGCGGACGCGGACGGCCGCCCAACGTCTTTCGCCGCAAGCCGGTTCACATCACCCTGACGGATGACGAGCTGGAAGCGCTCGATTCGATTGCCAGCCTGCTTTCGCAGCGTTTTGGCACGCGCCTGCACCGCGGGCACGTGATTGCTTTTCTCGTCTTTTACCTGCGCAGTCAGTTGCTGCAGGGCAATGATATTGCTCTGCCGGCGGAGGTGAATACCTTGTCCGACCTGGCCAGATACGTGGATAAACTGAAAGGGTGATTGAAAAATAGCAAAAATGTTCTATAATAAGATCGCCGTTTTTTTTCTTTCTGACCGTCTAAAAACAAACCAGCCAGCGCGGGCAGGCGCGGGCTGGAAGACGGGATGTTTCAGCGCACAAGGAGCACTGAAAAATGATGAGCAAATTCATTCTACCACAATCTCTCGCTCAAAACAATCGCTTTCGGACAAAATGGGTAAGAATTTTTGAGGCATTGAGGCGGATGGCGGTTTGAGGGGGAAGTCCATGGACGATTTGCCTTTCACCCTGCCGCTGCGATCGGCGCTGGCTCAGTTTCAGGTATTGAACGATGAGGAAAAACGCCAGTTCTACTGGGCGCTGCAAAACCCCAGCCGAGTTCGGCAGGAAGCCAATGAGTCCCAGCCCAGCGCTGACCCGTGGCAGGTGTTCACCCTTGCGGACGCTTATCAGGAGCGCCCGCCGGTCGAGTATATTGCCGGCCGTCTGTTTGCCCTCCCCTCCCTCAACATTCTGTACGGCGCGCCCGGCACGCTCAAATCCTTTTTGCTGGCCGATCTGGCGGTGTGCGTCGCCGGCGGTTTGGAGTGGTTGCCGCCCGCCCCGTGGCTGAACGGCTCGCGCGGCAACGCTGCCGGCCGCGGCATTCCAATCCGCCAGCGTTCGGTGATGTGGCTGGATTTCGACAACGGACGCCGCCGCACCCACGATCGCTTTGGGGCGTTGGGCCGCGCCCGCAATCTGCCGGCGGATGTCCCGCTCTTTTACTACTCGATGCCCAGTCCGTGGCTGGATGCCAGCGACAAAGCCTCGGTTGGCGCGCTGGCCGCCCGCATTCGCGAATTTGGCGTGCAGCTGGTGTTGATTGACAATCTCGGCGTGATTTCCGGGGACGCTGAAGAAAACAGCGGCGACATGGCCAAAGTCATGTCCGAGTTCCGTCAGTTGGCTGAGGAGACCGGCGCGGCGGTGGTGCTGGTGCATCATCAGCGCAAAAGCACCGGTTCGCTCGGCCGCGCCGGCGATACCCTGCGCGGCCATTCCAGCATCGAGGCATCGCTCGATCTGGCCCTGCTGGTGGATCGCGAGGAATTGGCCGACACGGTCACTTTGCGGGCAACCAAAGTGCGCGGCGCGGATGTGCTGCCGTTTTCGGCGGTGTTCACCTACGAAAACCGCGCCGATGGCGAACTGTACAAAGCCTGCTTCTACGGCATTGCCGCCGACGATACCCGCAGCGGCGGCGCCATCGAGCGCGAGATCTTCGCCGCGTTGTCCGGCGCGGCCATGAACAAAACCGATCTCGCCAAACGGGTCAAAGATGCCCTGCCGGAGGTGGGCATTAACCGCATTCGCGATTACATAGACCGTCTGGCGGCCAGTCAGCGCTTGAAGGTGGCCAACGGGCGCAACAACACCGAACGCATCTACCAGTTGGCGGAGTGAGGCAGAAGAAAGGAGGCGAAGCGCGAGCGGTTTGTTCACTTACGGATTTACCCCGATTGGCGTAAGTGGGCGTAAGTGAGTAATGGCTTGTCCAAAAATTTTTCAAAAAATTAGCCAAAAATCGGCGTTTGGACTGCTTTTTCAGAAAAAAACGCAAAATTTTTGCCAAAATTCAATGGGCAATCAGCCTGCTCCACTTACAGGTTTACGCTGGTTATCGTAAGTGGGTGTAAGTGTAATTAATGCGCATAGCCGTTTGTCTGGTATTCCATGAAGTCCATTGACCTTTCTGCCCTCAAACTCCAAATAGACCTGCTTGCCCTGACCTCTGCCCACACCGACCTGCGTCGGGTGGCAGCCAGCGGCGGTGGAGAGTGGGCCGGCGCCTGTCCGTTTTGCGGCGGCAAAGACCGCTTCCGCGTCCAGCCGTATGCCCGCCCGGAGCCGCGCTGGTTGTGCCGCCACTGTACGGACGGCAAGTGGCAGGATGCGATTGCCTTTGGTCAGCGGCTTTACCCGAACCTGTCCTTCCGCGAGGTGTGCGAGCGTCTTGCCGGCGGGCGGTTGATCCTGCGTTCTTCGCACGCCCGCGCTCAGCCGGTCATTCAACCGGCTTACCAGCCGCCGCCTGACGAATGGCAGCGGCTGGCCCGGCAGTCAATCGAACGCGCTCAGGCGGCGCTGTGGGAGCGGGCCGGTTTGGCGGCGCGCCGCTATTTGGCGCAGCGCGGTCTAAGCGAGGCCACCCTGCAAGTCTGGAAGGTGGGATATTCGGCTGGCTTTCAGATCGGCGCCATGCTCGTCCCGCGCGGGGTGGTGATTCCCTGCATCACCGGCGGGCAGGTGTGGTACCTGAAAATTGCCCTGCTGCCCGGTCAGCCCATCCGCTGCCCGCGCTGCGGCGCGCAGGCGGCCGCCCGGCAGCCCTGCCCAGGCTGCGGTCTGGTCAGCAAATACCGCGGGGTGAGCGGCAACCGCACCGCCGCCATTTTTGGCGGCGATCAACTGCGCGGGGCGGTGCAGGCGTTGTTCGTCGAAGGCGAGTTCGACGCGCTGATCGCCTGGCAGGCGCTGGCGGGGGAGTGGCCGGTTTGCACGGTCGGCAGCGCCACCAACCGTCTGGATTTGGCGACCTGGGGGGCCTATCTGCTGACGCTGGAAAAACTGCTGGCGATTTACGACCCGGATGCTGCCGGTGAAAGCGGGCGGCGCTGGCTGGAGGGCCTGAGCGAGCGCGTCCGTCCGCTGCGCCTGCCGGCCGGCGCAAAGGATGTCAACGATTTCGTCTTACAGGGCGGCGACTTGGCGGCCTGGCTGCAGGCGCAAGCGGGGGAGCAGCCTGCCTGACCGGCTGCTCTTTTTTATCGCCGAATTGTCGCTGATCCCTGCAAGAATAATCCAGGTTTTCGACTACCAATCATCCTGCACGGCTTGTGGATGCTCTTTCATCCAGCGCTTGTAAGCCGAAAGGATGCGCTGAAAATCGCCCAGATTGTGGTTGGCGATTTGGTATAACTCTTCTCGGTGGATGGCGTGGTAAAAATGTACCATGCGGTTCCGGTAACCTGCCATCTTACGCAAAATTTGCTCTTCCTCTTTGGTTAATACGCCCAATTGATGTAATTCAACTGCAATTTGCTTGTATTCTGTCACGCCAATGGCAAAACCTTTGGCAAGAATGTGTCTTCCCACATCCAGCAGAGCTTCCAAAGCGCGGCGCAGGCAGGATTCAAGCGCATCGGGGTTACGCTCATCGGAGAAAAAAGCGTCAGGGTTCTCCAATGGCAAAGCGCGGATTCGCTCCAACATTTGTTCCACAAAACCAAGCCGGTCAAGAACAATTCGGCGGGATACTTTACCGGCAATCATGGCATCTTTCCCTCAATGAGATCGAGCCGTTCGCGTTCCAGCGGGATCAGGTCTCCGGCTCGGCGTAAAATGTATAAATCGTACTCATCGGCTTGGTAGGCATCGCGTTCATACAGACGCTCTCCGCGAATGACGTTGGCGGCCAGGAAAGGATCTGCCTCAGGCAGCGCCACCAGATCAATACGGTTGACCCCGAAAAAATCTTCCAGCAAAAGGGTCAGCTCCACTTTCTGCTGAATGCTCAACGGATGAGCGGGCAATACGCCAATATCCAGGTCGCTCTCGCTGGTTGTCATCGGGCGGTTTTCCAGCACAAAGCCGGCTGCCTCACGCGCTCGGCTGCCAAAGGCATACAGAATATCAATAGAAAAACGCTCGCACAGGTCGGCAAGTTGCTGTTTGGGTAGCATATCTTAATTATACGACAAGCGGACGATCATGGTTGCGGCGCGAATCGAGGAAAGACCGCAGGGCGGGTTTCGAGATGGATTTTCTCAGTTTCCCTTGTGATCGGGGGTGGAGGCATCCGGCTGCGCCTTGCCCAGTCGCTCCAGGCCCTGCGTGAACAACCCGATTTGCGCCAGCCCAATCCACACCAGCAGGAGACTCAACCCCGCGTACAGACCGGCGATGGCGTTAGGCAGGATTTTTTGAAAGCCTTCAAGTTGCGCCTGGTAGGATTCGATGATCAGCCGATACTCGTCCAGTTGTTGGCGGGAGGCGGCAAGGTTCTCTCGGATGCCAGTCAGTTGTGCAGCGAGATTGTCTAATGCCGTTGGCAGGGGTTGCAGCGCGCCAGCCGTTTGCCGGAGCTGACTGCTGACCTCTCGCATGGCGGGCGGCATTCCCTCCAAATCCCTGCGGATATTGGCAACCGATTGTGCCAGCGGAATCTCCGGTTGGTACTGGTTTCCGCCGATGAAAGGGATGGCCGAGATGAATGCCAGGGTGTTGTCAATCAGCCGCGAGGTCCTTTCCAAACCCTCCATACCGGCGGCAGTATCGTTCAGGATGCCGATGAACTCTTCTGCCAATATCTGCGAAACTCCCTCCAATACCCCTGACGTGTTGCCCAGCACAGAGGAGAAGCCGTTCAGGGTTTGGTCAACCTCACTCAGGCTGCCTTCCGGTTCGCTTACCTTGCCGAGCGGAACGGGCAAGACCCTATTACTGACCCGTACTACTGCTGGCAAGGCTACCCTTACCCTCCGAGCAGAGCGAGGTCAGGTGCAGCCGGTGTTGGGCTGTTTGCTTATGTTGTCAAGGTACTTCTGTAGTTTGAAAAGAAGCAAACTCAAATCCGACAACCCAATATGGCTCTTGACAATTCGGAGGCAGGTTCTGGAGCAATTGTTCGTCAGGTTGTATGGTCTCGCCTCCACTGACACGGACTATATCACCGAAGTGCAGTACAAGTTCACTTGTGTTTCCTCTTACAATACCTGAAATTATCCTGACCTCATCTCCTTCAATCGTTGCTGAAACATCCGGGGTCCAGACAATCGCATAACTAACATCGCTTTCCCTATCTCGTATGCGAATACAGCCATCAATATTTATTAACTCTCCTATTATTTCAGCAGTCCAAGCTGTAATAATTACCTCTGGGGTGGGTGTAGTAGGAGTAATAGTAACTTCAGGTGCTTTTTCTCTACATGCTGCAAGAAATATTAATAAAATAAATACAATCATTAAAATTGTTAATTGGATTCTCAACCGGAAACGCGTACTCAAAGATAAATTTTGTAACATGATATTTCGCTCCTTGCTGAGAAGTTTGTTATGCGTTTGATTATTTTATTAAAACCGGCAGATATACACGATATGCTAATGTTAGCCCCAAGATGTCATGAATTATATCTACAGGGCCGTAAACAGCATAGGGAGTGCCATCTCCTAGTTCGCAACTGTAAATGGTAGTCCCATAGGCCATATCAGACATGAACCATGGACCGCCACTATCTCCTCCTTTCACTGTTAAATCGTCTACGCGTACATTAGTGCCATTTACATACACCTGGGCTATAAATCCACACTCTCGTCCCGTTGTTTTACCGTATTTACAAACGAAGCCTCCGACTACTTGACTATCTCGGAACTTTTCGTCAAGGATAGCGCGTCCGCCTAGTCCATCCTCTATCCTGCCGACAACATTGAATGTATGGTCGCCTCTTTGCCATTGAATATCATAATCACCTCCTGTAGTACCCGCTTTAAAGCGAAGTAACACACCATTGTAATGCTGCTGATTACTACAGTGCCCCGCTGTTGTTATACCGGCAGTCCCTTCATTATCAACTACAGAGAATCCACTCGTGCAAGTCGTTAATGCAAGACCGCCATAAATATCTGTGACTTCTTTTCCAATCTCATTAACTTTGATTATCCGGGTATGTTCAGGTAACGCGATATTCGAATCCCGTAAAAAGGTGGACACCTCTGCTGTATCGAGTACGTACACCTCGACTCTATTCTCCATCACGTTGATACCCGTCCTAAAAGGAATATTTGATTGACTCATAATTTGAGTGGCTTGTAATTGCTCCAATTTGAGTTCTTTAAAGCTAACATCGGCTGTTCGCACCTCAACCAAATTTACAATAGCGTATTTTGTATGTATGACTTGATAGTCACATCTCCATTGTTTGTAAACTGGACAATCACACGATAGTCAGGTTCATGTTGAATCCATAGCCCGGCAAATGTAGCGTCTTCTTTTGTCACTAAGCTGGCGTTTAAGTTCTCTGCAATGCCTTGAAGTGTTAACCTCTTCGCAGCTTCATCAACACTAACATCATAAATAGATGCATATGTTTTGGCGTCTTCAAGTAACGCCTCCTTAAACCTTACATTTTTATTGTCAATCGGATCGCCCCCTTCAGATTCGGGAGGTGGGTAGGGAGGTGGTTGACTTGGTAAGGAAGGTGGGGGATATGGTTCTCCTGCCAATGTATTGTGGGCCAAGTCCGGCGGCGGGTATGGCGCTTGTTCCGCTGCTACAAAGAGCCAACTCTGAGGAAACAGGGATAAAGAAGTTGCCACCACAACCAATACCAAAGCAAACAACGATATTCTCAGCAAGGTTTTCATCTCTTCGTCTCCTTTTGGTGGTGATGAAAATAGATACAACAGCCCAATGCCTGGATGAGCGTATTCTCCAGCAGAACGATGGTTTGGGAGGAGACCTCTAAAGCGCCGCTGGTCGCTTCCAGTATGTCCATGGCGGTTTGCCGAACCGGCCGGTAGCTTGTCCATAGCAGAATCAGTCCGCTCAGGCTGATGAGCCAGCCGAAGACAGCCGTACCCATCAGAATCAGGGCGATGACTTTCTGCGAGAAGGCGGACGAAGCGGATTTCGATTGCATCGGGGTTTTCCTTTGTTTGGGTTAGTTGGATGGAAATTATAATTTATTTTCTATCAAAAATAGCCGATTTGTCCTTTATTTTTGTTAAATCTGTCATATATTTATTATGATAAAGAATACTAGCCCGGCCGACCCGCAGTGGGCTATGATGGTATCAATCCTTGAAATACTTTGCTGCGGAGTTCTTCGATCCCCGGTATCCATTCGATAAATAGAAATCCGGCAGCCCTCCCGCCTGGAGGGTAGGTTTTGTGTTGCCGGTTGATGATCAGGGCGAAGAACTCAACCGGGCAGGAGGTTGAGTTTGGACAATT
>FWPU01002891.1_pt1 | contig 45423 bp, 46 predicted proteins | sample 2228361 | NCBI WGS metagenome assembly FWPU01 (sample SAMEA103939777, study PRJEB20133) | metagenome
GAACGACCCCGACCAAACCGATCCTGCGAGGACTCGATGATCACTGTGCTTGCCGACTTGCTCCGAAACACCAACTCTTCAACGGCCTGCTAGAGTTCCCGCCGTGTCCTGCCGATTCGATGTCGACCGGCGCCGGCGAGACGAGCGATCCTGCAAGCGGGTCGAAGGTCACGCCCGGGAAGGAAGAGAGCATCGTGAACCGAGCAGGAGAGCGCGCCCGCCGCACGTACGGGGTCCTCGCCACGCTTGCCGCCGTGGCGCTGATCGCGGCGAGCGCATGCAGCGACGCTGGAAGCGGCACGTCCGGGGGCGAGGCGTTCGACGAGTTCGGCGGCACGCCGCCCAGCGAGGCCGAGCTCGCAGCGCAGCCGAAGGCCCTTCCGGCGACGGCGTTCGCGGACCGCACGCTCGCCTCGGCGGCGAGCGCCGAGGGCATACCGCCGTCCTTCGTCATCCCCGAGTCCGAGCTGCCGCCCGTCCAGGCGCAGGGGACGCCCGAGGACCCGGGCTCCCCGGGCTCGTGCGAGGTCTGGTCGGCGGGCTACGCGATGGGCTCGTACGTGGCGAACCTGACCAACGGCCGCGACATCAAGGACCTCGCCAACACGGTGAGCACGGCCTACCTCTACATGACCGTCCTCGCCGAGGAGCACAAAACCTGCGGCGAGGGCACGTCGCCCGCCGACACGCTCAACTACCTGGTCGCGCAGACCGCGCCGAGCCTCGCGTCGATCCCCTACTACCCGGTCTGCGAGTGCCCGAGCGGCAGCGACCAGTGCCTCGACTCGATCACCCTCGGCGAGTCGTGCCCGTCCGACCCGGAGTTCTGCACCGACCTCTCGATCGGGAGCTGGAGCGGGCTCGCGCGGCAGCCGTCCGCCGAGACGCTCGAGCTGATCAAGACCTGGATCGCCCAGCGGCACGTCGTCCAGACGACGATCGTCGTGCCGTACGACTTCACCGACTACACGGGCGGCCTCTTCGAGGCGCCGACTTCGTGCCCGCCCGGCGCTCCGTGCGCAATCTTCCGCGGCATCGCGTGCCGTGCGAGCGCCAAGCTGCCGAGCGGCTGCGCGCAGCACGGCATTGCGCTCGTGGGCTACGACGACGACCTCGGCGCCGTCAAGATCCAAAACAGCTTCGGCCCTGCCTGGGGCGAGGCCGGCTACATGTGGATGTCGTACGCCACCTTCGAGGCGATCTACCTCTCGGGGACGATCGCGTTCGCTCCGCCCGTGCGCTCCGGCACGGCCGCCGAGCGCCCGAGCGCGGCCGCCGACCGGGCCTTCCAGTGGGTCGAGCGCCGCGACGACGAGACGCGGGTGCACCTGATCTTCGCGGCGACGCTCGACGAGCCGCTGCGCCTCGGCGACATCACGATCACCGCCCCGGACGGGAAGCAAATCACGCACTCGTACGGCGGCCACTTCTTCCGCGCTGGCCACCACTACGTGACGCGGCACGACGGGCTTCAGTTCGAACCGGGCACCTACGCCGTCCGCCTCGAGGGCACGACGCGCGACGGTGCGGCGCGCGTGGTCGAGAGCACCGTCCAGGTCGCGCTCGCGCAAGGCGGGCCGCCGGCGGGGCCGATCGGCGAGGGGGTCACCGGGACGAACGGCGAGCCCGTGCGCTGACCCCGCGCCGGCGAGCGACGCGGCTCCTCGACCGCGTCGCGCATTCGCGACATGCTGGTCCGGCGGCGGAATCGGCCAGGGATCCGCCGCGGAGGACCGCATGGGTGAGAGGCTCAAAGGCAAGGTGGCGATCGTCGTCGGCGCGGGTCAGACCCCGGGCGAGACGATCGGCAACGGCAAGGCGACCGCGATCCTGTTCGCCCGCGAGGGCGCGTCGGTCGCGCTGGTCGACCGCAACGAGGAGGCGGCGGAGGACACGCGACGGCAGATCGAGGCCGAGGGGCACCCGGCGGTCACGGTGGTCGCCGAAGTGTCGCGGGACGAGGACTGCGCGCGCATCGTCGAGCGCACGCTCGCAGCCTTCGGGCGGATCGACGTGCTGCACAACAACGTGGGGATCGGCATCCCCGGCGGTCCGGTCGAGCTGTCCGAGGCGGACTGGGACCGCGTCATCGACACGAACCTCAAGTCGATGTTCCTCACCTGCAAGCACGTACTGCCGCACCTCGAGCACCAGAGGAGCGGCGCGATCGTCAACGTCTCGTCCCTCGCCTCGATCCGCTGCTCGCCCGTGCCGATGCTCGCCTACAACACGTCGAAGGCGGCGGTGAACGCGCTCACGCGCTCGATCGCGCTCCAGTACGCACCGGTGAACGTCCGCGCGAACGCGATCCTGCCCGGCCTGATCCACACGCCGATGGCGGTCGACGCCGTCGCACGCCGCTACGGCATCGACCGCGACCGTCTCGTCGAGGCGCGCGAGAAGGCGGTGCCGATGCAGCGCATGGGCGACGCCTGGGACGTGGCGTACGCGGCGGTCTACCTCGCGTCGGAGGAGGCGAAGTACGTGACCGGCGTGCTGCTGCCGGTCGACGGCGGGCTGACCTGCAAGGGGTGACCGCCCGCCGCGGCGAGCGCCGCTCCGCACGCGGCCGGGGCGAGCACGGGCGCGGCCGGGCGCGCCGCTCACTGAATCCGCGCCACGTGCTCCGCGACGCGCCAGACCGCCATCTCGCCGACGAAGCGCGCCGTGTCCTCCTGCACCGGGTTCGGGCCCTGCGAGTGGCTCGCCATCTGAGCGAGGAAGTCCTCCTCGGTCGCGAAGTGCAGCTCGGCGAAGCCGTCGTACTGCGTGGCCTCCGGCGAGAGGCTCTGGTCGACCACGTTCTGCACGTACCTCGAGAGCCGCGCGCCGTGCTCGAGGACGAGCGGCGCGTGCTTCTCGAGCCAGTAGTCGACGAACGCGCCGTGCGACATGTCGGGTTTGCGCTTCAAGCACAGGATCAGCTTCGCGCCGGGCGACGGCTGCGGGGCCGCGTCCTCGAACGGGCCCGGCCGGTCCGCGCCCTTGCGGACGTGCTCCGTGCAGGCGTAGCCGTCCGCGCCGCCGATGAACTGCGCGACGTCGCGCCCCACCACCCGTCGCCCCTCGTCGGAGTCGTAGAGCCGGTCGCGGTAGTCCTCGAGCGAGTCGAACGACAGCTCGCCGATCGAGTCGAGCTCGCGCGGGCCGGGCAGGAGACCGAGCGTCACGACGTTCACGACGTAGCGCCGCATGCTCGTGTGGTGGCGGAGCGCGATCGGCACGTGGGTCCGGATCAGGTGCTCGGCGTACTGCTCGTGCGAGAGCTCGGGGCGGCGGTGGCAGAGGAAGATCAGCTTCGGCATGCCCCTGCCTAGGGGGAGCCGGGCGGCGCCGTCAAGCGCGCCGGCGCGCACCGCGCAAGCAACGAGGCCCCCGCCGGGCGGCGGGGGCCTCGGTCATGGAGCAGATGGGAATCGAACCCACGACCCCCACGTTGCGAACGTGGTGCTCTCCCAGCTGAGCTACTGCCCCACGAAGCCTGGGAAATACGGGTGGTACCAGACGTCCGCGGCCCGTCAAGGCGGGCGTCCGGCCCTCGGGTTCGCCGCCCTGCGCGGCCGGCGGGCGGTCAGCGGGCGCTGACCCGCTCGCGCTCCTCCTGGTCCGCCTTGCACTCGATGCACAGCGTCGTCACCGGCCGGGCCTTCAGCCGCTCGACCGCGATGTCCTCGCCGCACTCCTCGCACAGCCCGAACGTGCCGTCGGCGATTCGCCCGAGCGCCTCGTCGATCTTCGAGATCAGCTTGCGCTCCCGGTCGCGGATGCGGAGCAGCAGGTTCCGGTCGCTCTCGAGGACGCCGCGGTCGGTCGGATCCGGGTAGCCCTCGGCGTCGTCACCCATGTCCTGCGCCGTGCGCTCCGCCTCGCTCAGAAGCTCCGCCCGGCGGGCGATCAACAACTCTCGAAAGAACTGCAGATCTGCTGGCTTCATGGGACCTTCGCCCGGTCTGTGGCCCGCCGAGCGTCGAGCGATGCTAGCAGCGCCTCACCGGGCAGTAAAGGATTGGCCCTGTACGGCCGCTCGGGCCTCCTCGAGCGCCGCGCGGAAGCGGCGCACCGCGGCGGCCGGGTCGTCCGCGTCGAGGATCGCGCCGATCACCGCGACGCCCGCCGCGCCCGCGGCGATCACCTCGCCGACGCGCTCGGGGACGATCCCGCCGACCGCCACGACCGGGACGGAAGCCCGGCGGGCGATCTCGGCGAGGCGCTGGAGGCCCTGCGGCGGGCCGAAGGCGCGCTTGCTCGGCGTCTCGTAGACCGGTCCGAAGACGACGAAGTCGGCGCCGCGGGCGCGCTCGAGCTCGCCGAGCGAGTGCACCGAGGCGCCGATCCAGCGCCCGCCCGCGAGCGGCCGGACCACCGCCGGGGGCAGGCCGTTCGCCGGCAGGTGGACGCCGTCCGCGTCCGCCGCGAGCGCCACGTCGAGCCGGTCGTTGACCGCGAGCTGGGCGCCGGTCGCGCGGCAGCTCGCGACAAGGTGCCGCGCCCGCTCGTAGAGCGGCCGGCCGTCGAGGTCCTTCTCGCGGAGCTGCACGGCCCCGACGCCGGCGCGGAGCGCCGCATCCAGCGCCTGCCGCTCGGCGGCGGAGAACGGCTCGCCCGGGCCGGGCGGCGGAAAGCGCCGGCGGTCCGTCACGAGCAGGAGCGGCGGCGCGAACGGCAGCCGGCTCACGGGCGCGTCAGTCGAGGAGCCCCTCGAGCGGGCTCGACGCCGTCGCGTAGAGCTTGCGCGGGATGCGACCGGCGAGGAACGACTTCCGCCCCGCCTCGACCGCGAGCCGCATGGCCTCGGCCATCAGGACCGGGTTCGACGCGCCCGCGATCGCGGTGTTCATCAGCACGGCGTCGCAGCCGAGCTCGAGCGCCCGGGCGGCGTCCGACGCGCAGCCGACGCCCGCGTCGACGATCACCGGCACGCGGCTCTGCTCGACGATGATCCTCAAGTTGTACGGGTTGCGGATCCCGAGCCCGGAGCCGATCGGCGCGGCGAGCGGCATCACCGCGGCGCAGCCGATCTCCTCGAGCCGCTTGCAGGCGACGGGGTCGTCGGTGACGTAGGGCAGGACGACGAAGCCCTCCTCGACCAGGACCTTCGCCGCCTCGATCGTCGCCGGCACGTCGGGGAAGAGCGTCCGGTCGTCGCCGATCACCTCGACCTTGACCAGGTTGCCGACGCCTGCCTCGCGCGCCAGGCGCGCCGTGCGGATCGCCTCGGCGGCCGTCGTGCAGCCGGCGGTGTTGGGCAGGATCGTGAAGCGGTCGAGCGGCAGGTAGTCGAGCAGGTTCTCCTTGCCCGGGTCGGTGATGTTCACGCGGCGCACCGCGACCGTCACGATCTCCGCGCCGCTCGCCTCGACCGCGCGCCGCGTCTCCTCGAAATCCTTGTACTTGCCCGTGCCGACGATGAGTCGCGAGCGGTAGGTCCGCCCGCCGAGGACGAAGGTGTCTTCGCCGAAGGTGTTTTCCATGTTGCTCCGCTCGCTCAGCCGCCGCCGACGAGCTGCACGACCTCCACGACGTCGCCGGCGCTGAGCCGGGTCGTCGCGTACTGGTCGCGCGGTACGATCTCCCGATTGCGCTCGACGGCGACCCTGCGCCCCGAAAGGCCGAGCTCCTCGAGCACCTCCGCGATGGAGATCCCCTCGCCGACGGCGCGTAGCTCCCCGTTCAGGCGGATCTCCATCTCCAGGGACGATAGTGGCCGACCTGCGGGTTTACAACCCGGCTTTACACTCCGGGGACCGTCTGGTAGCCGCGCTCGTGATCGACGAGCAGGAACGCATCATGCTCGCGGCGCACCGCGCGCTGTGCTGCGTCGACCTGTCCGCCGTGGTGCACAACCTGCACGAGGTGCGGCGGGTGGTCGGGCCCGAGGTCGCGATCTGCGCCGTCGTCAAGGCGGACGCCTACGGCCACGGCGCGGTGCCGGTGGCGCGGGCGCTGGTCGGGGCGGGCGCCGCCTGGCTCGCCGTCGCGGCGCTCGACGAGGCCGTCGAGCTGCGCAGCGCGGGGATCGCGGCACCGATCCTCGTCCTGGGCGGCGTCGCGCCGCAGCGCGCGGCGGAGGCGGCGGAGCTGCGCCTCGCGGTCGTCGCGTGGAGCGCCGCGACGCTGCGCGAGCTCGCGACCGCGCTTCCCCCGGGGCGGAAGCTCGCCGTCCACCTGAAGCTCGACACCGGCATGCACCGCTACGGCGCGCCGGAGGACGAGCTTCCCGAGCTCGCGGCGGCGCTCGAGAGCCCGGCGCTCTCCGCCGAGGGCGTCATGTCGCACTTCGCCTGCGCGGACGAGCCGGGGCACCCGAGCGTCGCGGCGCAGATCGACGCCTTCCGGCGCGGCGTCGAGCGTCTCGCGGCGCTCGGCGTCCGGCCGCGGCTCCGTCACCTGGCGAACAGCGCGGGGCTCCTCGCGGATCCCGCAGCGCACTTCGACATGGTGCGCGTCGGGCTCCTGCTCTACGGCTGCGCGCCGCACCCCGCGCTCGCGGCGGGGCTCGACCTGCGCCCCGCGATGCGGCTCGTGACGCGCGTCGCCCAGGTCAAGCACATCCCGGCCGGCGATCGGGTGGGCTACGGCTGGTCGTTCACCGCGAGACGCCCGACGACGATCGCCGTGCTGCCCGTCGGCTATGCGCTCGGCTATCCGCGCGCGCTCTCGAACCGGGCGCACGTGCTGGTCCGCGGCCGGCGTGCGCCGGTCGTGGGCGCGGTCTCGATGGACCACGTGACCCTCGACGTCACCGACGTCCCCGGCGTCGCGCCGGGCGACCCGGTGGTCCTCTGGGGCAGCGACGGCAACGAGCGCATCGACGTCATGGAGCTCGGTGCGCTCGCCGGCACGATCGGCTACGAGCTACTCACCGGCGTGAGCCCGCGCACGCCGCGCGTGCACCTCTCGAGCGCGGGCGTGGAAGGACGGAGGACGGCGACACCATGAGCGCGACGCAGGGCGAAGGGCGCGCGGCGGGGGGCGCGATCCGGCGCGCGCTGCTCTCCGTGAGCGACAAGACGGGACTGATCGAGCTGGCGCGCGGGCTCGCGCGGCACGGAGTCGAGCTCCTCTCGACGGGCGGCACCGCGAAGGCGCTGCGCGACGCGGGGCTCGAGGTGCGCGAGGTCGCGGAGCACACGGGCTTCCCCGAGATGCTCGACGGCCGGGTGAAGACGCTGCACCCGAAGATCCACGGCGGCCTGCTCGGCCGGCGCGACCTTCCCGAGCACGTCGAGGCGATGGCGAAGCACGACATCCCGCCGATCGATCTCGTGTGCGTCAACCTCTACCCGTTCGCCGAGGTCACGGCGCGGGGCTGCTCGCTCGAGGAGGCGATCGAGAACATCGACATCGGCGGCCCGTCCATGCTCCGCTCGGCGGCGAAGAACCACGCCGCGGTGACGGTGCTGGTCGACCCGGCCGACTACCAGGTCGTGCTCGACGAGATGGACGCGAACGGCGGCGCGACGACGCCCGCGACGCGCGCCCGGCTCGCGAAGAAGGTCTTTCGCACGACCGCCGCGTACGACGGCACGATCGCCGACTTCCTGGGTAGCCTCGAGCGCACCGAGGACGAGCCGTTCGGCGAGACGATCCACCTCTCGCTGGTCCGCGCGGCGCACCTCCGCTACGGCGAGAACCCGCACCAGCACGCGGCGCTCTACGGCGGCTTCCTCGAGGTCTTCGAGCAGCTCCACGGCAAGGAGCTCTCGTACAACAACATCGTCGACATCGACTCGGCGCTGCGCCTGATGATGGACTTCGCCGACGACAGGCGCGCCGTGCTCGCGATCCTCAAGCACAACACGCCGTGCGGCGTCGGCGCGGGCGACACGGTGCTCGAGGCGTACCAGAAGGCGTTCGCCACCGACCCGGAGTCGCCGTTCGGCGGCATCCTGATCGCGAACCGCACCTGGGACCTGCCGCTCGCGCAGGCCGTCGACGAGATCTTCAGCGAGGTGCTGATCGCGCCCGACTTCACGCCCGACGCGCTCGACCTCCTGCGCAAGAAGAAGAACCGCCGTCTCATGCGCTGGCACCGCGACCGCATGCCGCGCGGCGAGATCGAGCTGCGCAAGGTGGTCGGCGGCATGCTCGCGCAGGACGCCGACACGGCGATCGAGGACGTTCGGGCGTCCAAGGTCGTGACCAAGCGGCCGCCCACCGAGCGCGAGCTCGCGGCGCTCGACTTCGGCTGGCGTGTCGTCAAGCACGTCAAGTCGAACGCGATCGTCTTCGCCGCCGCCGACCGCACGCTCGGCATCGGCGGCGGGCAGACCTCGCGCGTCGATGCGGTACAGCTCGCGATCGACAAGGCGCGTCGCCAGAAGATCTCCCTCGAGGGCGCCGCGCTCGCCTCGGACGCGTTCTTTCCCTTCCCCGACGGCGTCGAGCACGCGCTCGCGGCGGGCGCGAGCGCGCTCGTCCAGCCGGGCGGCAGCGTGCGCGACGAGGAGTCGATCGCGGCCGCGGACAAGCACGGCGCCGCGATGGTCTTCACCGGCGCGCGCCACTTCCGGCACTGAGGAGGGGCGGTGGCGGAGAAGGTCGACGTCCTGCTCGTCGGGTCGGGGGGCCGCGAGCACGCGCTCGCGTGGAAGCTCCGCCGGTCGCGGCGCCTCGGCACGCTGTACTGCGCGCCGGGCAACGGCGGCATCGCGGAGATCGCCGAGCTCGTGCCGATCGCTGCGGACGACGTCGCGGGCCTCGCCGACTTCGCGGAGAAGAAGCGGATTGGCTTGACGGTGGTCGGGCCGGAGCTGCCGCTCACCCTCGGCCTGGTCGACGCGCTCGAGGCGCGCGGGCTCAAGGCCTTCGGGCCGCGGCGCGACGCCGCGCGCCTCGAGGGCAGCAAGGCGTTCACCAAGGAGCTGCTGCGCGAGGCGGGGGTCCGCACCGCGCGCTTCGCGACCTTCCGCGACGCGGCGAGCGCGCGGGCGCACGTCGCCAAGACGGGCGCCCCGCTCGTCGTCAAGGCGGACGGGCTCGCCGCCGGCAAGGGGGTCTCGGTCTGCACGACTGCCGAGGAGGGGTACGAGGCGATCGAGCAGATGATGGAGGCGCGCGTCTTCGGCGACGCCGCCGAGCAGGTGGTGATCGAGGAGCTGCTGCGCGGCGAGGAGGCGTCGTTCCTCGCGCTCACCGACGGCCGCGACGTCCTGCCGCTCGCCTCGTCGCAGGACCACAAGCGGATCGGCGACGGTGACACCGGCCCGAACACCGGCGGGATGGGCGCGATCTCGCCGGCGCCGGTCGTCACACCGGAGGTCGAGCGCGCCGTCGTCGAGGAGATCCTGCGGCCGGTCGTCGCCGCGCTCCGCGCGCGCGGCATCGTCTACCGCGGCGTCCTCTACGCCGGGCTGATGATCGACGACGGCGTGCCGAGCGTGCTCGAGTTCAACGTCCGCTTCGGCGACCCCGAGTGCCAGCCGCTCATGCTGCGCCTCGACAGCGACCTGATCGACGTCTGCGAGGCGGTGGCCGAGGGGCGGCTCGCCGGGATGCAGCTCGCCTGGGATCGGCGGCCGGCGGCGTGCGTGGTCGTCGCAGCGCCCGGCTATCCCGGCAAGGTCGAGAAAGGCGCGGTGATCGAGGGGCTCGACGCTGCGTCGCGCGTCCCGGGAACGGTGATCTTCCACGCCGGGACGCGGCGCGCCGACGACGGCACGCTGCGCACCGACGGCGGGCGCGTCCTCGGCGTCACCTCGCTCGGCGACACGCTCGGCGCGGCGCTCGACCACGCCTACGCCGCGATCTCGCACATCCACTTTCCCGGCATGCAGTTCCGTCGCGACATCGGCGCCCAGGCGCTCGCACGGCTCGCCGCCGGCGACGCACGGTGAGCGCGAACGACGCCTCGATCGCGCGCGCCGTCGCCGTGCTGCGCGCGGGAGAGCTCGTCGTCTTTCCGACCGACACGCTCTACGGCATCGGCTGCGACGCGCTGAACGCGGGGGCCGTCGAGCGCCTGCGCGCGGTCAAGCAGCGCGGCGCCGAGCAGGGCTTCCTCGTGCTCGTCGACGCGCTCGAGATGCTCGATCGGCTCGTGCTCGAGGTGACCCCGGCGGCGCGCCGCCTGATCGACGCCTTCTGGCCGGGCCCGCTCACCATCCTCTTCGCCGCGCGCCCGGGCCTCCCCGCGCCGCTCGTCGTCGAGGGCAAGGTCGCTGTGCGCCAGCCGGACCATCCGGTCGCGCGCCGCCTGGTGCGCGAGCTCGGACGGCCGATCACGGCGCCCAGCGCCAACCCCGCGGGCCGCGAGCCGGCGCGCGACGTCGCCGAGGCGCGGGCGTATTTCGGCGCGGCGGTCGCATGCTACATCGACGTTGGGCCGATCGAGGGCCCACCGTCCACGCTCGTCGACCCGGGGCCGCCGGCCCGCGTGCTGCGCGAAGGCGCGGTCTCGCGCGCCGCGCTCGACGCGGCACTGCGCGGCAGCCGGCAGGCGACATGAGACCGGAGAAACCCACGTGGCATTGATTCGTCCCTTCCGAGCCCTCCGCTACACGCCGGCCGCCGGGCCCCTCGGCGAGCTGGTCGCCCCACCCTACGACGTGATCGACGAGCGCGAGCGCGAGCGTCTCGCCTCCTCGAATCCCGCCAACTCCGTGCACCTCGAGCTGCCGGCGGGCGACGAGCCCTACCGCGCGGCGGCCGCGCTGCTCGCCGACTGGCGCGCCCGCGGCTGGCTCGCGCTCGACGACGAGGAGAGCTTCGTCGTCTACGCGCAGCGCTTCTCCGTGCACGACGAACAGCACGAGCGCTGGGGCGTGTTCGCGGCGCTCGAGCTGCAGCCGTTCGCGGCCGGAATCGTCCTGCCGCACGAGCGGACGCTCGCGGCGCCGAAGGCCGATCGCCTGAACCTGATCCGCGCCTGCCGGACGAACCTGAGCCCGATCTTCGGGCTCATCGACACCCCGCTCGAGCTCGCCTCGCTGGTCGAGGGACGCGAGCCGCTCGCGACGTTCGAGAACCACACGGGCATCCGGCACCGCGTGTGGCGGATCACCGACCGGGACGAGACCGCGCAGCTCGTCGCGCGCGTCGCGCCCGAGCAGGTGTTCATCGCCGACGGCCACCACCGCTACGAGACCGCGCTTGCCTACCGCGACGAGCGGCGTGCCGAAGCGGGCGGCGGCGGCAGCGAGCGGCCGGCGTGCGACTTCGTCCTCGCCTACCTGTGCTCGACGCGCGATCCCGGGCTCGTCGTCCTGCCGACGCACCGCCTGCTCGCCGGCGCACCCGATACAGACGCGCTTCTCGCGCGCTGGCGCGAGCGCTGCCGCGTCGAGGAGCACCCCGATTCGGCGGCGCTGCTCCGCGCGCTCGAGGCGCCGGTGCCGGCGGGCACGCTGCGGCTCGGCGTGGCGCGGCGCGGCTCGGACACGTGCTGGCTCGTCGCCGCAGACGGCGCCCACGTGCTCGCGCACCTGGCACCGGAGCTTCGCAGCCTCGAGGTCTCGTTCCTGCACGAGGTGGTGCTGCCCGGCATCGCCGCCGACCGCTTCACCTACACGCACGACGAGCGCGAGGCGCTCGACGCGCTACGCGCGGGCAGCGCCGAGCTCGCGGTCCTGCTGCCGGCGCCGCGGGTGAGCGACGTGCTCGCGATCTCGCGCGCCGGGCTCACGATGCCGCAGAAGTCGACGTACTTCCACCCGAAGGTTCCGACCGGCGTCGTCTTCCACCCGCTCGACTGACGGTGTCGAGCAGCGTCGCGCGCCGCGCGCGGGCTGGTCGGCGAAGCTAGTGGAGCTGCGTTGCGCCGGGCGCCGGCTCGAAGGTGAAGTCGGTGGTCAGGCGTGCGAGCCGCACGGGGCCGTCGATCGAGATCGCGTCGAGCGCGCTCACCAGCAGCGCGCGCTCGCGCTCGAAGCTCGGTCCCGGCTGCCGCGCCGTCGCGGCGCTCGGCGCGAGCGCGTCGAGCGGGTTCACGTGCTTGCCGTCGACCACCAGCTCGAGGTGCAGGTGCGGCCCGGTCGCGAGCCCGGTGCGCCCGACGTAGCCGATGATCTCGCCCTTGCGCACCTTGTGTCCCGGCCGGACGTTCTTCGCGATGCGCGACAGGTGGCCGTAGATCGACGCGTAGCGCGGCGAGTCCGAGTGCGCGACGCGCAGCGCGCGGCCGAGCTGGCCACGCCAGCCCGCGTGCTCGACGACGCCGTCGGCGATCGCGCGCACCGGCGTGCCGTGCGGCGCTGCGAAGTCGACGCCGTAGTGCGGCCGGTGCCGGTTCAGGATCGGGTGCAGGCGCGACGTGCTGAAGCCCGAGCTGATTCGCGCGTACTCGAGCGGGTAGCGGAGCTGCCCGCGGTCGAGCGAGCGGCCCTCGAGGTCGTAGTAGGCTTCCGTCCCGTCCTCGAAGGTGTGGAGGATCGCGGTGTAGGTGCGGTTCCGGGTCTCGATCGCCGCCGCGAGGATGCGGCCGGTCTGCACGACCCGGCCGTCGAGCCCGAGTGCCACCTCGTAGACCACGCGGAAGCGGTCGCCGCGGTTCAGCTTCTCGAACTGCAGCTCCCAGGCAAAGACGTCCGCGAGCTCGGCGACGATGCGCTGCGGAATCCCCGCCGCGGCGCAGTCCGCGGCCATGTTGGTCTCGAGCGTGCCGGCGATCGCGCGCAGCTCGGTGGCTGCGGGAATTGGCACGATGCGTGCCCAGATCTCGCCGTCGGCGCCGCGCTCGGCGACCAGGACGTTCACCGGATCGACGCGGTACTCGAGCGCCGCGAGTTCGCCCGATTCGCGCTCGAAGAAGAGCGACAGGGAGCGGCGCGGCTTGAGCTTCGAGAGATCGAAGACCTCTCGCGTGCCGCGGTGCCAGCGCAGCGCGTCCGAGGTCGGCACGTCGTAGAGCTGCAGGAGGTGCGCGAAGCTATCGCCGCGGCGAACGGTTACGTGCCGCTCGATGAACTCCGGCCCACGGTGGAGGTGCGCGCTTTCGTTGTTCAGCGGGAACAGATCGGCGGACGAGACGTCGCTGATCGGCCGCATGAGCGGCACGGTACGACGGCGCTCGAGAGCCAGCGCACGGAGCCCGTCGATCGGCCGTTTTATCTCGCCGTCGCTCGACGGCTCATCGGCAAAACGCCCATCCTCGCCGAGAGCCGTGATCGACGCGAGGCTGCGGTCGGCACGTACCGAATTCGCAAGCTCGCGCGTAGGAAATTCCGAAGCTGGTCCGTCTATCGTGTACGCCGGCTCGGGATTGCCGAAGTGCACAAGACCGAGCACGAGCGCAAGCAGCGGAACGCGGAAGAACCGACGTACCACCGCCTCGGGTGCGCGCGGCTGCAGCGGTAACTCCTCCCCTCAGAAGTTGCCGTCCTTGTTCTCAATTGCCTCCGCGGATGTCAACCCCTCAGCGGATCTTTCGCGCTTGAAGATTGGCGCCCCGCGAGGGGGCTCGCGCGCGTCGCGGGCCCGTGTGGCCGCACGCGTTTGCCGTCGATAGAGTTCTGAGCACACGATGCGTCGCGTGGTTCTCGTCTTCGCGCTCGCGATCGCGGCTCTCGCCACGCTCGCAGTCGCCGTCAGTTTGTATTTGACGTACGTCTGGCGCAGCCCCGCCTTCACGCCGCCGCTCGTGCTCGCGGTGCAGCGCGGCGAGCCGTTCGCCGTGGTCGCGCGCCGGCTCGACGACGCGGGCGCGATCCCCGACGCGCGCCTCTTCACGCTGCTCGCGCGCCTGCGCGGCGACGACCGGCGCGTGAAGAGCGGCGAGTACGAGATCGACGGCAACCAGACCGCCGACGAGCTGCTCGCGGCGCTGGTCAGCGGCAAGCAGCGCCTGCGCATGGTGACCATCCCCGAGGGGCTCACCGTCGAGGAGACGGCGCGCCTCCTCGAGCGAGAGGGCCTCGGCCCCGCCGAGCGCTTCCTCGCGCTCGCGCAGGACCAGGAGTTCATCGCGACGCTGGATCTTCCCGCGCCGCGGCTCGAGGGGTACCTCTTTCCCGACACCTACGCGTTCGACTCGACCGTCACGCCCGAGGACATCGTGCGCCGCATGACGGCGCGCTTCCGCGAGGTCTTCACCCCCGAGCTCGCGCAGGCGGCCGCCGAGCGCGGGCTCACGGTCGATCAGGCGGTGACGCTCGCCTCGCTCATCGAGAAGGAGGCCGCGGTGCCGGAGGAGCGCCCGATCATCTCGGCCGTCTTCCACAACCGGCTCGCGCGGCGCATGCCGCTCCAGTCGGATCCGACGGTGCTCTACGGCGTCACGGGACGCGAGGGCCGCGTCCGCTCCGTCGACCTCGCGCGAGTGACGCCGTACAACACCTACGTCATCCCCGGCCTGCCGCCGGGGCCGATCGCCAACCCGGGGCTCGCGTCGATCGTCGCGGCGGTGCGCCCCGCGCCCGGGGTCAAGGCGCTGTACTTCGTCGCGCGCAACGATCGCACGCACGAGTTCAACGAGACGCTCGCCGCGCACCAGCGTGCGGTCAACCGGTGGCAGCGCGGCCGGCCCACGCCCGCAACGACCCCGGGCACCCCCTGATTTTCGCTTGCCTTCTTGCCACGCGACCGGCTTTCGCCTAATGTTCGCCCGCGTGGACCGCGAGTTCGTCACGCTGACCAAGCGGCAGAAGGAGCTGCTCGACTTCCTCGAGAGCTACATCCGCCGCAACGGCTTCGCGCCCACCCTCGACGAGACCGGCAAGCACTTTGGCTTGACGTCGCTCGCGACGGTGCACAAGCACCTGAGCAACCTCGAGGACAAGGGCTTCATCCGCCGCCGCTCCGGCATGAGCCGGGCGCTCGAGGTGGTGCCGCGGCGCCGGCGCCCCGAGGCCGTCGAGCTGCCGCTGCTCGGCATCGCGGCCGCGGGACGACCGATCGAGGCGGTGCTCGACGAGAAGGTCACCGTCCCCGAGGACCTCGTCCGCAAGCCCGACAGCTACGTGCTCAAGGTGCAGGGCGACTCGATGCGCGACGACGGCATCCTCGACGGCGATCTGGTGATCGTCGAGAGCCGCTCGGTCGCCGACAACGGCGAGACGGTGGTCGCCGTGCTGAACGGCGAGGCGACGATCAAGCGCTTTTATCGCGAGCGCAACGGGCGGATCCGGCTCCAGCCCGCGAACGACCGCGTCGCGCCGATCCTCTGCGGCGAGCAGGACGTCGAGATCCGCGGCGTCGTGGTCGCGCTGCTGCGGCGCTACTGACCGCGGTCCGCACCGCGTCGCAGCGGCGCGCTCGTCAGATGACGAGGCGGCGGTGCATCCAGCGTACGGCGAGCCGGAAGGCGAGCGCGAAGTACAGCGCGAGCACCGCCGCGTGGAGCAGCAGCACCGGGCTCACGTCGCCGAGCGCGAGCGCCCGCGTGATCGCGACCCCGTGGGCGAGCGGCAGCGCCCAGGCGAGCACCTGCAGCGCGGTCGGCATCGCCGCGACGGGGAAGAAGATCCCCGAGAAGTAGAACATCACCGAGACGCCGAGCGTGAAGTAGTACGTGAAGTAGTCCCACGACTGGGCGCGCGCCGTGACGCACATGCCGATCGCGCCGAACGGGAGCCCGATCGCGAAGCCGGCGACCGGCAGGAACGCGGCGAGCGGGCTCGCGAGCAGCCCCGCGACGAACAGGACGAGCGTCATGATCGTCGCGGTGAGGACGCACTTGCACGCCGCCCAGAGGATGTCGCCGCCCAGGATCTCGGTGAGCGACACCGGGGTGGCGCGGATCGCCTCGTAGGTTCGCTGCTCGCGCATCCGCGCGAACGACGAGAACGTCGTCTCGAAGGTCGCGACGTTCATCACCGACGAGGCGAGGATCCCCGAGGCGACGTACTGGAGATAGGGATAACCCTCGATCTCGCCGACGAAGCGGCCGAGCCCCCAGCCGATGCCGAACAGGAAGAGCAGCGGGTCGCCGAGCGCGCTCACCAGGCTCGCGCGGTAGAAGCGACGCCAGGAGAGGAAGTTGCGCCGCGTGACCCGCGCCACCGAGCGCAGGTCGAGCCGTGCGCCGCGCTCCACCGCCGGCGCGTCGAAGAAGGTTCCGCGAGTGCCGATCACCGCCATGGCTCAGTCCCGGAGCTCGCGCTTCGTCAAGCGCAGGAAGACGTCTTCGAGGTTCGCCGCCCGGTGCAGGAACTCGTGACCCGCAAGCAGCTCGAGGAGCGGCTTCGGATCGGCGTGCTCGTCGAGGTACAGGCGCAGCGCGTCGGGCGTCGCCTCGACGCGCGCCGCGTACGGTGCGCAGCGCTCGCGCAGCGTCGCGTCGTAGGGCGCGAAGATTTCGACGACCTCCTTGCCCGCGTGCCGCCGGATCAGCTCGCGCGGCGAGCCCTCGGCGATCACGCTGCCCGCGTCGAGGATCAGGATCCGGTCGCAGAGCTGCGCCGCCTCCTCCATGTAGTGCGTCGTGAGCAGCATCGTCGTGCCGCGCCGGCCGAGCTCGCGGAGCTTCTCCCAGACGAGATGCCGCGCCTGCGGGTCGAGGCCGGTCGTCGGCTCGTCGAGCACCAGCAGGTCGGGGTCGTTGATCAGGCCGCGCGCGATCGCGAGCCGGCGCTTCATCCCGCCGGAAAGCGTGTCGATGCGCGCCCCTGCGCGGTCGGAGAGCGCGAAGAGCTCAAGCAGCTCCTCCGCCCGCGCGGCCGCGACGTGCTTCGGGATACCGAAGTAGCTCGCGTAGACGAGGAGGTTGACCAGCACGCCGAGGTCCGGGTCGAGGTTGTCGTCCTGCGGCACGACCCCGATGCGCGCCTTGATCTCGCGCTCGGTCGCGGCCCCGACCGGCAACCCGAAGACCCGGATCTCGCCGCCGCCGAGCGGCGACTGGCAGGTCATCATGCGGATGGTCGTCGTCTTGCCGGCCCCGTTCGGACCGAGGAAGCCGACGCACTCCCGCCGTCCGACGGTGAAGTCGATGCCGCGGACCACGGGTCGCCCGCCGAACTCCTTGTACACGCCGCGCGCGACGATCACGGGCTCCGCGGCGCGCGCGCGAACCTCCTCCAGCTCCGGTCCTCCCGCCTCCGGCGGCGCGACGCCGGCTGCGGCCACCGCCGCGCGCGGCGTCATCGGTTGCGGCCCCACTCCGGCGACGGTAGCGTCCGATCGGTGACCAGCCAAGTGGTCGCGCTGTACGTCCACGTCCCGTACTGCCTCGCCAAGTGCCCGTACTGCGACTTCAACTCGTACGCGGCGCAAGTCTGGCCCGAAGAGCGCTACGCCGACGCGCTTCTCGAGGAGCTCGAGTCGCGCGCGGGTGAGGCGCCGTTCCGCGCGGCGACCGTGCAGAGCGTCTTCTTCGGCGGCGGCACGCCGTCGCTGTTCGCGCCGCGGACGATCGTCCGCCTGCTCGAGGGCGTGCGGGCGTGCCTCGACGTCGCGCCCGACGCCGAGGTGACGCTCGAGGCGAACCCGGGCACGGTCGACGAGGCGCGGCTTCAAGGCTTCCGCGCGGCGGGCGTGAACCGCATGTCGTTCGGCGTGCAGTCCTTCCAGCCCGCGCTCCTCGCAGCGCTCGGCCGGCGTCACTCGGTCGAGGACTCGCGCCGGGCGCTCGCCGCGGCGCGCGCGGCGGGCTTCGACAACCTGTCGCTCGACCTCATCCACTCCATCCCCGGCGAGGACCTCGCGGCCTGCGCCGACGACCTCGCGCAGGCGATCGCGATCGGGCCGGAGCACATCTCGGCCTACAACCTGACCTACGAGAAGGGGACCGCGATGCAGCGCGACCTCGCGGCGGGACGCATCCACCCGGTGCCCGAGGAGCTCGAGGTGGCGATGCTGCACCTGGTCCGCGAGCGGCTCGAGGCCGCGGGCTACGCGCAGTACGAGATCTCGAACTACGCGCGACCGGGGCGGGCGTCACGGCACAACCAGGCGTACTGGCGCGGCCTTCCCTACCTCGGTATCGGCGCTGGCGCTTGCTCGTTCGTGCCGCGCGACGGCACGGCGGCGGACGGTCGCTCCTCCTTCGGCACGCGCTGGGAGAACCTGCGCGACCCGAACCGCTACATGGCGGCGGTGGAGGAGACCGGTGTCGCGGTCGGCACGCGCGAGGAGCTGACGCGTGCGCAGGCGATGGGCGAGGCCTGCTGGCTCGGGCTGCGCGAGCGGCGCGGCCTCGATCCGGACGCGTTCGCCGCGCGCTTCGCCGAGCCGCTCGAGGCCGCCTTCCCGCACGTCGCGGAGCTCGTCGCGCAGGGCCTCGTCGAGTGGCACGACGGCCGGCTCCGCCTCACGACGCAGGGGCTGCTCCTCGCCGACGCGGTGTTCGCCTCGTTCCTCTGAAGCCTCGCCTGCGAAGCGGCGCGCCCACCGCTCAGGAGATGAACGGCAGCCCCTCGTCGAAGGTGAAGGTGAGCTGCAGGCCGAACAGGTCGACGCTCGACGAGTACTCGCCCGTGAGCGTGGTGCCGGTGCCCATCTGGTCGACCTTCGGGTGCCCCGGGACGAAGATGTGCGTGTAGGCGACGTCGATCGCCATCTGCTTCGTCAGGTTGTAGCCGATCCCGACCGACAGCAGGATCCGGTTCGCGTCGGGCAGGCGGACGGTGCGCGTGCGGTCGGTCGAGGCACCCTGGTCGAAGGAGAGGCCGCCGCGGAAGGTCCACTCCTCGTCGTGGAAGTACTGGGCCCCGAGCGCGCCGCGGAAGGTGTTGCGGAAGTTGAAGGCGAGCGTCTGGTTGGGCAGGAGCCCCTTCCCCTCCCCCATGCCGCGCGGCTGGAAGAACACGCTCACGTCCTGGATGCGCGACCAGTGGATCCACTGCAGGTCGCCGAGGAGCTGCCACTTCGGCGCGAGCTGCGCGACGCCGCTCAGGATCCACGTGTCGGGGAAGGTCGCCGTCGCCTTCGCGTTCTGCAGCGAGTCGAACACCGCGTTGGGCGTGACCTTCGCCGTGCCGCGCAGCCCGAAGACCAGCGGCGAACGGTAGGAGAAGCCGATCCGGTGCTTATTCTTGACGATCTCCCAGAGGATCCCCGCGTTCCAGCCGAACGTCCAGTCGTCGGCCTGTAGCCGGACGTTGAGCTCGGGCTGACCCGGGAGCTGGACCTTCTGGTTGAGCGCGACGTCCGCATTGATGATGTCGAAGCCCGCGCCGAGCGAGATCCCGGGGTAGAGCTCCCACGAGAGGCTCGGCTGGATGTTGTAGGTGGTGAGCCGCGACTTGGTCGCGAGGAAGCGCGCGATCGATGCGTTGCCGTAGACGTACGACAGCCCGAACGGCACGCCGAAGGCGACGCCCGCGACCAGCTCGTCGGTGAGGCGCTTGGCGATCCCCACGGCGCCGACCGCGCTGTCGGTGCCGGCGCCGGCGCTCGTGCGGCCGTTCGGTCCGAAGACGGGCTGGCCGAAGTTGGTCGCGGTCGCGTTCTCGAGCTCGGACTGGACGGCGACCCAGTAGCCCGACGTCGCGACGCTCCAGTTCTTGATCCGGCTCATGCCGGCGGGGTTGAAGAACACCGTGCTCGCGTCGGCCGCGAGCGCCGCCGTGCCTGCATAGGACGTACCCTGCAGGCGCGCGCTCTGCTCGAGCAGAAAGAAGCCCGATGCTCGCGCCCCCTGCGGGGACGCGGCCACCACCACCGCGGCGAGCCCCAGGACACACCACTTCGCCGGTGCTCTCATCGCTCCCCCCTTCGCCGGCTCGCCGGCGCGCGTCGAATTTGAAGCCCTAGTGTCCCGCGAATTCGTTGCCTGGCAAGAGGAGCGTCCCGCCTTTTTCTTCCGAACCGGCTACTCGAAGCAGCCGAGCATCTCGATGTCCGTGAAGTCGTCGCCGTTCGCGGAGTTGCTGCCGCCGCCGTCGGTCGTCCCGGCGCCCCGCACGTCGAACTCGCAGCCGCCGCTGTCCTCGAGCTCGTTGTCGACCAGCAGGTTGCCCGAGCCGGTCACGAGCACGCCGGCGAGCGCGTTGCCCTCGCCCTGCGCATCGCGCAAGGTGATCGAGCTGCCGGCGAGCGCATAGCCGTTGCCCCCGTTCTCGTTCGACCGGAGGCTACGGAGCACGTGCAGCGTCCCCTCGGCCCGCACGCCGTCGGCGCCGTTGTGCTCGGTCCGGACGCCGCTCAGCTCGTGCCCGCTCCCCGAGAGGCGGAACCCGGTCGTGCCGCCGACCGTGTCGAGGCCGACGATCAGCACGGGGGCGCTACCGCGGACGTCGATCACGGGGAGGGAGTCGTCGGCCGCCGTGATGCGCGCCACGGTGCACTGCCGGATCACGATCGGGATGCCGCGGTCGATCACGACGTTCTCGACCGTGTTGGCGAAGACGCCGATCGCGTCGCCGGGCAGCACCGCGTCGACCGCCTCCTGGAGCGTCGCGTGGACGTTCGGCCCGGTGACCATCGTGCTCACCGAGCGGGTCGCGGGGTGGACCACGTCCTCGGGGCAGAAGGTCGGCGTCGGGGGCGGCACCACGGTCGGGGTCGGCGTGGGCGTAAGGGTCGGAGTCGGAGTGGGCGTCGGCGGGACGAGCGGGCTCGCGGTCGGGGTCGCCCGGACCGTGTGCTCGCCGGCGATGCGCACCGTCCGTCCGACGGCGGTGCCGGCGAAGCTCACGCGCCGCACGAAGTGGATGCTCGCCTCGGGCGCGACGAGCAGGCCGATCACGTTCCCGAAGCGGCCGATCGTGAAGACCCGACCGCCCGCGAAGATCTGCAGATCGTCCGGGGCCAGGCTCGTCGGCGCGATCACCGCGTCCGCCTGCGCGCGCAGCGAATCGGCGATCAGCACCACGACCCGCCCGGACGCGCCGCCACCTGGGCGCCGTCGTCGAGACGCCAGCGGAGGAAGTTGTACGTGCCCGGGTCGAGCTCGACGCGTCCCGAGCGCACGACGCGGAGCTTGCGGTAGCAGCCCGGCCCGATCCCGAGGGTCGTACCGCTCGGCACGACGACGTTAGACGCCGACAGGGTGCACGGGTCGTCGATCGCCGGCGGCAACGGCGGCAGCACGAGGAGCGGGAGCGTCACCGGCCCCTGGACGCCACGCACGACCGCCCCCTGCCTGAGGGCGAGGGCGTTGGCGAACACGTCGGTGACCGAGGCCAGCGGCCCGACGGTCACCCGGTCGGCGGCGACGAAGCTCGAGTCGGGCGCGCCGACCGGCCCGCGCACCGTGGTGCGCACGCCGACCTGCAGCGAGCCGCCCGGCTCGACCACCCCGAAGTTGCCCATCACCTCGATGTTGCCGCCGATGATGAGCGTGTCGCGCGCGACCGCGGTGTAGTCCCGCCAGTCGGTGGACGGCTGGGCCAGGGCGACGGTGGCGGCCGCGCCGAGCGCTGCGACGGCGGCGATCGCGCCGATCAACCTGCGAAGGAACGGACGGAGCACGCGAGTCGACATGGAGCACCTCCCGCGCGGGCGTGCGCTGGAGCCGGGGCCTTGCGTCCGGGGCCCTCGCGGGTGGTGTGGGACGGCAAGAAAAAGGCCATGGCGTCCGCCATGGCTTTGCTTGACAGATGCTGGAACGTCGCGCGCGGCTGGCGGCAAGCGTTACAGCGCGCCGCGCGCGGCGGGATCGACCTTACAAGAGAGCTACTCCGCTTCGTTGAAGCGGTTCGCGATCAGCTCGCCGATCGCGTCGAGCAGCTCCTCGGCGTCCGAGCCGTTTGCCTCGACGTCGATCGTCGAGCCGTAGCTCGCAGCGAGCATCATGAGCCCCATGATGCTCTTGCCGTTGACCGTCTGGTCGTCCTTGCCGATCGTCACGTCCGAGACGTAACGCTCGGCCAGCTTCACGAGCTGCGCCGCGGCCCGGGCATGCAGACCGAGCTTGTTGACGATCGTGAACGTCCGCCGCACGCGGGAGGGCTTCCCTGTGCTTACTGGGTCGATCCGGTCGCCCAGAAGATGTGGTCCTGGCCGTAGCGGCGGATGAAGTTGGCGAGGTCGTGCGCCGAGGTGTCGAAGCGCGAGGTGGTCAACTTGACCAGCATCGGCATGTTGACCCCCGCCACGACCTCGACGTCGGGCCGCGAGCTCGCGACCTGAAGGCTCACGTTCGACGCGGTGTCGCCCAGCATGTCGGTCAGGACGATCACTCCCGCGCCGCGGTCGACGCGCTCGATCGCCCGAAGCACGCGCGCGCGGATCGTGTCCGCCCCCTCGGAGGGCGTGCAGGCGACGCCCTCGACCGCGTCGACGTCCCCGACGACGCTCTGCAGGGTGTCCACCATCTCGGCAGCAACGCGGCCGTGTCCCACCACCACCACACCGACGGGCACCCGGTGGGCGCCCTTCCCCGCTGTGTCCATGGCTCCCTTCACCTGCCGTGTCTGGTGCTCGGTTCGGTCACGTAGCATGGTGTGCAGTCACGTCCGGCTCACCGGTCAACGTCTCGATGACGGATCGAGTGGCCGATTTCTTTCGCCTGTAGCATTCGGCCCAGGCTCTCCACCAGGACGACCGATCGGTGCCGGCCGCCCGTGCAGCCCACGGCGCACGTCAGGTAGCTCTTGCCCTCGCGCTCGTACCAGGGGAGCGCGAAGTCCAGGAACTTCCCCGCGAAGTCGAGAAACTGCTGGGTCGCCGGGTGGCGGAGCACGTACTCCCCGACCGCCGGATCGAGCCCGGTCAGGGGCCGCAGCTCCTCGACGTAGAACGGGTTCGGCAGGAAGCGGACGTCCCAGACCAGGTCCGCGTCGGCCGGGAGGCCGAACTTGTAGCCGAACGACACGAGCGCGACCTGCAGCCGCCCCGTCTGCCCCTCGCGGGCGAAGATCGCCCGCAGCTCGCGGCGGAGCTGCTGCGCGGTGTACGGGCTCGTGTCGATCACCCGGTCGGCGTGGGCGCGGAGCGTCGCAAGCAGCTCGCGCTCGCGCGCGATCGCCCCGGCGATGTCGCTGCCCTCGGCGAGGGGGTGCGGCCGCCGGGTCTCGCTGAAGCGCCGCACCAGCGTGTCGTCGCCTGCCTCGAGGTAGAGCATCTCCACCCGGTGGCCGCGGCCCCGCACCTCGTCGAGCGCGCGCGGCACCTGGTCGAGGAACTCCCGGGTCCGCGAGTCGACGCCGAAGGCGACGCGCGAGATCTCGTCGCTGCCCTCGCACAGCTCGACGAAGCGCGGGATGAACGCCGCCGGCAGGTTGTCGATGCAGTAGTAGCCGAGGTCCTCGAGGACCTGCAGCGCGGTCGTCTTGCCCGAGCCGGAGAGCCCGGTGATCAGCGCGACGTGGAGCCGCTCCTGGGTCACGCCTGGTCCCGCTGCGATGCACGCCGCAGGCTGCGGTCGATGCTCGCGACGAAACGCCGCGCACCGTGGATGCCGCGCGACTTGAGGATCTGGTTGCGCGTCGCCACCTCGACGATCGTCGCCACGTCGCGCCCGGGGCGGAGCTGGATCCGCAGGTAAGGGATCTCGACCCCGAGGAGCGTCGCGTGCTTCTCCTCGAGCCCGAGGCGCTCGAGCTTCACGTTCTCCTTCTGGTCGACCAGCTCGATCACCAGGTCGATCTCCGCCTCGTCGACCGTCGCGAGCTGGCCAAACAGGTCGGCGATGTTGAGCACGCCCATGCCGCGGATCTCGAGGTGGTGGCGAAGGCCCTCGGCGCAGCGTCCCTTGATCGTGCCGTGCGGCGCCTCGCGGATCCGCACGACGTCGTCTGCCACCAGGCGGTGGCCGCGGTTCAGCAGCGCGAGCGCCGCCTCGCTCTTCCCGACGCCGCTCTTGCCGAGGAGCAGCACGCCCAGGCCCAGCACCTGGACCAGGACCCCGTGCACCAGCGTCTCGGGCGCGAAGCGCTCCTCGAGCCAGCGGGAGATGCCACGGATCGCCGCGGCGGTCTTCTGCTCGGTGGTGAAGAGCGGCACCCGGTAGCGCGCCGCGGCGCGCCGCAGCACCTCGGGCGGCGGGTTGCCGTTGGTGACCACGAAGCAGGCGACCGGCGAGCGGCAGATCGCCGCCACCGCGCGCGCCGCCTCGGCCGGCGAGAGCTTCTCGATGTAGCCGAGCTCGGCGTTGCCCAGGACCTGGACCCGCCCCGGGTGGAGCTGGTCGAGGTAGCCGGCGAGGGCCAGAGCCGGCTTCTGCACCCGTGGCGCCTCGATCGCCCGCCCGAGGCCGCCCGCGCCCGCGACGAGCTTCAGCTTCAAGGAGCTGCGCGAGGCGGCCATCTCACGCACCGGCACGGCCATCGGACGCGCCACGGCGTCACCCGTCCTCGTCAGAACTTCGCGTCCTCGGCGACGATCGCATCGTAGAGCTCCTGCTTGCCGTCGATCGTGAGGAGGCGCTCGCGAAAGCTCTTGTCCTTGAGCAGCCGCGAGATCCGCGCGAGCGCCTTGAGATGCATCGCCGCCGCGTCGTCGGGTGCGATGAGCACGAAGAACAGGTGCGTCGGCCGCCGGTCGACCGAGTCGAAGTCGACGCCCGCCTTGCTGCGCGCGAAGCCCGCGACCACGCCCTTCGTCCCGGCGAGCCGCCCGTGCGGGATCGCGATGCCGTCGCCGATCGCCGTGCTGTTGAGCCGCTCGCGCTCGCGCAGGACGGAGACCAGACGCGCGGTCGTCGCCTCCGGGATCGCCTTGGCGAGGAGCGCCGCGAGCTCCTCGAGCACCGCGTCCTTGGTCGAGGCCGTGAGGTCCGGGATGATGCGGTCCGGGCCGAGGATGTCGGTGATCGTCATGCCTCGGCCGTGGAGGCCCCGGCGGGTGCCCTCGTTCCGGGGCGGCGTGCGCGGGTCGCGCCGCGGCGCGGCGCCTCGATCACCCGGCCACGGATCCTGCGCACCTGCCTCTCGAGCTTCTCGACCGCGAGGTCGATCGCCGCGTAGAGATCCTCGGTCTCCGTGACCGCCATCAGCACGCTGTGGGGGCCATGCAGGATCATCTCCGCCGACTGGCGGTGGCGGTGCTTCTTGTTCGCGCTCAGGATGACGTGCGCGTCGACGGTGCCCGGCAGAAGACGCGCGACGTTCCGCAGCTTCTTCTCGGCATAGGCCCGCAGCGCGTCGGTCGGTGCGATCTGGCGAAAGGTCACCGCGATCGGAACCGACGTTTTCTTGACGGTCTTCTTCTTGACCGCCCTCTTCTTCACCGGGCTCTTCTTCACGCCATCTGCCTCCGTCTCGACGACGGCAAGATCCCCATGATCTCCCGGTACTTCGCTACCGTGCGGCGTGCGATCTCGATGTGCTCCGAAGCGAGCGCCTGCGCGATGTGCTGGTCGCTGTACGGACGCCGCGGGTCCTCCGACTCGATGATGCCCTTGATCTTCTCCTTCACCGACTCGGCGGACACGCCTTCACCGTCGGTCGAGCGGATGCTCGAGGTGAAGAAGTACTTGAGCTCGAGGGTTCCCTGCGGGGTGTGGACGTACTTGTTCGCGGTCGCCCGGCTGACCGTCGACTCGTGCATGCCGATGTCGTTCGCGACGTCCTTGAGCACGAGCGGGCGAAGCGCCTTCACGCCGTGGTCGAAGAAGTCGCGCTGGAAGCGCACGATAGAGTTGGTCACCTTGTACAACGTGCTCTGACGCTGGTGGATCGAGCGGATCAACCACTGCGCCGCGGACAGCTTCTCGCGGATGTAGCTCTTCGCGTCCGGCGAGCCGTCGGCGTCGGCGAGCAGGCGGCGGTAGCTGTTGCTGACGCGCAGCCGCGGTAGCCCGTCGTCGTTCAGCGACACGACGTACTCGCCGTCCATCTTGTGCACGAACACGTCGGGCGTGACGTAGCGCGTCTCGGTGGTCGTGTAGTTGCGCCCTGGCTTGGGCTCGAGCGACGAGATGAGCTTGACCGCCTCGGCCACCTGCTCGAGCTTGACCTTGAGCTCCTTCGCGAGCTTGTCGAAGCGCTTCGCCTCGACGAGCGAGAGGTGATCGGCGACGATCTTCGCCGCCAGCGAATCCTCCTGCCCCTGCTGGCGGAGCTGGATCAGCAGGCACTCGCGCAGGTCGCGCGCGAAGACGCCCGGCGGGTCGAAGTCCTGCAGCTTGCGCAGCGTCTTCTGCGCGAACTCGAGGTCGACGCCGGCCTCGAAGGCCGCATCCTCGAGCGACACCTCGAGGTAGCCGTTGTCGTCGAGGTTGCCGATCAGCACGTCGCCGAGCGCCTGCTCCTCCTGGGTGAAGTCGCCCATGCGGAGCTGCCACGTCAGGTGGTCGGCGAGCGACGAGGCGCGGGTCAGCGTGTTCTCGATGCTCGGGCGCTTGTCCTCGTCGTAGTCGGCGCCGCTGCCCGCGGACAGCGAGCCCTGGGTGAAGTTGTTCGCGTAGTCGGAGAGGTACTCGTCCCAGTTGATGTCGCCGAGGTTCGACGACTCGGGCGCGAGCTCCTCCGGCGTCTCGTCCTTGGGCGGAACGGGCTCCTCGGTCACCGGGTCGATGAGCTCGGGCATCCGCTCATCCGGCGTCGGATCGGTGGCTTCGAGCTCGAGCTCCTCCTGGCCCTCCGGAAGCTCTTCGAGGGTCGGGTTCTGCTCGACCTCCTCCTGCACCAGGGTCTCCAGGTCGGCCCGTGAAAGCTGCAGGATCTTGATCGCGTGCTTGAGCTGCGGGGTGATTACCAGGCTCTGGGTCAGCCTGCGGGAAAGTCCGATCTTCTGCTCGTATGCCATGGTCGAACTGCTCGTTGCCCTTAGAGCCGGAAGCGCTCGCCGAGGTAGATCTCGCGTGCCTTGGGGCTCGCGGCGATCGTCTCCGGGTCTCCCTCCTCGAGGATCGTACCGTCGTTCAGGATGTATGCACGGTCGCAGATGCCTAGCGTCTCGCGCACGTTGTGGTCCGTCAGCAGAACTCCGATGCCTCGCTCCTTGAGCTGCACGATGATGTTCTGAATATCGATCACCGCGATCGGATCAATGCCCGCGAACGGCTCGTCGAGAAGAATGAACGATGGAGCGATGACGAGCGCGCGGGTGATCTCGAGCCGGCGGCGCTCGCCGCCCGACAGCGCGCTTGCGCTGGACTTCGCCAGGTGGGCGATCGACAGCTCCTCGAGCAGCTCCTCGAGGCGCGCACGACGCGCCTCGGGCGAGAGCGGAAGCGTCTCGAGGATCGCGTTGATGTTCTCCGCAACGGTGAGGCCGCGGAACACCGACGGCTCCTGCGGCAGGTAGCTGATGCCGTAACGCGCTCGGCGGAACATCGGCTCGCGGGTGAGGTTCTGGTCGCCGAGCAGCACCGAGCCGCTGTCCGGACGGGTGAGGCCGACCACGCAGTAGAAGGTCGTCGTCTTGCCGGCGCCGTTCGGACCGAGCAGCCCGACCACCTCACCCGGGTGCACCTCGACGCTCACCGACTTGAGCACGCGCCGCTTGCCGTACGACTTCTCGAGCGCGTTCGCGCGCAGCACCGGCGCGTTGCGGGCGCGACCCGGGCTCGGGGGGTTGGCCGGCATGCCGAGCGCCGCGCTCATCGCGCGTCTCCCCCGGCGGGCGCTGCGCCGGCCCGCTGCGCCGTCCGTTCGCGCGGCGCGGCCCTCGAGCCGCCGTCGAGGTCGATGCCGCTCTCGCCGCTCTTGCCCGGGTAGAGGATCGCCGAGACCCGCTTCTGCGGGCTCGACTCGAAGACGCTCCGCCCCTCGTCGAGGTAGACGACGAGCTTCTCGCCCGTCACCTCGTTCGGCCCGTCGTGCAGCACCGGGTCCTCGAGCAGGGTGATCCGGCGGGACACCTGGTCGAAGACCGCGCGCCCGCCGGTCGCCCGCCGGGTCCCCTGCGTGATCACGACATCACCGACCGCCACCACCTCGCGCAGCGCGAGGCTGTCCTCTCCCTCGGCGCGCGTCAGGTTGACGATCAGCTCCTTGCAGTCGATTGCCAGGTCGCCCTGCCGGACGTTCACCGTGCCGCGGTAGACGACCCGGTTCTGCTGGTAGTCGAACTCGAGCTGGTCGGAGCGCACGACGATCGGCTCGTTGCGCGAGGAGAGCGAGAGGTCGCCGAGGAAGCCTCCCTCACCCGCCGCAGCGCGCGGCTTTGCCGACGCGTCCGGCGCCGGCTTCGCCGCCGGGGCGGCCCAGGCCGCGCCGAGCCACAGGACGGGCAGCGCCGCGACGAGCCCGAGAACGACCGCGCCGCGCAGGCCGGCCCGGCATGCTCCGAGAAGCGAGCCGTCTTCCCGCCGCACGACGCTCACTGCGCCACCACCCCGGCGTCCGTGCCCACGCGGCTTGCGTACCGCGCGTCGGACAGCCGCTCCTCGCTCGCGTCGCCCTGGTGCGATCCCTGAAACGTCGTCGTGACCCCCCGCAGGAAGCGCACGCGCTGCTCGTTGAGCTCGAGCATCATCCCGTTGCCTGCGAGCGCCAGCGCGGCACTCTTCAAGTTGACCAGGCCCGGGGCGATGATCGAGTTGATGTTCTCGAAGTAGATCGCCTTCTCGGTCGCGACGAAATACTCCCCCACCGTAACCTCGATCCCGCCGCTCACCTCGATCCGCTGCACGTCGCCGTCGGAGAGGAAGATGTGTCCCTCCTTGCCGCGGACCTGGATGTCGCGCCCGTCGCCCGAGTAGAAGGCGAGCCTCGGGCTCGCCACCACCACCTCGCCCTGCTCGCTCAGGTACTCGGCCTCCTGCGCGGTCAGCTCCCACACCTTCCGCCCATCCTTCACCTTGACGCGACGGAAGTGCTCGATCCGCTGCGAGACGTCGGGCTCGAGCTCGACTCGAGCCTGCCGCTCGGCGTCCGCTTGCCGGCTGATGATCGTGCGGCCGACGAAGAAGCCCAGGGTCGAGAGGGCCAGCATCACGGCGACGATCAGGAGCCTTCTGACCTGGGTCCGCTTCAAGAGTCTCCCCTCGCGCTTCGCAATTTCGATACCACAGCACGGGGGCCCAGTAAAGCGCGGTTTTTCTATAAAATTCAGATACTTACAAAATCATTAACGGCTCGCCCGCGACGCTCGGCTCGTCCTCCACCCGGCTGCGCCAGCGCCGGTGCCACCAGACCCACTCGGCGGGATGGCGCCGCACCTCGTCCTCGATCAGCGCCGTGAGGCGCGCGGTCGCCTCGACGATCCACGCCGCCGCCTCCGCCTTCCCCTTCGGCGGCTCGGGCAGATCGGGGCGGCGCACCGTGATGCGATGCCGGCCGTCGGGCATCCGGTGGATGAACACGCCGATAAGCCGCGCGCCGGTGCGCTGCGCGAGCACCGCGGGGCCGACCGGCGTGCGCGCGGCGCGCCCGAAGTACGGCACGAACGCCGCCTGGCCGCGCGTGTCCTGGTCCATGAGGATCGCGAGGATCCGCTTGCGGCGCAGCGTCCGCAGGATCTCGCGCGACGCCCCGGGTCCGTCGCGCAGCACGGTCTCGACCCCGACCCGGGTGCGGAGCGCGACGTTCTCCGCGTTGAGCCCCTCGCCCTTCACCGGTGTCGCGATCACCGTGACCGGGTAGCCGCGCGCCGCGAAGTAGGCGGCGAGCAGCTCCCAGTTGCCGATGTGGCCCGTGATCGCGACCACGCCCTTGCCCTCCGCGACCGCCTCGTCCATGAGCTCGATGCCTTCCACGTCGACGTACCGTCCGGGGTCCCGCACCAGCTCCTCGAGGAGCAGCACCTCGACGAACGAGCACGCGAGCCCGCGGTACATCTCGCGCACGATCCGCGCGCGCTCCTCCGCACCGAGCCCGGGGAACGCGAGCTCCAGGTGCTCGTGCGCGAGCTGGGTCGGCTCGCGCAGCAGCCAGGGCAGCGGGCGGGCGAGCGCGCCCGCGAGGCGCAGGCCGCGCTCCCGGCCGAGCGCCCGCACGAGGCGCCGCCCGCCGCGGGTCAGCGCGACGAACAGCCGGTCGCGCCAGGCGCGGTAGGTGGAGCGGAGCCGCCCGGCCACCGTGCGCTAGACGACGCCGGCGCGCAGCAGGTCGTGCATGTGCAGCACACCCGCCGGCCGGCCATCGGGGTCGACGATGAACAGCGAGGTGATCGCGTGCTGCTCCATGAGGGCGAGCGCGCTCTCGGCCGCCGCCCCGGCCGGGATCGTCTTCGGCCCGCGCGTCATGATCTCGCCGGCGCGGAAGCGGAGCAGGTCGCCGCGCGCCTCGATCGCGCGCCGCAGGTCGCCGTCGGTGATGATCCCGACCAGCGCGCCGCGCGCGTCGGTGACCCCGGTGAGGCCGAGCCGCTTCGCCGACATCTCGCGCAGGGCGTCGCGCATCGAGGCCTCCTCGCTGACCAGCGGCAGCTCGGCGCCGACGTGCATCAGCTCGTCGACCCGCTTCAGCCGCCGGCCGAGCGCGCCGCCCGGGTGCAGGGTCCCGAAGTCCTCCTTGCTGAAGCCGCGCCGCTCGAGCAGCGCGATCGCGAGCGCGTCGCCGAGCGCGAGCGTCGCGGTCGTGCTCGCCGTCGGGGCGAGCCCGAGCGGGCACGCCTCCTCGGCGACTGACACGTCGAGCACGACGTCCGCGGCCCGGGCGAGCGCGGACTCGAGGTTGCCGCAGATCGCGACCACCGGGATGGCGAGCCGCCGCGCGGGCGCGACGAGCGCCACCACCTCGGTCGAGCCGCTGTACGACGCGGCGAGCAGCACGTCGCCGCGCGCGAGCATCCCGACGTCGCCGTGCAGGCCGTCGGCGGCGTGCAGGAAGAGCGCGGGCGTGCCGGTCGAGGCGAGCGTCGCGGCGATCTTGCGGCAGACGAGGCCCGACTTCCCGAGCCCGCTCACCACCACCTTGCCCTCGCACGCCTCGAGGATGTCGACGGCGCGCGAGAACTCCTCGCCGAGCCGTGCCGCGAGCGTGTCGAGGGCGCGCGCCTCGATGCCGAGCGTGCGCCGGGCCGACTCGAGGTCCGCCCGCCGCGCCTCGGCGCCGGAGGCTCCGTCGCGCGGCCGGGCCTTCACCGTGCCGCCTCCGTGCGCGCCGTCGCGTCGAGCGCCTTCAGGACCCGGAGCAGCGCGGGCAGCGCGTCGAGCGGGTAGGAGGTCGCGGCGTCGGAGAGCGCCCGCTGCGGGTCCTCGTGCACCTCGAGGAAGACCGCGTCGACGCCGACCGCGACCGCAGCCCGGGCGAGCGCCGGCACGAACTCCCGCTGCCCGCCCGACGCGGTGCCGGCCGCGCCGGGGAGCTGCACGCTGTGCGTCGCGTCGAACACGACCGGGCAGCCGGTCTCGGCAAGGACGACCAGCGAGCGCATGTCCGAGACCAGGTTCTGGTAGCCGAAGCTCGCGCCGCGCTCGGTGACCATCACCCGGTCGTTGCCCGCGGCGACCGCCTTCTCGACGACGTGCTTCATCTCCCAGGGCGAGAGGAACTGGCCCTTCTTCAAGTTTACCGGCTTGCCGGCGCGCGCCACCGCCTGGACGAAGTCGGTCTGCCGGCAGAGGAAGGCCGGGGTCTGGAGGACGTCGACGACCTCGGCGACCGCGGCGACGTCCTCGCGCTCGTGCACGTCGGTCAGCACGGGCAGCCCGGTCGTCGCGCGCACCTCGGCGAGCACCTCGAGCCCGGCGTCGCGCCCGAGGCCGCGGAACGACCCGGCGGAGGTCCGGTTCGCCTTGTCGTACGACGCCTTGAAGATCAGCGGCACGCCGACCTCGCGCGCGATCGCCGCGAGCCGCTCGGCGTGGCGCAGCGCCGACTCGCGGCTCTCGATCACGCACGTGCCGGCGATGACTGCGAGCGGCGCGCCGCCGCCGATCACGACCGGCCCGATCTCGAGCCGCGTCGAGCTCACCGGGCGGGACCTGCGGAGGCGACGTTCGAGAGCAGGTAGGGCTGGTGGCCCGAGATGCGCTCGCGCTGCTCGAGCGCGGCGCGGATGAAGCCCTTGAAGATCGGATGACAGTCGAGCGGCCGGGACTTGAACTCCGGGTGGAACTGGCTCGCGACGAACCACGGGTGATCGGGCAGCTCGATCATCTCGACCAGCGAGCCGTCCGGCGAGACGCCGGACAGGACCAGGCCGTGCTTCTGGAGGAGCTCGCGGTACGCGTTGTTGAACTCGTAGCGGTGGCGGTGGCGCTCGGAGATCTTTCGCTTGCCGTAGATGCGGGCGGCGAGCGAGCCGGGCTCGAGCACGCAGGGGAAGGCGCCCAGGCGCATCGTCCCGCCCTTCGCCGTGACGCCCTTCTGGTCCGACATCAGGTGAATCACCGGGTGCGGCGTGTCGGGGTCGACCTCGGTCGAGTTCGCGCCCTCGAGCCCGCAGACGTGGCGCGCGAACTCGATGACCGCCATCTGCATGCCGAAGCAGATCCCGAGGTACGGCACGCCGTTCTCGCGCGCGTAGCGGACGGTCGCGATCTTGCCCTCGGTGCCGCGCGGGCCGAAGCCCATCGGGACGAGGATCGCGTCCGCCGAGCGGATCTCCTCGACGATGCCCTCCGCCTCGACCCGCTCGGAGTCGACCGGCACGATGTCGACGCCGCAGTCGTTCGCGACGCCGCCGTGCACCAGCGCCTCGTTCAGGCTCTTGTAGGAGTCGGAGAGGTTGATGTACTTGCCGACCATCGCAATCCGGACGCGCTCGCGCGCGCCCTTGATCGTCGCGACGAGCTTGCGCCAGCGGCCGAGGCTCGGCTGGGCGGTCCAGATGTTGAGCTTCTCGACGATGCGCTCGTCGAGCCCCTCCGCGTGCAGCTCGAGCGGCACCTCGTAGATCGAGCTCACGTCGCGCGCGGTGATCACCGCGTTCTCTTCCACGTTGCAGAAGTGAGCGATTTTTGCCTTGATCTTCGGGTCGAGCGGGCGCTCGGTGCGACAGAGCAGGATGTCGGGCTGGATGCCGAGGCCGGTGAGCTCCTTCACGCTGTGCTGCGTCGGCTTGGTCTTCACCTCGCCGGCGGTCGCGATGTAGGGCACGAGCGTCAGGTGCACGTAGAGCACGTGCTCCTTGCCGCGGTCCCAGCGGAACTGGCGGATCGCCTCGAGGAACGGCAGGCTCTCGATGTCGCCGACCGTGCCGCCGATCTCGCCGATCGCGATGTCGTAGCCCTCCGCGGCGGCGAGGATGCGCGACTTGATCTCGTCGGTGATGTGCGGGATCACCTGCACGGTGGCGCCCAGGTACTCGCCGCGCCGCTCCTTGCGGATCACCGCGTCGTAGATCTTGCCGGTGGTGAAGTTGTTCACCTTCCCCATCGGCGTCGAGACGTATCGCTCGTAGTGACCCAGATCGAGGTCGGTCTCCGCGCCGTCGTCGGTGACGAACACCTCGCCGTGCTGGAAGGGGCTCATCGTCCCGGGGTCGACGTTGATGTACGGGTCCATCTTGACCAGCGTCACCCGCAGCCCGCGCGCCTCGAGCAGCGCGCCGATCGACGCCGATGCGAGCCCCTTGCCGAGCGACGAGACGACGCCGCCCGTGATGAAGATGAACTTGGTCTTGCTCCCCGGTTTCACCCCGCGCTCAGCCATGTCGCTCCCGCAGGTTGGCGGCCCCGCCCTCCCGGCCCGGACGCGACGCGAAGAGCGCCCGGACCCGCTCCAGATCCTCCGGCGTGTCGACCTCGATCATCGTCGAGCTCGACTCGACGACCGCGACGCGGATCGACTGCCCGTGCTCGAGGACGCGCATCTGCTCGAGCCTCTCGGCGCGCTCGAGCGGCGTCGGCGCGAGCTTCGCGAGCCCGAGCAGGAACGGCTTGCGGTACGCGTAGAGCCCGATGTGACGCAGCGCGAGCGGCGCCTCGCCGTCCGCGGGCTCCGCCCCCGGCGTGCCGGGGCGGGCCCCCCAGGGGATCGGGCTGCGCGAGAAGTACAGCGCGTCACCGAAGCGGTCGCGCACGACCTTGACGACCTGCGGACGGTCCCACTCGTCGGGCTGGAGCGGCGTCGCGAGCGTCGACATCGAGGGCACGGGGGCGGCCTCGCCCGCGTCGGCCGCGGGCTCGAGCGCCGCGATCGCCGCCTCGACGTACGACGGCTCGAGCATCGGCAGGTCGCCCTGGACGTTGACGATGATGTCCGCCGCGAGGTCGCGCGCGACCTCCGCGACGCGGTCCGTGCCCGACGCGTGGTTCGGGCTCGTCATCACCACCTCGCCGCGCTCGCGCTCGACCGCGACCGCGATGCGCTCGTCGTCGGTCGCGACCAGCACGCGGTCGACGCCACGGGCCAGCTCGGCGCGGCGCAGCACGTGGACGATCATCGGCTTGCCGTTGATCTCGGCGAGCGCCTTGCCGGGGAGACGGGTCGAGCCCCAACGTGCAGGAATGATCACGACCGCTGACATTGTGGACCCGATGCTCCCCGTGGCTCGCGTCAAGAATCTCTCGACGCTACGACCGCTCTTGTAGGACCCGGGTAGCCCCGGTGTCAACGTCGGGTCCAGGCCGCTTCGGAAGGCGCGCCGCGCATGGCTTTGCCGCGGCATCCGCTCGGCGCGTCGCGCGACCGAGGACGACGCCGGGGTGCGGCGCGAGGGGGAAATCGGCCCGAGCGCCCGGCGCCCCGGGCGCGGACGCGGTTGCCGCTCGCCGCCGTACATTTGCTTGACGCCATCCGGGTGACGGGTGAGCCAGCGCTCGCGCGCGACGCTTCTTCGTACCGTGCAGCGATGCTAGGACCGCCGGCATGACGGCGAGAATCGCGGCGAGCCTGCCGGCTCCACCCGACATGAAGATGTCGCAGCGCGTGGCGCAGCGTGCCGAGGAGCTCGGCTACGAGAGCCTGTGGATTGCCGACGTCGGCGGGCCCGATCCCTTCGTCGTCGCGGCGGCCGCCGCCGCGGTGACCTCGCGCGTGCGGATCGGCACCGCGGTGATCCCCGCCTACACGCGCACGCCGCCGGTCATCGCCGGCGCCGCCGCGTCGTGCGCCGAGCTCGCGGCGGGACGCTTCGTCCTCGGCATCGGCGCGTCGAGCGAGAACATCGTGCAGAACTGGAGCGGCGTGCCGTTCCGCCGGCCGCTCACCCGCGTGCGCGAGACGGTCACGCTCGTGCGCTCGATCCTCGCGGGCGAGCGCACGGACTTCACGGGACGGACGGTCTCGTCGCACGGCTACCGGCTGCTGATGCGCCGGCCGGAGCCGCCGATCCCGATCCACGTCGGCGCGCTCATGCCGCCGATGCTCGAGCTCGCGGGCGAGGTCGCGGACGGCGTCACGCTCAACATGATGCCGGTCGAGGCCGTGCCGCGCATGCTCGAGCACGTCCGGGCGGGGGCGCGGCGCGCGGGCAAGGACCCGGCGTCGATCGAGGTCGTGGCGCGCTTCCAGGTCTGCGTGACCGACGACAAGGCGGGTGCGCGGGCGCTGCTCCGTGCGGTGTTCGGCCCGTACTTCGCGACCTCGGTCTACAACCGATTCGTCGCCTGGTGCGGCTTCGAGAAGGAGGCGGCGGAGATCCTCGCCGGATGGCAGGCGAAGGACCGGGCGCGGGTCGCGGCCGGCGTCACCGACGAGATGCTCGACCGGATCGCCATCCTCGGCAGCGCCGAGGAGTGCCGCGAGCGGATCGAGGCGTTCCGCGAGGCCGGGGTGACCACGCCGATGGTCGCCGCGTTCCACCCGGACGAGGCGATGATGTGGCGCACGCTCGAGGCGCTCGCCCCGCGCTGAGCACTCGGTCTGACCGGGCCGCGGACGCCGCGGTCCTGCAGGAGCGCGGCTCGAACGCCTCGCGGCCCGACCCGCGCTCAGCCCGCCGCGCGGCGCCGCGCCCGGAGCTCGGACGGGCTCGCCCCGAACCAGCGGCGGCACGCCTTGCCCAGCGCCGGCAGGTCGGCGAACCCGGCGCGCACGGCGACCTCGGTGAGCGCGAGCGGCTCGCCTTGGGCGACGAGCCGCTCGACCAGCGCGCGCCGCACGCCGTCGACCACGTCGCGGTAGCGCCGGCCCTCGGAGGCAAGGCGCCGCGCGAGCGTCTTGCCGCTCATGCCGAGCGAGCGCGCGAGCGTCTCGCGGTCGACGCGCTCGCCGCGCTCGAGCGCGGCGCCGTACGCGGCGGCGAGGCGCTCGGCAGCCGTTCGTGCCGTCCGGCTTCGCGGCGCCGCCTGCTCGAGCGCCGCGCCGAGCAGCGCTGCGGCCTCGGGGTTCGACGCGCGCAGCGGTCGTGCGAGGTCGCAGGCGAGGAGGAGCACCTGCGTCTCCTTGCGGCGGAAGCGCACCGGGCAGCGCAGCACGCGCTCGTACTCGCGGAGCGCTCCGCCCGGCGGATGGCGGAAGTCGACCGCCTCGAGCCGCACGCCCTCGCTCGCGAGCGAGATCGCCGTGCGCGCGACCAGGTACTCGACGGCGTGGCGCGACGCATCGTCGCCGAGGTGGAAGCGGACCGCGACCGTCCGGCGCCCGTGCTCGATCCGCACCGCGTCGGGCAGCCCCCAGGAGCGCGTCGCGAAGCGCGCGAACGCGTCGAGCGCCTCGCCGACCGTGCGCTGGCTCCGTGCGAGGTACGACAGCACGCCGCGTCCCCGGGCGCGCTCCGCGAGGCGCAGCCCGAGCAGCGGCTCGGCGGCCATCTCCTCCGCGCGACGGAGGATGCGGGCGAGCCGGCGCGCGTCGAGCGCCGAGGGGTCGGCGACGAGCGCGCGGCCGTCGACGCCCGCGGCCCTGCACACGGCGTCGGGCTCGAGGCCGAGTGAGGCGAGCTCGGCGAGCAGCACGCGAGCGGCGCCGGCGAGTGACATCGCGACGTTCCTAGCCCAATCTGTCCGCGGCGGACCAGTGATCGTCCGGCGCGGACAAGCACGCCCGCGGCCCGCGCGGTAGAGCGGCGGGCATGTCGAGCGTCCTCCTCGCCGCCGTCGCCGTCCTCCAGGTCGCCGCCGTGACGCCCGCGCAGCAGATCACGCCGCGGCCGCTTCCCGTCCCCGGGCCCACCACGTGGCGCCCCGAGGGCTGCCGCGACGTGCCGGCGCAGCACCCCGCCCTCCTCCCCCGCACCGCGTTCCGCCGCGCGCACGGCGACCTCGACAGCAGCGACGAGGTGGATCTCGCCTACGCGCCGGTCTTCGCCCGCGAGTGGATCGCCGAGCCCGGCCTCTACCAGGTGACGACGCCGTCCTTCGACCGCGCGGGCAACCTCTACATGTCGCCGCTCCTGCCGCACGAGCCGATCCTCGTCGTGTCGCTCGACGCGCGAACCGGCGAGCGCCGCTTCGCCCTGCCGCTCGAGCCGGGCGACCGCGGCGGCGGCGTGGTGCCGCTCGTCCTCGCCGACCCCGAGACCGGCGAGGACGTGATCTACATGAACGCCTACGCGCGGCTGGTCGCGCTGCGCACGGACGGGACGATCGTCTGGGACGTGCCGACCGGGCTCGGGCCCGCGTCGAGCGCCACGCAGTCGCCGATCGGGCTCGCGTTCGTGCCGGGCGCCGACGCGATCGTCGCGCTCACCCGCGACGGCTTCGTGCTGCTGCACGACCGTCGGAGCGGCGCGCCGCTCCTGCCCGCGCCGGTCCAGCTTCCCGGCGAGCCGACGCCGCCGCGCGAGAGCACGGTCTCGCCGCAGCTCGCGGAGCAGGTGGACGCGCTGCTCGCGCCGCTCGTCGCGTTCACGCCCGGGCGGGGCGTGCGCGACCTGATCCAGGTCCTGCTCGGCGGGAGCAGCGAGGTGGCGAACAACCTCTCGGTCGACGCGCGGCGCGACCGCCTGTGGATCGCCGCCACCGCGCCCGACGGCGAGGACGGTCGCACCGACGGCGTCTCCGAGATCGGCGCGCTGTACCGCTTCGACGTCACGCGCGAGGGCGACCGCGCGACGCTCGTCGAGGTGTGCCAGCATCGCTTCTCGGGCGGCTCGGCGTCGACCCCGACGCTGAGCCGCGACGGCGCGCGCGTCTACCTCGGCGACGACGCGGGCGCGCTCCTCGCGATCGACGCCGACGACTGTACGGAGGCCTGGTCGGTCCCGCTCGACGCGCAGATCTTCGGCTCGATCGCTGCGGCGTCCGACGGGCGCGAGCTCTACGCCGCCTCGGCGAACGGCGTGTTCCAGGTGATCGACGAGGGGCCGCGCGGCCGCCGCGGCTGGACCGCCTCGCTCGACCTCTACGACGTCCCGGCCGAGCTCGCCGGCTACGGCGGATTCAACCTGCTCTTGACGGGCATCGGCGCGAACGGGCTCCTCCTCCAGGTCGGCGCCGGGCTCCGGACGGACGCGCAGTCGCTGCCCGTGCGGACCGGTGTGGTGCACCTCGACCGCGCGACCGGGGAGCCGCGCTGGTTCGCCGACGGGCTCGAGGAGTCGCTCGGCGCGATGAGCACCGGCCCCGACGGCGCGCTCTACCTGCCGCACGCGCCGCTGCGCCGGGCCTTCTCGCTCGCGCTCGGCCTCACCGCGGAGCCGCTCGTGGGGGGCGTCGCCAAGTGGTCGTCGACCCGCGACGACCTGCTCGCGCGCGACGCCGCCTGCACCGCCGCCGACCGCGCGCGCAACGCGCTCGTCCACACGGAGATCTGCCCCGCCTCGGCCGCGGCGGACCTGGACCAGGTCGCGCTGCTCCGCGACCAGATGCTCCACGCGACGGCGCGCGCCGTCGAGCGGGGGGAGCTCGCGCCGGCGCTCGCCCGCCAGCTCCGCGTGCTCGCCGCCGCGACGAGCTCGCCCGACGCGGGCGCGCTCTCGGGCGCGGGGCGTGGGCCGGACGTCGGGCTCCTTCGTGCGCCGCGGGATGCGAGCGACGTCCTCGCCGGCACGCGCCTCCTCCGGCGCGCCGCGTACGCGCTCGGGCGGGCGTGCCGGCTGCTCTCCGAGTAGGGCGAAGCCGGCGCGGATCGCTCAGGAGCCGCCGGTGCCCTCGGGCGCGGGCGGCTGCTCCTTGCCGGCCGGGGCCTGCGTCTTCGCGAGGCTCACGAGCGCGTAGCGCCCGCCCTCCACGAGGAGGACTCCCTCGACGCGATCGCCCGGCTCGATGCCGTCGAGCAGCGAGCGCTTCGCGACCGGGAAGGGCATCGTCATCGCCTCCATGAACCCGGCGATCGGCTCGTGGCGGAGCGTGACCTCGTTGCGCGCCGCCGCGACCGACACGACCTCGCCGCGGATCGGGTAGAGGTCGCCCGAGGGCGTGCTCGAGCAGCCGACGACGAGCACCGCGAGCAGCAGGACCGCGGCGGCCGCCCGCGTGATCTCACGACGCATCGGCATCGAGGACGGTGAGCACGAAGCCACGGAAGGCGAAGTCGCCGTCGTCGAAGTCGACGACGCCGATCGTGAACGTGTAGACATTGGCGAGAAGCGGCGTGCCGCGCAGCCTGCCGCCGTTCGACAGCGAGATCCCGGGCGGCAGGTTTCCCTGATCGAGGAACCAGGAGTCACCGCCGCAGTCCGAGTCGAGCTCGAAGAAGTACTCGACGCCGACCACGCCGTCGGGCAGCGTCTCGGTGGTGATCTTGACGCTGCACCCGCCGCAGGCGACCGGGCCGCCGAGCGGCAGCAGGACGACCACCGCACCCGCCAGGAGGGCGGACACGCCGGCGGCGCGCAGCAGCCGAGTGAAGGCCATGCCGGACGATACTGCGGAGCGCGGACGCGGCCAAGCCTCGTCGCACCCCGCCGCGCGACGCGGGCTCAGTGTGTGCGCTGCGCGCCGAGGCGGCCGACCGCCGTGAAGAACAGCGCGCACGCCGCGTAGCCGAGCGCCCAGCGCCAGCCGGTCGCCCAGCCGATCTCGTACCTGGCACCCGCGGGCGTGAGCGAGCCCGCATGGATGAAGCCGAAGAAGGCGATGCCCCCGCCGATCGCCGCCCAGGCCGCGGCGGCGCGGAAGGCGCGGTCGATGAGCTGCGCGCTGATCGCCGACCAGATCATGCAGGTCAGCATGAAGCCCTGCGAGAGCGCGACCAGACCGTTCAGGTCGAGGCCCGCCATCGTGAAGGCGCGCGGGTCCTCGAGCACGCGCGCCGCGAGCCCCGGCTCGCCGAGCGCGTTGCCCGCCGCACCGAGCGTCTGGGTCAGGATGAGCGCACCCCACGCCGCGATCGCCGGGAAGAGACCGACCGCGACCGCCGGCGCGTGCTCGCTCGGCGTTGCCTGGAAGGCCTGCGCCGTGATGATCACGCCGATCCACAGCACGATCGCCATGCCTGCTTCCATCGGCACGAAGGTGTTGATCAGGTACGTCAAGCCAAAGAGCGAGAGCAGCGCGAAGAAGATCCCGTTCAGCACCGAGTAGCCCGAGCGTGCGCCGAGGGCCTTCCAGCCCGGGTGGCCGATGTAGATCGTCGTCGGGAAGCAGGAGCCGAAGAGCGCCGCCGCGGCCGAGCCGATGCCGTTCACCGTGAGGCTCGGGAGCGTCGGGTAGGAGTCGCCCGCCGCCTCGGCCGACTCGATGTTCTGCAGCGAGCCGAGCACGTTGAACAGCCCCATCGGCAGCATGACCGGGATCAAGAACTGCGCGAACAGCGGGTGGGTGAACCCGGCCACGAGGTCCGACAGCATCGGCACCGGGAGGTACAGCCCGACCGTCGCCGCCGCGGGCCCGATGCGGTCGGCGCTCACCGGCGAGGGGTCGCCGAGCGCGTGCAGCAGCCACGCGGACGCGGTGCCGAGGGCGAGCGCCCAGGCGCCGCCGGGGATGCCCAGCGGCAGGTGCGTGCCAGAGAAGTAGGTGAGCAGGATCACGCCGAGCGGCAGCAGCGCGACGAGCGGCGCGCCGAAGGTCTTCATCGCGAAGTCGATGGCGATGAAGCTGATCGCGATGCCGGCGAGCGTCGACAGCAGCGCGGCACGCGGCGTCCAGCGCCGGACCTGTTCCGCGACGAGCGCTCCGGCGAGCTCGATGAACGCCGACACGGCGCACGCCGCAATCCCGACCTGCCAGGCGACGCGCGCCGCCTCCGCCTCGCTCATCCCCTCGCGCTGCGCCGCGAGCTTCACCGGCAGCATGACCAGCATCACGAAGGCGAACAGCGACACCGTGTTGATGCCGTACGGCAGCGCCGTCACGTCGCGCCGCCCGGTGCGGGCCGAGAGCCGCTGCGCCTGCCAGGCGTAGAAGAAGTTGCCGATCACGATCGACAGCGCGGCACCGGGCAGGATCGTGTGCAGCAGCAGGTCGATCGGGAAGCCGAGCACCTGCGTGCAGAGCGCGAGGATCAGCAGGAACTGGATCAGGTTGTCGATCGCGAGGCCGAAGAAGCCGTCGACGTCCCCCGGCTGGAAGAGCGGCTGCGGGCCCGGCGACGAGCGTGCAGCGGACGAGAGCACCTTGGTGGAGGCTCGGGTTGCCATCGCGCGAATCCTGCGTGTCCTGATCAGAATCGTCCGGGAGCGGCAAGAACGTGAGCCGGTGCGGGGCTCAGGCGCTCCAGTCGATGCTCTCGACGAGCGCGCGGACGCTCTGCTCCGCGGCGGCGCGCAGCTCCTCGACCGCCTCCGGCGTCGCGTCGCGTGCCGTGAGCGGCTCGCCCGCGATGAGTCGGACACGCCCCGGAGCGTGGCCGAAGCCGCGCCCGAACGCGCCCCGCGGCGCGGGGTGCTCCTCGACGACGGCGATCGGCGCGACCGGCACGCGGCAGCGCGCGGCCAGGTGGAACGCCCCGGGACGGAACGGCGCCACCATGCCCGGCTCGGGACGCCGGCCCTCGGGGTAGATGAGGATCGAGCAGCCGCGCGCGAGCGTCGGCGCGCAGAGCTCGACGAGCGCCTCGACCGACGCGCGCGGCGGCAGGAAGAGCTGCCCGGTGCGCGCCGCCATCGGCCCGCCGAGCGGAAAGCGGCGCAGGTCGGCGCGGATCACCGCGCGCCAGTTGAACGGCACGAGGTGGGTGAAGACGTACCAGTCCCACTCGCTCGCGTGGTTCGAGACGAAGACGTAGGTCGCCTGCAGGTCGAGCCGCTCGAGGCCGCGGGCCTCGGCGCGGATGCGGTTCGCGTGCAGGATGCCCCCGCTCCAGAAGCGCCGCAGGTGGGCGTGGCCCCAGTCGTTGTCCTTGCCCAGCGCGAGCGCCGTGAGCGCCGGAACCGACATCACGGCGCTGACGCCGCCGATGGTGGCGAGTCGGTAGAGCGTGCGCGCGAGATCCAGCGCGCCTCGCGTCATCACAGCGTCTCGACCTCGACGCGCCAGGGCGGCGCGTCCGCCGCAAGCTCGGCCGCGAGCGCGCGCGTCTCCTCGGCGTCCCCGGTGAGTGCGCTGGCGTACGTGCCGCCGCCGAGGACCGCGACGTCCTGGCCGAGGACGAAGCCGCGCGCCCCCGCGTCGGTCGCCGCCGCGGCCCGCTCGGCGTGCTCGATCCGGTAGCCGATCTCGGCCGCCTCGTCGCCGCGCTTCGCGTAGAGCACGGGCTCGAGCTCGCGCGCGGCGCCGTCGCGGCGCAGCCGGTGCACGAGCACGCCGCCCGCGTTGGCGAGCGCGATCGCGTCGTACGGGACCCGCTCGGGCAGCTCGTCGAGCGCCCGCCAGGCGTCCGCGCCGGGGAGGAGCACGCGCGTATCGGGCGGCACCTCGAAGCCGTTCTCGAGCTGCACCCCGTGCGCGAGCGCGAGGACCGTCCGCGGAAGGTCGATCGGCACGTCCTGCTCGATCGTTTCGCGGGTGAAGAACGCGGTCTGCGGGCGCGGGTCGGTGTAGCGCCAGAGCGCGCGCACCGCGGCGCTCGAGCGGCGGCGGACGAGCCGCGCGCCGGTGTCGATGCCGTCGAGCGTCCAGCGGAAATCGTCGTCCGTGCGCTCGACGGTGATGCCGGCCGGCAGCTCGGCGACGAGCCGCAGGCGCACCGCGCGGACGAGCGGCGTCTCGCTGCCCACGACGGCGAGCGTCCGGTAGAAGCCCGACCCTCCCGGAAAGGCGAGGGAGAAGACCGGGCCGCGGAAGCGCTCGGCGTCCATGCGGCCGAGCCGCTGCTTGCTCTCCGCCGCCGGGACGAAAAACCCCTCGCGCACCTGCTCGCCGTGCTCGCCCGCGCGCCGTGCGACGACGCGCAGCCGCGCGGCGAAGGGCGCCCTCGCACCGGGATCGCCCAGGTCGCGAGCGCGGAGATACGCGGTCGCGCCGCCGCCCTCGTCCGCGAAGACGTCGACCGGCGAGGAGCGCCAGGCGCCGTCCTGGACGGAGACCAGCGCGCGCGGCGACGCGTCGGGCAGCGGGACCGCGATCCGATCGAAGCGCTCGGCGCCCCCGGGCGCCGTGCCGGACGCCGCGGCCAGCGTGACGGCCGCGAGCAAGGTGGCAACGGTCAGAGCGCCCACCGCACCCCGCGACGCGCGAGCTCCGGCTCGACGATCCAGAAGTGCGCGACCGCACCGACGACCGCGCCCGCGACCACGTCGAGCACGTAGTGCTTGCGGAGCAGCAGCGTGCTCGCGACGATCCCGAGCCAGAGGACGAGCGCCACGGCGCTCACCGGACGCGAGACCCGGAGCAGCGAGCCGAGCGCCGTGGTCGCGGTCGCGACGTGCAGCGAGGGGAACGCGTTCCAGCCGCCGTCCTGCAGCCACGGAAGGCGCGGCAGGAGCAGCGCGTCGAGCCCGCCCTCGGGCGGCGGCGCCGGGCAGCGGACCGGGATCAAGAGGAAGCACGCGAAGCAGAACAGCATCACCGCGACGAGCGCGAGCGCGCCGCGCCGGAAGAGCGGCAGCTCGGGGAAGAAGAGCGCGGGGGAGATCGCGTAGGGGTAGCCGAGCGTGTAGGGCAGCGCCGCCCAGCCGGCATAGGGAATGTGACGCTCGAAGGGCAGCGCGAGCGAGATCCCCGGACGATCGCCGAGCAGGCGCGGGATGCCGAGATAGCCGACGAAGAACACCTGCCCGACGAGCAGACCCCACGCGAGGTGCTCGGCGGTGAACGTGCTGCCGAGCCCGGCGCCGTCTCTCCTGAGCCACGCCATCCCCCTTTCCTCCGTCGTGAGGCGCTCGGAGGCAAGCGCGCGAGCCGCGCGCGCGGCGATTGACAGCGCCGGGCGCGCCGTGGACGATCCCGCCACCATGGCGATCCACTACGAGAAGGACGGCCACATCGTCACCATCACCATCGACCGCCCGGAAGCGCGCAACGCGCTCGACCTCGAGCACTTCGGCCAGCTCGCCGACTGCTGGGTGCGCTACCGCGACGACGACGACGCGTACGTCGCCATCCTGACCGGCGTCGGCGACGTGTACTGCGTCGGCGCAGACTTGAAGAAGTTCATCTCGGTGGTCACCGAGCAGGCGGACAAGCTCGCCGCGGGCGGCTCGAAGCAGCAGGTCGAGGGCTCGAAGTACACGATGGCCCACAGCCTGGTCGCCGTGCTGCGCGACGGCGCGACGCTGCCCGACGGCAGCGAGTTCGCGCTCTACAAGCCGGTGATCGCCGCGATCAACGGCATCTGCGCCGCGGGCGGCATGGAGATGATGTGGAACACGGACCTGCGCGTCGTCGCCGAGGACGCCTGGTTCCAGCTCGCCGAGCCGCGCCGCGGGCTCTTCCCCGGCGGCGGCTCGACGGTGCACAGCGTCCGCCAGCTCTCCTGGTGCAACGCGATGGAGGTGCTGCTGCTCGCCGACCGCATCACGCCGCAGCGCGCGCTCGAGATGGGGCTCGTCAACGCCGTCGTGCCGCGCGACCAGGTGATGGCGAAGGCGCGCGAGTGGGCGGAGACGATCTGCCTGAACGGCCCGCTCGCGGTGCGTGCTTGCAAAGAATCGGCAAAGAAGAGCACCTTCCTCGACTTGAAGGCTGCGCTCGCCAACGAGATGAGCTACTCGACCAAGGTCTTCATGAGCGAGGACGCGAAGGAAGGCATCGCCGCGTTCAAGGAGAAGCGCAAACCCGTCTGGAAGGGACGGTAGACCGGCGCGGCAGGGCGCCGGCGGCTTTTTGGTGACGACGACCCGGAGCACGAAGCATCGCAAGCGCACGGCGACACAGCCGGCGTTGAAGCTCGGGCTCCTCGGGGAGGTCGCGCTGTGGCGCGGCGAGACGCGCCTCGAGCTGCCGCCCTCGAAGAAGACGCGCGCGCTGCTCGGCTACCTCGCCGCCACCGCGCGCCCGCACCGCCGCGAGCGCCTGTGCTCGCTGCTCTGGGACGTCACCGACGACCCGCGCGCCGCGTTGCGCTGGAGCCTGAGCAAGCTGCGCGCGCTGGTCGACGAGCCTGGCCACACGCGGCTCGTCGCCGAGCGCGACTCGGTCGAGCTCGTCGCGGACGGCATGCACGTCGACCTGCTCGAGGTGCGTCGAGCACTCGCGGGTCCGACCGATGCGTTGACCACCGACCGGCTTCTCGAGCTCGCCGCCTGCTTCCGCGGCGAGCTGCTCGAGGGGCTCGAGCTGACCGAGTTCTACGACTTCTACGCGTGGTGCGTGGCCGAGCGCTCGGAGGCGCGCACGCTGCACCGCCGCGTCCTGAGCGCGCTGCTCGAGCGGCTCGCCGACGCCCCGCTCGAAGCCCTGCCGCACGCGCAGGCGCTCGTGCGGATCGATCCGCTCGACGAGAGCGCGCGTGCCGGGCTCGTGCGCCTGCTCGGCCGCCTGGGGCGTCAGGACGAAGCGGCGCAGCAGCACGAGGCCGGCATGCGGCTGTTCGCGGAGCTGCATGCCGAGCCGTCGGGTGAGCTCGCGCGCGCGTGGCAGGAGGTGCAGCGGACGCGCGGCACGACGGCGCGACCCGCCGAGCGGCCCAGAGAGCGCGCCGCTAGCGCGCCGCGCGAGCCGGCGAAGGGCGCGGGCGA
>FWPU01002892.1_pt1 | contig 45422 bp, 44 predicted proteins | sample 2228361 | NCBI WGS metagenome assembly FWPU01 (sample SAMEA103939777, study PRJEB20133) | metagenome
GAAATTATAGCATAGCCATGTTATATTTAGGAGCTAGAAGCTAGGAGTTAGAAGCTAGAATAAAGCATATATCAAGGCATAAGGAGAGCAAAACGTAGGGTGAGGGATAGATCTACTCTCTACCTTTCACTTATTGCCACACCACACGGTAGCTTTATCGAGATTAATATTCCAGCTTCTAACTCCTAGCTTCTAGCTCCTTGTTTTCATATGCTTGCAAAATTGCGCGGGCTGTGGCGCAGGGCTTCGGCCCGGCTCGATCCGATAGATAAGTTTTTCGCCCAGCTCAGGTTGATGGCCTTTGCCGGAGCGATGCTCTGGTGGCTGATGAACCTGCACAGCGAGGAGAGGGTCGGCCAGCTCGCCTTGCTCCTGATCATATTTGTCCTCTACAGTCTGCTCCTTTATACCTCTGTCCTGTTCAGCCGCTACCAAATCAAATACTTTTACATGTTGGCCCTGATCTTCGATCTGGTCTTTATTTTAAATCTGGTGCGGTTGACCGGCGGCTATCATTCGACCTTTGTGCTCGCCTTTTATCTGCTGGCCGGCCTGCATTCGTTTTACTTCGGGGTCAAGGTCGGGTTGGCCGTGGCCGCCGCCTCGATGGTCTTTTACATTCGAGTCGACCCGCCGACCTTTGCCGCCGAGTTCTGGAGCCGGCATCTTTTTCAGCTCTCCTTTTTAGGGCTGGTCTCGCTCTGTTTTGGGATACTGGCCGAGAGGGGCCGGCGCGAGCGGGAACAGATGCGCCGCCTGCTCATAGACCTGAAGAACGCGCATGACCTGGTGGAGAAGGCCGAGAAGGTCAGTTCGCTCGGCCGCCTGGCCGCAGGGATAGCGCATGAGATCAACACGCCGGCCAGCATCATTCTGAACCGCGTCGAATGCGTAATGGAGGAGACTGACAGCAACATTCCGGAGCGCCTGAAGCAGGACCTCGAGGTTATCTACCGGCAGATACGGCGCCTCGTTTCGATCACGCGGAAGTTGCTCTCCTTCTCTCGAAGCGACCTGGAGTTCTCGTTGCTCGACCTGAACAGCGCTCTCGAAGAGGTAGCTTCTTATGTCGCTCCCGAGATAGAGGCGCGCGGCATTCGATTCAAGCTCGGGCTCGCCCCGAACCTTCCGCGCGTTTACGGCAACCGCGCCAGGCTCGAAGAGGTCTTCATGAACATCCTCAGCAATGCGATGGACGCTACTCCCGGCGGCGGCGAGATTACCGTCTCGACCTCCGCGAACCACAGCGAGGTAAGGATATCCATTGCCGATACCGGAATCGGCATACCCGACGAAGACCTGGACAAAATATTCGATCCTTTCTTCACCACGAAAGAGGTGGGCAAGGGGACCGGCCTCGGCCTTTACATCGCTTACCAGATCATAAAGGAGCACAACGGCTCGATCAGCGTTGACAGCGCGGTCGGGCGTGGTACCTGCTTTTCGATCTCGCTTCCGGCCCTGGAACTGCAATTTCCCTCTCATTAGTATCAGTCGGCAGTCTTTGGACTATCGACTGAGGACCAGGGACTGTCTTTTAGCGACTATCATTGAGAGGAGAACCGAAGCTTTGGTAGCATTCCTATAGAATGACCGCACCAGGAAAAAATCGCAAAAAGCTGGAAAGGCTAAACCCTGTCGAACAGCCGATTGTTGGGGCGACCCGCCGGTCGCCCGTACTTCTCGGAGCGCATCGCGGCGCCTCTTATCTTGCGCCCGAAAATACGCTGGCCGCCATTAAACTGGCCCTGGAGATGGGAGTGGACTTTGTCGAGGTAGACCTTCATCTCTCGAAGGACCGCGAGGTCGTGGTCATACACGACGATGCTCTGGAAAGGACCACCGACGGGCGCGGCTACGTCCACGAACTGACGCTGGGCGAATTGAGGCTCCTGGACGCAGGCTCCTGGTTCAATCGCAAGTTCCCAGAGCGCGCTAACCCCCGCTACGCACGAGAGCGCATCCCGACCTTTCAGGAGGTCCTGGACTTGATAAAAGAGAGCCCGGCCAGGCTCTACGCCGAGATCAAAAACGGGCCTTTTTACCTGGAGGGCTTCGAGGAAAAAGTCGTCTCGATGATCGAGAGCAACCGGATGGCGGAGCGCGTGACCGTGGTCTCGTTCGATCACATTGCTGTGAGGTGGGTCAAGGAACTGGACCGAGATATAGAGACGGGCATTATTTTTGCAGCCCGGCCCGTCGATCCGGCGCTGGATGCCCGCGCCGCCCGGGCCAGCGTAGTGATTCCCAACTGGGCTTATGCTACAGCCGACCTGATCGAGGCGGCGCACAAAGCCGGGCTCAAGGTGAGCGTCTGGACCGTGGATGAGCTGGACAGGGCTCTGGAGCTGATCGAGCGGGGCGCCGATGCCCTGGTGAGCAATAACCCGGCGGCTATCTCGGCGGCCCGTGCAACACCGTGAGTGTAAGTTGTAAGTAGAAAATTCTCACGACTTACGACTGGCTCACGAGTTTATCTCAACCTTGCCGCCCTTCGTCTCGTTGCGCTCCTCGTTGCTGGTAATTCTGATTTAGGGAGTACGGTTCCGAGCCGGCTCTCTCTGGCCGGTGCGAGCTGGGAAAATTTCCTTAATCAAGCTGTGGTTGGCTTGTCGCCTCTGGACTCGTCGGCCTTTCTCTTCGGCAGGGAGATCCAGAAGCTGCTCCCCTGTCCGGGCGCGGACTCGACCCAGGCCCGCCCGCCATGTTCCTCTACGATCCTTCTCACCAGGGCCAGGCCGGCGCCGATTCCTTGCGGATTGAGCTTGCCGGCCTCGGGCGGCCGCTGAAACAGCTCAAAGATCTTCTCGTGGTATTCTGGGTGGACTCCCGGGCCATTATCCCTGACGTAAAAGTACCAGGCCTCGGGCTCCTGGCGGCAGCCAATCTCAATGCGCAGGTTTCGCTGGCCGTAACTTATGGCATTATCCAGGAGCTTGAGGAAGACCTCGATCAGTTTATCGGGGTCGGCGACCAGTTGCGGCAGTTTCGGCTGCACGACCACCTGGACCCCGCGCTGCTTGATCTGCGGCTGGAGCCTGTGGAGCGCCGACCGGATGAGCCTGCCGGAATCGACTTCTTCCATCTTTTCGGGCCGGGCGCGCAGAAACTCGAGCAGCGCCTGGACCATCTTCTGCATCCGGCCAGCGTTCAACATTATCTTTTCGGTATAGGCTTTCCCCTCTTCTTTGAGCGCGTCGCCGTACTCTTTATGCAGCAGCGCTGCGAATCCCGCCATGGACACCAGGGGTCCTTTCAGGTCGTGCGCGATGTCATAGAGCAGCGACTCCGTATCCGATATCTTGCCCGCGATATTCTTTCGCTCCAGGGCCATAAGCGCACAATTAGCGAACAGCCTGACCAGGCTCACGTATTCGCCGCTGAATTTACGGGGGCTGTCATAATAGAGGGCCAGCAGGGCCTCCCGGCCCAGGGGCAAGAAGAGGGCAGCCGCGAGCCCTCGCTTCAGGAAATAGTCCCTGGAGTCGGCCATATCCTCCTGGCTCTCGATTTTTTCGATGAGTTTCGCAGCGTCGCCCGGCTGCGGGGCCAGGGCTGAGGCAAGCGCAATTGCCGCATCGAGATCCAAAGTCCCGGCGGCGGCGACCTTCAGATTGGCTCTCGGGCCCGCCTGCCGCAAATCCATGCTGAAGAGCAGCACCGCCGAAGCGCCTAGGACCTCCTGTCCGATCTGAAGGATTTCGGCAGCCGCCGCCTGGGGACTTGAGGAGAGGAGCCTTTCCGTCGCCTGAACGAGCTTGTCCAATAGTTCCGTAGGGTTTGGAAGAGCATTTGGTCCTTCCTCGCTCTTCATAATAATCTCGCTTGCGATTTCTTTCGATGCTTGTGAATATTATATCACTCCAGAGGCAAGTCTTGATAGTTACGGCGGGGTTCCATATCAAGTTATCATGCAGGCAAGTTATTTCTGTTGAGCGGGCCAATTATGTGGTTAGAATTATTGGGCTCAATTGTGCTAGGCCTATGCTATAATTGTAAAGTCTTTAAGTCAAGTTTTTTATTTGGCACTCTATAGTCTTTTGCATAGTGGTCTCGCCCGCGCTTTTCATCGGGTGTTTCGGCTAAAATTAAGCTTCTGAGCGGGGATCTCAATGAAAATCGTTTTCATTCATCCGAGCTGGTGGCGGACGCCGGGCACTTTTCCGACGACTTCGTTTGTCCTGCTTGCTTCCTTTTTGCGGGATTCCGAATACAGCGTGCGGATAATCGACGAGAACCTGAAGCCGCTCGCCGAGCGAGAGGTCGAGTCGATTTCCGCCGACCTGGTTGGAATCACCGTCATGACCCACTCGGCCCGTCGGGCCTATCACCTGGCCGGGAAGTTTCGCGGCCGCAGGATTCCGGTGGTGCTGGGGGGATGGCACGTATCGGCCTGTCCGGACGAGGCGGCCGAGCATGCCGACAGCATAGTGATAGGCGAAGGGGAGACGGTCTGGCCACAGCTGATAGACGATTTTCGCTGCGGCCGGATGAAGCCGCGCTACTACGGCGGCATAGTCGGAGACCTTTCAGGCCTGCCGGTGCCGGCCTGGGAACTGGTCGATATGCGGCGCTATATTCCCGTGCCCGGCATGCGCTGGGCGAGTTATCTTGTCCCATGGCTCAAGTCATTTTGTATGGTTCCGGTGCAGACGCGGCGCGGCTGCCCGGTCGGCTGCCGTTTCTGCTCGGTAAAAGGGAACGTTCGCTTCAGGCCGGTCGACGAAGTGGTGCGCGAATTCGAGTACCATATAGAGCGCGGCTACAGGATCTTCTTCATAATAGACGATAATATCGGCCTGCACCCGCGCGAGACGATAGATATGATCCGCCGCTTTCCGCGCGGCATGCTCTGGTTTTCGCAGTTTTCCATAAACTTCGCACGGGACAATGAGATGCTCGCCGCCTTTGCCGAGAGCGGTTGCCGCGGCCTCTTCCTGGGCCTCGAGTCGATCTCGTCCGGGAATATCCGCGCGGTGCACAAAGGGAGCAACAAGCCCGATGAGTACTGCGAGCGCATCGCCAATATCCACCGGCACGGCATCGGCACGCTGCTCTCTTTCATCTTCGGCCTGCCCGAAGACAGGCCCGGCGTCGGCCGCGCGACCGCAGAGTTCGCCCATGCTTCGGGCACAGAGCTGGCCGCATTCAACCTGCTCTATCCTCTCCCCGGGACGGAGACCTATTCTGAAATGCTCGCTGCCGGGCAATTCCGGCCGGGCTTCGAGCGCTACTGGTTGCGCGAGGATAGCAGGCGAGAGGCGGTGTTCAGACACCCCAATTTCTCGCCCGACCAATTGCGCGAAGAGGTGCGCTCGGCCTGGGAGTATTTCTACGGAGACGAGCAGTTACTGGAACGGGTGTGCGCGCGGCCGCGCCATACGCAGATCTTTTACCTGATCTTCAGCAAAGTCTTCATGGGAGCCTACCTCCCAACCGAGCGGTTTGGCCGCGAGCTGGCTGCGCTCATTAAGAAACTTTACGGCTCGGAGCTGAAGGCCGTCGCCGGCGTGACTCAGGATTTCGCCAGCCTCTTCCAGCGCCTGACTAGACGCAGCCGTCCGCCAGAGCGGGTCGACTGCCAGACCTGAGGCCCGGGGGTCAAGGGAGCGGGATCAGAGTCGCAAGCCGAGAGCGAGATACAACCTATCGAAGCTTGCCGGCCGCCCTGCGGCCGGCGGAAAGGAGATTATGAAAATAGCCCTGATAGAAACCAAATCGACTCATATAAATGTCTACAGCAAAATCACGATACCCAGGTTGGGCAGCGTTCTTCTCGGTACCATCTTGCGCGACCGCGGCTACGACGTCGACGTGTACATAGAGGATATTCAGGACGTAGACATCAATCGCGCTCTGGAGGCAGACCTGATCGGCATTTCGACTCTGACCTCCACAGCCCCTCGCTCCTATCAAATCGCCGCAGCTGCTCGGGCGGCCAACATACCTGTGGTCATCGGCGGGACGCACGCTACCTTCGAGCCTCAGGAAACACTGGAAAATGCCGACTTCGTCATCAGGGGCGAAGGCGAGGACGCCTTCGTGGAGCTGCTCGAAGCGCTCGAGGGCCGAGGGGACTTTTCCCGTATCGCCGGGCTCTCCTACTGGAACGGCAGCGAGCCGGTCCACAACCCGCCGCGCCCCTTCAAGGCCAATCTGGACGAGAACCCGATACCCGATTACTCCCTGATCAAGGGGTGGAACAAGAATAACATTCACTCGATCATGACCTCGCGCGGCTGCCCCTTCGATTGCACCTTCTGCTCGGTGCCGGCCATGCTCGGGCGCGGTTACCGCATGCATTCGCTCGACCGTGTGATAGAAGAATTGAAATTCCACGATTCCAAGTGGGTCTTTTTCGCCGACGATATCTTCACCGCCAACAAGGGGAGGACCAAGCAACTGCTCAGGCGAATGATCGCCGAGGGGGTGACTCCTCCCTGGGGCGCGCAGGTCAGGACCGAAGCGGCGCGCGACAGCGAGCTGCTCGGCCTGATGAGGGACAGCGGCGGCAAGGTGGTCTATGTGGGATTCGAATCGATCAACCCGCAGACCCTGAAGCTCTTCAGCAAGCGGCAGACGGTCGAGAACATCGTGTACAGCATCCGCCGCTTCCACGATTACGGCATTAAAATCCACGGCATGTTCGTGGTCGGCTCGGATGAAGACACCGTCGAGACGATCCGCGAGACCGAGCAGTTTGCCGAGAAGATGGGCATAGATACCATCCAGATGATGATCCTCACCCCTATTCCCGGCTCCGAGGACTACAAGCCTTTCGCCCAAGGGAAAAGGCCGCTGCTCACGCGCGACTGGAGCCTCTACGACGGGCACCATGCCGTGCACTCTCCTAAACTCATGAGCCCGTACGAGGTGCAGACGGAGACCTTCAAGGCCATGCGGCGTTTTTACTCGCTGCGCAATGCCGCCAAACGCCTGTTCCGCGGCGACCTGCACACGGCTTACCTGATAACGCGCGGCAACGGCTTGATCAGAGAATGGTATCGCGATGCGGCCAATCGCGCCTGGGTCGAGGGCCTGCACCAGGAGCTTTACCGCGAAGCGAGCGCACTCGTCGGCCAGCCTGCAAGCCGACTGCGTAAGATAGTGATTCAAGATGGCCTGGCAAGCGTTGAGCTATTCAATCGCCTGGAGCTGTTCTTGAAAGGGCTGGGAGTTAAAGTAGAGCGCGCCTCCTCCAGTTTGGAGGGGGTGATTAAAGAAGAACAGGGCGGCGTGAAAGCTAAGCTGGTCAGGTCTTTTTGCCAGTTCCTGACCTCCCTCAAGGGGAGGGTCGACTGTGTCATCGTGCCGGTGGCGCGCGAGCTGGAAAACGAGGCCTGGGTTATCTCGGAATTGAAAACGCTTTCCGAGTCGCTGCGGCAGACGATAAAAGATGTGCCGGCCGTCTTCTATATCTCGCTCGACTCCAGCCCGCAGTTGCTCGAGCGCACGCTGATGCGCCTCGGGCTGGCCTTCACTAAAGATCTCGAGCGGATCCGCCAGGCCTGTTTTCAAGCCTCCCTGGCCGGGATTTAATGAAACAGGAGCTAGAAGCTAGGAGCTAGGAGCTAGAAGCTAGAATAAAACCATGCATGTATCAGCAGGTATAAGGGGTGAAGCATGGGGCAAGGGAGACATCTGCTCTTCACCTTTCACCCATTGATAGGCCATCACCCCGGTAGCTTTATCGAGATTAATATTCTAGCTCCTAACTCCTAGCTTCTAGCTCCTGTTTTTAAGGAGGAACGGGTGCGCCTCAGCGCAAAAGTGCATAGGCTGACAGCTCCCAACCCCTCTCTCATGACCCTGGATGGGACGCAGGCCTACCTGGTCGGAGAGCGGGAGCTGGTATTGATCGATCCGGGGCCGGACAATGACCGGCACTTGAAAAACATCGTCGATTACATTAACGCATGCGGAGCCCGCCTGATTAAAATCTTAGCCACGCATACTCACTCGGACCATCTGCCGGGGTCCTGGCGGCTGAAGAGGATAACCGGCGCGACCCTGGGCCTTTTCGCCCGAAGCGGCGTATCGGCGGATGAGTTGTACCAGGACGGCGATATCATCGATACCGCAGATGCCCGCCTGAAGGTGATACATACTCCGGGACATGCCTCTGATCACATCTGCTTTTATCTCCCCGAAGAGAAGAGCCTCTTCACCGGAGACCTGATACTGGGCCGCGGCACCAGCGCTATACTTTATCCGGATGGGAACATGGCCGAGTATCTGGCCTCGCTGCGGCGCCTGCTCGAACTGGAGTTGGAGAGGATCTATCCCGGCCACGGCCCGGTTATCGAAAACCCGCGCGAGAAGATCGAGGAATATATCGAGCACAGGATGATGCGCGAGCGACAGATATTGGAGCTTTTAGCAGAGGGGGCGAAAAGCTCAGCCGAGTTGGTGCGCGATATCTACCGCGACGTCGATCGGCGGCTGCACTGGGCTGCAGAGCTTTCCGTGCTGGCGCACCTGGCGAAGCTACAGCAGGAGGGGCGCGCCGAGCCGCTGCGCGACGGGCGGTTTAAGCTGATCTAAAGTCAGAGCGCCTAACAAAACCAGGTTGTAAGGTTGCACTCGAGCCATCAGCAATCAGTCGTAAGCTCTCAGGCTTTTAGCTGATGGCTTACCCCATCACCTGCGGTTTAGTTAGGCATTCTTAGTAACAGACCGTATTCTCTTACCGATCCTGGTCTTATCCCCGAACTTCATCTCATCGCCTCACTCATAGCGCAGCGCGACCATCGGGTCGATCCTTGTCGCCCGCCACGCCGGGATATAGCTGGCCAGCAACGACACGCTAACGAGCAGAAGAGCAGCGCCGGCGAAGCCGGCTGGGTCGGTTGGGGCTACTTCTTGAAGGAAAAGCGCGCTGGAAACAACGCGGCTCAAGGCGAAGGCCCCCGCCAGCCCGATGGCCAGCCCGCTTAGAGTTAAAATCACACCCCGACCCAGCACCAGCTTTAACACGTCGCCCTGCCGCGCCCCCAAGGCCACCCTGGTTCCGATCTCGTGGGTGCGTTGATTTACCGAATAGGAGATCACGCCATAAATTCCAACTGTCGCCAGGAATAAGGCCACCCCGGCGAAGATGCCCAGCAGCATCGTGTACAGCAACGCCAGGAACCGAATTAGCGATAGCATCGGGAATGGCGGCGCTCAGGAGCCCAATGCCCGAGCAAGCCAGAAGAAGGCCCAGGCTCCCGCCCAGCATGGCGAGCAGCAGGCTCTCGGTCAGGAGCTGCCGCACAAGTCGCAGCCGGTCGGCTCCGAGCGCCAGGCGGACGGCAATTTCTTTTTGTCGCACTGTGGCTCGGGCGAGCAGCAAGTTAGCTACATTGGCGCATGCAATGAGCAGTACGAAAACAGCCGCTCCCTGGAGAAGAAGAAGGGCCGGCCGGGCAGTCCTGAACAGATGTTCGCGGAGCTGGAGAAGGATCACCCCGACCCCGCTATTAGTCTTCGGATGCTCCCGCTCAAGACGACGGGCAATGGTGTTCATCTCCGATCGCGCTTGCTCAAGCCGCACGCCCGGTTTAAGCCGAGCTATGACGTTGAGATAACGCGCCCCGCGCTCCGCCTCATTGGGGCTTAAGGCAATCGGCACCCATAGCTCCGTCGATTTGTCGGGAAACCAGAAGCCTCTGGGAAGCACACCAACTATTGTTAAGCTTTGACCGTTGAGCATCAGGCTGCGGCCGATAATTTCCGGGTCGGAGCCGAAGCGTCGCTGCCAGAGGCCGTGCGAGATAAGAGCGACGCGGTTGTGCCCGGGCTGGTCCTCTTCAAGTAGAAAGATTCGACCCAGGCCCGGTTTAACCCCGAGCAGCGGAAAGAGGCTGGCGCTAACGGCCGCCCCCCTGATCGTCTCGGGCTCAGGCACGCCGGTGAGATTAAAGGCCTGCAGGCGATAAGCAGCAATATGCTCGAAAACTTGGCTCTGGTCCAGCCAATCGGCGAAGTCGGAGGGAGAGACCTGCATCCAGTCGCCGCCATAGCTTTCGCGGAGCAACACCAGCCGGTCTGAATCATGGAAAGGGAGGGAGCCAAGCAGAACGGCGTTGACCAGGCTGAAGATCGCGCTGTTAGCGCCGATGCCAAGCGCCAGTGTCAATACCATCACAGCAGCGAAGCCTGGTGCCTTGAACAGCACTCGAAGGCCATAACGAAGGTCTTGCAACAAGCTTTCCATAACTAATTCGCCTCACCCTATCGGCCGCTTCTTTCTCCTTCAGATCTTCGCTTTTCCGATGGCCTTATTTTGTAATCGTTCGCCCGATTATTGTCAAGCGACGAGGCCAGGCGGTGGTGCGCCAACCTTGGTAGGAAACAAAGTAGCGGCGAGCTTCAGCTCGCCAGGATGGGACACGCTAATAGCGTCGTACACATGGCGGCCTAAAGGCCGCCGCTACGTCTGCTAAGCAAAAATCCAGCGAAAAGTTTTTTGACACAATCCTCATCTGATTGAGTTATCTAAGCAACATGGGCACCCGACCCTAGTTAATCCCGAGCGGGTCGATGATCCCTAGGCTGCGGACTAAGAGCCGGCGACTGTTTTGACTCCCTCGCCGGCGTAAGCTATAATCACCACGCCTGCATGGAGCAACCAGCGGTGCGGACATCCTCACTTATCAGGGAGGGCGCATATGACCCTGGTCTATCTTACCTGTCTGGTCATCGGTTTCCTGTACGCCCTTATCGCCGGGGCGTTCGGCCACTTCTTCGGCGATGGCGACGGCGGCGCCCACGGAGGGAGCGACGTCTCGATTTCGCCCATAAGCCCTACGATCATCGCGACCTTCATCACCTGCTTTGGCGGCATCGGGCTGATCGTCAATAATCTCTACAACCCGAGCGCTATCAGATCAGCCGCGATTGCCGCCGGCGGCGCCGCCGTTATCAGCGCCGCCGTATTCGGCCTGCTCGAGTATGTAGCGTCGCGCACTCAGGCGGGCAGCGAGTTTGCCAGCAGCGAACTGGTCGGGAGCACTGCAGAGGTGATAACGCCGATTCCGGAGAACGGATACGGCGAGATCGTATATCTGGCCAAGGGAGCGCGCTACACTGGCCATGCCAGGTCGGCCGACGGTAAACCGATAGGAAAAGCATCCCAGGTTGTGATCGTCGGGGTTAGCGGGAGCACATTTATGGTCAAGCCACACGGAAGCAATCGAGCTTAGGGAGGGAATATGCTTGCTTTATTCGAAAACCTGTTCAGCGTGTCAGCCGTTATAGTGATAGTAGTAGTAGTTTTCATCCTCTTCCTGGCCTTCGCGCGGCGCTACAAGAAGGTCGGCCCTAACTACGTGATGATCATATCGGGGATCAAGCGCAAGGTGCGCGCTCCGGACGGCACAGTCTACGAGACCGGATTTCGCGTGCGCAAAGGCGGCGGGGCCTTTATTATACCGCTGTTCGAGACGGTCGATCTCCTCTCGCTCGAGGTGATGACGCTCGACGTCTCGACGCCTGAGGTGTACACCAAGCCCGGAGTGCCGATCATCGTGGAAGGCGTGGCGCAGGTCAAGATAAAGGGCGACGAGGAGTCCATACGTACCGCGGCCGAGCAGTTCCTGGGCAAAAGCCCCGAACAGGTAAAGCAGATCGCCATGCAGACGGTCGAAGGGCATCTGCGCGCCATCATCGGGACCTTGACCGTCGAGGACATATACCGAAACCGCGACGAATTCGCCGCGAAAGTCCAGGAGATAGCGGCCACCGACCTGGCAAATATGGGGCTGCAGATCGTCTCGTTCACGTTGAAGGACATCCGCGATACGCACGGATACCTGGAAGCGCTCGGCAAGCCGCGCATAGCTCAGGTCAAGCGCGACGCGGTAATAGCCGAGGCCGAGGCCGAGCGCGACGCCGCCATCCGTTCAGCGCAGGCCCGGCAAGAGGCTGAAATGGCTAAATACCAGGCGGAAACGAAGATCGCCGAAGGCGAGCGCGACTATAAATTGAAGAAGGCCGAGTACGATGCCGCCGTGAACGAGAAAAAAGCTCACGCCGACCTCGCCTACGACCTGGAGAAATACAAGCTTGGCCAGCAGCTTAAAAAAGAGGAGATCCAGATCACTGTTGTGGAGAAGGAACAGCAGACCTTGGTGCAGGAGAAAGAGATCCAGAGGCGCGAGAAAGAGCTGGAGGCTACAGTTAAGCGCCAGGCTGACGCCGAGCGCTATCGCGTACAGACCGAGGCCGAAGCTATGCGCTACAAGTACGAGACCGAGGCACGCGGTCAGGCCGAGGCGAGAAGGCTCGCCGGTATGGCCCAGGCCGATGTGATAAAGGCGACCGGGACCGCCGAGGCCAACATCATTTCAGCTAAGGGAGCGGCCGAGGCCGAAGCTATGCGCAAGAAGGCGGAAAGCTGGAAGGAGTACAACGAAGCAGCCGTGGCGCAGCTCATCATCTCGGCGCTGCCCGAGCTGGCCAGGGCAATGGCCGAACCGCTCTCGCGCACCGATCGAATCACCATCGTCAATACCGGAACGGATTCGGCCGGAGCATCGAAGTTAACCGGCGACGTCGCGAACATGCTCGCGCAGCTGCCGGCAGTGGTCGAGGCTTTGAGCGGCCTCGACCTGAAGAAACTCCTCGAGCAGGTGCCTCGGCTCACGGAAAAACAGAAGCCAGGAGTCAGGAGCCAGGATAAGGAGCTAGGAGCTAGAAGTTAGGAGCTAGGAGATTAATCTCGATAGAGCTACAGAGGTGGTGGTGTGGCAATAGGTAAAATGAGAGGAGCGGAGAGGTTCTCTTGCCCCTTACGTACCTAGCCTTGCAGCACATGCATTTATTCTAGCTCCTAACTTCTAGCTCCTCCGGAGTTAAACGTGTCCGGGCAAGGTAAAAGCTACGACGTGGCGGTCATCGGCGCCGGAGTTTTTGGCGCCTGGATCGCCTATAGCTTGCAGCGGTCGGGCAATTCGGTCCTGTTGCTCGATGCTTATGGCGTCGCTAATAGCCGCGCCAGTTCGGGAGGGGAATCGCGTATCATCCGCATGGGATACGGTCCCAACGAGATATATACCCGCTGGTCGCTCCGCTCGCTTGCCCTTTGGCGCGAGCTATTCGAACGAATTAAACAGCCCCTTTTTCATCGCACCGGAGTGCTCTGGATGGCGCGCGGCGAGGATCGCTATATAGCCGAGAGCCTCAGCACTTTCGAAAAATTAGCCATACGATTCGAAAGGCTTGCGCGGGCCGAGCTTGAGAAGCGCTATCCTCAGATCAACTTCGGGCCGATAAGCTGGGGCCTGCTGGAGATAGATGGCGGAGCGATAATGGCGCGGCGGGCTGTCCAGGCCATTGTCGAGGAGACGCTGGGAAGCGGCGCCGACTACAGGCTGGAGGCTGTGGCGCAGCTTATAGGGAAAGGGCGAGCGGCCGCCGCGACCACTAGCGCAGGTAATACCATAAGTGCTGGAATATATATATTTGCCTGCGGCCCCTGGCTGCCTAAGCTCTTTCCGGACCTGCTCGAGGGGCGAATTGTGCCGACGCGCCAGGAGGTCTTCTTCCTGGGTGCTCCGGCCGGCGACCGACGCTTTGCCCCGCCCGCCCTGCCGGCCTGGATCGACCTGGGCGATGAGATCTACGGCCTGCCTGATCTGGAAAACCGCGGGTTCAAAATCTCTATCGACCGGCACGGTCCGGTTTTTGATCCCGATGCGGAGGAGCGAATGGCCAGCCGCGAGGGGTTGAGAGAGGTGCGCGAATACCTGGCCCGCCGCTTTCCGGCGTTGCAGGAGGCCCCGGTAGTGGAAACGCGCGTCTGTCAGTACGAGAACACTTCTAACGGCGACTTCCTCATCGACCGGCACCCGGCCTTCGATAATGTTTGGATCGTAGGGGGCGGCTCCGGTCATGGCTTCAAGCACGGCCCGGCATTGGGCGAATATGTGGCTTCGAGAGTTTTAGAGGGGGGCGCCGTCGAGTCGCGCTTTGCCCTCGCCGCTAAAGCGAAGGTCCGGCGGCGCTCGGTGTTCTAAATTTAAAACCATTTGCCGGATCGGTCTTGTCGCTGGATTTTGTAAAATCCTCTGACGCCTTCTGCTAAAATCATCTTCAGTGCTAAGGAGGCTGAGCGATGGAATTCGGCGTTTTTCTCCCTATCTCAGGGCGCGCTGCCGGCGCGGATACTCTGAGGGAAGCGGCCCAGATGGCCGAGGCCTTGGGTTTCGATTCGGTCTGGACGGCAGACCGTATAGTTATCCCTTGGGAGATTAAAACTCCTTACCCATATAGCCGGGATCAGCAATTTATCGTTCCGCCCGATAGGCCGTTCCTGGAGCCGCTGACCTGCCTGGCCTTTTTGGTCGGCTGTACGGAAAAAATTCGGCTGGGGATGAGCGTCCTCGTCCTGCCATATCGACACCCTCTCTACTGGGCCAAGGTGGCCACAACCATAGACCATCTATCGAAAGGCCGCCTGATTCTGGGGGTTGGTGTCGGATGGATGGTCGAGGAGTTCGAGGCCTTGGGCGTCCCCTTCAAGGAAAGGGGCGCTATATCTGACGAGCAGCTTGAGCTTGTTAAGCTGCTTTGGGGAGAAGGGGAGAGGTCCAGCTTCAAGGGGCGTTATTATAGCTTCAAGGATATTGCCTTTTATCCCAAGCCGTTTCAGAAGCCGCGCATGCCGATCTGGGTTGGCGGGGAGGGGATTCGAGCCCAGCGCCGGGCGGCTATATACGGCGACGTCTGGTTTCCATACTTTGTCAGGATAACGGCCAATGAACTGGCCGCCAAATTTGAAAACGTCAAGCGGCGGGCGGCGGAGGCTGGAAGAAACCCTGACCAGATTGCCTTGGCCTGTTGTCTTCCAATTGAGCTTACCGGAGAGCAGGTTGCGCAGGAGGAGGGCCGTCTTATGGGTAACCCGGAGCAAGTCTTGAAAATGCTCAAGGCATACAAGGAAATCGGGGTTGCCCACGTGGCCCTTCAATTCATGGTGCCGAGATGGCCAGATAGGGTGAAGCAAATCGAGCTCTTTGCCCGCGAGGTCATGCCGGCGTTTAAAGCGGCCTGAGATTAAAAGTATAAGGGGCGAATTATTAAACCGCGGATGGGTTGGATATATTTTTAATCCGAGCCGCCCACTTCATAGTTGCACAGGATAAGTGAACGGGACCATGCGACCCAGAGGGTCGCAACGAATCTAGCCCAGCGATTCATCGCTGGGTAGAGGGTTAAATACAAATTACCAGTCCCGTAGGGACTGGTTGAATCCTCAGCCGTCCCTACGGGACTATCATCTATCGAACGCCTCTTTCCACCGGCTGGGCTAGATTCAGCAGGTCTCTAACGGGACGGGTTGGGCTTGATTGGCCTGACTGGGACTGCTCATTTATCCTGGCACCTAGAAAAAAGAAACCCCACAACTCAAAGGGCCGGAGAACCGGTCTGCACATATTGGAAAGCCGTCCCCATGCCGGTCGATTTACTCTTCCTTGTAGACCCAGCCGCCGGCGAGTCCGGCGATAGCATAAGCCACGAATGCCAGCGGAATCGCTATTAAATAGAGGCGCTGGGGAAACAGGCCCAGGGGCATCTCTCCGAGACTATGCGTCAGGTAAACGAAAAACCAGACCACCAGGCCGGCCAGCATTGCGGTCCTCGGCCCGGGGCCGAAGCGCGGCCGGATTGCAGCGTATATCCAGACCATAGCGATGCCGAGAATGAAGCCGAGGACCCAGAACCAGGCGATAACGCCGGCGCTGAATTCGCTGCTCACGCCGAGCCGCTGCAGTACCGCTGCCAGTTCATCGCGCAAGATCACTCCGTTGAGGAGCCATTCGAAGAGATTGATCACCAGGCCGGCGAGCAGGCCACCGGCTATAACTCTACCTCCGCTGATTTTAGCCATTCTCCCTCCCCTGTGAGCGCTGATAACAGCGCAGTGCCGCGTTTAAACTGGAATACCCGCCACTTTGGCCTGGATGTTAGCGCTTGAAGCCGCAAAATGCAAGATTTAATTTCTCGTTGCAGAGATGTAGGGTCCAGCGTGATAAAATAGTAAGGCGCATGGGGGATGGCTTTGATCAGCAGGCTATTGCCGTTGTGCTCGGCAGCTATTGCAATTTTTTACACCTATCGGCTCGGGCGCGCCTTCGGCGGGAGATGGGGAGGGCTGGCTGCCGGCGCATTCCTCTCGATGATAATCGCGCTTATCGACCGTCCGTTTGTTTTCAGCGATATGGCGCCCGAAGCCTTCGCCTATCCGCTGCTCGCCGCCTCTTTATATTATCTGGCGCGCGAGGCCTCCAGCTCGCTCGCCGCCTGCGCGCTCCTCTCGGCCCTGCTCAGCCCTCAGGCTTATGTAGCGGCGCTGGCCATGGCATCGGTTTGGCTCTCGACCTGGGGCGGCCTCGGCCGCCGCAAGATGCTCGCCCACTGGTCCCCCGCTGCCGCGGGGTTCCTGCTCGGAGGTATATACCTGCTCGCTATGGACAATTTCAGCAGTAGCTCGGGCGGGTTAGCCTTACCTCGCGCGCCTCAAAAAGCAGCAGGGCCGGGGACCGGCCCGCTTCGACTCGCCGCCTGTATGGTTCCAGCGGCGGCCGCGCTCCTCCTGGCGGGACGGGGCCGGGCGCGCTGGCCGCGCATGGCCACCGTCGTGCTTGTCGCATCTTTGGCATTATACGCAGGAGAGCTTTTGCTCTATCCGAAGCCCGCGCCCGGCCGGTCTTATCTCTTCTATGCGCTGCCGCTGGCAACTGCTATGCTGATTGCGCCCAACGTTCCCGAGGCAATCAAGCGCGTGAAAAAAGGAGCTAGAAGCTAGGAGTTAGGAGCTAGGAGATTAATCTCGATAAAGCTACTGGCCTGGCGGTGTAGCAATGGGTGGAAGGTGAAGAAGAGATAGTTTGTTTTATCCCCCCTCTTTCACTCCTTATGCTTGTTGAGGCATGCATGGCTTTATTCCAGCTCCTAACTCCTAGCTTCTAGCTCCTCATTTCACGAACCCTCCCGTTTCGAAGAGCTTTTCGACCGGCACGACTCGAATATTTTCCCGAGGTATACGCAGGCGATAGCTGCGCCAGAGCGCATCCTGCAACAGGATATCCAGCTTGTCCTGAGGGATGATGTAGGCTTTGCCGACATCCTCGCGCTCTACGGCCTCGAGGCCATATTCGGACAGGCTCTTGCCGGCGTCGTTGCGGTTGGCTGCGATATCCTCGGCCAGCTTCTCGGCCACCGAGTCGTCGGTGACCACGACGTACTTTATATTGGCCGTCTGTAGGTATTTGCGGATGGCGGCATTAACCTGCTCGGCGGTCACGCTCTCGATCGCCGATATGTACTGTTCGAGGTAGCCCTTCTGGTCGCGGTAGAACTTATCGTCCACTTTCGACTCGAGCATGCGCGAGATGGTCTCGGCCAGGTTCAGGTAGATCACCTTGGCTTTGTTCTTGGCGGAGCGCACCTGCTCATCGGTCAGGCCGTTTTCTATAAAATGCTCCAGCTCCCAGGTGAGCGCCTTCAGCAGGTGGTGCGCGTACTGGTGCGATACCGGGCGGAGCCAGATGCTGAAGTACTGGTGGTGGCGCGGCGCATTGAAGGGGCGGAAGAGGAAGCTAGGCCGGCTCGGGAAATGTTCGATGTAGGAATAATCGCCATAGTTATAGCCGCGCTTCTGCCTGATCTCCTGAAAGAGATGAGAGAAGCTGTCGCGGTGGGCGCCGAACCAGGTGTTGGCCACATAAAGCGGCCAGTAGTCGGGGTCCTTTTGGGTTACGGGTATCGGGAAGCCGGCATGGATGCCAGTCGATTCGGCGTTGGGCTGCGAGACGATTACCAGGTGCCGCCCCTGGAAAGATGCGGGAGGAACGGGATGTTTCGCCGGCGGCCCGGCCCTCGCTCCCCCCAGCCCCGACAGCGCCTCGACCAGGGAGCGCTCGACCTGTTTGTCGCTCGTGCTCAAGCCTATTATGAGGTTATCGGCAAAGTAGTTAGCGTTGTAGAAATCGATCACGTCCTGGCGGCCTATCTTTTTCAGTCCCGCGGCGCTGCCGATAGCGAGATGGGAGTAGCTCGTCCCCTCGAAGATAAAGTTGTCGAGCGCCTCCAGCCCGAGCATCTCTATGTTCTCGTAGCGCAGGGTTGTGATCTGCACCAGAGCTTCGTTTCTGATCCGCTCCAGTTCGGCCTCGGCAAACAGCGGCTGCCTGAAGAGCGGCACGAACACCTGCTTGATGAAGCTGGGAAATACATCGCGCGGCACGGTTATCGAGAAGGTGGTCGTCTCCTTCTCGACCTGGACGCGCGGCAGCGCCCGTTCCCCCCAGGGACGGGTGATCTCGGCCAGCTTCTCTTTGGTCACCGGGCGCTTGGGGTCGCCGAAGCTCCCTTCGAGCAGCAGCCGCGCCGTCAGGTACGCCAGCCCCTCTTTTCCCGGCGGATCGGAGATAGAGCCGGACTTAACCATCACTTTGATCTCGATGAGCGGCGAGGGCGAATCCACAGCGACCACTTCCATAGCCAGTCCTCCGCCTTGCGCGGCGCTAAAGGCGAGCAGAGCGCCCAGCGCGACTGCCGGGAAACGGAGGGCGCCGTCGCGCGCTCCTGCTCCGCGGTTAATTCCGTCAGGCGTTTTAAATCCTTCGAGCGGGCGGAAAAGCCAGAGCACGATCCTCCTCCTGATTTTACTGGGCAGCGCCTTGCGCGGGCGCCATGGTGACGGTGACGCGGTTTGCCGGCACGAAGTATTTCCGGGCATAGGCCTCGACATCGCGCGGCGTCAGCTTCTCGACCGAAGCTACAAGCTTGTCCAGCGCTACCGGGTCGCGGTCGAAGCGATAGTACCAGGCCAGGGTCTCGGCGATGTTGGCCGGACTGTCGAGCGAGGCGAGCAGATCGTAGCGGTACTTGCTCTTATACTCGTCGAGTATCCTGGCTGCATCCTTCTGGCGCGAGAAGTTCTTCAGCTCTTCGAGCGCCGCCTCCATATCAGCGATCACTTCGTCCAGGTAGGCTTTGCCCTTAGATTCATACTGCTCTTTGAACAGGCGCGCGCTCAGGATCACGAGCCGGTCGTCGAAGCTCTCGTACTGCGCTTTCTCCAGTTCCAGCTCGCTCGCGCTCTTCTTCTGGTAACGAAGCTTCTGAAAGAGGGGCGCGGTCTCTGAGGCCAGGAGCTGAGGAAGGAGCTGGCCCACGGCGGTCTCGATGCTCCCCGGGCGAAACGCTGGCACTCGGTAGGCGTGGAAGATGCGGGGCGGGACGTCGGCTTCCCATTCCACGTGCTTGCTCTTCGGTCCGCCGACCGGGCCGGGATCGGGTATCTCGGGCGGCGCCTGCGGTTGCCAATCGCCGTACAACTGCTCGGCGAGCTGGAAAATCTCCGCGGCCTTAACGTCGCCGGCGACGATCAGCACCACGTTGTTGGGGCGGTAATAATTATTGTAAAAGTCGAGCGCCGCCTGGTACTCGTTCGGCATGTCCTTGATATCTTCCAGGTAGCCTATGGTGGTGTGGCCGTAGGAGTGGTTGGGGAAAGCCAGGGTCAGCAGCTCCTCGCTCATTTTCAATTGCGGGTTGGAGGCGATGCGGCGGTATTCGCCGAGCACGGCTCCGGCCTCGGTCTTGAAGATCTCCTCCGTGAAGTCCAGGCGAACGAAGCGGTCGGCCTGCAGTTCGGCCAGGCCCGGGCGCTCTCCCGACGGCTTGAGGTTCGATGCGAAGGTGAATGGATGATAGAAGGTCGCATCGAAGTTAGTCCAGGCATTGTCGAAGGCGCCGAGCCGGTTGATGGCGCGGTCGTAGCCGTTGACCTCTCCATTCCAGCGGTGCCGGAACAGGATGTGTTCGAAAAGATGGGCCAGTCCCGTCTTCCCCTTCTCGATCTCGTTGCGCGCGCCGGCCAGCACCAGCATGTTGTATGAAACGACCTCTTTGAACTCGGGCATTTCGATCACGAGCACGTCGAGGCCATTGCTCAACGTGCGCTTTTGTACCTCATAGGGAAGGAACCTCTCCTGGGCCGGACCGCCGGCCGCCGCCGAGAAGAGAAGAAAACCGGAGACCATAAGCCAGCTTCCTTTCACAATTTCCTCCGCTAAGTATCCTTTAATAGCGCATTAAACATTAAACCATAAAGGGTCGGATTCGACAAGCCGGCTGCATTCGGGGACGACAGAGCCGGGCCGATTGTTGGCGGCTTGGAAGGCGCGGGCTAGACCTTGATCCAGGGATAGAGGCGGGCGACGTATTGGGCGTAGCCGTTGTAGAGGAGGGTGCGCCGCACCTCGCCTGTTCCTATCATCCGCTCCACGGCCTGCGACCAGCGCGGGTGCGGCACGCGCGGATCGACGTTGGCCCAGAAGTCGTACTCGTGCGGCGCGACCGTGTTCCAGAAGTTGGGCGGCCGTTTCTCCGTGAACTCGAGGAGCACGATCGATTTGATGCTCTTGAAGCCGTATTTCCAGGGGACCACAAGGCGGAGCGGCGCGCCGTGCTGTTTGGGCAGAGGGTGACCATAAATGCCGGTGGCTAGGATGGTCAGCTCGTTCATCGCCTCTTCCATGGTCAGCCCTTCGTAATAGGGCCAGGGATACCAGTGATATTCGACCTGGCCCGGCGCCTCCTCCGGTCGATCGAAGCTGACCATCCGGATATACCTGGCGGAAGAGAGCGGCTCGACCAGCTTGATGAACTCGCTCATCGGAAAGCCGGTCCAGGGGACCGCCATGGCCCAGGCTTCGACGCAGCGGAAGCGATAGAGCCTCTCCTCGAGCGGCATCAGGCGCAGCAGCTCATCGATCTCAAAAGTGCGGGGCTTTTTGACCAGACCTTTGACCTTGACCTGCCAGGGATAAACCTTAAAGCGCCCGACCAGCCTGCGCACCTGGTCCTTCTCCATCGAAAACTCGTAGAAGTTGTTGTAGCTGGCAGCTATCTCCTCATCAGTGAGCGGGCGGTCTAGAGTGAATTTAGGATTGCGCCTGGCCGGATAGCGGCCCTCGGGCTTGAGCCCCCGCGTGTCTGCGGGCGAAGCGGCGCGGCAGCCGGCCAGCGCGCCCAGGCCGAGCAGCCCCATCGCCTTGAGAAAGCGGCGCCGCTCGAGGAATATCGCCTCGGGCGTGGCCTCTCTTTCAGGGATCTCCCATCCGCGCGGAACTTTGATCAGCATTCCGCCTCCGCAGTCCTCAATTATAACACTTCGCCGCGCGGCGAGGCTTTTTCGTAAGGCGCGAGGGTTGCCTTGCGGCCTTTCTTTAGAACATGATCCGTAAGCCCGCTCGAAAATCGCTATAGCTTCCGTGAGACTTCGGTCAGGCTCCGGCTGCCTGTCGTGTCGGCCGGCTGGTCCGCGCGCCATTCGCGCGGTATGGATATCAGGAGATTGGACCGCGTCTTACGAAAATCGCGGCTCCAGTAGTTTCCCGGAAAGTCGAGTATTTGACAGACGAGACCTTGGGCTTCGAGCCTGCGCTTCAGCTTTTCGAGGTCATAATCGAGGCTGATCAGCTGATTCTGCTGTTCGAGTCCGAGCAGGCGGCGCAGGACATCCTTTGCCGGACGCGGCAGGGCGAGCGAGGTGAGGAGCCGCAGCCTGCCCGCCAGGCTCGACCGCCTCCAGGCCTCGAGATATGCGCTGAAGCGTTTGGCGCGGTCCGGGATGCTGGCGACCAGGATCGTACTGCCGGGCCGGCACACGCGCACCAGCTCCTCGATCATCCTGGCCCCGTCCTCGACGCTCGGCAGCGTATGTATGACCGCAGAGCAGTAGGCTTTGGTAAATACATGTGATTTAAAAGGCAAGAGGCGCCCGTCGGCGGCCACGAAGCAGGCGCGCCGGCTCGAGGCCGACTTGGCGGCTTCGTCCGGGATATCGGCGAGCAGTCCGGGTATGAAATCGACTCCGACGAGGCGCAGGCAGTGCGGCGCGACCAGGCGGCTGATCATAGCGCTGTCGCATCCGACGTCCAGGACCAAGTCAGATTTAGGATCGAGCGCGAGCGCCGAAACGATATAATCGGCTGCCGAGACGAAGTACTCTTCGGGCAGGGCGCTGAAGCCGCTCGAGCGTTTGGCATGCGGCTCGTCCAGCCAGCTTTCGAACCAGGCGCGCCAGGCTCGGGCTCGGGACAGCCTGGTTTGCTGCCTCTTCTCGATATCGGTCCTTTTTACCAGAACGGGCAATTCCGGTCCGCCCTCTGCCAGGACCAGAGGCCGCGCGCCGCGGAATCGCAGATACCAGAGCCTCCCCACGGGCCGCAGCCAGCGGCGTGCTGCCCGCAAACCTACAGGATTATCGCCGCGCACGTAAGAGTAGAGGCGATTGAACCCGCCGGCGCGTAATGCGACGAATATCGAACAGCGCACGAAGCCGTCTATGCCGTGGCCGCGCAGATCGGGCCGCGTGTAGCCGTCGTACATGTAAGCTTCGCCCGGCTTTAGAAACAGCTCCATATCGAGTTCCGGGATATATCCGCGCCTGGTCGTCACCCATCGGGAATGCGCCAGCTTGCCCTCGGCGTCGAGAGCGGCGAAGCAAATATCTCCGGCTTGAAAGCGCTCGCGCAGCATCTCTTCGGTCTGCGGGAATTTAGGGATGTTAAGCAGAAGGTCGAGGTCCGCGCGCGAGGCGATATGCAGTTTCAGGTCGGGCGCGGTCCTGGGTTGGGGCAGAGGCTCGCTCAGGTCGCGCGTGAAGAAGACCACGCTCCCGCATTCCAGCAGCGGAGAAATCAGCTTCTGCAGCGCTAGAATCAAGAGGTGTCGTGGCCCACCTTCCGCGAGAACCCTGGCTGCTCTGCGCGAAAAGCTGGAAAGACCGCCAGCTCGCACTGCCATGACTCGAGTGAGCCTCCCGGAAAAAGAACTTGCCCGAAAAGGCAGCATGAGGGGCTAAGGTTTAACGCAAAGGTGTAAAAATGAGTATCTAACCACTTAATAGCATACAATCGGCCACCAAGTCAACAGAAATTCGGTGGCTTTTGCAAACAGGTAGCGGCAGCCTCGAGGCTGCCGCTACACCTGCCTGTCTAATTGAGGGATTGCCCCGCAGTGCGCATCTTGCTCTTTCGGGCTCAGCGTGCAGAGGCAGGGCGGGATGCCGGCCAGTCGTCCCTCTCCCGGCTGGCGGTCAACCGGCCCGCCGTATTCGCTGGTGTAAAACATCGTGACATCGCGGCACAGACCTCGCTCCGCATCGTAGGCCACGCAGGAATCGAAAGGCAGAGAGTAGATATGGAGGCCGACGGCCGGCCGGTTAAATTCCGCCGGGTTCCAGACCAGGTGGACCGGCTCGGCCGGATCAACTGCCGCAGCATTTCCGGCCGAGACGAGCAGTTCCGGCATAGGCTTCAAACTAACCGTGCGCAGTCGTTGATCGCACCTGAGGCGCTTGTAGTTGCGCACCGCGAGTGTCCCCTCGAGCACCGCCATCCAGCAGTGCTGTCCCCGGTGATTGTGAATCCAGCTGCTGTGCCCGATATCCCAGCACAGGACCAGCATCTCGAACAGGTCGTTTTTGAAGACCAGGTTGCGCGTGTAATGCGCCTTGTTGAAGTGAAGGTAGGGGGCCAGACTCTCGGGTTGAAGGCGCAAAGAATTCAGGTATTCAACGACCCGTCCGGCCTGGCTCGACTCCAACAAGGCCTGCACATCTGCGATGAGCTCGTCCACTCCGATGCGCTCAGGTTCGTTCATGATTCTCCTTCTATAATCCCATTATACCAGTTAGAGGGAAAGACTGCAGTCGCCCAGCAGTATACACGAGGCGGTGCCCCATTAGCCTTTTGTCCGCGCAGGCTGTTCGAATCCCTCGCGGGTTTTAGCGGTCGGCCGGTTATTATCGTTATGAGACGATCGATCCTGGTTCTTCTCTTACTTGTTCCCCTACCCTTACCGGCCCAGTCCCTGGCCGACCTGGCGCGGCAGGAGCGGGAGCGGCGGGAGAAAATTCAGGCCGCGCGCAGCTACGACAACCGCGACCTGGAGGCGATGCGCGATGGGGGAAGGATAAGCACGGGCGAGCGGCGCGAGAGGGAAGTTTTACCGGAAGGTGCGCCCCCGGATGCCGGCAAATGGCGGGGGCAAATCGAGCGGGCTGAGCTGCGCGTAGAGAGGCTGCGGCGTGTTATCAAAGATTACGATGAGAAGATCGAGCTGGAAAGGCGCAGCTTTGCCGGCAAGCTCCAGGGGCTGGCGGCGCGCGAGCGGCGATTGCGCCGGCTTCGCGATGCGCGCCGAAAAGCCGAGCGGGAGCTGGAGGATGCTCTGGAGGATAAAAGACAGCTCGAGCGCCGCGCGCGCCGCGCCGGACTCCTGCCGGGGCAGTTGAGAGAATAACGCCATTTGCTGGTTTAGATTTTTGTAGAAGAATTCTAAGGGACGACTGAGAAACTGGTCAACCGCGTTGTTTCTTCGAGCGTGCATCCAGGATCTCTCGCACCTTGCGCGCCAGTTCCCTGAGGCGCGCGGGCTTGTGCAGCAGTGGGACATGCGCGGTCCGATCGAAATATCTGCGGCTCATCTCCTCGCTATACCCGGTGAGGAACAGGCAGGGTACAGGTGAAAGGAGTCGCATCAACTCGTACGCCCTGGGTCCGTTCACGCGCGGCATAATTGTATCGAGTATCACGATATCGATTTTGTCTTGATTTCGAACGAAGATTTCCAGGGCCTCGCGACCATCGGCCGCCGTCAGGACGGTGTAGCCGAGGTCCTCGAGCTGTGCCCTCAGCACTTCGCGCACGTTCTCCTGGTCGTCGGCAAGCAGGATGGTCTCGCTTCCGCCCGGAATCTCGTCGCCCGGCGATTGGTCTTCTCCCGGCTCCGCTGGGGCGCGATAAAGCGGAAGGTAGACGTCAAAGCGCGAACCCTCATCGGGTCTGCTTTCCACCACAATAAAGCCGCCGTGATGCTGCACTATCCCGTAGGTCACGGAAAGCCCGAGCCCGGTACCCTTCCCTGCCTCCTTGGTGGTGAAGAAAGGTTCGAAGATTCGCTCGAGCGTGGCCTCGTCCATGCCGACTCCGGTATCGGCAACCGAGACCAGGACGTAGTGGCCGGGCCTGGCATCGGGGTGGCTGCGGCAGAACTCCTCGGTTATCTCCATATCGCTTGTGCTGACCGTAAGCAGCCCGCCGTTGGGCATGGCATCGCGCGCGTTGACGGCAAGATTGATGAACACCTGTTCCAGCGCTGCTGGATCGGCATAAACATTGGCCAGGTCTGGCGCAATATCCAATTTGAGGTCGATGTCCTCAGAGATCAGGCGGCGCAGCATCTTGGATAGATTTAAGAGCATCGCGGCCATGTTGACCGGTTGAAGGGCCAGGGCCTGCTGCCGGCTGAAGGCAAGCAGTTGGCGAATAAGCGCCGTCGCCCTTTCCCCAGCCTCAAGTGCAATATCGAGCTGCCGTCTGACCCACTCGGGATCTTCCAGCTTCCCAAGCGCCAGCTCGATGTTGCCCAGCATAACGGTCAGAATATTATTGAAATCGTGGGCGATCCCTCCAGCTAGCAGGCCGATGGCCTCCATTTTCTGGGCATGCAGAAGCTGCTTCTCGAGGAATTTTTCACGGCTCATATCCATTATCACACCCTGGCAGCAGATGTAATCGCCCGCGTCGTCAAAGGTCGAAACGGCGTTCACCCTGGCGTGAAAAGGATTTCCATCTCTGCGCGCGAGGTCGATATTTAAATCCTTCACGATCTCCCCCCGGCGGCAGCTTTCTATAAGCTGGCCGAACTTCCACTTTGCTTCATCGGTCAAAAGCTCGTTCAGGGGCATTCCAACTACCTCTTCGCGCGTCCTCTCGAGCCAGTTGAGCAGCATGGGGTTAATGGCGATGATGTGACCCTGTGAGTCCAGCTCATACAGGCCTACCGGAGCTATTTCGTACAGTCCCCGGTGGCGTCTCTGGATTCTCGATAGCAGCCTGTTGCGGCTGCGCATGAGGTCACCGATTTCGTTGTCCGGTATCGCCTCATCGACAAGGAGTCCTTCCATGTTACCCTCAAGGGCGTTGCGGTCGGCCTCCCGAATGCGTCTGACCGGAGAAACGACCAACCGTTGCAGCAGTGCGCAGAGAGCCAGGAGACAGGTAGCAGTCAAGGTAACAAGCCCAAACAGAACTGCCCAGAGAGGGCCGAGCGTCTGATATACATGCTGCCCGACAAAAGAGGCGATGAGAGCGCCTGCCGGCAGAACGATCGCTCCGATCAGTATAAATTTCCTGTGCAGGCGTGAGCGCAGCATCTCTGCCATGAAGTTTATCAACGGGTAGCATAAAATTGCCCTTCGTTCCAGCATACAGCCCTCCTGCGCCTGCCGGGCGCGCGAGTTTTCAGACCGGCACAGCCTTTGAATAACATTTGAATATAGACTGAGGCTATTAATCTCCGTGAGAGGGGGCGCTTCTCAAGACAGTTAGTAAATTTAACAGGCTGGAGGCTAAATTGCAATAGTTGGCAATAATTGGCCACGTGCCCCAGACGAGAATCGTTAATTATCTATAGCTCGATTTGCAGGATAGTTCCTCTTACTCGCCTTTGCTTTGGGCTTTCGGAGGTTAAAGCAAGGAGTCAGGAGCTATATCAATTTTCAAATGGGTGTAGGGAGCATTGGATCCGTTTAGCTGGCGGCCTTGGCGTCATGGCGATTTTATCTTTATCATTAACCGCCATGACGCCAAGATCGCCAATAAAATATCGCCTTACATGCAAATGAAAAACGCTTCAGTATATCCTTACTTCAGGAATTGCCGTGCGAAGGCGCGGCTGCCGAGCGGCTCGCCTGTGGCGCGCCGCGTCAGCTCGTCGTAGTGGTAGAGGGCTCCGGGCGAGAAGATATTATCCTTCATCCACTGCCCTACCCGCTTATTGTCCACATAGACCGCGGTGCGAATATCAGCGGCCGGCCCGTATACTTTTTTGACCAGCGCGGCGTGGATTTGAGAGGCGAAGAGCAGGCCCATCATGTAGTTGTGATAGTAGACCGGAGCGCTCACGATGTGGATCTTGGCAGCGTAATCCGGCTTGTCGCGATCATCGGGCCGCACGAGCAACTGGTACTTTTCGACCAGGCCCCACCAGAGCTTGCTCAGGTCCTGCGCGGGATTCTTGTAGAGCTGGCGCTCGAAATGCAGCATAACTTGCGTCCAGCGACTGAAGATCAGCTCCTCGGCCCGCAGCCTTTTCCAGCTCGAATCTCCGATCTCCTCGAACTGCTCCCGGTCGATCACGCCCATCGCTTTCATCCAGTGGCGATTCTTGGCCAGCCTTCCCAACATCATGGCATAGCCTTCGGTGGTAAGCGTATGCGCGGGCTGGCGCAGGTCCCAGGGGAGCTTGCGGTCGATGTGAGCGTTGTAGACCGCATGGCCTAATTCGTGGAGCATGGTATCCATCCAGCGGGCGTTGGGCCTCAGGTTGAGCAGCACGCGGATATCTCCCGCGCGGTCGATATCGATGGCAAAGGCATGCGGGTTCTTGCCCTCCTGCTCATAAAGGCTCGACCTTGCCAGGATCGCGCTCGGGTCCAGGCCGATTCCCATGTAAAATCGCCTTCCCACCTCGGCGATATCTTCATCCGCGTAGAATTTATCCAGGCTCGCGCCGAACACGTCCGGCGCCTCTTGAAAGAACTGGTTCTGATAGTGCCAGGGGCGCAGCCCGGCGCGGTCGATTCGATAGCGCTCGGACAGCTCCTCGTCGATCTCGGCTTTCACCTGCCGGAAAGGCTCGCGCGTGAGCCGGTCCAGCTCCTCGAAGAGCGCCAGCACTTCATCTTCCTTCTGCTCTGACCGGACGATTTCCATCTGGTAGAAGCCCGAGAAGCCCAGCTTGCGCGCGGCCTGGTTCCGCAACTCGACCAGGCGCAGCAGGTCCTTTTCCACCTGCTCGCCCACGGTTTTCAGCGCCTTCCAGGCCTCCTCGAGTTCCCGCGAATCGGTCGATTTCCTCAGGACCTCTTCCAGGTCATTCTGCGACCTCTTTTCGCCGCGGAAGGTGGGCCGGTAGGTGGCGAAGTCCTGTTCGATCTTAGTTTCCAGCCGGTTTATTTCCCTGAGCAACTCCGCCTCCACCTGCCGGGGAAGATATTCCAGGTAGAGCAGCTCCAGGCGCCGCCTGATCACAGGGTCTTTGATCTTCTCGGACTGCCGCAGGCTCTTAACCCTTTCAAAGGCAGCGCGGTCGTTAAAGAAGGCATCGACTTTGTTCTTGAACTCCTCGTTCCGCTTGTAGGCCTCCTTCGAGCCGGTAGTGGCCGCCTCCCACCAGGCGCGGTCGGCGCCGATCTGGAGCGGCCGGACTTTGTCCCACTGCCCGTCGATAAAGCGCTCCGCCTCAAGCTCCTCAGCGCTCCGTCGGTTCCTCGCATCGCCGGCATGTGTGATCGACAACGCCATGATAATAAAAGCGAGGGCCAACAACAAAGTCGTGTTCATATTTTTCCCATTCCGGTCCCTCCGACGATTTTCAGCACTCGAGCCATCTTCGTCATAACATATTCTTTTCATAGGATAACGCCTCGAAGTTCAAGCCGAGCCGCCGCGCGTAATCGAAGGCCTCGCTTATCTCCTCATCGGTAGGATAGCGGCTGAGTTCGGCATATTTCGGATTGTACTTGCTGCTCATCGGATCACAGTAATTATCCGGGTGGAACTGGTCCATTATGTTCACCGGCGCGCCGGGCATATTCGCCTTTATCCACTCCAGGACCGGCCTCGTGCAGCACTCGACGTGATTGGGCATAACCAGATGGCGGATCGTGAAATCTTCGCCCCACTGGTGAATTTTTAGAAGATTCCCGGTTACCGTCTCCCAATACCAGGGGGTTCTGGAGAGCTTTATCGAGCAACCGTCCGAGCCGAACTTGAAGTCCGGCAGCCATATATCCATGAGCAGCCGCAAGATCTTCATCGCCTCCCGGCTCATGAAGAAGTTGCTGTTCCAGAGCATAGGGGCGTTGAACTCGCCATCGCAGTACGCGTATTCGGGGTAATGCTTGCTCGGCAGGAAGTCGCTCTTCGCTTTCATAACGTGGACGGTGTCGGACGCCTGCGGCGCAAAGTCGTTTCCAAGCAAAGCAACGGCCTCAACTATAGTGTGGAGATGTATCGTTACCTCTCCGCCGACCCAGTTGACGTTATGGCACCCCTCCATGCGCAACTGCCAGGCCATCGCGGCCAGCTGCCCGGGGGTAACTTCGATGCCGTTGTCCTTATCTGTGCTTATATCGCCATTTTGGCAAAAGGCGCAGCGCATGTTGCAGGAGGTGAAGAAGATCGTGCCCGATCCCTTTTTGCCCCGGTAAATCAGCTCCTCGCCGCGGTGATGGAAATACGAGCTTACCCGCGAGGCCGATTCGAGCTGGCAAGTGCCGTGCTTTGTGCCCCTGCTCCGGTCAACCTGGCAGTTCCAGCGACAGAAATAACAATGGGCCAGCATCCTCTGCGCAAGCTCGGCGCAGAGGTCCAGGAGGTTCGGGCGCGCCTTTGGGACGTCGCGGAGCTTGATTCGGCTGGACTTTATTCCGGACCAGAGTTCCAGAAATCGGGGCGTGAGTTTGTCCAGCTCGTTCCATAATTCGCCCTCGCTCGAACCTTTCAGGCTGATTTCCACCGGTATTCTTTTACAGATCAGGTATTTCGCCGGCTTTTCGTTCAGAGACACGGCATAATACCAGGGCAGGGCCGCTCTCATTCTATCGTCCCAAACCCACAAATTATCGAACCCGAACATCTCTGGGCCTCCCGCGGATTAGACTTTCAAACCGTTATGGTTTTAAAAGCACTTTTAATATCCCGGGCTGTTCGGCATAATTGATGGCCGCCGGGCCCTCATCCAGCGCGAACACCCGGCTGATCAGGCCATCGACGTCGACCATTTTTTCTTCCAGCAATCGGATAGCCTGCGGGAACCTTCCGCAGCGGGAGCCGACGATGGTCACCTCGTTGACCACGATGCGCGCGGTATCAAGCACTGCGCCGCCGTGGAAGGTCGATTTAAGCGCGAGGCATCCCCGCGGGCGCACCAGGTCTAGGGCCAGTTCCAGGCCCGACGACGAACCGCTCGCCTCGACCACGCAATCGAAAGAGCTTTGAGGCAGCGGCCGCGATGAGAGCGCGGTCTCGATGCCCCGCCGCCGAGCTATCTCCATCTTCTCCGGATGCTTGCCGACCAGGAGCAGAGAGCATCCGGTCCTGGCCTTGAGCGCCTGCGCGGCGAGCAGGCCGAGCTTGCCGTCTCCCACTACGGCGACTCTGCTCGAAGGCTGGATTTCGACCTGTTCGAGTATCTCGCAGGCCGCCGCCAGAGGCTCGATGAAAACCGCCTGCTGGTCAGAGATAGCGTCCGGCACCGGATGGAGGTTTCCCGCCGGCAGGACCAGATAGTCGGCAAAGGCGCCGTCTCTCCCCTTGATGCCGAGGACCGTGCGCGAGGGGCAGTGGCGCGGGTCGCCGCTCTGGCAGAGGGCGCAGCGCCCGCAGCCGCAGTTGATCTCTCCGGCCACCCGCATGCCGGCTAATTCCCCAGCCGGCGACTCCTCAACTATGCCTACAAACTCATGCCCCAGCGTGCCGCTGAACCCGGCATATCCGCGGATGATCTCCAGGTCGGTATTGCAGATGCCAGCATAAAGAACTCGAACCACCGCTTCGTCCCGGCACAACGGCCTCGGGACATCCCGCTCCAGCCTCAATTCGCCGTCGATTACCCTGAGCGCTCTCATCGATGATATCTTCAGCTATCAGCGGTCAGTTTTCAATCAGTTTAACTCCACCGCCTATCTATGTCCAGTATTGAGCGAGAGCAAGAGCAATGAGCGAGAGGGTCCCTCTTGCTCTTGCTCTCGCTCTCCCTCTTGCTCCTGACTCCTGGCTCCTGTTTTTTATGCTTGACCTCAGGTCTCAAACCGCATATTATATATCTGCTCTGGGGGGTCAAAAGTTACCCATAGGGAGGTCCAAATAGCTGCGCCCGATCTAACAAACAGATTAGATAAGGTCTCGGCGGCCGGCTGGCCTCAGCCTTTCATATATTCGGACGATCAGGAGGCTGAGCGATACAAGGCGCGCAGGAACTACTATCTCAATGTAGTCCGGATACCCTTGCTGCGCCTGCTGGGTTTTATTCTGCTCTCCGTACTCGTCTTCCTTCACAACAAGTTTATACTCGGATCATTCTCGTGGTCCGGCTTCTTTGGAATCACGGCAGCCATGCTGATCTACGCCGTGGTTTCCTGGCTGATCCTTCACCTTTTCTATGAGAGGGTAAAAATATTCAACCTCGGCAGCCTGTTCCTGGTTCTCGACGTGTTCCTATGGGTCCTGGCGATATATTTCACGGGCGGGGAAAGGAGCTGGCTGTTTTTCATACTGCTTCTTCGAGTTGCCGATCAGGGAGAAAAAACCTTTCTAAGGTCATTCCTTTTTGGGCATCTATCAACGTTCAGCTATCTTTTCCTGGTCCTGTATCTGGCCTTTGTTGAAAACAGGGCCATCTCCTGGGCTGTTGAACTTTCAAAGTGCGCCTTCATATGTGGGGCCGGCATTTACCTGTCACTGACGGCCAGAACGGCGGAGCAGATACGAAACCTGACCGCCGCCGCCATTCGCGCGGCTAAAAACTTGATCGCTCAACAGGAGATGGATATCCGCCAGCTGGCGGCTATTGTCGAGTCGTCCGACGACGCGATTATCGGCGAGACGCTGGACGGCATTATTCTGACCTGGAACCCGGGCGCGGAGAGGCTCTACGGCTATTCCGCCGATGAGGTCAGGGGAAAACCGAGCGCGATCCTGGCTCCGCCGGGCCATTCCGAGAAGTGTTCGAAGGTCATCGAAGCAGTTAAGGGAGGAGAAAAATTCGAGCATTACGAGGCCGTGCATGTCAGGAAAGATGGCAGGCAGATCGATGTCTCTCTGACCATCTCTCCGATAAGGGACAGGTCCGGCGTAGTCACAGGCGCTTCGATCATAGCGCGCGACATCACGGCGCGCAAGGCATCCGAGCGGCGCCGCGCTGTCCGCTATGCTGTCACGCAGATACTTTCCGAGGCCGAAGGGCTGAGCGATGCCGCTCCGCAGATCCTGGCGGCGATTGGCGAGAACCTGAAGTGGGAGGTGGGCGAACTCTGGATGGTCGATCGGCACGAGGAGGTGCTGCGCTGCGTTGCCACCTGGCACGCGCCGTTACCGGACCTGGCGGAGTTCGTGGCGGTCAGCCGGCAGCTTGCCTTTGCGCGCGGGGTTGGGCTGCCCGGTCGAATCTGGGCAGGCGGCGAGCCGGTCTGGATCGGCGACGCGGCTGAGGACACTGCTTTTCTGCGTGCTCCCCTTGCCGCCAGAAGCGGACTGCATGCGGCCTTCGGTTTCCCGATCCAGCACGGGAGCGAGGTCCTGGGCGCCATCGAGTTCTTCAGCCGCGAGATTCGCGAGTCCGACGAGGAGCTGCTCGAGATGGCGGTTGTCATCGGCAGCCAGATCGGCCTGTTCCTCGAGCGAAGGCGCGCCGAAGACCAGATCAAAGCCTCCCTGAAGGAAAAGGAGGTCCTGCTGAAGGAGATTCACCATCGGGTCAAAAACAACTTGCAGATCATCTCCAGCCTGCTCAATATCCAGTCGAGATACATCGATGACCGGAGGGCGCTCGAGCTGTTCAGAGAGAGCCAGGAGCGAATCAGGTCGATTGCGCTCATACACGAGAGGCTATACCAGTCCAGAGATCTCGCGGAGATCGACTTCGCCGATTACCTGCAGAGTTTATCGGCTAACCTGTTCCGATCGTACGGCGTCAAATCGAATGCCGTGAAGCTGAAGGTGGAAGTCGACGGCACGCGGCTCAACATCGATACGGCGATTCCCATCGGCTTGATTGTAAACGAGCTGCTCTCCAACTCCCTCAAGCACGCCTTTCCGTCGGGCCGGAAAGGGGAGATCAGGATTCATCTCGCTGCGAACGGCGATAGCAGGTCAATGCTGATCGTCAGCGATAACGGCATCGGCCTCCCCGATGATCTCGACTTCCGAAATAGCAGGTCGCTGGGGCTGCAATTGGTCAACATGCTGGTGCAACAGCTCGACGGCACGATCGAACTCGATCGGACCAACGGGACCGCGTTTAAGATCGTATTTGCCTCTGCGAAGCAGAGGAAAACTCGAACCTAATCGGCTGAGATTATAGCTGTTTCCGAATCGGTGCAGCATCCCGGCTTAATCATCTCGCCTCGAAGGCCGCAGCGCAGCATAATATAATTATGTAATGGGAAAGTTGCGTAACTATGCCGGCTTTTGGCATAAGAAGTTATTGGTGAGCCGCCAGGCCATATTCCTAAAGCGCCCCGAGAAAAGCATACCGAGGTGCCCTGGAAGGAAATGGGCGGCATGCGCGAAGCCATGCAAAGGGGGCAAAACGATGGCTGATAAAAAAGAGTTGAGCGCCGAAGTCCTCCGAGAGATCGTTCGGCGCATTGTGGAGGCGGCCCATCCGGAAAAGATTATCCTGTTCGGCTCTGCGGCAAGGGGAGAGATGGGACCCAACAGCGACGTGGATTTGTTAGTGATTAAAAGTGGGGAGTACAATTCGAGTCGCTTGCTCGGTGACATTTATATGCACCTGCACGGGGTCGGGCAGGCTGTGGACGTCATACTGGCGACTCCAGAACAAGTGGAACGATACCGGAATACGCACTGCCTTGTGATTGCGCCGGCACTGCGGGAAGGGAAAGAGGTCTACAGTGGAACAGCGTTATCCTCCTGAAGACCCCAGGGAATGGCTCAACCGGGCCAGGAGCAATTTGAGGTTGGCGAAATCATACGAGCCGGGCGTCTACCTCGAAGACCTGTGCTTCAACGCCCAACAGGCTGCGGAAAAAGCTATAAAGGCTCTATTGATCTCTCGAAATGTGGCTTTTCCCTATGTTCACGACCTCGCTCAACTTCTCACCCTGTGCGAGCGGGCGGGTCAGCGGATCCCAGAAGCTATCAGGCAAGCGGAGCGGCTCACGTGCTTCGCCGTTTTCACCCGCTATCCCGGCATCGCGCCGCCTCTTAGCCATGAGGAATACCAAGAAGCCCTACTTTGGCCGAAGCGGTGGTTCGCTGGGCGGAAACAAATCTCGAAGGCCAAGAGGGAAGCGATGGCTAGCGCCCAGGAGTTAGCGCGAAATGTATAATCTGGTTTTGTATCTGTTCCTGATATTGGCAGCAGATGATAAGTTGATTTCTCTCAAAATCGATCCCCCCGCCGCCACGGCGAAGGCGGGGGGTCGGGTCGAGTTCCGCATCAAGCTGGTAATCCCGGCAGGCTATCACATCAACTCGAACCGCCCCGGCGATGAATACCTGATCCCCACCGCGATGAGATTCGAGAAGGGGCGGGAATTCGACAAGGTCGCCGTCTCCTACCCCGAGGGGAAAAGGCGCCGCTACAGCTACAGCGAGGCGCCGATTTCGATTTACGAGGGGGAGGTCGAGCTGGTGGTTACAGCACAGGTTGGCAAGATGGCACGGACTGGGAAGAAGGCCTTAAAAGGCGAGCTTGTTTATCAGCCCTGCAGCGAGCAGCACTGCCTTAGCCCGGAGCGGCTGGCGCTCTCTCTGCCGGTCACGGTGATCAGGTAAGCGCCGCGCTCATTCCGTCAGGGTTTTGATGTAATTGACCAGTTGCCAGATCTCCTCCTTCGACAACTTCCGCTCGAAGGCGGGCATCGGCTCGCGGCCCGTCGATATCTTCCAGAAGATTTCGCCCTCTGTGCCTTCTTTGATCGCTTGCCGCAGATTGCTCGGTTTAACCTTCAACTCTGCGGCCAGCGGGCCGCTGCCATCCCCCTTTTCGCCGTGACACATCAGGCAATGCTTCTGGTACAGGGCCTTGCCCATGCGCAGCGACGCCTGGTTTGCGGCAACCGGGTTTTTAAGCCTCTTCGCCTTTTCCGGCGCCTGCCAATCGCCGTGCTGGCCGTGCGCGAAGAGCAGGGCCAGGCCGAAGAGAGCAACAACAGTGGCGAGCACGATAGCCTTTGCTTTCATTTTATCTCCCGCCATCTTGCCACTCCAACATTTCCAACTTCACCGGGCCTGGCAGTATCCCCTTTTTGTAACCCATATCGAGCAGCAATTCGACGGCACAGCGGCCGCTCGCTCCGCAGTCAAGGGTCCATTCGTTGACATACATCCCGACGAATTTATCCGTGCGCTCTTTATCCATGCCGCGCGCGAACGGCAGGGCATATTCGAGCGCCGCGCCGCGGTGCTCCATAGCATATTCTATGCTACGCCTGATGAGCTGCGCGAGCCTGCGCAGCGTCTCGCCTCCCAGGTCGCGCCGCGCCGCGTTGCCGCCGAGCGGCAGCGGCAGCCCGGTGCGCTCCAGCCACCAGGCTCCGAGGTCCAACACCTTGTATAAGCCCAGGTCGCGGTAAGTGAGCTGCCCTTCGTGTATCAGCAGCCCGGCATCCAGGTCGCCCCGCCGCACCGCCTCGAGCACCTGATCGAATGGGACCTTGCTTGTTTCGACCTCAGGCTCGAAGAGCCGCAGCACCAGCGCGGCCGTGGTCAATTTTCCCGGCACGCCGACGACTATCCGTTTAAGCTCGCCCGGCTCGAGCGGCCGGCGCGATACCAGGACCGGCCCGTAGCCGTAGCCCATGCTGGCGCCGTAAGGGAGGAGCAGATACTTATCGGCGATGTAGGGATAAGCGTGAAAAGAGATGGCCGTGACCTCGTATTCTCCCGCCAGGGCCTTATTGTTCAGCGTCTCGATATCGGCCAGGACATGTTCTATCTGGAGCCCGCCGGTATCGATCTTGCCACATGCCAGGGCGTAGAACATGAAGGCGTCGTCGCTGTCCGGGCTGTGGGCGATCCTTATCCTCATAGGCGCCTGTACTGCAAACTGGGGGCCGCCACTACTTCAGGTGTACTTCATCCCCCGGCTTGTTCAGCCTCCAGTATTCGAGCAGCCCGCTTTTGCGCAGCTCGTATAGAGCGCCGTCGTAGCGTTCGAAGCGCAGCATCTTATTCGGGAACTCCGCCTCGAACCAGAATTTATCCGCGCCGCGCGAATGTTTGACCTCCACGGCATAAGCTTCGCTCTTTCCCGCCGGCACCTGGATGGGGGCACGTTCCAGCACCCTCAGGCTCGCAGTCTCGACCTCGGGCAGCGGCGCCCGGTTCGAGACCTGTGTGGGGAGCATTTGAAAACGCAGGTTCGATCCGACCTCGAAGCGCAGCGCCCTGAGCAGGACCGGCAGGCCGTCGTAGAAGACGACATCGGGAGGGAGCCTCAGCTCGCCGCGGCGGTGCCCTTCCCCGTCGAAGTAGGAATTGAAGTCGTAGTAGCTGCGGTCGCCGAAGTCCACGATCTCCTTGAAGGTGTTGCCGCACCACTCCTGGCTGCCGAAGGTCAATTTAACCGCGCGCAGCTCATCGCGGCTCATGAAGAGGCTCAGCATCTGGCGATAGGTATAGATGCCAGTGGGCACGGTGATCACGTTGTTGAACTTGAAGACGTCGAGCAGGTCAGGCTGCCGCCAGTCATCGGCCTTGACCAGCAGGTCCTTTTTGTGCTTCTCGGTCACAATGATATGATAGACCTCGGCCGGGCGCCGGACGCGGTAGCGGACCTCCTGCGCGTTGTAGAAGTTCACCTCGGCCTTCCCCTGGTACCAATAATGGTTGGCCGCCCAGCGGGGGTCGAGCTGAAAGAAAAGGCTGCCGTTTACCGGAGAGCCCTTGCCGCGATAAAAGGCGGCCGGGAGCAAAAGGGCAACAATGGAGATCAGAATAAGCTTTTTCATGGCAAATTCCTACTGAACGGTGCTGCTCTCGCCCGGCTGCAGGTGCACGGGCAGGGGCGAGGCGTGGTGATGGACCATGAGCCAGTTGTCGTCGGATAGCAGGAAGACGTTGGTGGCCAGGGCTCGGGCGGAGTTGAACTCGCCGCCGGCGCTGGTGATTATGTTTTCAATGCAGAAGACCAGGGCCAGGTTGCGGTCCACTTTCACCGAGACGCTGCTCGGAGAGATGCGCATCATGGTGGTGTTGGCGAAGATGGTCAGCCAGCTTCGCCTTATCTCCTCCCAACCTTCGATCAGCTCCCAACCCGGATGCACGCATTTCACCCAATCGCCGTGCAGCCAGACCGAGTCCATCTGCTCCAGGTCCAGGCTTTCCATGGCGCTGTAGAAGCGCTGGTTGGCTTCTATTACCCTCTGTTCTTCTTTTTCCGTTTTGCGCCGCATTAGCCAAGGCTGTCGAGGATATCGGCGATGGGCCGCGCGACGCAGGTGAAGATCGGGGTATCGCGCACCGTGTACTTGCTGGCCAGGCTCTCGCGCAGCTCCATCACCAGGTCGAGGAAGTCCTCAGGGCTATCGCTCTCGAAGGCCAGGACGAACTCCTGGTCGTCGAGGCCGAACGAATAAGTAGTATGTATTTTAACAGATGGATACTTGTGTCCTATCTCTATGTGTTCGTTCATCATCCGCTGCCTGATGTGCATCGGCAGCATATACCAGTCGCGGCTCTTGACGAAGGGATATACGAAAAGATACCTGGCGCGCCCCGGAACGATCTCCAGCCGCGCGTCCTCCTGGCCCGCGTGCCGATGCTCGCGCAGGTAGATGGAGCGGCGGGTCATGGAGAGATAAGAATAAGGCGTGTGCAGGTACCTGCCCAGGCCGCTCTTGAGGATGCGGCCGCTCATCTCCTGGAAAAGCTCCAGGCCGGTTGCCGGCGGCCCGATGCGCCATATCATGAATTCGGCTTCCGGGCGAATTCCGACCAGCGAATAGCTGACGAGCAGCAGCCGGTCTGAGAAGTCCTCGTAAACCGCCAGGAACTCCCGCTTGCCCGCCTCGCGCTCGGTCGCCGGGAGCCGCCGCCAGGCCGGATCGATTTTGTAGAAGGCGAAGTTTATGTACTGCCGCCTTTCCTTCTCGCGCGCCATAACCTCCTCGCTAATCGGCCTCGGGCCTGGGCGCCATGAAGACCAGAAGCGCCAGCCTCTTGCCGCCGTCGTTCTTAACGCCGTGGCTCAAGCCGGCCGGCGCCAGCACGGCCTTCCCTTCCCCCAGTGCCATCTCCTCGTCGCCGATGCGAAAGCGTCCCTCTCCTTGGAGCACATAGTAGACCTTGTCCGAGTCCTGGTGCAAATGGCTCTTCTGCTCCTGTCCCGGCTCAAAGCAGTAGACGTCGCAGAACAGGCGCGGCGTATCGAACAGGCCGACCTTTTTCATCTTTTCCGGCGAGAATTGCCGCGCAGTGACGACATCTCTGAACTCCATATGCGCCTCCGCGCTGGGGTTGAAATTAAAAGCTATCAAGTTTCCGACACCCTGTCAATTGCAGCCACCAGCTATCGGGTTCAGCTTTCAGCTTTGCTGACCGCTGACGGCTGAATGCTTTCTTTGAGCAGCAATATTACCGCCGCCTCCAGCAAAACGAAGGCCGCGGCGAACCAGGCCACCGCCTGGAAGCCGGCCGCGCGATAGAGGTAGGCCGAGGCGAGCACGGCTATAGCGATGCCGAGCTGCGCGGCCGCGTTGCGCAGGGCGATGTAAGCGCCGCGTCTTTCGGCCGCGACCAGCTCGGTGATGAGGGCGTTGAGCGGGGCGACGCGCAGCGCCGCTGTCACACCGATAAAGGCGGCTGAGGCGAAGAGCAGCTTGCCCCAGCCGGCCCAGGCGGCGCCGAGCAGGCCGGCGGCCAGAGCGGCATTGCTTGCCGCGGCCAGCCGCCGCTTGCTCATGCGGTCGGAGAGCTGTCCGGCCAGCGGCGCCGCGACGAGCGAGGCCAGGCCCGCTGCTAAAAAGATCAGGCCGATCCCTTCGATGCTCGCCCCCTGCTCGCGGCGCAGCCAGCCGCCGACATATGTAAGGAAAGCCACGGGGCCTCCGGCAAAGAAGAGCCCGGTGACCAGGCCGATGCGTTGCTGGGCATGGCGCAGGAAGCCAAGATAGTTGAAGAGCGCGCCGCGGCTTTCGCCTCGAATCTCGGGCGCCCGCCATTGGACTAAAGAGAAGGCGCAGAGCGCGAGGGTGCCGAGGCCGATTGCCAGATAGACGATGCGCCAGCCGGCCCGTGCGGCGAGCGCCGAACAGGCCGGCACGCCGATTATCGGCGGGGCGAAGTAGGCGAGCGAAAGCAGCCCCATGGCGCGGCCGCGCTGCTCGAAGGGGAAGAGGTCGGCAGCGTAAGCGATTGTCACGGCCGAGAGCAGGCCGGCCGCCGCGCCGGCCAGGGCGCGGGCCGCGAAATACCAGGCGAGGCTGCGCGACGCAGCCGCCGCCAGGGCGGCAAGCGCCAGCAGGAGCAAGGCGTAGCGGAGGAAGCGGAGGCGACCTTTGCGGTCGGAGAGCGGCGCTAAAAAAAGGGCGCAGAGAGCCGAGGAGGTCGAATAGAGGGCGACGGAGCTGCCGGCCGCAGCTATTCCCGCTCGAAGGTCGCCGGCAATCTCGGCCAGCAGCGGCGATATCAGTTGGGCGTCGAGTTCGCCTAAAGAGAGCGCAACGACCAGCGGCCAGAGATTGCTCATCCGCGCGCGGGCCGCGCCGCGCTCGGGGGATTGCCGGTTCGATGCCTCTGGCCTTTGCGACCGAGCAGCCATAAGCGGAATTTAGCGGGAGAAAAGAATAGAACGCAGATGACGCGGATCAAACTTTATACGCGCAAATTCGCCCGATTCGCCATCCTATCGCGCAGTTGCCGAGCCACCCATCGACAGCGCTGATCGCATAAGATCTTATTCGGAAGCAGATGGGTCATCTTTGATCTGCGCCGCGGCGGTAGTGGGAGCAAAGAACTGCAGGTTCAAATTGCGCGCCGCTATATCGGTTAGATCGACAACGGCAGCGCTGTTTACCCCCATGGCGATAGCGATGGTCTCGCTGATCTCCTCGCGCGTCGCCCCTTCCTTCAGGGCCTTCTTCAAGTGGCCCTCCAGACAACCCTGGCATTTAGCGACGAGCGAGGCGGCGATGGCGATCAGCTCTTTGGTCTTGCGGTCGAGGACCGAGGTCTTGTAGGTCTCGGCGTAAAAATTGAAGTAGATTCGCCTGAAGCGCGGGTCCACCATGCTGTAAGAGCCAGCAGGAGTCGCCTCGGCTGCTGATGCCTCTCGTGCCCTTTTGTTTTCCTTTTCGCTCATATAGTACCTCTCAACTATTTAGTACGAACGAGCGGCCGAATTTTTCCACTCAGCGGCGACGTTCGATCTCGACGGCGGCGTAATCGAGCTTTTGCGGTATAGGAGGATTGAGTTTTTTGAAACGGACCACGACCCTCTCAAGAGAAAAGCTGTCCAGAAGCAGGCCCGCTATGGCTTCGGCTGCCGCTTCGAGCAGTCTGAAGCTGTGGCTCTCGGCATATTCGGCGGCCAAGGCCGCAGCCTTCGCGTAGTCGATGCTGTGCGCCAGGTCGTCGCTCTTTCCCGCAGCCTCGAGGTCGCAGTAGAGTTCGAGGTCGATCGAGCAGGGTTGTTTGAAAGCGCGCTCTTCTTCCCGGACTCCGACCTTGACTCGACAACTGATGCCCGAGAGGATGATCTTATCAGGGGGCATAACGGGGCGCTAGCTGCCTATTATCTGGACGAGGATATTGCGCTCGCGCGGCCCATCCAGCTCGGCCAGAATGATGCTCTGCCACTGGCCGAGGGCAAGCTCGCCCTGTGAGATAGGCAGGCAGAGACTGTGGCCGAGGAGCGTAGCCCGCAGATGAGCGTCGGCGTTTTTACGGTCGCAGTCCGAGCAGCGCTCGCAGTTGTGCTTGTAGCCCGGGGCACGTCCAGATTGACACTCGTGCTCATGACCTGCATCTTGCGAGACCAGCCGCTCGAGAAATCCCTTGATATCCTCGAGGAGCGCCTGTTGATACTCATTGATAAAGAGGGCAGTGGTGGTGTGAAGGGAAGAGATGTGGAGAACTCCCTCCTTGACTCCCGAGGACAATACGAGGGCTTCGATTTCCGGGGTGATATTATAGAGTTCGACTCGCCTGTCGCTGGAGAAGCTCAAACTCCTTGTCAGGAACTTGATCTCTCCCTGAACCTTCCTTTCGCCCTCCTGGCCGCCGACGGCCTCAACCTTTACCGGTAGCCTCTCCATTTCTCCCTCTCGCCATCTATCGAGTTACGCCTCTCTTGCTCTTCTGTTTCCAGCACCAAGCGCCTAACGCTCGTTGAAGACAATCGAAACTTGAGCGGGCATTAAAGGGCGTGGAACTCCTCTGAGATTAGCTACTCTAGCCCAAAAAGCCCGGCTATGTCAATACTATAAGTTCTACCTGCAGCGGATTTAATCGGCACCCGCTCCAGAGCCGGAGCTTCAATCTACTGCGACCTTTATTTCTTCGCCCTCGACCTGGACAGGATAGCTGCGCACTTTAACCTGCGGGTTGATCGTAGATGCGCCGGTCGCGACATCGTAGCGCCAGCCGTGCCAGGGACAGGTTACAACCTTTCCCTCCAGGAAACCCTCGCCGAGGGGCCCGCCGCGATGCAAGCAGGTGTTGTCTATGGCATAAAAAGCCCCATCGACGTTGAACAGTGCGATCAAATTGCCGTTGACGCTAACTACTTTCCCCGTGCCCGGCGGCACGTCTTTCCTCTCGGCGACCTTCGTGAAGTTAGCCATCTCTTTACCTCCTCTTCAGTCCTCTTCAGCCAGCAGGTGGCGGCGGCCGGCGTAGCCGTCATTGACCTCATGCCACCATTCGACCTCCTCCTCGCCCAGCTCCCAGCAGAGATAAACGATCCTGCCGTTCATTTCGTGTGGGAAATCGCAAAGGCCGCGCCCGAGGTCTTTGATCAGGACCCCTCTGTTCGTGATTTTTCGCACCAGATCGTTGAGACGAAACAGCTGCTTGACGTAATGTTCGCCCTGCCAGCCGCCGGCGTCGTAGCGCGCCTGCTCGTAGACCTCCTGCATTTCGGGCTGCATCTCGTGCAGCTCGCTCCAGATATCCCGCATCTTTGAGACAAGCGGGCGAAGCTCGGCGATCAACTGATTGACCTCGTCCAGCGTGAAGATCTTGTCCGACATAGCGACCTCTGCCGGATTACTCTTTGACCTCTTCGTACCAGGCCATCTGAATCGCCTCCAGCTTAGCCTCATTCGAGGCCTCCGGATCATCCTGGAAGTCCGGAAGCTCCGTGATCATCTTGTGCAGCTTTGGAAAGCTGAGGCTAAGCGGGTCGATATCAGGATAGTGCTCGATCAGCTCCTGCGCGATCTCATAGGCATCGTCCCAGGTCAATCCCATAATAAGCCCTCGAATCAAAGCCATATTTTATCTTATCCCGGCCGGCTTCGACAGCCATGACTTTATTGCCGGATCGATTTACATTGAGGAACGGTGCCGCCCTCTTTATCGAGTAAATTCAAAGCCTTACGGCTCAAACCAACATAGCTAACATTAACGTAAGTGTTATGAACTGTCAAGTCAACGCGAAGAAAGAGGAGCTAGGAGCTAGAAGTTAGGAGCTAGGAGATTAATCTCGATGAAGCTACCGGGGTGGTGGTGTAGCAATGGGTACAGAAGCCCATAGGTCCTATTCCCCCTCACGCCTCCCGCCTTCCGCCTCACGGCCTTTATTCTAGCTCCTAACTCCTGGCTCCTGTCCTTTTGGTCGCGGCTTAATATCTACTATATGGTATAATTTTTAAAATCGCCTGTGAGGTTGCTCTATGAAGAGGTTGGTTTTGTTTGCAGCCCTGCTGGCAACAGCCGCTGCAGCGGCGCATGCCGATTATAAGCAGGCTGTCGTCTATTACAATCAGGGAAAATTCGAGAAGGCAGCTCAGGAGATCAAGCCCGACGTTGAGGCCAATCCCAACTGGGAGCCGGGCCACCGTATACTGGGCTTGAGCTATCTCGGAGCAAAGGATTATCAGAAGGCGGTGGCCTCCTTGAGCCGGGCGGTCGAACTGAAATCGACGGCTCCCTCAGTCTATCTGGGTCTCGCCGAGGCCTACTTCAACCTCAACAAGTACGCCAATGTCGTCTCGGTGCTCGAGACCGGCGAAAAGTACATTCGCGGCAACGCCGAGAAGGCCACCCTCCATCGCCTGCGCGGCGCGGCGCAGTACCGCCTGCGCCGCTACAGCGAGGCGATCGAGGATCTTTCTGCTGCGCTCAGGCTCTCGGAAGGAGGCTTCTCCGACTATTTCCAGCTCGGGGCCGCCTTTTTTTTCACCGATCGCTACGATGAAGCTTTTGCCGCCTTCGAGAAGGCTTTGCAGCTTAAGCCCGGCGATAAATCGGTTTCCGAATTCATGGGCAAGCTTTACGAGAGGCGCGGCGTCGCTGCGCTCAAGAGCCGGCAGTACGCGCGGGCTGTAGAGGACCTGACCAGGGCGATAGCCAGCAGCCCGAGCGGCCCGCTCTACTATAACCTCGGCGTGGCCCAGCTCTCGCTGAACAAATACGATGATGCTGAAAAGGCCCTGCTGCAGACAGTCGAACTGATGCCCGCCAACTTCGAGGCCCTGTACAGGCTCGGCTTTATTTACGAAAAGCGCAAGCAGTATCAAAAGGCGCTCGACTACTATAAGCAAGCCTACAATCTATCCAAAGATCCTAAAATCAAGCAGAGTATAGACCGCGCCTCAGAGGCTATGGCACAGGCTACTCAGCAGTAGCTGGACCGGGTGGGAGTCCAATTTGGTAGGCCTTCGAGTGATAGATTCGGGTCTGATTTGAGCCAAAACCGCTCGGGCGGTGCGCAATGCGTTGCACCGCCCGAGGGTTCGGCCGCAAACTGTACTGCTCTCCAGAGGCTTACATCATCGCCTGGATCTTTACTTCCTGCCAGGTGCCGTTCTTCTTGACCTCTATTTTATCCGGGGTTATAGTCCGCTGCTTGTTGTCGACCTTACCCTTGATGCGGATCTCACTGCCCACATGCTCTGCTAACTGAACGGATGGCGCCAGGACCGTGAAATAATTGTTCTTGGCATCCACGAGCCCCACCGGGATGCCCGATTTCGCGCACTTGGTGCCGCAGTCGGCCACCCCCATGTGCTCGTTTGCCTTGAAGCCTCCGGCTATGAAACACTTGCCGTCGACAAGCGTGCCCTGGACGGTCTTCTCGGCCTGAGCCAGAGCCAGGGCCGGTCCAAGCAGCAGAAGGGCTAGAGCTAAAGCTAACCTCTTCATTCTCGCTTCTCCTTGTTTTAGTTTGATGTTTGATCCAGTGTCTGATGCCGGTTTCGGATTTAACCATTTAAATCTGAAACCGACCTCAGCCGGAAGGCTTTGGATGCGGGCTCTGGCAGGAGGGTTCAGGTTTGGACGCGGCTCAGCTTTTTTGCTTGATTCTCTCGCTCAGAAACCTGTGTAACCTGGAGCGCAACTCCTCGGGCATATCCTCGTAACTAAGCTCTCCGACCAGCTCTACGGTCTGCTTATAGCCCTCGAGGAACTCCAGACACGGCTGGCAATCTCTTAAGTGCTCCTCCAGGAGCGCCCGCTCTGCTGCGGGAAGCTCTCCGCTCAGAAAATCGTGGAGCAGGTCCAGCACCTCTTTGCAGCTTCCGTGCATTTTGGCTCGGGCGCGACCCTGGCCTAAATACTTATTGAGCCAATCCATTTTTTCCTTCCAGCCTCTCATTTTTCCTTCTTCTCCTGCACGCCCAGATAGCCGGTTAGCCTGGTCTTGAAATATTCCTTCGCTTTCTCCAGGCCCGATTTTTTTTCGCCTTCCGCGAAATAGTGGGCGAGCCTCTGGCGCAGGAAGACGCGGGCGCGGTGGAGCCGCGACTTCACAGCCGGCACTGACAGGTCGAGCAACTCTGCGACCTCAGAGGCCTGCAGTCCCTCGACATCGCGCAGCACGAGCACAATCCTGTAGTCCTCGGGCAGCTCGCCTATGGCCGCCTCCAGTGCCTGCCGCATCTCCTTTTGCAGCACCTTGTACTCAGGCCCGGTAGGAAAACGCCGCACCGGGCCAGCCATCTTGCCTTCAGAAGTAAACCTGGGCATGGCATCCTCAATTGAGACCAGCTTCTCGCGGCTGGTTTTGCGCAGGTACATATAGCAAGCGTTCACCGCGACGCGATAGAGCCAGCTCGAAAACGCAGCCCGCCCTTCGAAAGTATCGACTTTTTGCCAGACCTGCAAAAAGATTTCCTGAAGCAGGTCCTCAACGTCCGACTCGCTCTGCAGTAGCCTGCGCACCAATCGATAGATCTTTCGTTCGTGGCGCGCCACAAGCTCTTCGAACGCTTCGAAATCCCCATTTTTTACCCGGGAGACCAGTTGCTCGTCGCTCTGCTGCACCTTACCCTCCGGCCGGTTCGATTGTGCTGGATTCACCAATTTACTTTATCAGGCGCAGCAGGGGGCGTCAACCATCTCGTGGTTCCTGGGTGCACATCACAATCGTAGGTAAATTTAAGCCGCCAACCGCCCGACCTCTCCCCCAATCCCCCTCCACAAGGTGGGGAGGGGTGG
>FWPU01002893.1_pt1 | contig 45417 bp, 43 predicted proteins | sample 2228361 | NCBI WGS metagenome assembly FWPU01 (sample SAMEA103939777, study PRJEB20133) | metagenome
GAGATGTTCAGGAAGATGAAGCCTTGCCACAATCCGAGATTGACAGGCACGAGGCCCCACTCGTCCAGATTGAAATTCTCCAAGAGGTCGGTATGCCGGGGTTTGTGCAGGCGGCCGTCAAGATCGTAGACCCATGCATGGTACGGGCACTGGAAGCGCGGCACGCGGTCCCGCTCCTTGGTCACCAGGGTGGCGCCCCGGTGGCGACAGAAATTGAAGAAAGCGCGGACGGTGCCGTCATGATCGCGCACGACGATCACATTCTCGTCGCAGAGGCGCGTTAGGAAATACTGGCCTGGCAGCTCGATATCCTCTTCGCGGCCGACGCAGATCCATCCCTTCGCAAACCAGGCTTCCTGCTCATAGGCAAAGATCTCAGGATCGTGATAGACCCGCGCCGGCAGAAGCGATGCTCGCGTCGTTGGCTGGCGAACTGCCGCAACCTCCTCAGCCGAGACGGGAGGTGCGAGGACGGAACCGTTTCTGTGGCTGCTGTGCCCGTTGTGAGGTGTACCATTGACCATCGGTGCGGACTCCCTCCCATACACGTCATTCATTGATTCGCGCGGCGTCATTGTACGAGAAGACAGCACGCGTGCGAAAGCCCATTGCTGACCGCGGCCACCACGGCGACATGCTCACCGCCCCATCTGGCCAGATCGGGTTATGCCAAAAGGGGGAACTATCAGTCCCATTGTCCCTACGACTGATCCAACCCGTAGGTCATAGGCAGATTGTCCACCCCTCCCTAGCATGATCCTAGGCCGGTTGGAACGGTTCCATCAAATCACCGGACTCGGTTAAACGGAACTGGCAGATAGGGGGGCAGCAATGAAGCGCGTGATGCTGACACTGGTGTGCGTGGTGATGGTCGCGGTGGCACTGGCGGTGAGCACCGGCACGGTCTCAGCCGACGGGGGCACAATCCAGCCCCAATCTTCTTACTGGTGCCGGGGGTGCTAAGGCGCTGGGACACCAACAATCGCTGCTGAGCATCGCGCCAGCGGGGCGGCAGAGGAATGACCGCCCCGCTGGGTTTTCTGCGCCACGGCTCCTAGCGAACCCTCCGGGCCCCTGCCAACCTGGCGGGAGCATCGACGGATTGCCGGCCGGCGGGTATGATGACAACGCACGTGAGGTGAGAGATGGCGTTCGATCAGTGACGCGCTAAGTCATGGAAGATCCTGGCCGCCGTGCTGCTCCTGCGAGGAGACCCATGGCCGACCAACCCGCACTACCGCCGCTGAAGAATGGAACCAAGCTGTACATCGGGGCGAGCGTTGCTGCGGCAGCGGCAACGACCTTTTCCCTGGTCAGCACCGCCACAGCGCCCGCCGGGAATCAGCTTGCGGTCGCGCTGATTCTGGCGATGTGCGTGGCGCTGGTATTCCTATTCCCCATCAATGCAGGACATCGCGAAGCCTTTGTCCTTGAGACAGTTGCCGTCTTGCCTGCGGCGCTGCTGTACGAGCCTGGCATTGCCGTCTTGATCACGCTCACTGGTGTGGTCCTGGCCATCGCGGTGCAGCCAATGGCCTTCTGGCTCCCTGCGGTTCTCCGGCGGCGCGATGTGCCGCAAGATATCTTCAACCTGTCGTTTGCAACGCTGAAAGTTGCGGCGGGTGCGCTGGCGCTGAAGGCGATCGGCTGGCAAGCTCGCCAGCCAGATTTCGATCTGCCCATGCCGGTGTTCGCTACCCTTGCCGCCGGTTTGGCGATGTATGTCGTCGACCGGCTCGGCCTCGCCGGCATCATTGCCTTTCAGGAAGGTGTGCCGCTCCCAACAGCCTTCTCCGACTTGACGCTCGGGGCGCAGCCAGTTGAGCACGCGCAATATGCGGCCCAGCTTGGCCTGGGCTTGCTCGCCGCAGTCATTGCCAATGCGCAAGCGTGGGCGCTGCTGCTGTTGCTCTTACCGATGGCGGCCGTCTATGGCTCGCTCCAGCGCCACGTCGCGATGCGCCGGCGGGCGGAAGCAAACCTGGCGGCGGCACAAGAGGTCGCTCTCCTCGGCAGCTTGGATTGGGACCTGCGCAAGCGTGACCAGCGCTGGTCGCCAACGCTGTACCGCTTGCTGGGTCTTGATCCGGAGACCGTCCGCCCCACGACCGAGAATTATCTTGCAGTCGTCCATCCTGAGGACCGCCCAGCAGTCGCGGCGGCGCTGCAGGAAGCGCAACGAGGCGTCCCCTACGCCATTGATCACCGGATCCTGACGCCAGAAGGCGAAGAGCGGTTCATTCATGCGCGTGCCGAAGTCGTGCCTGGGCGGGATGGAAAACCTGTCAGAATTGTCGGCACGCTGCACGACATCACGGAGCGCAAGCGCCTTGAAGAGCAGCTTGTTCACCGGGCGTTCCACGATCCGCTTACGGATCTGCCGAACCGGGCGCTTTTTCTGCGTCGCCTCGATGAGGCGATCGCGCGCGCTCCGGACGGAATACCGCCGATTGCCGTGCTCTTCCTGGATCTTGACCGGTTCAAGCTCATCAACGATACCCTTGGCCATGAAGCTGGGGATCAACTCCTGATGGCCGTTGCTGAGCGCTTGCGTAGCTCCGTTCGCCCGGCGGATACCGTTGCCCGCCTCGGCGGTGACGAGTTCACGATTCTCCTCGAAGATATTGTCGAGGACGAAGAAGCCGCGCAGGTTGCCCGGCGCATCCTTGACAGCATGACCACGCCGGTGGTCTTGCTGGGATCAAAGGAGATGGTGATCTCGACCAGCATTGGCATCGTCCGTCCTACGCCGGAGCACCGGCGCGGCGCGGATGTCTTGCGGGATGCGGATACCGCGCTGTATCGCGCCAAGGAGGGAGGGCGCAACCGTTTCGCCTTCTTTGATGCCAGCATGGGAGCGGCAGCGAGAGAGCGAGTGGCGATCGAGGCGGATCTCCGCCGGGCGTTGGAGCGTGGCGAACTCCAGGTGTTGTATCAACCCAAAATCGATTTGGTGAGCGGTCGCCCAGTGGCGGTGGAGGCGCTGCTACGCTGGGAACACCCTGAGCGGGGGTGGGTGCCGCCGCTGGTCTTCATTCCGATTGCGGAAGAAACCGGGCTGATTGGTGAAATTGGATCTTGGGTGCTGGAAACCGCCTGCCGTGAAGCGGCGGCATGGAGCCGGGTCCTGTCCGATCCACCCGTCCTTAGCGTGAATTTCTCTGGCAAGCAGTTTTATGATCCCGAATTGCCCGTGCAGGTTAAGCGCGCCTTGGAAGAGAGTGGGTTGCCACCGGCGCGGCTCCGGCTCGAAATCGCTGAGTCGGCAGCAATGAAGAACGCCGATGCCACGGCGGCAACACTCCGGGCGCTCCAGGCGATCGGCGTGCGCGTGGTGATCGACGATTTCGGGACCGGCACATCCTCGCTCAGCTCATTGCAGCGATTCCCGGTTGATACGCTGCAGATTGATCAGTCCCTTGTCGCCGCCCTGGGCCGCAGCCGGGATGCTACCACCATCGCCCAGGCCGTTGTTGGCATGGCTCATGGACTTGGATTGGCCGTGATGGCGGAAGGAGTGGAGCGGCCCGATCAATTGTCGCTCCTGCGAGCGCTCGGCTGCGAGCAAGCGCAAGGGAACCTGTTCTGCCCGCCAATTCCGGCCGATGAGCTTGTGCGCTATCTCACCTCGCCGGTGATCTGGCCGCTGCCGGAATTGCGCGGCAACGCGGTCCAGAGCGAGGTTCTCTCAGCCTGAGGCTCCGCGACAAGGCGATGCATTCCTGGAGCTGCTGTGTCTTGGGTGTCTTCCTACGCGCAGCGAAGATCTCGCTGTGTCGCGCCTGCCGAGAGGCACGCAATGATTCTGCGCTGCGCCCGGCGCCAGCCGCGCAGCGTAGGCATCCGTCCGGCGGGCCAGCGAATGGCATGCGAGAGCGTAGCCTAGCTGGCGTTTCTACCAGTCAGGCGCTTGCCACAATCCGTACACTTTCCTCCGGCGGTGCCTCGTCCAAGGACCGTGATCCAGGAGCACCGGGGTACCGGCGCGACTGGTAGCGCGATGCAGGGTGTCTCCTCCATGACGGCGCTACTGAGACGCGGAGTGAGGAGCAGCCAGGCGCTAAGGAAAGGATGAACGGATGCGTTGCCAGACTACGTTCCGCTATCGGTTAGCCCGGCTGGTTGTTGTGACGATCATCATGGGCATGGCGTCCTCAGCGGGCGCTGTGGCGCAGGAGGGTTGGCCTCTCCTCGTCGTGAACGACGCTGCGACGGCTAATCCTGAGCTTGTTCCCGTCGAGATGGAGGTAGCCGAAGGCATGGAGGCCCCCGGCACAACGGTCATGCTGCCTCCAGGCTTCGGGATCGAGCTGCTCGCCACCGGGCTGAGTGATCCCCGATTCATGGCGTTCGATCCGCAAGGGAACTTGCTGGTAGCTGGCCGGGGAGACGACGCCATCTATCGCTATGACGCCGGGGAGGATGGGACGATCCCGCCGAGCGCGGCACCACCAGCGCCGCTCATCTCTGGGCTCCATGCCCCATCCAACGTCGCCTTTTACCAGGATGGGGATACGCTGTATCTCTATGTGGGCGAAACCGATCGTGTGACCCGTTTCCCGTACGATCCGGACGGGCCGGTGGGCGAGGGAGAGGTCGTCATCCCCGATCTCCCCACCGGTGGCCATTCGACGCGGACGGTGGCGTTTGGCCCCGACGGCAAGCTCTATCTCGCGGTGGGCTCGTCGTGCAATATCTGCGTGGAAGATGATGAGCGCCGCGCGGCGGTGCTGCGCTACAACCCGGATGGCAGTGGTTATGAGCGATTTTCCTGGGGGCTGCGCAATCCTGTCGGCCTGGCGTTTCAGCCCGGCACCGATCTCCTTTGGGCTACGGTCAACGAGCGGGATCATCAAGGCAACGAGATTCCGCCCGATCTGGTAACGATCGTGGTGCAGGGCGCCGACTATGGCTGGCCGTATTGCCAGCCGCCAGATGGCACGCCACAAGAGGAAGGCAACGACTGCTCCGGCGTCACTCCGCCGACGATCGGCATCCAAGCACACTCTGCCCCGCTGGGTCTGGCGTTTGCCACGAGCGAGGCGCTGCCAGAGGCGATGCGAGGTGATCTCTTCGTTGTGCAGCATGGCTCATGGAACCGCGAGCCGCCCGCCGCACCTAAAGTGCTGCGCATTGACATGGAGAATGGCGCCCCGGTTGCTGCCATGGATTTCGCAACCGGATGGCAAGATGAGAACGGGAATCGCTGGGGCCGCCCGGCAGGAATCGTCATGGCGCCGGATGGCAGCATCATACTTTCTGACGATGATGCAGGTGTGTTGTACCGGATCACCTATACCGGGGCGTAAGCTGGCCGCGGACCTCAGCACTCGACACCTGGCGCTCCTGCGCCCGAGCCCCGGCCCCTAGCTCCCTGAAAGGGGCCGGGTGCGACCGGCAGCGACGAGGCGCGCGAACTGCTGCTCAATCTGGGCGCGCATGCCAGCAAACCCGGCCTCAAGATACGGAAGAAGCACGCTACAGATGCCGAGACCAAGCAAGACGCCGGTCACCACCCGAATGAGCGGAGTGCTCTCGCGCAGACCGGCGAGCTGCGACAACCCGTCGAGAGCGAGCAGCACAGTTGCCGTGGCGAGCAGCGGCCAGGCAGGGCGCTGAATGTGCTTGCGACATCCTGCGAAGGCGATTCCAAAGACGAAAAGGGAACAGTAGATCGCGGCACAGCGCTGGCAGCAGGCGAGCTGATGGCCCCAAATGAAGAAGCTGCGGTCAGGCCGCTGGTGACAGAACAGGCCATTGAAGGCATACAGCGGATAGGCGAGTCCGTTGTGACCGCGAGCTGCCAGCCAGGGAGCCAGGAAGATCGTCGCTACCCAGGCAAAGAAAACGCTATTGACCAGGAACAGCCAGCGCTGCGCCAGGCGATAGATCGCTCGGTCGGCGGCGATCACCAGGCGAATACGGAGCGGATCGGGCTGGCGCGCGATCCGTTGTGGCGATTGCACGTTGCCTAACGGCGAGGAGTGATGTATCTGAGCGCGGCCGGCCATGGTCCTCCCAGGCTGTCGTCATGCAGATCCTCGTGCCTGCACGCCAAGGATACGAAGCGCCCTGGACCCAGGCTATGCCCCATTCGTTGGATTTCACCACTCCACGGCGCTCATTCTCCTGTCTGGGAGCCAGCGCTGGATGCTCGGGGGACGATGAGCGCGAGACTGGCCGTGAAGCCATGGACGAACGGCTTACCGCCGACCGGGCCGATCTCACCCGCGCAAAAGAGACCCGCCAGCGGCACCGGACCTAACTTGCGCGTGATTGCCAGCACATCATGGTGCGGCGCGCCAAAGAGTCCGATTCCCCGCCCGGTGCACGAAAAGAGCAGCCCGGCCACCGGCTCACGGCCAGCGAGACGCTCCCTGAAATCGTCGAGGAGGAGATGGAGGTCAAGATCGGCCGTCGCGGCATCGCGAAGCTGAAACTGAATGGTTTGCCCGAGACGGGCAACTGTGCCAAGCGCCAGCGCGCCGGTCGAGCGGTCCATGCCGATCAGGTTGCGAATGAGGAAATCGCCCCGCCGGAATGCCTGCCGGTACTCATCAATGGCGAGCCCGGCGAGGAGGTTCTGGCGTGCCCGCGCTTGCATGTCGGCTGGTAGCCTTTGCAGGGTTTGGATGAGCACTTCCGCGGCTGGCCGGTTCGCGATCGATTCAATCCAGTGATCCTGCACTCCGGTGATGGTCCATGGCTCGCCGATCGGCTCACAGCCTTGAGAGACCAGCGGCACGAGATCATAGTCGCCGCCGATGCCGAGCCCAACAGCGCCGCTGGAAAACGTCTCGCCATTGAGATACACCCAGGTCTTGCGGTCCAGCGGGCCGGGAGAGGCGAGACCGCCGGCAACCGGCGATTGGGGATACGCGTCGCCGAGACTCTCGACGAGCGCTTCCGTATCAATCAGAAACGGGTCGGCCAGGAGGAGCCAGCCATTGACGTCGTCAGGAGCGATGCCGAGGCGCTGGTGCCATGCTGCTGGAGATGGCCGGTCCTCGAGCATGGATTGGGTGATATGCACGGGCCAGAGGCGGGCGCCGGGCAGGGAGAGCGTCAGCAGCGCGAGTGCTGGCAACCGCTCGTATTCCTCTTGCGGGCCGATAACGCCGGTGCCCGAGCAGCCGACAAGCGCGCGTGCCCCGGTCGCCTGCCAGGCACGTTGCACAAGCTCCGGCATGTCGTCACCGAAGTCCGCAGAGGCAAAGAGAAAGGCCGCGTCTGGTGGCTCGGCCGGATGTTGGCCCAGCGCGCGCAGCGCGTCGTCGAGCGCGGCCATGCCGTCATGATGGACGGCGGCAGCAGCGCGGGCGTGGCAGGTTCGAGATCGTGGCACAAGGCTGTGTGACATCACGGGTACTCAGGTCGCTCCAAGGCGTGTCGACTCGTCACTCCGCATAGCGTAACGCCTCAGTGGGTCACGCGCGAATGCGGGACGGGCGTTCGCTCGCCAGTGGCCGCGGCGATGATCCCCTGCTGGCTCAGGCCAAGGACCGCGACGCCGAGTGAGAGCTCGTCAAGCGCAAGCTGCGCGCGCAATTCGGCCAGCGTCTTGGCGCCTCCACGCAGTGCGGAGATGACCATGCGTTCCGGAGCAGGGAAGGCGCCCACCGGTGTGGCGGAGACGAGAAAGAGGGGAATCATTGGATCTGGCAACTGCTTGCGCAGCATCTGCAGCGCTACGGTTCGCTCCCGGGCTGCTGACAATAGGATTTCCGGATCGAGTGGGAGTGCCTCGGCTTGCGTGGTGGCTCCAACGCCAGGGTCCCAAATGAAGATACCCGGCTGGTCACCGATGATTCGCGCGATGACCTCAATTGATTGCTCTTCAATGCAGCGTCGCAGATCCACGTCTGTGACCCAACCGCGTTCAAGGAGGATAGCGCCGAGCGGGCGGCCATCGCCGGCCTCGGCCTGGGCATGGAGCGCTTCGAGGAGCTGCGGGGAAGAGAGGAGCCCCTGGCGGATCAGCATCCTGCCGAGGCGAAGAGAGAGATCACTCGACGTAATGCGGACAAGCTGTCCACGCTCGAAGACCAAGCGCACCTCGTCGCCACCGGCCTTCACAGTTAGGCGCCCTGTCCGCTCGCGCCGGCTGAAAAGCTCGATCAGATCAGACACCTCGATGTCAGTCAATTCGCCGATCGTTGACACGTGACGCTCCTCGGAGATCGCTGGGCCGTGAACGAAGGACCGCGCCTCGCATTCACGGTGAGGTCTGATCGAACATCTTCGAGCCGCGGCTATTGGAGAGCAAGATCTATTGACAGCCGGATGGTCCTATCCTGCTGGGGGCCTGAGCCACACGCCGCTGGCAGTGCAGAGCCAGCGCATCAGGCGCGCCGGAGTTCCTCAGGACTTCTGAATCAACGCGAGAAAGGCGCGCTCGGCGCGCGTCAGGATCCGGTCTGAAAGATAGATGAGCCAAAAGGAGCGGCGGCAATCCCACCGGCACAGCGGAAGGTCCTCAAGCAATCCGGCGAGGCGCTCGGCCTCAATGGCATGGGTCGAGAGGAGTCCAACTCCGAGCCTGGCCTCCACAGCGCGCTTGACCGCTTCATTGCTGCCAAGCTCGATGATCCGGCTGGGGATGCAGCCGGAAGCGCGCAGGCATTTGAGGGCCAGGTCACGGGTCGCGGACCCGCGCTCCCGAACCACAAACTGGCAATTGCTCAGGCGCGCGGGGTCGAGGGGAGCATCGCGCAGCAGGAGATCGCCCGGGGCAACGAAGGCGACGATCTGGTCTGAAAAGACCGGCTCCGCAACGAGATCCGGATGATTGGGCGCGCGGCCGATGAAGGCAAGATCAAGCTCGCGGGCAAGCACCCGTTGGAGGATCTCGTCTGTGTTGCCAATGGCAATCTCGAGCGCGACATTCGGATATGCCGAGTGGAACCGTCCAAGATATGTTGGGAGCAATTGCTCGCCAACCGTGCTGCTGGCGCCGATGATGAGCCGCCCGCTCGCAAGCCCCTCAAGGTCATCGACCGCTCGTTTGGCTTCGTCGGCCAAGCGGATGATGCGGCGGGCATAGTCTGCGACTAATTGTCCAGCGGCTGTTGGGCGGACGCGCCGTCCCTGGCGCTCAAGCAACAGAGTCCCGTAGTAGCTCTCAAGCAGCTTGATCTGCGCAGAGATTGCCGGCTGGCTGATCTGCTCGACCTCTGCAGCCGCGGTCATTGTGCCATGGTCGAGAACGGCGGCGAAGAGCGCTAAAGCGTGGAGGCTAGGACGCTCAATCATGATGACCCTCGCTTGCGATCCATTCGCCTTGTTGATGGATGTTATCGGAACCTTGCATTGGACTTTATGAAGAATGAGCACTATCGTCAAGATGAGGCGCGCCACTTCGACAACAGCCGGTGAATTGTGAAGGAGACATAGGCGATGACGTCCCCAGAGCCCCGGGCTGATGCTGTGCTCGATGCGCCGGGCATGACCTGCGCCACGCTAACGCCTGCGATAAAGGAGCATCTGCGCGAGCTTACACGTGGCCAGGTGCTTGAGGTGCGGTGCGATGACCCTGCGGCGAAGGAGGCAGTTCCTTCTTGGAGCCGCCTCACCGGCCATCCCATTCTCGCAACGGTCGAAGAGCCGGCAGGCCAGATTCGGTTCTTCATTCAGCACAAGTAGGCCGTGGGACGCGGGAGCGCCCGTTTGGGGAGGAAACTGATGAGTGCCAAGATCTTGGTGAACTGCACGCATGGAACCGAGGATCCTGAGCGGGCAACGTTGCCCTTCATCGTCGGCAACGCGGCGGTCACAGCGGACCAAGAAGCAGTCGTCTTTCTCACCGTTGAGGGTGTCTGGCTCGCCACGAAAGGATATGCCGATGGCATCCAGAAGGATGGCTTCCAGCCTCTCGGCGACCTGATACGAGCGTATATCGCCAATGGCGGACAGATCTGGGCCTGTGGCGCCTGTGCCAAGCCGCGCGGAATTACCGAGGCAGATCTGATTGACGGAGCAAAGATTGTCACTGCCGTCAACCTTGTCGAGTATCTCGCCTCCGGCGCGCAGGCGGTCCATGTTTAGGGTCACAAGTCCCTGACGTCGTCGTGCTCCCATAAGCCGGCGCCTTGCAACCGTGGTCCATTCCCTGAGTAGGGGAGCGGAGATGATCGCCCACGGTGAGGTGAGTAGCAATGACGGCTGGACGAGCGCAGACCAAACGCACAACCAGACTTGCAGCGTGCTACTCCGCCTCGGCTGAGGCATACGCCCGGCTCTGGAGCCCGGTAATCCGGCCGATGGGGCAGCGGCTGATCCAAGCCCTCCCCATCGGCGCGGCGCGAACGATTCTCGATGTCGGGACCGGCGTCGGAGCACTGATCCCGGACTTGCATGCGGCCGCGCCGGATGCGCTCGTCGTGGGCGTTGACCGGGCGCTCGGGATGCTGCGGCTGGCCCAAGCAAACCATGCTGCCCCCCTCGCTGTGATGGATGCGCAGCGACTCGGGATTCGCCCGGCAAGCGTCGATGCGGCTGTCCTCATCTTCGTCCTCTTCCATGTGCCGGATCCGGTGAGGGCACTAGAGGAGGTTGCGCGCACCCTACGGCCGGGCGGGTTGGTGGGCATTGTCACTTGGGGCGCCGATCCGGCATTCCCGGCATCAACGGTTTGGGACGAGGCGCTGGAAGCGTGTGGCGCGGCGGTGGATCCTTTGGCAGTCCCCGAACAGCATGAGCGGATGAACACGCCGGCTAAACTCAGCAGCCTGCTGGGGCAGGCAGGGCTGGCAACCGTCCGCGCTTGGAGCGAGCGATGTGCTTACCGGTGGGATCCGCAGCGGCTCTATGCCCTGCGGACCACGTGCGGCTCGTATTGCCGGCGACTGGAAACGCTCGGCGTGGAACAGCGCGCACTGTGCCTGGAGCGCGTGCGCGAGCGCTGGACGGCGCTCGGCCCTGACGACTTCGTCTACCGGCCGGAGATCGTCTTCGCGATCGGCCAGTTCTTTGCCTCCAGCTAATCAAGGGCCTTAGCCGCGATCACCCGCGATCCTGCGCGGGCCAGCGATATCAGCACAGGAGGGGTAGCGGTGGGATACCAGCTTGAAGGCAGGCTGCTCGAAGTCTGCGATTGCAACGTGCTCTGCCCGTGTTGGGTGGGTGAGGATCCGGACAACCCCACCTGCCAAGCTGTCCAGGCATACCATATAGACCGGGGAACAATTGAGGGCGTTGACGTCTCTGGGCTAACGGTGGCCGAGATGGACGACATTCCTGGGAATGTCCTGCAAGGCAACATCCGCGGCGCGTTTTTCATTGATGCGAGCGCGACCCCCGAGCAGGAGGCCGCCCTGATCCGAGCCTGGACTGGCCAGCTTGGCGGTCCGCTGGCCGACATCGCTCAGCTCTACGGGGAGATTACCTGGCGCCGGGCGCCGATCACCTTCACGGTCGAACAAGGCAAAGGGACGCTCGTCGTCGGGACATACGCGGAGGCCGAGCTCGAGCCATTCCGCGGCCCCACCGGCGAGCCGACTACCCTCAGCGAGAGCGTCTTCTCGACAATCCCTGGCTCCCCGGCCTTCCTCGGCAAGGCCTCGCGCTACTGGCGCCGGAGCAGCGCTCTGGGGTTGCCAGACGTCGAGGAGCTGCGCGGCCACAATGCAATTCAGGGTTATTTCCGCTTCGAAGCCTAATCCTGGAGTCACGCCATGTGGACCGCACGCGATGACCGGATGTTCCTTCTCGTGGCCGGGGCGCTGATTGGCCTAGCTTGGCTCACGCTGTGGATCTGGGGCCACTCCCCGTACGAACGCTACCTCGCCCATCACTCGCTGGACGAGATTCGGGGCCGGGAACTCCTGGCCCCAGTCTTCCTTGCCGGCTGGACGCTGATGGTTGTCGCAATGATGCTGCCAACCAGCCTGAGGGTAGTGGAGTTTTTCCGCGCCCTTACCCGGCAGCGACAGGATCAAAGGATGCTGACAATCATACTGGTTTCTGGCTATCTCGCGGTCTGGGCGCTCTTCGGCATCGTGATCTCCTTCGGCGACCTTATCGTGCACAAGGTCGTCGAGCGGGTTACCTGGCTTGAGGAGCGAGGCTGGCTGATCGCCGTGGCCACGTTGAGCATGGCCGGCGTCTACCAGTTTACCTCGCTGAAATATCGCTGCCTCGATCGCTGCCGCTCGCCGCGCAGCTTTGTGACGGAGCACTGGCGTGGCCGCCGCAAGCGGTGGGAGGCCTGGCGGCTGGGAGTTCATCATGGACTCTTCTGTGTCGGTTGCTGCTGGAGCCTGATGCTCCTGATGTTTGCGATTGGCGTCGGGAACCTCGGCTGGATGCTCGTGCTCGGCACGATAATGGCGATCGAGAAGAACATGCCCTGGGGCCGGCGCCTCAGCGCGCCGCTCGGAGTCGTGCTCCTGGCAGCAGCACTGACGCTGCCGCTTGTGACCGCCGTGTAACCCCATTCCCTCGGTGCTCGCGTGGACACGCCTGACAGATAAGCGGGAAGAGCTGGGATGTCAGCCGGCGCCAGGGCGCTCTGCGCGCTTGACGCTCGTCTCACGCTCAGCGCGACGGGGAGAGACCTGATGCGGCGCACTCTCACACTGCCGCAAACGCAATGATCCGGGTGCCACAGCTCGGATTCGCCCTCTTGCGGCGCGGGAGTGGCGGCGGTCAGGTCCACTCCTGGGACGAGCTAACCGCCGCCTGCGTGTTATGAACGCGGCAGGCGCCTGATGCGCACTTACCGGAACGGCTCCGGCTGCTCCGGTTCCACCGGTGGCATCGCCTGGCTGGCGGTGACATACCGTTCGGGTTGCGCGTCAAACATCTGCTTGCATTCACGCGAGCAGAAGTAATAGACCTTGCCCTGATACCGGCTTTGCGCCGGTGCTTCGCTCGGGTTGACCGGCATCCCGCACACTGGATCGACAACCATTCCCGTCGTGACTCCCATGGCCGTCTCCTTTCGTACGCCTGGCCTCCAGGCCCAGTCCTTGTGGCTCGCCTCGCTCGTTGTGACATTGACGTCAATGTGCTGCCCGTCGTGATTGCTCACCGCGCCGGCAGGGATTCAACGCTCGTGGTGGAAAAGCATTCCGCCCTGAACAACGAGGTGGGAGAGCATCGTCATATCGGGGAGGAAGGAGATGACCTTGCCGAGCGTCTTCTCGCCGGCGCTGATAACGTGGTCGCCCTCCCTGAAGCGCCACTGCGTGCTCGTACGATCCATCGCGCATCCCCTCTCCTGCACAGCACCATGGTGCTGAGGCCGAACGGCCACACCACTCATCGGCGTGCAGGGAGCATGCCAAGCTATCCATCAGACTTTCGAATCAGACACATTAGCAAGTGATATTGGACGGGCGCTAGCACAATGCCTAACCTGAGCATAGTGAGCGTGACAATCTGTCCCTGGCGCAGCGCGCATGGGCGATCCGGATGGCAGGCCAGGATGGGATTGAGCGGAAGGAGCGTAGTATGACGGTTACGACGCTCGATCTTGACCATCTACGGGCAGCGATTCAAGGGGAATACACCGAAGTCGCCGCTTGCCCCCTGAAGGGGTTCCACTTCCATGTGGGGCGCCTGCTCGCGGCCCGGCTGGGCTACCCGGCCGAGTGGGTCGATCCGCTGCCGGAGCCGGTGGTGGAGAGTTTCGCCGGTGTCGGGAATCCCTTCTCCTGGGGTGCCGTGCGTCCGGGCGAAACGGTGGTTGATCTCGGGTCTGGCGCCGGGTTCGATTCAGTACTGGCGGCGCAGATGGTTGGGTCAGGGGGACGAGTAATCGGCATCGACATGACGCCAGCGATGGTCGAGAAGGCGCGGACGAACGAAGCGCTGCTCGGGCTACGCAACATCGAGTTCCGCGAGGGGTATCTGGAGGAGTTGCCGGTCGAGGACGCCATTGCCGACGTCGTTATCTCGAACGGGGTGATCAATCTCTGCCCGGATAAGGCGGTTGTTTTGCGGGAAGCCTACCGAGTGCTCAAGCCAGGCGGGCGCTTGCAGATCGCGGACATTGTTGTGGCGCACGCCGTGCCGGAGGATGCCAAAGCGGACATCAGTCTCTGGACTGGCTGAATTGCCGGTGCTCTCCTGGAAGGAGAGCTTCGCACGATGATCGCGGCCGCGGGCTTCGTTGACGTGCGGTTTTCGGACCGCCGGTATGACACCTTCTCCGATGCGCCGTCAGCTTCCAGCGCCGCCGAGTTCGGAACCCAGGGCGTGGACATCTGGGCAGTAAAAGGGATTGGGGGCTAAGGATTGGAGGAGTCAGGGCTCAGAAATGGGGTGACGGGTCAGGGGCAGGGGGTACGAGGTTTGAGCTTTGAGTTTCAAGCAATGAGCCGTTCGCGGCGGCGCGGGAGATAGCCAAGTTCAGCACCTAGCATTTCCCGGCCCGAGTCCCCAACCCCCGCGTGATCGCACAGGAGGTAACAAATGGCCAAGCTGGTGTACCTTGCGATGCACGGTCCGGACGACCCAACCAAGGCTTGTATGCCGTTCCATCTTGCCGTGAACGGAGCGGCTGAGGTGGGCATTGAGGCAGTGGTGAACCTGGCAGGCGACGCCGTCGTGCTTATCCAGGATGACTACATCAACGCCGTGGTGCCGATCGGGCTTCCCCCGCTGAAGGAGCTAATGGCGAAGGCAAAGGAGAAGAATGTTGCGATCTTTGTCTGAGGCGGCTGCGCGCAGGCCCGTGGGGTCAGCCAAGTCGATCTTGAAGGAAAGAACGCAGCCTTCACTACGCCACCTGAGTTTGCCAAGCTGTGCGCAGAGGCAGCCAACGTCCTTGTTTTCTGACGCTGTTGCCGCGCGGTATCGCCTGGCATACCAGTGTGGAATGGACAAGCCAAGCTATGCCAGGTTCGGTCTTTGAGTCGCTAGCCAGCCGCTATGACGCCTGGTACACGACTCCCCTTGGTGCCTGGGCAGATCGCCAGGAGTCGGACGTGATCTTCCGGCTCCTGGCGCTTCAGCCTGGAGAACGCCTGCTGGATTTGGGAACGGGAACAGGGCGCTATGCGGTTGAGGCGGCGGCGCGCGGCGCCTGGGTGGTGGGCGTGGATGCCTCACCCGCGATGCTCGCGGTCGCGCGTGAACGGCTTCGCGCCAGCGGCCGGCCAGTTCAGCTCGTCCGAGCCGATCTGGCGCATTTGCCCTTCCCGGATGGGGCATATGATGCAGCCGTGGCGGTAACCTCCCTCTGCTTCGTTGACAATCCCGTGGCGGTGCTGCGGGAAGTCAGGCGTGTGCTCACTCCAGGCGGACGGCTCGTGCTTGGCGAACTGAACCGGTGGAGCGTGTGGGCTGCGCTCCGCAGGCTGAAGGGGCTGGTGCGTCCGACGGTCTTTCGCTCGGCGCACTTTCACAGCATTCGCGAGCTTTACGCATTGCTCCGGAGCGCCGGCTTTACCGTGCGCGAATGGCATGGATTGCTGCATCTCCCCCCGGTCAACTACGCGCCGTTCCTCCGCGCGCTTGATCCCCTGGAGCGGCTGGGGCAACGGTATGTGCCGTGGTGTGGGGCGTTCCTTGCTGTGGCAGCGTCCCCCGTCAAGATGGCGAGACATGAAGCCTGAGACCAGGAGTAGATGTGCGCACAATCTCACCCCTGGCCGAGCGGCCGACCTCCTGTGTTGCGGCGTTGTCATGCTAAACGGCGCAATAACGATGCCGGCGTGATGGAGGAGGCGCAAGACTCCAGTGCATGTCAAGCGGGCTCACCGAGAGGACAACCACGATGAGCGGACCGATGCCTGGAACTCCTGCCACGCCGATGCTGCTCTTCGTCGGAACGCACGGACCGGACGACCCGACGCTGGCCTGCATGCCATTTTCGCTGGCAATTGCGTCCGCCGAAGCAGGCATGCAGGCGATGATCCACCTCCGAGGAGAGGCCGTTACCTTGCTTCTCGACAGCGCGAGCACGGCTGTAATCCCGGTCGATCTGCCCCCGCTGCGGGAGCTGTTCTGTCAGGTGCGGCACCATCACATCCCGGTGTACGTCTGAGGAAGTTGCGCGCGGGCTCGTGGAGTTCACGACGAGCACCTGGCGGTGGCCAGCGCCGCTTGGACCACGCAGGCCGACTTTGTGCGCCACGCCGCCATGGCCACGAACGTGCTGGTCTTCTGATCTCCCTGGTTGTCCTTGATCTGTCCCTATTCAAGAGTTATATTGAATTCATGAATACTGATCACCGAGCGTTCAAGGATGCGCTCTTCGACCAATTCGCCCGGATCGGCAAGGCCGTCGCCAATCCTCACCGGCTAGAGCTGTTGGATCTCCTCGCCCAAGGAGAGCGGCGTGTCGAAGATCTCGCCCGGGAAGCCAATCTCCCGGTCGCCAATGCCTCGCAGCACCTTCAGGCATTACGCCGGGCCAGGCTCGTCGAGGCGCGGCGGCAGGGAACCGCGATCTACTATCGCCTGGCGGATCAGCGCGTGCTTCGCCTCTGGCAGGCGATCCGGGAGCTTGGAGAGGCGCGGCTCGCCGAGGTTGAGCAGCTCACCCGCGCCTACCTGCACGACCGGAGCCAGCTCGAAGCGGTTGATGCCGCTACCTTGTGGCAACGCCTGGCAGATGAAGGCGTCATTGTGCTGGATGTGCGGCCGGTTGAGGAGTATCGTGCTGGCCATATTCCCGGCGCCCGCTCCATCCCGGTCACTGAGCTCGCGGCGCGTCTCAACGAGCTGCCGCCGGATCGCGACATTGTTGCCTATTGCCGGGGTCCGTACTGCGTCTTCGCCGACGAGGCGGTCGCGTTGCTGCGTGATCGTGGCTACCGTGCTGCACGACTGATCGAAGGATTGCCCGACTGGCAATCTGCTGGATTTCCCGTTGAGCGATCGGCATAGGACGATGAGGGCGGCTCATGAGATCAGATGATTCCTTAACGATTGATGTCGCGGAGCTGCAATGGCTTCTAGAGCGCCACGCCCCGGTGACTGTGCTCGATGTGAGGCCGTCACATGAGCGCGCCGAGTGGGCAATTCCCCGCAGCCTGCACGTTGATGCGTACGAGGCGCTCAAGGATGGCGACCCGGAAGCGCTCGCCGGCGTGCCGCTGCCCACCGGCCGGTTGGTCGTGACGGTCTGCGGTGCGGGCAAAACGAGCCTGACTGCCGCCGAGCAGCTCCGCGCTCGCGGGATCGCGGCCCGATCTCTAGCCGGGGGCATGAAGGCTTGGAGCCTGGCTTGGAATACTGCTGAGGTGCCGCTGCCCACGAGCGACACGGCGGTCGTCCAGATCCGAAGGACGGGCAAGGGGTGTCTCTCCTACCTTGCTGGCTCCCAGGGGGAGGCGGCCGTGATCGACCCCGCGCTCGACCCCCAGGTCTACATTGACGTGGCCCGGCGTTATGGCTGGACGATCACCCAGATCCTGGAGACCCACGTTCATGCCGATCACCTGATGCGCTCGCGCCGCCTGGCTGAGCTCACGAGAGCGACACTGCGCCTGCCAGCCAACGACCGGGTCTCCTATCCCTTTGCTCCACTTCATGATGGAGATCTGCTCGACATTGGCGATGCCACGATCCGCGTGTTGCACACACCGGGACACACGCCGGAGAGCGCCAGCTATCTCCTCGATGGGCAAGCGCTCTTCACCGGCGACACCCTGCTCCTCAATGGCGTGGGGCGGCCAGATCTGGAGGCAACGCCCGAGGAAGCGCGGGAGCGCGCACAGTGGCTCTACCGCTCGCTCCAGCGCCTGCTGGCGCTGCCGCCTGCCGTGCTCATCCTCCCGGGCCATGCCAGCGAACCCGTCGCGTTCGACCGCACGCCGCTGCGGGCCACGCTGGCCGAGGTGCGCGAGCGGATTCCGCTCTTGCAAGCCAGCGAAGCCGCCTTCGTGACGGAGCTTCTGTCGCGGATCCCTCCGACCCCGCCAAATCATCACCAGATTGTGGCGCTCAATGAGGCGGGCGTGCTCCCTGAGGGAGATCCGGCGGATCTGGAGGCCGGGGCGAACCGCTGTGCCGTTCTCTAAGCCCATGACAGACATTCAGCTCGGGCTGCGAGCCAACTGGCGGCAATTTACCCTCCTTGTGCTCGTCAATGCTTTCGTCGGCGGGATGGTCGGCTTGGAACGGGCGGTCGTGCCCCTCCTTGCCGAAGAGGAGTTTGGCAGAACGTCCCGCACCGTTGCGCTCTCGTTTATTGTTAGCTTCGGGATTGTCAAGGCGCTGGCGAACCTGTTGGCTGGCCGCTTTTCTGACCAGCTCGGGCGCAAGCGCGTCCTCATCGCTGGCTGGCTGTTTGGCCTTCCGGTCCCCCTCCTCGTGATCTGGGCTCCGACGTGGGAGTGGATCGTGTTCGCCCACGTGTTGCTCGGAATCAACCAAGGCTTGTGCTGGTCGACCACGGTGATCATGAAGATTGACCTGGTCGGTCCGGCGCGCCGCGGGCTGGCGATGGGGCTGAATGAGGCAGCGGGTTACCTGGCAGTCTCTGCCGCCGCCCTCGCTTCCGGTTATCTGGCCGCTACCTATGCGCTGCGGCCAGCGCCGTTCTTGCTGGGAATCGGCTTTGCCCTGGCTGGTCTCCTCCTTTCGATCCTGTTCATCCGCGATTCTCACGGCCATGTCCGGCGGGAGGCAGCCTTGGTCGACGCGGCCGCAGCGTCTGCGACAGCTCCTGCCTTCGGCGACGTGTTCCGAACAACGACCTGGGGCGATCGGGCGCTCTTTGGCATCAGCCAGGCTGGTCTGGTCAACAATCTCAATGACGGGCTCGCCTGGGGGCTTCTGCCCCTCTTCTTTGCCACACACGGAGCGAGCCTGTCCGAGATTGGCTGGCTGGCGGCACTGTATCCCGGTATCTGGGGCATTAGCCAGCTAGGGACTGGGCCGCTATCAGACCGCGTCGGGCGCAAGCCGCTCATTGTGCTGGGTATGTGGATCCAGGCCGGTGGCATCGTGGTGATCCTGCTCGGCAACCAGTTCTGGCCATGGGCGGCGGGGGCAGTGCTCCTTGGGTTGGGAACCGCGCTTGTCTATCCGACGCTTCTGGCAGCGATTGGTGATGTTGCCCATCCAGTCTGGCGGGCATCGGCCGTTGGCGTGTATCGCCTCTGGAGGGACGATGGCTATGCGGCCGGGGCACTCGTGGCTGGCATCCTGGCCGACCTGCTTGGTCTCCGGTGGGCGATCGGGGCGGTGGCCGGGCTGACGTTTGTCTCGGGTGTTGTCGCTGCTATGGCCATGTATGAGACATTGGGCGCGAGCCGGATCGCCCTGGCCACGCCTGGTAAGCTGGTTGAGGGCAAGGAGGTACTTGCGTGAGCTATGACGCACTGGCGATCGCGCCCCATCCGGATGATGCGGAAACGCAAATGGGTGGGACGCTGGCAAAGCTGGCCGATCGTGGCTTGCGCATCCTGATTGTCGATCTGACTGACGGCGAGCCAACGGAGTTCGCGGAGCCGGGTGTGCGCGCGGCGCAAGCAGCCGAGGCGGCCCGCATCCTCGGTGTCGACCGCATTACCTTGGGCCTGCGCGACCGCATGCTGACGGACACGATCGCTGTCCGCTTGGAAGTCGCTCGCGTCATCCGGCAGCACCGGCCCAGGTGGGTTTTCGGCATCGGGGAGGCATGTGTCCATCCGGACCATGCTGCTGCGACGGGGTTGACGCGAGCGGCCGTGTTCCTCGCCCGGCTTGGTCAGTGGGAGCGAGTGCCAGGGGGCGAGTGTCTCGCCGATCAGGAGCCATGGGCGGTCGAGCGCCTGTTCTTTCCGCATTGCAAGATGGAGCCGCCATGGGCAGATTTCGCGTTCGCGGTTGATGTCAGCGCCGTCTACGAGCGAAAGCGCCGGGCGCTTGCCGCCTACCGCTCGATCTTTCGGGAGGAAGGAGACCGGCTCCTCGCGCTGTATGAAGCGGAGGATCAGTATTTCGGCCGGTTGCTTGGGGTGGCCTATGCGGAGATTTTCCGCAGCGCTTCACCGCTCCTCGTCGAGGATCCGACTGTGTTCCTGCCCGGGTTGCACGGCTGAGCGCGACCGCTGCAACGAAGCGGCGATGCCCAAGGAGATGGATGATGGACGGATCACCGCGCCGTGATCTTCTTGTGCTGATCGTTGGCGGGCTCCTGCTCCTCATCGCCCTTCCTCTTTTGTGGGGCATAGCAATGATGGTGATGATGGGGCCGTGGATGATGGGGGGCTGGTTTGGGTACGCCAGCCCGTGGTGGGCAGTAGCCGCCATTGTCTTCGGCGCGCTCATCGTACTCGGCCTCGTCCTCATCGCGGTTTGGGCATTTCGAGAAGCTCTCCCCGGCGAGCCACGTGGCACCAAGCGCGCCATTGCGATTTTGCAAGAGCGCCTTGCCCGCGGTGAGCTCACCCCTGAGGAATACGAGCGGATGCGCCGGGTGCTTACTGAAAAGCCGTAACATCATGAGCCGGTACCGCTTGCTCGTGCTTGGCCTGATCCTCATAGGTGTTGGGGTGGGAGGTCTGGCCGCGTTGCAGGCTGGGCCGTTCGGTCAGCCCCAATGGACCGGAACCCCGGTTGCGGATGGCGAGCTTATCTTTCGCACAGGACGGGGGGAAGACGGGCGTCCAATTCCTTACCGTGATGGGCCGCCGATGCGCATGAGCTGTGCAGCCTGCCATGGCATCCGGGGGCAGGGTGGCAGAATCCACGTGATGATGCGCACGGTTGATGCTCCGGCGATCACGTGGACAGAGCTAACACGCGCTCATCATGAAAATGGGGAGGCTCATCCACCCTACACCGAAGCGACCCTGCGGCGCGCGATCACCCAAGGGATCGACGCTGGCGGCGAGCCCCTGGACCCGCTGATGCCGCGCTGGCAGCTCACGGATGAAGAGTGGGAGGCGCTGCTGGCGTACCTCAAAACGCTCCAATGACCAGGACGTTCTGCTCCTGGAGACAAGTCGCGCGATAGCGCAAGGCAGGATGCGGGACGCGCGCCTCAATAGGCTGGAACGTACTCCGGATCCGTCTTGCGGATGCCCCCCTCCGGCGGCGCGAAACCGTAAGCCGTGAGCGCATTGACGACGTCTTCGATCACATCGTCGGGTGTCGAGGCGCCCGCGGTGACGCCGACCACGGTTGCGTGCTCCAGCCAGGCCGGATCAATCTCCTCGGGGCGCTCGATGTGATACGACGGGACGCCCATGGAGCGCCCGATTTCGGCCAGGCGGGCGGTGTTGCTGCTCTTCCTGCCGCCAATCGCCAGGATCACATCGCAATGGTCGCGCTCGACCAGGCGCTTGAGCGCGTTCTGGCGCTCGCTGGTTGGCTCGCAGATCGTGTTGCAGAGGCGGAACTCGCCCCCCTCCGGCACGACCATATCTTGGAGCTGGCGGGCAAACTTCATCAGATCATCGACGTTCTTGGTCGTTTGGCTGACGAGGGCAACTTTGCGCGGTGGCGCGACGCGGCCCGGACCCTCCTCGCCTCGCTTCGCATTCCAAGGAAGATCCTCGATCCTTTTCGCCGCGATCGCCTTGCTGGTATTGGCCCAACCCAGCACACCGCGAACCTCCGGATGATAGGCATCGCCATAGATCACCAGGAAATAGCCCTGGCGAACGAGCTTCTGGGCGAGGCGCTGGACTTTGGTCACGAGGGGGCACGTCGTGTCGATCAGCTCGACGCTGGCCGCGGCCGCTTGCTCAGCCAGGTGCGGCCCCATGCCGTGCGCCGTGATGGCAACGCGCCGGAACCCGCGGTCAACGGCTTCCTGCACCGAGGTTGCTCCCTCGACACCTTTGGAGCGCAACCGCTCGACCACCTGCGGGTTATGGATAATGTCCCCTATCGGAGCGACGCGGCCTCCCTTCTGGGCGGCGTCCTGAATAATGTCAAGCGCCCGGCGGACTCCCCAGCAATAGCCCAGCTCGTCAGCAACGACGATCCGCTTTTGGCCAGGGGCGGCCGGTGACGCGGGAGTGGGCGTGGCGGTCAATGTGCTCGACATGGGCGTTCGCCTTTGCGTGTGATCTGCCGGCGGTGAGCGCACCGTGTCTTATCCGCTCACCGGAACAGCCTACGCCGTTCAGCGCAAAGTATAGACGCCAGGTCGGGCAGTGACGTAGCGGGGCGGTTCCGCACGTTTGTTCCGAGCTCACGAGCGAATGACGGTTTTCCCTTCGGCCTCCAGCCGGACCTCATCCAGCGTGCCAGCCAGGGCAGCCGGGAGTTGCTCCGGGACGGTAATCACATCGGGATCGCCGTCGCTGACGTAGACCGTCTCCGGATCGGCAATCATCCGGTCGAACCACTGGTAGAGGTTCGGGGCATCATGCACAGGAACATCGCTATCGAAGGCCTGAATGCGCGCAATCCACATCGGATCGAACTCTGTGCTGGCCGGAGATTCAGTGGGATTGGCGCCAACCATGAGGCAGCCAAGGATGGTGATGGTGCGCCCGTTGTAGGAAAAGCCATTGCGGAGCCACTGGCGCTGCTGGCGATGCTTCTCCCGGTCCGGATAGTCTCCGTACGGCATGGCGATGATATCGGCCGTGACGCGGGGGTCATAGGCTTGCAGCGCCTCGATTGCGCCGCCAATCTGGCGCTTGAACTCATCGTCGGCAACGTCATAGAGGCTCGCATGATCGAGCGTGTGGTTGCCAACCTCATACCCATGATCGAGCAGCCAGGAGATCTTCTCAGCGCAATAGGCTGTCTGGTCTTCTTCCCGCCTGTCTGGGAGCCAGTCGAAGCAGAAGTTCGGAAGCACAGCGAAGAAACCGCCCCGTCCGAAATCGGGGTGAGCGCTAAAGAATTCCTCCATGATCCCAACCGCTGAATCCGGGTCAATGGTCCATGAGCCATCGGCTTCGATTAGCACGCGAAACTGGCTGGCATAGGAGTCGTCGAACGTGAGCACGACGGGTCGCTTGCCAGCGGGCGCGGCAATCCGGTTCAGGATGAGGTCCCGGAGCGGAATGACGTAGAAATCGTGCTCATAGAGCCAGGTGAGATCTGCCCGGAAGTCGTCGAGCGGGCGAGCGAACTGCGCCTCGTCCTTGGGATCAGCCACAAAATGGTGGTACTCAAGCACGGGAATGAAGCCAAGCTCGTTCGGCGTGAGCAATGGCACCTGCTCAGAGGCAGGCGTCACGCTCGGCTCACCTGCTGGCGCTGGTGACGAGGTGGCCGTTGGCGTGGGCTCGGCCTCAGGCGGCGTGAGGGGTGCCTGAACGCTTGATGTGGGACTCAGCGTGGCCTCAGCAGGCGGCGTTCCTGTTTGCCAGGCGATTTTCCTGCCATTGCCCGTGCTCTTCCCCCCGCAACCGGAGAGCGCTGCCAGAAGCACGAGGACAATGAGGAGCGGCGTCGATGATGGGCGCCAGGCACGCAATCGCAGCATTGGCGTGAGCACGCGAGCCGATCCTCCCGTCAATGGCACCAGGGGCGAGGCCCACCGCGGCCGGCGCATGGGTGGGGCGAATCCGAGTATAGGAGGAGGATCGCGCGGGTGTCGAGCGGATCAACCGGGCATGATCGCCGCAATCGAGCGCCTACCGGCGATCTGGTGACTCACGTTCGCCTGGCGGCGGACCAAGCAGGTGCCGGAGCGCCGACAAGGAGGGGACTTCATACGCTGGCGGTGGGAGATTGGACGGCCAGGGGCGGCCAGTGCGATTGATCCAGATCGAGCGAATTCCCGCGGCACGGGCTCCGGCGATGTCAAACTCGGGAGAATCTCCGACCACGATAGCGTCGTCAGGCGTGACATCGGCAAGCCGGAGCGCCTCGGCAAAGATCGCGGGATCTGGCTTGGCAATGCCGATCTCCTCGGAAATGAGCACGAAATCGACTGCTGCGGTGAGGTTGAGCAGGGCGACCTTGTCCCGCTGCACATCAGCCGGGCCATTGGTCACGATGCCGATACGCCGGCGAGGGACCGCTGCACGAATAGCATGAAGCGTGCCGGCTGCATCATCGAAGAGCCTGAGTCCATAGAAGCGGTTGGTGCGGTACCACGTCCGCGCTCGCTCGATCACGGCTGGATCGGTGATGCCAACGCGGCCGAGCAGATGTCCAAAGTGATCGCTGCCGTGCGGCTGGATCGCGATGGACTCCGCGATGAGGGCATCGAGATCAATGCTGGCTATACCCTCTGGCCGCGTTGCCAGCGCTTCGCTAAAGGCGATGCGCAATCGCTGGGCGCGAGCGCTCGCATAATCACACAGCGTGTCATCAAGATCGAAGAGGACGAGCGCAGGTGGCGGAATGATTGGTGGAGAACAGGATGGCAACAGGGTCTGCATAGCGCCAGCCTAAGGAGTCCCACGATGGACGTCAAGGTGTGGCGTTGTTGCTGCCGCTTGGAAGAGGCTGCTGAATCGGCTGACGCGGATTCGGCATTGCGCTGAGGTGTCCCAAGTGGGGGAAAAGAAAGCAGACAAAGGTACCGCTGCCAATATGACATACGTCGTTCCCGTCTGGTTCTCCCTGCCTGGAGCGGGCCGTACTATCCTTAGCAGGGGACCGGCCACGGCAGAGGTGCAGCTCTGCACATGTGTCGCTTTACCCGAACACGCTGGCGAAGCTGCGGACGGCCGGACCTGTGGATGATATGTCCGCTTCTCCTGGGGCGTGATCGGTGGTGACACCGAGCGATGAGCCATGGAACTTCACTTCCCGGAGGATCCAAGCGATCTACCAAACCCCTTTGAGCCGGTCGCAATTGAGGCACCCTCGCCAGCGGCACGAGCAGCCACGTTGCTTCGAGATCAGGCAGCTCGCATCATGGCGAATTGGGCGTTGCGCGTGGCGAATCTCCCCGCGTTTCGCGCCAGGCCGGATCTGTCGCTGAGCCAGCTGCAAGACACGATTCCTGAGATTCTCGATGCTGCCCTTGTCGCCATGGCGACATCCGATCCGACCGTCGATCCAGAGTCCTTGCAGCGCGCGCTCGATCTGGCGGCGATGCATGGGCGCAAGCGGGCAGAGGAAAGCTTCGCCATCGGCGATCTTCTGGAGGAATACCAACAGCTCCGTGCCGAGGTTTGGGCTGCGCTCTGGCGCGTTATTGAAGGAGACGCGCAGCTCTTCGATGCGCTCCGAGCATTGCAAGAACGGCTCAGCCACACGTTCGATAGCTTGATGATCGCTGCCGCGGAATCCTGGGTAACAACGCGCCTTGGCTGATCGTAGCGCCTGCGAGGGAGAGAGCAATGAGCGAAGCGAAAAGCGGGGCGCCACGGGCGTCTGTGGTGATCGTGGAAGATCAGCAAGCTATCGCCGAGTTGTTGTGCGATGTCTTGCAGGAAGCGGGGTTCTCGGCCACGTGGACATCATCGGCCACAGACGCGGCGCGCCTGGCTCGTGACGTCCACGCCGACGTCGTCTTGCTCGACGTGATGATGCCGGAGCGAAGCGGTTGGACCGTCCTGGAGGAGTTGCGGGCTGACCCGGCGACGCGAGAGATCCCCGTTATCATCACCTCGGCGGTCTACGACCGGCCAGGGCTGCGACCGCTTCCGGAAGGCGGGCCTGTTCGCTTCGCCGCCAAACCGTTCGATATCGCCGATTTGCTGGACACGGTTGCGGCACTCGCTGAATAGCTCGTGGTCGGTGCAGTCGAGTCGATCGAGGAGAGGCCAGCGTTGCTCCGCGGCTGGGGCTTGGGCGCGTGGGCCACGCTCCTTCCGTGTCTGTCTGCTATCTATCGCCCCTTGAGTGCGCCAGCTCGCTCGATGTGCGCAGCCGTCACCCCCGCCTCCTCGATGATGAGCGCGTGTGCAACGCGCTGCTCACGTCCGAACCTTCTCACCCCGGTGTCTTGCCGAGCAGGGCACGGGAGCGCACCATGTCGCGCCGGGCAGACAGCATGGACCGCATACGCCGTTGGGCGCAGGGATAGCCAGCGATGCATGAACCCGATATGATAGGAGCTGTCTCGAGGATTGATGCGTGACACCACCTGGCGATAGCGAGGACAATCCGGAAGGTTCGCGCCTCGATCACTGGGTGCTCATTGAGGGAAATTGCCCTTTGCCGCTGTGGCGCGCTGCTCTGAGCAATCCAGGGACGACATCGCAGTTCGTCGCACCGGACGGCACATAACCGTTACTGGCCGGGATACCTGATGGGGAAAGCCGTGTCGGACGGTGAGGAGCTTTGTCGCTGGAGTGAGCACGGCGACGAACGGGTCGCAAGCGATGCGAGGTCCGCTCAGATCGACTCGGTGCCTAGCATGGAGGATGAGGAGCGGCTTGTCGCGTCGTTCGCGCCCGATGCCGAGATTCGGCTTACCGCACCGGAGATGGTCTATCGAGGACGCGAGGAGATCCGCCACGTGCTGCGGACGCTGGCTCCGCTGCAGGTGTTGTCGGCTCACGTGGATCGCGCCAATGGATCGCCTCGGATTCGCTCACTCTCACTTGGACCGGTGGCAGAACAGGGACATGCCGACGGGATGGCGGAAGGGGGCAATGGGCGCTCATCGCAGCGGAGAGCAATCGGCCCGAGCGCCCAGCTCTTCGGTGCGGCGCTTCTGAGCCTGGCGACCGCGGTTTCCACAGTGATTGGGGCGCTCATCATCTTCTTCCCGGAGCTCCGGCGGGAGCCGCCGGCAGCCCTTGGGGCCACGCTCGTGGAGGTTGCGCTAGAGGAGCGCGCCGTGCCGGCTCCGGCTGGCCTGGCAAACCTCATCTCTTACGAAGTGGAGTTTGTCGGGTACAAGAAGAAGCGCGGGTATATCAAGTACGCGGTCTTTGATGCGGCCACCGGCCGGCGCATTGACCCTCCACCCTCGCCTGATCCAGATGCGCCACGGTACTACCCGGTTGGTCCGGTGATCCCGGAAGCGCCCAATGACCGGGCCAGCGCCAATTTCCCGGTCCCCATTCCCCGGCAAGCGCAGTGTGTCTTTGTGCGCGTCTACGCCTTCGAGGAGGACGACGCAACCACGCGCCTCGATTACGCGGACACGCCTCCTTTTGACACGCACTCAGCGACGAACCGGGCGTGTGCTGGCCTACAGCCTGCCAGTCCGACCAGTTAGGGGCGCGCTACGCCTAGAGAGGGAAGCGTCATGATCTGCCGGGGGTGTGACAAAGGCTCGCTTATCGCCGCCGTCTGTTTGCTGCTCTTGAGCGCTTGGGACCTGGCCGCACCGCCGGCCGGTGCCGCTCAAGCGACGCCAGTTCCGCCGCCCGCTCCCTCCCCGTGCCTCACAGAGGTGCCGTCATCCGGCGGCCAAGAGGGCGAGCGCGCACTGGAGGCTGGGTTACCCGCTGGGTTTGCCATGCATGTGCTTGCCGCTGCGGAAGCGGATCTCATGCCAGCCGCGCCAGCGTTTCTGCAATTGACGCGGCTGACACTGGGGCCAGGAGCGGGTTCTGAAACGCGCATGGCGGGCGGGCCGATTCTCTATTACGTTCAGGCAGGAGTGGCCACCATCTATGTTGATGGCACCCCGACCGTGGTGGAATCGGTGCAGGCGCTTCTTGTGCCAGGTGCCTCGCTCTACGCGCTCGCCAACGAAAGCAACCATGAGAGCACCGTCCTCCGGCTGGCAATCGTGCCTCAGACCGAGGATGGGCAGATTATGGTCATGCCAACAGCGGAATCCATCTTGCCGGCTCCGCCTGCTGGCACGCCGCAAAGCGAGCCGTTGTACAGCGCCGAGGTTACATTGCTCCCGGCGCCCGGTGCGCGCCTGTTCCTGGCCTGCGTCGCGTGGGAAGCGGCGGACGCGTCCCTGGGTGACCGGACGTTTCCTGGTCCCATTGGACTGCGTGTGGAGCGTGGACAGGTCCGGATTGACGATGCGCTGACACTTGATGCCGCCGGATGCAGCTTGCTTGAGGGAAGCACCGCACACCGGATTGTTGCCGGGGCCGAGTTGCCAGTCGTGCTACTGTTCGGCGTCATCCCGGCTGGGGTGCCGCTGTGGTCCAGTCCCACCCAGGGAACGGTGGGGCCGCCGCCAGCACCCACGCGGCTGATGTGCGGCGGATAGCCGTCATGCGGACGAGAGGGAAAGCGTGGTGAGACGCCAGGAGCGAGCAGGGGTATCCCCGCTCACCCGTCATCATGCGAGAAAGGCACAGCGCGCGCACCGGGTGCGCCTCACCGCGATCCTCCGGCAGCTCTGCCTCGCCTGTGTCGTGATGACCACGATCGCGCTGCCGGGGACCGCGCGGGCTGATCTCGATCCGGCAGTACGAGAGGCAGTGGCGGCTGCGGCGGTCAAGCTTGCCGCGCTGGTGACTGTTCGAGAAGGGCGGACGACGACTGAGGAAGTCTGGCCCCTGGGGAGCGCCACGGTTGTCTCGCCGGATGGCGTGCTGCTGACGAATTACCATGTCGTAGAACTCTCGAACTTGCAAGCGCGCTTGGCGCAAGAAGAAGATGCGGCAAAACGACAAGGGCGAGACCGGCGACTCCAATTGCTTGAAGGCCGGGTTGTTGTCCTTGTGACGGAGGGAGCCGAGCTCCGCAGGGCTTACATCGCGGATGTGCTGGTCACCGATCCGGTTCTCGACCTCGCGGTGCTCCGCATCACTGCGGGCGCCCATGGCGAGCCTCTGCGGAGGACGCTGCAACTCCCCTATGTTCCTCTTGGCGACTCCGACACGCTCCGAATTGGCGATCTCATCCACGTCTTTGGCTACCCCGCAACGGCAGGCGGCACCCTGAAATACACCCAAGGCCGCGTGAGCGGATTCGATGTCGAGCCAGGGGTGCTCGGCTGGGCCTGGATCGATTCAGACGCGACTGTGTCTGGAGGAAGCAGTGGGGGAACGGCGGTCAACGATACCGGGCAGTTGATTGGCATTCCCACGCTGGCAACGGAACTCGATTGCCGCCCTGGCGACACGAACGGCGATGGAGTCATTGACGAGGGGGATGTGGGTTGTATCCCAATCGGGGACTCGTTCCTGCGGATGAGACCGGTCAACCTGGCCAAGCCGTTGCTCCTTCAGGTGTCCTCGTTCTTTGCAGCGACGCCGGCACCCACGTCCGGGCCGGCTGTTTCCCCAGCAGCGCCTGCTGCGTCGCCAACGCCAGCGACGGCGACCGCGACGCCAGCAGGGAGCCCGGGACCTGGTGACGATAGCGCCGCGGCATTCCTGGCCTGGCGAGAAACCGCGCTTCGCCGGCCGAGCCTGACCGGCCCGCTGCGAGGCTCGATGCTCCAGGTGGCGAATCAGGTTGCAGGCATCAATGCGGGCGTGCGCGTGCAGGACTTCTATGCCCGCGCCCGAGTCACGCCACCGGCAGGGGATACGGCTCGCTTGTGGGATGCGGGGTTCATGTTCCGGCATACGGGCCCGGGCGAGCACTTTCGCTGGTTCATCCGGTCGGATGGCCGCTGGATTCTCATGAATGGTCTGGAGGTTATTGACAGCGGTCCGCTTCCGGGTAGTTCCATCGTCCCGGCAGGGCCGGTTACCCTAGAACTGGCTGTGATCGCTGATACGGCGCTGTTCGCGGTCAATGACACCTTTGTCGCCTCGGCGAACGTCGCCGCGCGCACGTCGCCAGGTGATGTGGTTGTCGGCGCAGCCTTTCTCGCTGAGACAAATCGCGCAGGCGAGCGGACCACATACGACAGTTTTGAAGTTTGGACGCTCGATCCTCCATCGAGCGAGCCAACTCCAACGCCGAACCCGACGCTCCCCAGGGGACCGGTGGTGCTGCGTGACGATTTTTCCGATCCGGCGCAGGGAGCACTGCCGAACGAATCGCGCAACCCGAACCGGTACCGGGCAGGGTATGACCAGGGCGAATACGTGCTTGGGGCGCTGGCTGGCGATATCAGCGAGCAATTCCCGATCTGGCTCCCAGGGACGTATCGTGATGCAGCCATCGAATTTGACGTGCGCATGACCGAAGCCAGCGACTCCGCCTACATCATTGCTGGCTGTCGCAGCACGGGCAGTCCGCCCCGTGGCTATGTCCTGGTTCTGGATCCGATCCGCGGGTATGCCTGGCTTGACCGGATCGACGGGCTGACCAAGACAACGCTGGCTCCGCAGCAGCCATTCGCCGCGATCCGCTTCGGAAATGCTACCAACAGGTTGTATCTGAGCTGCACAGGTTCGACGATCACGGCGGCGATCAACGGCGCCGTCCTGGCATCGGTGACAGATTCGACCTATGGCGAGGGGCAATTCTCTATTGGCGGCGGCATCTATATCGGCTTGACCGGAACCTACGAGCTGCGCTTTGACAACCTCACCGTTTGGGATACCGCTTCAGCCGTGCCGACCGCGACGCCGGCACCGACGCAGACGCCAACACCAACCGCGGCGCCGACACCGACGCCCACGCCAGCGCCGGACGATGCCGCAACCTTGAGCACGCTGAAGAAGCGTGCGCGGGAGAACTCCAGCATTGCCGGCCCGCTGAAGGGAAAGCTTGAGCAGCAAGAGGGAACGATTGTCTACACGCCCGCCGAGGTTTCGGTCCGCGATTTCTATGTTCGCGCTCGCTTTACGAATCCGCGCGACAGCGCCGAGACGCCGTGGGATTACGGTTTGGGGTTCCGCGACGATGGCCAGGGAACGTTTTACATGCTGGTGGTCACCTCAGAAGGGACCTACCATCTCTACCTGAAACGCACAGACTACGAAACCATCGCCGAGGGAGTCGTGCCTGGCATGCTCCTGGCTGCATCCGAGCGCAACGAGCTTGGCCTGGTCGTTGTGGGGCCGGTTGCCTATTTCGAAGTCAATGGCCAGTATGTTGCCACACTCGACCTGTTGGACCGTCTTGATCCGGGCCGGATCTGGGTGGGGACGGGCTTCTTTGCGGATCACACGCTCCCCGGTGATCGCGTGGCCTACGACCGGTTTGAAGTGTGGTCGCTCGATCCGGGGGTCAGTGGCGATGCGGCGCAGTTTGCCCGGATGCGGGATGGAGCCCTGGCCGGCGCGAGTCTGGCCGGCCCGTTTTCGGGATCCGTTGAGCAGCGGGTCGGGGAGCTTGACGGGTTCTTTGCCGGAGTAATGACCCAGGATTTCTATGTGCGGGCCGAATTCATCAATCCATTCCCGGCTAGCGAGCATATCTGGGACATCGGGGTGGCGTTCCGGCATACCGGACCCAACCAGCAGTTGCGGCTGATCATTCGCTCGGATGGCATGTGGTTCGCAACGGATGGAGCGGATGCTCCCTATGCGAGCGGGCTGGCAACAGGACTGCGGACGGGCGCGAACGAATCGAATGTAGTCGAACTGATCGCGGCTGGGGATGAAGGCTACCTGACGATCAACGGGCGCTTCGTGGCCCGGCTCGACCTGTCGATGCGAGAGACCGCGGGGGATATCTGGCTTGGATCTGGCTTCTTTGCCGACGACGTTGTCACTGGAGCGACCACCTCGTTCACCGGGTTTCAAGTCTGGCCCCTTGCGGGGTGACGGCTGCTCATCCATATCTTCCAAAACGTACATATGACTCTTTTGGCACATTGGACAATATAACCGTAGTGTAATCGTGCAGATATTCATCAATATGGTCTAATGAACTACTTTTCGTCCTCCTGATGGCGAAGTTCCTGCTTGACAACGATGACTCCGCTCGGTAGGCTAGCACCGCGGATGATGGTCAATCGATTGTCGGACAATCGCATGCATCAGGGACTGGAAGGATTCGAGCGACCAGAAACGCTGACCAGCGCTGTGGCGCGGTCTATCGGCGAGGCGATCGTACTCGGGCAATTTGCGCCTGGTCAGCCGTTGCCTGAGGTTCCATTGTCGCTGCAACTGGGCACATCGCGGGGAACGGTGCGAGAGGCCCTGCGACTCCTGGCCGAGCAGGGATTGGTAGAGATCTACCGGCATCGAGGCGCATTCGTCGCTCCAGCGACGCCACGGAAGGCGCGAGAGATCTTTACGCTGCGGGCCGAGTTAGAAGTGTTTGCTGTGCGCTTGGTATTTGAGCGCGGCGGCTATCACGAGGCGACGTTGATGGCGCTCGAAGACGCTTTGATTCGCCTGTCTGCTGCTGCCAGCCGGGCCGACATTTTCGAGACTGCCGAGCTCGATATGCGATTTCACGATCTGCTCTCGCGCGATTGTGATCACCAAACGCTCCTCGACGTGCTTGCTGGGTTACGTCTGCAGATGCGCAGGTTCATTGTTTATACGAAGCTCATCCATTCGGATGTCGAACCCGAGGCGGTTACACACCGGCGGTTGCTTGATGCCATCCGCACGGGAGACGTGCATTGCGCGACCGGCGCTCTGCGCCGTCACATCCTTGAAGCAGGTGAGCACCTTCTTCAAAAACTCGCCATGATTGAGGAGGAAAAGTTGGCGATCTCTGGCGCCAGCAAGCCAGGGAACCAAGCGATGAATCCAATGCCCTGATTAGTTCTTGCGTGCGCACCGGCTATTCGTGCTTGCGATCGGAGACAGCCGTACTTCGTCAGGAGGGACCCATCATGATCGCAAATCTCTCTCGGCGCGATGCCCTCAAGTTGACCGGAGGAGGCGCTGTTTTCAGCTTACTCGCTGCGACCAGGCCTAGCCGCACCAAGGTTCGCGCTGCACCGCGAGCTCAGGGCACGCATGAAGTCATCCATTGGTCCTGGCTCACGGCGTCCGACGGCGAAGTCTGGCAAGCCATGATTGACGCCTTCAACCAGGCTCATGCCGATCAGGGAATCCAGATCCGCATGGAAGTGGTGCCGGATGATCAATATGGCACTAAGGTACTTTCCTCGGCCGCAGTTGGACAGGCACCTGATTTTGGGTGGGGCACTGCTGGCCTTCGGGCGGGTTGGATTCATGATGGTGTCGTTGTGCCGATGGACGACTATGTGGCCCAGGTTGGCCTGGATCTCTCTGACTTCACCGAGCAATCGCTCACCGCCTCGCGCTATGCCAAATATGGCAACAAGCTCTACATGGTCCCCATGGATGCCATGAGCCTCCAAGTGCTGCTAAACACGGACCATGCGGCTGAAGCAGGGCTGGATCCAGCGAATCCGCCGAAGACCGGGGAGGAACTGCTCGACTGGGCAGTCAAGCTGACCAAGCGCGACGGAGACAAGGTAACACGGTCCGGCTGGCTCATGACAGGGTCAGGCGTGCAGCCCTCGGTGGTTTGGGGAATCGTGGCACACCAGTTGGGGTTTCGGCGGGCGAGCGATGACCTCAAAACGGCTGCTGTCAACCCCGACGCCGCGAAGACCGCGGCGCAGTGGGTGCTGGACCTCTTTGACGAGTACAAGGTTTCCACACGGGATGTCACCGACCGATATAAGGCCTTCGGCACCGGCGAAGGCAGCATGTTCTTGACGGGTCCCTGGACGCTCAATGGATATGTGACCCAGGAGCCCAAACTAAATTTCATCTCGTTCCTGACGCCGAAAATCGGCAACGATGCCTCCACGTATTTTGAGCTGGGCGGGCTGGAGATGTACGTCCAAAAGGACGAGAGCCGCTACGAGAAGACCGCCTATGCCATCAAGTGGCTGTCGGACAACTCCTTCCTCTGGACGACCAAGGGACGCGGTGCCGCAGTGCGGCAATCGATTCTGAATCGGGAGGATTACAAGACCGCCGGGCACCCCTGGGAAGTGCGCGGCGCGTTCATCGAGGGGATGCCCAACGCCGTGGTCGGTGAGATCCCGGTCCGGGAGGCACCGGACTTCACGATTTACACTGGCAGCGGCTTTGTTGCCCGGACTATGGACCCGGTGTGGGCCAAAGAAAAGAGCATTGACCAGGCGATCGAGGAACTTGCCAAGCAATGGCAGGAAGATCTGGATAAAGGCTAGGCCTAGGAGGGCGGTAGCCGGTGGCGGGAGGCCCTGCTAGTTAGCCGCTATCGGCTCGACCAAGACAAAAGGGGCAATGGCGATCTTTCGCGACGTTGCGCCTACCACGATCTATCGCCCACGGCAACGGGCAGGTCTCTTCGGCCGCCTCCGGGGTGCCTCTTGGCAGGGAGAGCGAATCGACTGGTCGGCCTACCTATTCATTTTGCCTTTCTTCGCGCCATTTCTCATCTTTACCGTCGCGGCAATTGGGTTTGGAGCGTACGTCAGCTTCACGGAATGGGGAATCATCGGTGACCCTGTCTGGGTAGGGTTGCAGAACTTCCAGCGTGCACTCGATGACCCGTTTGTGCCGAAAGTGTGGGGCAACACGTTGCGCTACGGGCTCATCGTTGTACCCACCACCACGATTGTCGCGCTTGCGTTCGCTCTTTTCGTTAACCAGCGCTGGCCAGGAGCAACGATCGCCCGGACAGTCTTTTATGCTCCGAATGTCGTGGCCGTGACCGTCATTGGACTCGTGTGGGTCTGGATTCTCGATACTCGGCTTGGGCTCCTCAATCAATATCTTGGCTATGTTGGCATTGGCCCAATCCCCTGGTTGACAAATCCTGATTGGGTCCTCTTTGGCATCGCCATCGCTTCGGTCTGGTGGGATGCCGGATTCAGCATGGTCATCTTTCTGGCAGGCTTGCAGGACATTCCCGATGAGCTGAAGGAGGCCGCCCAGGTAGATGGGGCCAGCCGTTTCCAGGTGCTCCGGCATATCGTCCTGCCGCTGCTCAGGCCGGCAACGAGCCTGGTGGTGACTTTGCTGGTAATCAGCACGCTCAGGGTGTTCAGCCAGATTTACGTTATGACCAACGGAGGGCCGGCGAACGCTTCAGCGTCGGTTATCATGTACATCTATCAGATCGGCTTTCGCAAATATCAGCTCGGGTATGCTGCAGCGCTATCGCTCATGCTCTTTGTCACCATCTTGATCGTCACGGTAATCGAGATGCGGATTTTACGGGCACACCGATGGTGACACTCCTCGCCAGAAAAGCTCTCGCGAACCGGCGCCAGCGCATGTCGTGGTCTGCTGTCTTGTTCTGGTTGCTGGGGATGCTTGTCGTTTTGGCCTGGGCCGCGCCATTTCTCTGGATGGTCTCAACTTCACTCAAGCTCCCTGGCGAGGTGATGACCAGGCATATTGAATGGATCCCGCGCCATATCACCTGGGAGAATTATGACAAGGTGCTAGACAAGCCGGTTGGCCGCTGGTTGACTAATAGCCTGGTTGTCGCCGGCACGGCAACCGTCGTCAGCCTGCTCTCTGGCGCAATGGCCGGATACGCTTTTGCACGTCTTCACTTTCCTGGACGCAACCTCCTCTTCTTCTTGGTTCTGGCCACTCTCATGATCCCGACAGAGATGACGATAGTGCCGCTTTTCATCGGCTTCCTGCGATTGAAACTGGTTGATAGCTACGCGGCCTTTATCCTGCCTTCCATCGCAAGTGTTTTCAGCGTGTATCTCTTTCGCCAGTTCTTTCTCTCGTTGCCGCGCGAAATTGAGGATGCCGCGCGGGTTGACGGAGCAGGGCGGTTTCGTGTCTTCTTTTCCATCGCGCTGCCGCTAGCCCGACCGGCTGTCATTGCCGCTGCAATCCTCCTTTTCACCACGAATTGGAACGCCTTTCTGTGGCCATTGCTCGTCGCCTTCTCCGAGGACATGAAAACCCTGCCTGTGGGCATGGCCACGTTTTCGCCGACTGTCGGAGGACAGACCCAAATTCAGAGCTTTGGGCCTGCCATGGCAGCCATGACGATCCTCACACTGCCCAGCCTCATCGTGTTCATTCTGCTCCAGCGACACTTCATCCAGGGCGTGACGCATGCGGGACTGAAAGGATGATGGATGTGTCCAAAGTTGGGCCACAGGACGCAGATACCGTGCTCGATGCCCGGACGCGGATAACTATCTATCGTGATCCGCATGCCTATTGCTCGCACCCAACAGCGCTTCGGCTACGGAGTGGCGAGGTGCTCGTAGCATTCATGGAGTCCATGCGGCGTCGCGAAACGCTGCACAGTCCTTCCGATCCCCGCTTTTACAACGTTCTTACGCGCAGCGTTGATAACGGGCAAACCTGGTCTGCGCCCTGGGTTATTCCAGGCTATGACTGGTACGGGGTAGAATGCCCGAATCTCACGCAGCTTCAAAGTGGCGATGTGCTCTTGCTGCAATGGCGCTGGCGATGGATTCCCTGGCCTGCGGAGCGCGGCGAGCGTCGCCGCGGACGGTACGAGCGTGGTGGATTCCCCTGGGCGCGTGACAACGATGGGACCTATCTCCATCGCTCGCAGGACGGCGGCATCACCTGGCAACCCGGTCGACGGATTTCAACAGCGCCGCATCCTGGGGCCTATACCATCCGCAGTGCAGCAGAGTTGCCGGATGGCACGCTCCTGTTTGCGGTTACGGATATTCCCAACTGGCAACGCATTTATCTGCTCCGTTCACAAGACGGGGGTGTGACCTGGGATGTTGGGGAAACAATAGCCGAGGCTCCCGATCACCAATTCTCGGAGCCGGCCATTCTCTGCGCGGGATCCCGGCTGTTGATTGTGATGAGAGAGATCAATACGGGTCACCTGTACCAGACCTCGTCGGATGACGCGGGCAGAACCTGGGAGCCGCCCCGCCAAACTCCAATGTGGGGATGCCCGCCACACCTTCTCGATTTGGGTGATGGGCGCTTTCTCTGCACCTATGGCTACCGACGTCCGCCCTACGGCGTCCGCGCCTGCCTGAGCCACGACCTGGGCGTAACGTGGGATATCACGAGAGAGCTTGTGCTTGTCGCCGATCAGCCGGATTGGGATTGTGGTTATCCTGCCTCAATCATGCTTGAGTCAGGGAAGGTGATGACCGTCTTCTATGGAAAGGACTCGGACGGAGTGACCGGCATCGACGCGATCATCTACACAGTGTAAATGGGTCAGCATGATTCCTGATCAGTGGAGGATAAGCTGCAGGAGAGCGGAGGACGGGAGCGTGTATCGCATCACCGAGCTTGAAACCGTGCACATCTACAGAGATCCCGACAACTTCTGCGCCGAGCCATCGCTCGCGAACTTGGGCAACGGCGAGATCGTCGCCGTTTTTGCGCAGAATCGCGGCTTACAGCACACGGATACTGGCTCAATACTGCTGGTGCGGTCCTACGATCATGGGCGAACCTGGGATCCCCGCTCGAAGATCGTGGTGCTGCGCGAGGAGGAAGACGCAGGTTGGAATATCGCGGCGATTTGCCGGCTGCGCGATGGTACCCTTCTCCTCCATGCCAATCGGTGGCGTTACCTGGTGAATGGCCGGATTGACTGGCTGACCGGGAAATCCGAGATCGATGGGATCTGGCTCACACGCTCGACCGACGGTGGGCACACCTGGAGTCCGATCGAGCGCGTCAACATCGCGCCCATGCGGAACGCCCGTGTTCGCGATGCGATCCTCGAATTACCCAGCGGTGATTGGCTTATGCCCCTTCATGGCTTTCGCTGGCAGCGAACACTCCCGGACATCGCCAGCGCGGAGCGAGAGCGCTGTTTCGTCCTGTGGTCGCCAGACAGGGGCAAGACATGGCACTACTACGGCACAATGGCCTATGATCCGGCGCAAATCATTCACTTCCATGAACCAGGTCTCTGCCGTTTGCCGGATGGCCGACTTCTTGGATTGATGCGGACGCATCGCTGGCCAACCCCTGTCGCTCCGGGAGAGCAGATGGGACCACCAAGCGGATACGTCTACATGGCGATCTCTGACGACAATGGCATGTCCTGGAGTTGGCCGAAGAATACCAGGGTCTGGGGATATCCGCCTGATGTGATCGTGCTTTCAGATGGCTCGGTGCTCATGGCGGTTAGTCATCGTACGAAGCCAATGGGCGTGCATATCGCGATCTCAGCGGACGGCGAACACTGGTTGCCAGAGGACGTTTTCTGCCTTGCATCCTATGATCCGAGCGCGGTTACCCCTGTCTTCCCCTATCATCCTGAGGAACCATGGGAATTCACCGTCATGCGTGGCATGCTGTGGCATATCGGTTATCCGAGTTCAATTCTCCTGGACGATGGGCGTGTGCTAACCGCCTACCATCTCTTTGATCGAACGGGCCGGCAATTCATCGAAGGAGCCAGGTATCGGGTAGAGCAGGTGTCGTGACACCACCTTTCCGGTTGCACGTGTGCTCCTGCCAATCCAGGGATGATTGATGGTGGCCAGGATTCGGCCGTATCGGCCAGGTGATTTCGCTGCCTTACTGGCGCTACTGGATGCCGCAGGTCCTGGGAGAGTGTCATCGGCTGCGGACCTTGTATGGTGGCTGGCGGTTCCAGGCTTCGATGCGGGGAAAGACCTCTTCCTTGCCGAAGCGCAGGGCGACCGCGGGATAGTAGGCGCACGTGATGTGCGCGTGACTGGCCGGGGTGATGAAGCCGTTCCGATCCTGGAGTCGTGGGGGAGTCTTCATCCCTCGGTCAGAGACACGACCCTTCCTGATGAGCTCATGCGCACGGCGATGGCTCGCGCACGATTTTTGCTCGGTGAGCGCGGGTATCGGCAGGGCATCCTTCAGGTGCGCTGCGATGAGCATGATGAGCGGGGGCGCGCCGTCCTGGAGGCGGCTGGGCTACAGCAGGAGCGCCTCCTCTGGACGATGGTTAAGAGTGACCTAACCGATGTGGAGCCGCCTTCGTTTCCGGTAGGATTTGCCGTGCGTGGGTATCGTCCAGGCATCGATGATGAGTTGTGGGTAGACGCATTCAACGATGCATTTGCCGTTCACTGGGGCGGCTGGATGGGGATGAACCTTCCGTTTTGGCAGCACTACCTCTCCCACCCATCCTTCAACCCGGCGCTCAGCCTGGTGGCGTGGCATGGGGCAGAGATCGCTGGTTTTTGCCACTGCATCGCCGGGGCAGGAATCAATGCAGGCGGTGATGAGCGGCAAGGCACGATTCGCTATGTTGGCGTTCGTGCCCGCTGGCGAGGAATGGGCCTGGGCAAGGCGCTTACTCAAGCGGGGCTGATCGCCTTGCGCAATGCTGGCATGACATGTTGCACCTTGGGAGTCGATGGGGACAATGTTACTGGTGCCCATCACCTCTATACCCAGCTTGGCTTTGCCGTCGTCGAACGTCAAATTCTGTATCGCTATCAGATCCTTGCTATTGATGCCGATTCATGAACTTGAAGGTCTCAGGATCTGCCAACGACGGCCAGACCGTCTCACCCCGTCGCTGCCGCGTCGGCGAAGCGAAGCGAGAGGACCTGGGAGACGCCGTCCTCGCGCATGCTGACGCCATAGAGAGTGTCCGCGGCTTCGATCGTGCCGCGGTTGTGGGTGATGATGATTACCTGCGTCGTGGCGGCAAGCGCCTGAAGCTGCTCCCGGAACCGGACGATGTTCGCCTCGTCCAGCGCAGCGTCAACTTCGTCCAACAGACAGAAGGGCGCAGGATTCACTTTGAGGATGGCAAACAGGAGCGCCGCAGCGGTCAGCGCCCGCTCGCCACCGGAGAGGAGCGCCAGGCTCTGAAGGCGCTTGCCTGGCGGCTGGGCCACAATTTCCACGCCCGCTCCCGTTCCATCGTCTCCAGGAACGAGCATGAGACGCGCCGTCCCGCCGCCGAACAGAGTGGTAAAGGCCTCAGTGAACGCCGCAGCAACCTTCGCGAAGGTTTCGTCGAACCGGCGCTGCATGGTGGCACGCAATTCCTCAAGAAGCTGCCGCAGCGACGCCGCCGCACCACGCACATCCTCAAGCTGCGCACGGAGGAAGGCGTGCCGCTCGGCTTCCCGCTCGTACTCCGCAACCGCGTCCTCACCAACATATCCGACTTTGCGCAGGCGGTCCTTGAGCCGGGCAATCTCCCGCTCGGTCGCTTCTTCCTGCCAGGCGCCATTGCCTGGTTCGCTAGACCCAGCCACCTCAACGCCGTGCGCCTCAATAAGCAGGGTGTCAGGCTCGGTCAGCTCCAGGTCATCGCGAATGCGCTGCCGCAGCGCCGAGCAATCGCCCCGGGCGCGCTCGACCTCCAGGCTGCTTGCAGCATGAGCGCGCTCCGCCTCAAGCAGGGCCATCCGGGCCTGTTCCAAAGCGTGCTCAAGCCTGCTGACTTCCTCTTCCGCACTCCGGACGCTGTCTTCGTGCGTGACGCGCTCAGTGTGCAGACCGTCGCGCACGATGGCAAGGCGCTCGATCTCATCCCCTAGCTGTGTCACCTGTGCAGCAATTGCCGAAATCTCCCGGTCGAGTGCGGCAGTCCGCTCTGCGCGTACGGCAAGCTCTTCCTCAAGATTCTGGCGCTGGGCAACGAGACTGGCCTCCCGGCGGCGCTCACCCCGGAGCCGCTCCTCAAGAGTAGCCAACCGGCGCTGCTCCCCTGCCAGCGCCTGCTCCCTGGCCGCGATGGCATCGGCATCGCGCTGAAGGCTGGCCAGAAGGGTTGCGTGCTCCTGACGGCGCGCCTCGATTTCCCCCGTCAGGGCCACTATGTCGGCGGCAATCGCCGCGAGCTCCTGTCCGGCCGTGGTAGCAGCGACGGCAAGCGCCTCAAGCTGGTGCTGCGCGTCCTCCTCTTCTGCTCGAATCTCATTGAGCCAGGCTTGCACGCGGACCCGCTGCGCTTGTCGCTCCTTCCGCGCAGCGAGCAGCCCGGTGCGCTCTCCCTCGACGCGCTGGCGCTCTTCCGCAATCCGGCGGGGCGCCTCGGCCGCCGCCTGGAGTGTCGCGGCCGCTGTATCGCGCTCGCGTGTCAACCGCGCAATCACTCGCGGCAGCTCACGCAGCTCGCGCTCCCGGCTGAGGATGCCGCTCTCCCGGACCGCCGATCCGCCTGTGACCGAGCCGCCGGAGCGAGCGATTTCTCCACCGAGGGTCACCGCGCTCCAGCCAGGGGGCAGATGCGGCAAGCACGCGCGCGCTGCCGGGAGATCATCAACCACGAGCGTTCTCCCGAGGAGCGCAGCGGCAATCGCGCCTAGCTCCGGCGTATGGCGCACGAGCTCGCTCGCAACGCCATGCACACCCGGCAGCGACAGGGCCACTGGAGGCTTCTGCCCGCGCGGCGCACGAACCGTATCAAGGGGCTGGAACGTGGCCCGCCCCGCGTTCGTGCGCTTCAACAACGCGATCGCCGCTTCCGCGTCAGCCCAGCGATCAACAACGATGTCTTGGAGATGCGCGCCGAGGGCGACTTCAATGGCAGTCTCATAGATCGGTGGAACGTCGAGCAGCCCGGCAAGCGTGCCCCGGATGCCGGAAAGCTTGCCGTCCTGGCTGGCTTGCAGCGTGGCCCGGACGCCAGCATAAAGCCCGGTGCCGCTGTCGTGGATGCGGCGCAGGGCGTCCAGCCGCGTTTGGGCTTCGCCAAGCTGCCGCTCTGCAGCGGCAAGCGCATCGCGGGCGGCGCGCTCGCTTGCCAGTGCGCGCTCAGCGCCGGCAAGGAGCTCGGCCAGCCGCTGATCCAATGCCTGCAACTCGTTGCCGGCAGCGGCCTCCGCGTCATCGAAAGCGGTAAGCTCTGTCAGCAGGCGGTTGATGCGCAGGTGACGCTCACGAGACGACGCCATGATCCGCTCACGCTCGGTTCGATCACGCTCTTGCTGCTGCTCAAGGAGTGCCTTGCGACGGGTTAGCTGCTCCAGCCGCCTCTCGCTGTCTGCGATGGCCACGGCGATCTGGGCCGCTCGCTTCTCCGTCTCACGGCGAGCCTGCCGGGCCGCGGCGCCCTCCGCTTGCAGGATCGTCACCGTGGTGCGGGCAGCCGCCACCTCGCGTTCCGCGGCGATGATCTCCGACCGAACGGCAGCGAGTTCTCGCTCAACGGCCTGGACTTGCTCATCCAAACCGGATTGGGTATCGGCCATATCCTGTCGCCGGCGCATCAGCGCAGCGTGCCGCTCCTCCGCGATCTCGCGCTCATGCGCTAGACGTCTGATCTGATCCATCAACGCCTGAGCGCGTGCAGCATGCTGATTGAGCGAGGCGCGGGCGCGCTCCGCCTCACTGCGCGCCTCGGCCAGGGCATGCGCCAGCCGGTCGTGTTCCTGCTGGCACGTCGCGACGCGGCGGTCATCCCGCGCAGCAGCCTCCTCAAGGGCGGCGAGCCGGGCCGTGATGCGGCGCAAGAGATGGGCATAATGCGCGCGTTGAATCGCCCGGAGGCGGTCATAAATGGCTTTCCATTCCTGTGCCTGCCGCGCGGCGCGTTCCAGGGTCTTGAGGCGAGGCTCAAGCTCGGTGAGCAAGTCGGTCAGGCGGGCGGCATTGGCCTCTGCTTCCGCCAGGCTGCGCTCGGCGTCGGCGGCTTTGAGGCGAAGGCCGGTCAGATCCGCGGCGTGCTCGAAGAGTCCCCGGCGCTCCTCCGCGCGCTGGCTGAGCGCGGCGTCCACCAAGCCCTGACCAACGACGGTATAGCTTTGCCCAAGCGACGCGGTCAGATGCTGAATGTCTTTGAGCCGGGCCCGGCGGTTATTGATGAGATACTGCGTTTCGCCATTGCGGAAGGCCCGCCGGGTAATGGTCACCTCGCTGAAGGCGATGGGCAGCCAGCCGCTGGAGTTGTCGAAGGTCACGCAGACTTCGGCCATGCCGGCAGGTGCCCGGCCATGCCCTCCGGCAAAGATGACATCTTCGGTCTTCTTGCTGCGAAGCGTCGCGTGACTCGTCTCCCCAAGCACCCAGCGCACCGCATCAGCAATGTTGGATTTCCCGCTGCCGTTCGGACCAATGATCGCCGTGATGCCCGGCTCAAACTGAAACACGGTCCGGTTGGCGAAGCTCTTGAAGCCATGGAGCTCCAGGCGCGTCAACCGTGGGAGCATGGGTGCTGGCAGCGTCATTACCGTGATTACCACCGCCCGCAGACTGGCAGGCGTACGTACTCCGTCACAACGGGGGAGGATGGTACCATCGCCCTGGCTAGCCGGACAAATCCGGCCAGCGCCGACGGTCTTGAGGAGGGGTCAATGGCCTTGCGCCTGGCGCTTTCGAGTGGCGCGTTCTACCCGCGGGTGCAAACCGAAGACGTTCCGTTTGAGGCAGCCCGGCTGGGCATTGACGAGGTCGAGCTGTTGTTGCAAACAGCGGGAGAATACGAGTCCACCTTCATCCGCACCGTTGCGCAGAATGCGGCGAGCGCCGGCGTCCGCATCCACGCGGTTCACACCTTCCACGGGCTGCACCCGTTCTTCACCGCATACGCGCGGCGCACCGAGGAAGCCCGGCAACGCTTTGCTCAGGCGGTTGAGGCAGCACACATGCTCGGAGCGCAGGCGGTGATTTGGCATGGCGCAACTCGGGAAGAGGCGCGAGAAGCTAACGGCTGGGAGCGCTTCCTGGCTGTCGCGGCCGATCTCGCTGGGCTCTGCCATGCCGCGGGAATCACCCTCGCGATCGAAAATGTGTCGTGGTGTGTGGTCGCCACGGTGCGCGAGACACGAGCGCTCGCTGAGCGCCTGTCTGGCCTCGGTCCGCCTGGCTCGATCGGGTTCGCCTTCGATCCATTCCAAGCGGCTGAGGCTGGCGCCAATCCCTTCATGATTCTCGCCGCAATGGACGGACACATCGTTGATGTGCACCTGAGCGACCGCCGGGCTAATGACCCCGCTCGCCGGCACCTGCCGCCGGGGGACGGCGAATTGCCCTGGCCAGCGCTCCTCCGCGCCATCGCGGGTTCAGGCTATGATGGTCCGCTCGTCGTGGAGGGGGCACTAGGCAACGATCCGCCGGCGACGATGGCGCGCGTTCGGGCATGCCTCGATCCGGTGCTGATGACGCTGAGCGCTGGTCCGGATCTCTGCGCGGGTACCCTGCCACCAGGCGTCGAGGAAGGCATCCGGTTGTTCAATGAGGGTCGTTTCTACGAATGCCATGAGGCGATCGAGCACGAGTGGCACGCTGAGCGCTCACCCGTGCGGACGCTGTACCAGGGCATTTTGCAGATTGGTGTGGGATTCCATCATGCACGTGGCGGCAACTACCGGGGAGCAGTTGCTCTCCTGCGCGACGGCATCGCCAAAGTTAGCCGGTTTGTGCCGCGCTGTCGAGGCATCGACACGGCACGGCTGATGCAGGAAAGTCAGGCCTGTCTCGATCGCATCATCGAGCTTGGGCCAGACCGGCTCGCGGCATTTGACTGGTCTAACGTGCCGCGCGTGCATCTCCTGGACGCTCAACAGCCGGAAGAAACGCGGCAGCACGGGGATTGCCCGGACTGCCGCGCTGAGCGTGAGGTTGTGCGTTAGCTTCGCTTGAGCGCGCGCCAGCGGCTCGCCACCGCTGCGCCAAGCGCCAGGATGCTGAGGAGCAGCACGATGGAGCCAGGGGTGTCTGGCGACGCGTCAGTGCCGGTGCTCGGCAGCGTATCTACCGCGGTGGGAGGCTCGGAGGGCTCCTTCACCTGGTAATTCGTGACCAATATGGTGATCTGGTCGCCGGCGTTGATGGTGAACGTGGCCTCCGCGCCGGTTTGCTCCTCGACGATGGTGTAGTCGCCCGGGGGCAACATGGCTGTCGCCTCGCCGGCAAGATCGGTGGTCAGGTACACCGGTTGCTCAGCCGATTCGCCCGTAATCGTGAAGTGCAAGCCTCCGCCTGCCTCGCAGCCGTCTCCTGCTGGCAAGGCTCCGTCCACTATCTGGATCGTGGTGTCTCGCTCCTCAGTGACGGTGCAGATCCGCTTCACCACGAGGACATCACCGGTGACTCGCACATTGACGAAAACGATTGGCTCAGTATCCGGGGAGATATCAGTGACGATAAGGGGGTTCTCCCGCGGGGCGAAGCCTGGCGTGGCAGTCTCAGTTTCTTCCGTAATGACCACGTCATTCCCGGCTTGGACGACGATAACGAAGGAGCCCGTGTTACCCGTCACGAATGGCGCCCCTGGATCTTCGATATCGGCCCCGTTCGCCGTGACGTCGAAGGCCACACCGCTCGCGAGTGAGCAGCTATCGGGAAGCTCACCCTCACTGACGGCTAGGCCAGACACCTGCCCTGGATCATCCACGCAGTCAAGCTTGAAAACTGGCAGCGCGAACTGATCGCTCTGTGGCGGCGTTGGCGATGCCGCCGGTGTGGCCGTTGGTGTCGCCGTTGGCTCTTGCGTTGGCGATGCCGTGGGAGATGGCGTGGCAGTTGGGTTCACGGGCACATTCACAAAGACGACCGGGCCGGAATTCGCCGTGGCGTTGAGCACAGTGATCGGGTTTTCGAGTGGCGCATAGCCTGGCGTCGCGGAGGCGACATCTTCGCTAATCACCAGGCTCATGCCTTCCGTCGCCTCGATACCGAAGGTGCCGTTCTCATTCGTGACGAACGGGGATTCAGGAGACTCCAGGTTGGTGCCCTCGGTCGTCTCCGCGTCGAAGGCGACGCCGCTGGCCACGTGGCAGCCCTCGGGCAGGGTGCCAGCGAGGATAGCTGCGCCGTCAATGCCCTCAGGTGCCGCCAGGCAATTGAGCTTGACAACGATCAGAACGAAAACATCAGCCACGGGCGCCGTTGGGCTGGCCGTCGGCTCTGGTGTGGGAGTCGGGGTATCGGTCGGTGTTGCCGTTGGCTCCGGAGTTGGAGTGTCGGTCGGAGTCGCGGTTGGTTCCGGCGTGGGCGTATTGGTTGGGGTCGCCGTTGGCGTGTCGGTTGGTGAGGTCGG
>FWPU01002894.1_pt1 | contig 45413 bp, 32 predicted proteins | sample 2228361 | NCBI WGS metagenome assembly FWPU01 (sample SAMEA103939777, study PRJEB20133) | metagenome
GCAAAACGGACTCATTGCGAAGGGCTCTGTGGATGTCTAACATCGTGTTCGGTGGATTTTTGTGCAAATATCGTTATTTTAGAACAACTCTAATGGTGTGCTGAGCATCTCTTCGGGCAATTGGGCTTCGTATCAGTGGAAGCTGGACAGCGTACCTATTCCTGGTGCTATGGCTCCGACGTACACGCCCCTCCAAGACGGCTACTATTCTTGCGAGCTTACCTCGCCCAACCAGTGTATCTACGAGCCGGGGCTGTTAGTAACGGGCATTTCTTCAGTCCTCGAACCCGATGATGTGGAACTATTTGCTGTGTATCCCAACCCAGCTACAGCCCGAGCGCGCCTGCTGGTGCGACTCAAGCATGCAGGGCCTGTTTCCTGGGCATTGCTGGATGGCTCGGGGCGCCTCTTGCAACAGAGGCAGTTTTCAGGGCCCTATCTGGACGAAGAGATGACCTTGGGTGGTCTTGCGCCGGCGCTGTACTACGTGCGCCTTGTTACGCCTAAGGGTGTTGCTCTGCGCCCGCTGCGGGTGGTGGAGTAGGGTAGTGGTGGCGCTCAGCGCACCAGAGCTTCGTCCAGGGTGCTGTAGGTGTGCAGGGCACCGGCTTCGTCAGCGTAGATGGCGTACAGCTGAACTCCGGCGCGCTGGGCGATGGGCAGCGAAGGCTCTAACCCAAGCACGAGGAAGGCCGTGGCGAGAGCATCGGCAGTGGTGCAGTCATCGGCCACTACCGACACGCTGAGCAGCTGATGCTGTACGGGGTAACCGGTTTTAGGGTCAATGGCGTGGCTGAGCTTTTTGCCGTCGCGCTCAATGAATTTGCGGTAGCTACCCGAGGTGGCCAAGGCCTTATTGCGCAGGGCAACGACAGCCTGCAGCGGGCGTTTCTTTCCCTGAGTTTCTTCGGTTGGCTTGTCAATGCCGATGCGCCAGGTTTCGCTGCGCTCGTTTTGGCCGGCCGCGCGCACTTCACCACCCACCTCGACCATGTAGTGGGCAATGCCCTGCCGCTCGAGGAAGTCGGCGATGAGGTCAACGGTGTAGCCTTGGGCGATGGCGTTCATGTCTATCTCGATGCGCGGGTCGTCCTTTTGGAGGGTGCCGTTGAGGAGGCGTACTTTGGTGTAACCGATGAGTTGCCGCAGGCTGTCCACAGTAGCCGTATCAGGTGGTGGCAGGCCTTTTTTGTAGCTGAAACCCCAAGCGCGCACCAATGGCGCCACGGTGATGTCGAAGGCGCCGTTGGTGAGTTGGGCCAGCTGCTGTGAGCGCTCAAAGACAGCGATAAAGTGCTCGTCCAAGAGCACATTAGACTCGTTTCGATTGACGCGCCGAATGACAGAGGTACTGTCCCAGAGCGACATGCTGCGGTCAATGAGCCGGAAGAGGCTATCTACGGGGGCCGAAAGATCGCGCCCTTGAGGGTCGGCGTAGGCAATGTGGAAAGTGGTGCCCTGAGCCTCGCCGCGAAGGTGGATGTATGGATGTTTGGGCGAGCGGCATGCCAGTGGTATCAGGGCGGTCAACAACAGGAGGCAGAAGTGGTAGTAGTAGCGGAAATACATGGCAAAGAGGTTGTGAGGCTGGCAGTGAAGTAATGATAGACATCGCCCGCGAAACGGCGTAATCAAAGGATGGTTTGTGAGCAGGTCTGGACAAGTACAAGGGCGACACAAAACTCGCTTTGGTCTCGTGTCGCCCTTGCTGATGTGAGTAGCAGTGTGTTAGCTGCCGAAGTCGTCGAAAGCAATCATTTCCTTGGGTACGCCCAAGTTGTCCAGCATGTTTTGCACGGCCGCAAGCATCAAGGGCGGGCCGCAGAGGTAATATTCGACCTCTTCGGGTTCAGGGTGATTTTTCAGATATTGGTCATAAACTACTTGGTGAATGAAGCCCGTGTATCCCGTCCAGTTATCTTCTGGCAGCGGTTCGGAGAGGGCAATCTCGAAGCGGAAGTTCGGGAACTGGCGCTCGATGGCGCGGAAGTCTTCTTCGTAGAAGATTTCGCGCAAGCTGCGCGCGCCGTACCAATAGGAGACCTTGCGCCCTGTCTTCAGGGTGTGGAACAGGTGGAAGATGTGCGAGCGCAGCGGAGCCATGCCGGCGCCACCGCCGATGTAGATCATCTCCCGGTCGGTATTCTTGATGTGGAACTCGCCATAGGGGCCGCTAATGGTTACTTTATCGCCTGGCTTGCGCGAGAACACGTACGAAGAGCACAGCCCCGGCGGTACATCAGCAAAGGCGCCCTTGGCTCTGTCCCACGGCGGCGTAGCGATGCGGATGTTGAGCATGATGATGTTACCCTCTGCCGGATGATTGGCCATAGAGTAGGCGCGGAAGATAGGCTCATCAATGACCGCCTTTAGATCCCAGATCTTGTACTTGTCGTAGTCGTCGCGGAATTTGTCTGGTATGTTGTAGAGGTCGGTTTTGAAGTTGATGGTGGTTTCAGGCACGTACAGTTGGATATAGTCGCCAGGGCGGAACTTAAGCGTTTCGCCTTCGGGCAACTTCACCACAAACTCCTTGATATAGGTGGAGACGTTCTCGTTCGAGACGACTTCACATTCCCATTTTTTCACGCCGAAGACCTCCTCGGGCACGCCGATTTCCATGTCTTCCTTGACCTTGACTTGGCAGGCCAAACGCATGTGGTCGCGCACCTGGGCACGGTTGAGGTGGTTGGTTTCTGTGGGTAATACCTCGCCGCCGCCCGTATAGACGCGGCAAGTACACATGGCACAGGTGCCGCCCCCGCCACAGGCAGAAGCGAGGAAGATATTGTTAGCTGCCAAAGTAGAGAGCAGGGTGCTGCCGGGCTTAACGCGTAAGGGGTGCTCCCGGTCGCCGTTGATGACGATGCTCACCTCGCCCTGAGGCAACAGGCGGTCTTTGGCAGTCAGGATGAAGTAGGTCAAAAACAGGATGACTGCGATAAAGACCACCAGGCTAGAAACAAGTACAGGAACCATGTTTTGCTTTGTTTTCAGAGTTGAATGCCGGAGAAACTCAAGAAGGCCATGCCCATCAGGCCTGTTATGATCATGGCAATGCCCAAGCCTTGCAGCGGCGCCGGAATGTCGGCGTAGCGCAGGCGCTCGCGAATAGCCGCCAGCAGCACAATGGCCAAGAAGAAGCCAATGCCAGAACCCAGCGAGAAGACAGCCGTCTCGACGAAGTTATACTCGCGCTCTTGCATAAATAGCGAAGTGCCTAAGATGGAGCAGTTCACTGTGATGAGCGGCAAGAAGATGCCCAGCGAGTTGTAGAGGGCAGGGGTGAATTTCTCCACCACCATCTCCACAATCTGCACTGCCCCGGCAATGGTGGAAATGAAGAGGATGAAGGCTAAGAAGGTTAGATCCACACTGGCCAGCGCAGGGTGTATCCAGCCCAAGGCGCCCTCCTTGAGCAGATAGGTCAGGATGAAATAGTTGAGCGGGGTGGTCAGCAGCATAACGAAAATAACCGCCAGCCCAAGACCAAAAGCCGTGTTGATCTTCTTGGAAACGGCCAAAAAAGAGCACATGCCGAGGAAAAACGCAAAGACGACGTTTTCCACGAAGATGGCTTTTATCAGAAGATTGAGCAGGTGTTCCATAGCGCGCGTTTGTTTAGGAGACGTTCACCAATTTTTTGTTGATGCTGCGCTGAATCCAAATATACACCCCGATGATGAACAGCGCAGCCGGCGGCAGCATCATTAGGCCGTTGTTGACATAGCCCATCTCGTAGGCCCATTTAGGAATGACTTGGTAGCCCATCAGCGTACCCGAACCGAACAGCTCGCGAAATATCGCCACCACCACCAGAATGATGCCGTAGCCCAGACCATTGCCCACCCCATCGAGGAATGAGGGCCAGGGCTTGTTGCCCAGAGCAAAAGCCTCCAAGCGGCCCATGATGATGCAGTTAGTGATGATCAGGCCCACAAACACCGACAGCTTCTTGCTCACATCGAACATGTACGCCTTGAGCACCTGGTCCACTATTGTTACCAAAGTGGCAATGACTATCAGCTGCACGATGATGCGCACGCGCGTCGGGATAGTGTGGCGCAGTAGCGAGATGATGAGGTTCGAAAAGGCCGCGACGAAAATTACTCCCAAGGCCATTATCAAGGCCGGCTTTACCTGCACCGTAACGGCCAAAGCGGAGCAAATACCCAGCACCTGCACTGTGATGGGGTTGTTATCATCTAGCGGATCCCGCAAGGTGCGAATGTTCTTCTTCGAAAAGAGCGGCTCTTTCTTTTTCTCAACTACAGGAGCGGGAGCGGTTTCTACTGCCATAGCTTCAGTCTATTTGTCGCCAGAGGGTTTATTCTCCAGCGGGAGTGAGCGATTGTTTTTGTTTGTCGAAATAAGCCAAATAGGGCTTTATACAGTTTTGCAACATTGCATCGGTGCCGCGCGAAGTAATGGTGCCACCAGAGATGCCGTCCACGCGGTGCACGTCGCTGAAGTCCGTCTTGTCGGTGGGTTTGACAACACGCACCGATACGAAGGTGTTGGACTCCGACATGATTTTCTTTCCGCGGAATTGCTCCTGAAATTCGGCCTCGGCAATCTCGGCGCCCAGCCCTGGCGTCTCGCCCTTGTGGTCAAAAGTAGCACCGTACACCGTGTTGAAATCATCCTCCAGCGCCACGTACCCCCATATAGGTCCCCACAGCCCTACGCCATAGGTCGGAATGATGTAGTACTTCCGTCCATTCTCCTCGGTGTAGATATACAGCGGCAGTTTGCGCTGGTTGGCGGGCTTGTTCACCTCGTTCTTGAGCACGATGGCGTCTGGGTCTTCGCCGCTGAGCTCCTCGCCTTGGCTATTGACGACGACCTTGCGCACGCGGCTCTGGAAAATCTCCTGCACCTGCGAGCGCTCTAAGTTGTTTAGGCGCACCGAGCGCAAGATGTTGACTTGCTTGTCTAAGGCGATATTTGCCTGTTGGGCTGGCTTGAGGCTTTCAGCCATAAATGCCAGCACGATGGCCGTCAGTACCGAGATGGCTGCGGCATACATGAGGGTATATCGGTTGCTATGCACGGCTCAACTTGCTTTTTTTAAGTCTGCTCTTGATGTGTTGTTCGACGACCAAATGGTCAATAACCGGAGCGAAGACGTTCATGAGCAAGATGCTCAACATCACCGCTTCCGGATAGGCCGGGTTGAATACCCGCAGAATGACTGTGAGTGCCCCGATGAGGAAGCCGTAGATCCACTTGCCCTTTTCCGTGTGGGCAGCGCTCACAGGGTCAGTGGCCATGTACACCGTGCCAAAGGCGAAGCTGCCCATCAGCAGGTGATAGTATCCCGGCGTGTGCATGGAGTGGTTGGGCATGCTGGCCGGCGCCAACAGGTTGAATAGATAGCCCATAAACAGGGCACCCAACACGCACGACAGCATTATACGCCAACTACCTACGCCCGTGCCTACCAGAATAAGAGCGCCAATGAGGCACATAGCCACACTGGTCTCTCCGATAGAACCCTGCTCGAAGCCCCAGAACATATCCGACACCGAGGGCAAATTGCGGAAATTCTCGTCGAAAATGACCAAGTTGGTAGCTCCCGAGTAGCCGTCCACTATCGCATGCCCAGGCTCGGGCGAGAGGTTCGTCCAAATGTCGCCCGACATGTAGGCAGGGAAGGCAAAGAACAGAAACGCGCGCGCCAGCAGGGCAGGGTTCATAAAGTTCATTCCCGTGCCGCCGAAAATCTCCTTACCTATCAGTGTGCAGAAGATGGCGCCCAAGGCCACCATCCACAGCGGCACCGTTACCGGCATCGTTAGCGGAATGAGCATGCCACTGACCAAGTAGCCTTCGCTCACCGGGTGCCCGCGCAGCACGCTGAACGCAAACTCGACACCCAGACCCGCCGCATACGATACCACAATGATGGGCAGCACCTTCCAAAAGCCAAACACGAAGCAGTCCCAGTGGCTCATTTCCATGCCATAGGCCTGATAGTGCTGGTAGCCCACGTTCCACATGCCGAAGAGCAACGTCGGGATCATGGCCACAATCACCGTGAACATCGTGCGCTTCAGGTCAACGGCATCGCGAATGTGCACCCCGTCGCGCGTCGTCAGCGGAGGCGTGAAGGCAAAAGTCTCCAACGCCTCGAAGGCCGGGTATAACTTCTCAAACTTGCCGCCCTTCTGAAAATGCGGGCGCGTCTTATCGAAAAAATCATGCAAGAACTTCATAGATGCTTGCGGCTAATTTTGTTTCTCTACTACAGAGGGATGCTCCCCTTCCGTTTCTAAGGCTAATTGCTGGGCTTATCCTTCCTTGCGCATATATTCTAAGCCTTCAGCCAAAATGCGCTGTACCGGTATCTTCGAGGTGCAGACAAATTCGCACAGCGCAAAGTCCTCTTCGGCCACCTCATATATGCCCAACTGTTCCATGCGCTCTACGTCGCGCGCCAAAATGGCCTTAAGCAGATAGGTGGGCAAGATGTTCATGGGCAGCACCTTTTCGTACTCTCCGCTCATCACAAAGGCTCGCTCTTCCCCATGAGTGTTGGTGTCTATGTTGTAGCGGCGCTTCGGAAACAGCCATGAGAAATAGGTGCGCGACAGGCTCAGTTTGTGAAGCCCCGGCAGCAGCCAGCCCAAAAACTCCGGTTTGTCGCCCTCAGGTATCACCGTGATCTGGTTGGTATAAAACGAGACAAAGTCGCTCTCCGACGACGTCTTGCCCGTCAGCACATTACCCTGGATAATGCGGCAGTGTTCATTGTTCAGCTGCCCGCTGACGACGTCGCTCATCCGCTGGCCCGTCCACACGCGCACATAGCGCGGCTGCGCTACGCAGCTGCCCGTAAAGGCCAACACACGGCTGGGCCGGAATCGCCCCTCACGAAACAACCGGCCGATAATGACCACGTCCTGAACATTGACCGTCCACACCTTCTCGCCCGCTTGGATGGGGTCAATGTGATGTATCTGTATGCCCACATTACCCGCAGGATGCGGCCCCCGAAAGCGATAGGTGTTTTCTGCAGGCACGGCATCGCCCAAGTCCGCTTCCGTTAGCCCTTCGCCCTTGTCGCGGATGCCCACGTACAAATGCCCGTTAGCCAGCGTTCGCAGCACCCGAAACCCCGCTTGCAGGTTGTCGCGCTCGTCCGCCAGGGCAAAGCCCCAATCAGGCGCCAGCGGAGCAGAGTCGAATCCCGACACAAAAATGCCCTTCGGCACGTCCACCGGATCAGCAATGATGGAAAACGGCCGCTGACGCAAATACTGCCAACATCCGCTATCGAGCAACTGCTGAATGACAGAGGCCCTATCCAACCGCTCCATGTCGGCAGCCTTCGAAAACTCCGCGTAGCGCACTTCCTTGTCCGGAAGAATGCGTATCTCCAGAATGCGGCGCTTTTCTCCGCGCACAATGTCTGTTACCTCTCCACTCACCGGCGATGGGAAGCGCAGGTTTGGCCGATCCTTGTCGTAAAAAAGCGCCTGACCAGCCACCACTTCATCGCCAGGAGATACCAGCAACTTAGGGATAATCGCAGGAAAATCTCCCGGCTTCACAGCAAACAAGTCGGAAAAAGGCGCCTCCCAGACCACCTTTTCCGCTTCTCCTACGAGCGGAATGTCGTAGCCACGTCGAATGTTGATCGTTTTGCCCATGTTTCTCTCTCCTTTGACAGGTGGCGGCAAATGAAGTGCATTTTGTTCTGATGGCAAAGAAGACGGCCCTAAAGAATTTTGAAGACGAAATGCTCATAGGGCAGTCGCTGCAAAAATACACCCCTGGCATGGCTCTTCATTATGCTCCAGAATCCGACAGGGCAGTCTTTTCAACCACTAAAGCGGCTTATTGTTTGGTAAAGGCCGCAATATTAACTTGGCTGAAAAATTTTGTTGCTTATGCTTGCGCAAGGAAAATCTAAGCCATTCGACAGACGCTCCTGACCTTTGCCTTGTTTTCCAACATCTCGAAAAAACTGCCGCCTTGACTATACTGCTACTGGACAACTATGACTCCTTCACCTACAACCTGTACGACTACTTGCGCCAGACAGGAGCCGAGTGCATAGTAGTGCGCAACGATGCCGCCGACCTACTGGCTTATGGCCCCGACGACTTCGACGCCGTAGTACTTTCCCCAGGTCCAGGACGCCCCGAAGCGGCCGGCCTCATGCCAGACCTCTTAGCCGCTTGGCACACAGCACTTCCCTTCCTAGGCGTCTGCTTAGGTCATCAAGCCATCGGCGCCTTTTGGGGCGCGCAGGTTGTGCGCGCTGTCCGACCTATGCACGGAAAGACCTCCGCCGTGCGCCACACAGGCCATCCCATTTTCTCTGGCATACCTGCCACTTTCCGCGTCATGCGTTACCATTCCCTGGCCGTGGTCGGCCTCGAGAAGACACCGCTGCAACCCCTAGCCTGGGCCGACGATGGCACCCTCATGGCCATGGCCCATCGCAGCCTCCCTGTAATAGGCGTACAGTTTCACCCCGAGTCCGCCCTCACTCCATACGGCCTCCTCATGGTATGCAATTGGGTAAGGTGGGTAAAAGAAGCCCTACCAACCCGCCGAAAAAAACTCTTGGCCCACTGCTGAAAAAGCCTTCCTACCCTCTCCATTGCCCGAGACGGGCCTTTCTTTCCCCGTTTTTTTAGGAAAAAACGGCCCCTCTCTACGCCCGCACCCACTTGGCCCTCGCCCTACCTGCGCGTCTTTTGTTTGGCCCCGGGCGTGTTTTCGTCTCGCTTTTGGCCTTTAATAATGGCGCGGCGGCACCTTATCGTATCCGCGCCCAGATCGCATCATTGTTTAGTTATTCCGACCGTTCACCATTACCTGATTTCGTTATAGCCATTCACCCTCCAACATTTCCCTCTCTCCCAAAACAACGCCTTATCTTGCCCCTATGAGTCTGATTGGAGCGGGTATGCTACTGAGCTTTTTGGGGTCACTTCCACCCGGGTTGATCAGCCTCTCCGTGGCGCGCGAGGCGACACTGCGCGGCTTTGGAGCTGCCATGGTACTGGCCTTTGGGGCGGCGCTGGCCGAGTTTTTTCAGGCGTGGGTAGCCGCCGCAGGTGCCGGGTGGTTGGCAGCGCATCCGGCTGTTGAGCAAGCGCTGCGCTGGGCTGCAGGGCCTGTTTTCGCCGGCGTAGCCCTATACCTTTGGTTTTGGGCAAGGCCGCCCCAACCCAAGCCTTTAGCGTTGAGCAACAGCGCATTTCGCCGCTTTTATCAGGGAGTGCTCGTCAGCGCCTTCAATCTCTTGGCCATTCCGTATTGGGTCGTGTATGCCACTTGGCTGCAAGTGAATGGCTGGTGGCATCCAGGCGCGACGAGCTACCTGTTTTTTGCATTAGGAGTAGTATTGGGCACCTTAGGCGCCTTAGCAGTGTACGCCCGCTTAGGAGATACACTACATCGCAAAGGCAACCTCGCCTATGGCACCATAAACCGAGCAGTGGCGCTGATTTTTGCCGGCTTGGCACTGCTGACCTTCCTACAGGCAGCCCAAGGCTGATGCTCTTTAGAGATTTGGCGCTTCTGCTGCCTCTTTGAAGGGCAAGCGCGATTTTCGCCCGCAAAAACACCCTTAGCGTGGGCAAGTCAAAAGACACTTCTCATCTCCTGCAGCCGGCAGTCCTTGTAGCGGCCCTAGGCTACTTTGTGGATGTTTTCGATATCCTCATCTTCGGCGCCGTGCGCATCAAGACACTGCACGGGCTGGGCCTGTCGGGCCAAGCCCTAACGGATGCGACCATCAGCATCCAGAGCTGGCAGATGGTGGGCATGTTTGCAGGCGGCATTGGGGCCGGCATGCTGGCCGACCACATCGGTCGGGTGCGCGCGCTGTACTTCTCGATAGCGCTGTATTCAGTGGCCACGCTTTTTTGCGGTCGTGCCACTTCGGTAGAGGCCTTTTTGGTTTGGCGCGCCATTGCGGGCGTGGGGCTGGCTGGCGAGTTGGGCACCGGCGTAACGCTAGTGGCCGAAAGCTTACCTACCCAGCGGCGCGGGTTGGGGGCGGCCATTATGGCCTCGTTTGGCATGCTGGGCGCGGTAGCTGCTGGGAGTATGGGCTGGCTGGTGGACGACTGGCGCTTGGCCTACTACCTCGGCAGCGCCTTAGGGTTTGGGCTGCTGCTGTTGCGTCTGACGGTGGGCGAGAGCCGCATTTTTGAGCGCGTGAGGGCCAACAGGTCGGTGTTGCGCGGCAACTTCTGGGCGTTTTTGTCTCATCACGAGCGTTTTGGGCGCCTCATGAAATGCTCCCTGCTGGGCGTAACCACGTGGTTTAACGTGGGCATCCTCATGACGTTAGCCCCCGAGTTTGGAGCAGCTAAGGGCGTGCTCGGGCCGATAGATCCGGCTTTGGCTGTGGTGTTTTTTCACATTGGCATGGTGGCAGGCGACGCCGGGGCGGGTCTGCTCAGCCAATGGCTGCGCAGTCGGCTGCGGGCGCTGCGGTGGTTCCTCTACGCGCAGACCTTCTGCGTGGGGGTTTATCTCTTTGCACCCTACACCGACCCTGCCTACATGTATGCCCTCATCGTGCTGTTGGGCGTGGCGGGCGGTTATTGGGCCGTGTTCATCACCAATGCCACAGAGCACTTCGGCACCAACCTGCGCGCCACGGCGGCCAGTGCTACTCCGGCCTTGGTACGGGTGGCTTTCGTGCCCATATCGGCTGCCTTTCAGTGGCTCAAGGCGCCGGCGTTGTTAGGAAGCTCGCTGGCAGCAGCAGCGGCGGTGGGTGCCTTGTGTATAGGCAGTGCCTTGTGGGCCTCTTTCCGGCTGGAGGAGCCTTTTTTCAAGGACCTCGACTATGTGGAACCTTGAACCCCCAATTGCAAAGGGTATATTTTCCAGAGCGTCCGCAAGGCCTGCTATTTTGAAATGATGAGTGATGAGTGATGAGGGATGAGTAATATTTTCCAAAGTGCCCTCAAAGACTGCCATTTTGAAGTGAAAAGTGAAAAGTGATGAGTAGAACCGGCCACTTTCCCGCCGCCTTTCTCACCTCGATTTTTTAGGGTGAAAAAACGGCCGCCGTCTTCGGAGCCGCTGCTGTGGGAGTGGCGGCTGGGTGTGCGGCTCCTGTTTGGCCCCGTGCGTGTTTTCGTCCCGCTTTCGAGCCTTAATAATGGCGAAACAGCAGCCTCCCGTCTCCGCGCCTGCAAGCACGGCGCCTCTCTGATGCCGCTCACGCCGTTATTAAGACCCCGGGGCGAGACGGGCACATGCCCAAGCCCAGGCCCTGCGCTCCGCAGGTACAGGTGCGCGAAAAAGCCGAGCCAAAGCGCTGGAGCCGTTTTTCCCCCCAAAAAAGCGGCCTCGGTAGGGGAGGTGTAGGTGGCGGCGGACGCAGCGCGGGTGGTTTGGGAAACAGCTGTCGGGCTTATTGCCGGAAGATATGTATCCTTTTCACCCCCCGCCCAACAAAAAAAGCCCGCTCCCTTCTTTTAGGAAGCAGGCACTCCTTCTTATGGAGTTTGAATCCCCCGCCAAGGTTTACTCTTTATTTCACAAAGTTTTTGGGGCGGTTTTTTGGGGTGTTTTCACGGTGGTCGGACATTTGGGCATTAGCCGCAGGAAGTTGTAATCGGGATTAGGGACAGACCTACAAAAGCCAGCGGAGCGAGAGTGCGTATGTCATCTGTTTTCAGGGGCAGAGAGCCGTTGCGCACTTGCCCCGCTGGCGCGTTTCACAAGGTGGGTGTAGGGTTCGGAGGTAGAAGTGGGTGGGTTTCCCCAGAGTCATCACTGGTTTTGTGTGAGGAGTTAGCCCGTGGGCATCGCAGCTTCCCTTCTGCGAGGCCGCTGTCATAGGCTTTCGAGGAAGCATGAACAGAATTACCTTTTTCAAAGAACCTGTTTTCGTCGGTCAGGAGCAGGTCGGTGGGTTGGGAGGTCAGCCAGTGTATTTAAATGCGCGCTCACTTTGGCTATCGGGTAAGGAGGGATAATTTTGCCGCATGTCAGGCTCGCGGTGATTTGATGACACAAAGGTGGCCCACCGCAGCACGGGCCAGCAAACACGAAAAATCGCTTAACTTCCACAGCGGGCTGCGGCCTTGCTTTCTTTCCTTCGGTTTACAGTCATGCACGAGAGTCCGCTTATTCGCACACTTCAATTGCTGACCCCTGACGAGCTAAGTGACCTAGAGAAATTCGTTACCTCTCCGATATTCAACAAAGCCAACCGTTTCCAAGACACGGTACGCCTTTTTGAGTTCTTGCGCGGTTTTCACCCTCATTTCAGCGCACCTGAATTGGAAAAAGCCGAGGCTGGTCGAATCCTTTTTCCTGGCCGCACCCACCCTGAAAATGAGCTGGAGCGCACGATGGCCCAGCTGATGCACATTATCAAGCAGTTCATCAATTTCCGCTATTCAGCGGTGAAAGGGGGGCGCGTCGTGCGCAGTGGGCGCAAGCAAAATGTGTTGCAAAGCCCCGTTTCGCTGCTCAACTTCATGCGGCAGCAGCTGGCGCTGATGCGCTTTTACAGCGAGCGATTGCTCCAAAAGCCCGCCGATTTCCCTAAAAACATCGCTCCTGACCCTAAGCCCTCGGACAAAAAGCGGCGCGTGCGGCGCGCAGAAAACTTCTTCCGGCATCTGTACGACGAGATCTGTGAGGTCTTCCGCACCCAAAAGCAGTTTCACGGCTTCGAGGTGTATGAGTTCGAAGAGTTCCATTATTACCGCTATTTGGCCGAGCAGGAGAAGGCCATCTATGAAAGCCTGCACGAGTGGTCGGCCCAAGGAGGCTTTGTCAATCTGTTGGTGGCTACGGAGAGCCTCGACCGCTTTTATCTCTTGAGCAAGCTCGACCAAATGTGTAGGCTGCTGCACTTGCAACAGATGTCTATGCCCTTCGACGACAACTCCGATGAGTACCGGCGGCTGACCACAAACCAAAGGCTTACGGTCAGGATGGTCAAGCTACTGGCCAAGAGCGGCTACCATCAGGAGGATCCTATCATCGAGATGTATTTCACGCTGCTGCAGATGCTCACCAAGAAAAAGCCCGAAAAATGCGATGTGCTGGCTGAGCATTTTTTCCAACTGCTGCGGCAGCATGCGGAAGTGGTACCTCAGAGCCGCCTGCGCGATTTTCACGTCATGCTGCGCTCTTATTGGACGCGGCGCTATCGCCAAACGCGCAACCGTCAGTTTCTGGAGCAGATTTTTCTATCGCATCAGGAAGACGTCGAGCAGATGCGCCGCAGTGGCGAGGGCATCCAAAGCTCCCATTTTCAGAGCATTCTCTCTAATGCCATCAAGCTGGGGCACCTGGATTGGGCAGAGGCTTTCTTGAAAGAGTTTGCACCGCGCATACAGGCTACACCTCAGCCTGAGTTGGTGGCTGACATTGGAGCAGCTATGTTGGTCTTTGCCCGCGGCCGATTTGAAGAGGCGGCCAAGTTGCTACCGCACTATTTTAATTATGGTTCTACGGATGACCCCAACCTCTATTCCTTAGCCGCCACCCTCGACGTGCGCATACGCTACGAGATGGGTACCCTCCTTGATGAGGAGAGTACTAACATGCGCCGCGCTACGCATAAGCGCATCAGGGAGAACAAAACCCTGCCCGCCGAGCGCCGCAACAGTATCCTGGGTTTTTACAGCATGGCCCTCAGTCTCTTTCGCCAAAAGGACAAACTCAGCCTTCGCGCAACAACTCCCGAACAGGTGCGCCGAGGGGTGGAGAATGTGCTCAAAGACCTGGAGATCAAGCCGGTGGTGGACAGCGAGTGGCTGCGTGAAAAATGCCAGGAGCTGCTCTCCCAACTGCCCAAAGTACCGATAGGTAACGCAGTCAGATGAGCGGCGGCTCCTGGCAAGAGTCGTGCTCCGCAATACGGGTGGTCAGGCGTTGCGCCCTATGCAGTTGAGGTCTTCGAAAGCCTGGCGCAGGCGCGCCACGAATGATTTTTCGCCCTCGCGCAACCATACGCGCGGGTCGTAGTGCTTCTTGTTGGGTTTGTCTTCGCCTTCGGGGTTGCCGATTTGGCCTTGCAGATAGTCCTTTTTATTGTGGTAATAGTTGCGCACGCCGTCCCAGAAGGCCCATTGCAGATCGGTGTCAATGTTCATCTTGATAGCTCCGTATGAGATAGCCTCGCGGATTTCCTCTTGGCTGGAGCCTGAGCCGCCGTGGAAGACGAAGTGCACTGGCTTGGCTTCTGATAGGCCGAACTTTTGGCGGATGTAGTCTTGAGAGTTTTTCAAGATGATGGGCTGGAGCTTGACGTTGCCGGGCTTGTACACACCGTGCACATTGCCAAAGGCTGCGGCTACGGTAAAGCGCGGGCTTATCTTGCGCAGGGTCTCGTAGGCATAGGCGACTTCGGCAGGCTGAGTGTAGAGGCGGGAAGAGTCCACGCCAGTATTGTCCACGCCATCTTCTTCGCCGCCCGTAACGCCGAGTTCTATTTCGAGGGTCATGCCCAACGGCGCCATGCGGGCCAGGTACTGGCTGCAGATCTCGATGTTTTCGTGCAGCGGCTCTTCGGATAGGTCGAGCATGTGGCTGCTGTAGAGCGGATAGCCGTTTTTCTCGTAGAACTTTTCGCCGTAGTCAATCAGCCCTTTTACCCAGTCAATGATGTTGAGGGCGCAGTGGTCGGTGTGCAACACGACGGGTACTCCATAGGCCTCTGCTAAGGTGTGGATGTGTTGGGCGCCCGATATAGCGCCGAGAATGGCTGTGCGCTGGCCTTCGTTGCTTAGCCCTTTGCCGGCAAAGAAGGCGGCGCCACCGTTGGAAAATTGGATGATGATGGGGCTTTTGACGGCTGCGGCACTCTCAAGGGCCGCATTGACGGAGTTGGTGCCTACGACGTTGACAGCGGGCAGGGCGTACTCTTTTTCTAACGCATCGTTGAACAGCTCGGTAACTTCGGCGCCATGTAAGACGCCCGGACGGAAACGTGCCATAGCTACAGGGTGTGTTTTGTGTGGTGAATGGTTGGTTAGTGCTTAAGGTAGTGCTTGCGAAAGCGCACAGGGCGCTTCCTTGGCGCAATGTTACGGCGAAAATGCGGGGTGCATGTCTGTAGGGATGCTTTGCATGTGGGGCTGCGACAGGGTGGCTGTGTATTGTCAGCGTGATTGTGAGCCGAGCCGATAATATGTGCGTTGCGCGGAGAGGTGCGGCTGCTATTGGGCCGTTATTAAGGGCCAAAAGCGGGCTAGGAACACACCTGGGGCCAAACAGAAGATGCGCAGGTAGGGCGAGGGCCAGGAGGGTGTGGGCGGAGAGAAGAGATGTTTTTTCCCCGAAAAATGGGGGTGAGAACAGCCTATGTGGTATTGTGGGTAGTTTTTAAAAAAGAGAGCCATCTCTGGCAGGACAGGGATGGCTCTTGGCAAGCGAGCGGATGTAGGTCTTTACTGGCGGCTGTCCGAGAGGCGGGCTGATGGTGTGGTGTTGTTACTGCTTTGTTCGGCGTCCATTACCAGTGGAACGGTGCCATTGGTGAAGATGACTTTGGCGTTGGGAGACTTGCTCAGCTCCAGCCAAGCCTCGATAGCCTTGAACTGGAGGATTTCAGGCGTGAGGCCCTCGGAGATAATCTTGTTAGCATCGCGCACGCCTTCTGCCTGGACGCGCTTGCGCTCGGCTTCTTGGCGCTCTTGTTGCAGGATGAACTCCATGCGCAGGGCCTGCTGTTCGGCCTCGAGTTTTTCCTCGATGGCTTTGGTCAGGTTGCGCGGCAGTACGATGCTTTTGAGCAGTACGGCTTCTACCACAATGCCGCGAGAGGCGAGGGTCTGCATCATGAGGTCTCGGATGGCTACCTCGATTTCGGCGCGGCTGCCGGAGTGCATGTCCTTGGCGAAATAGCGGGCGGTTACGTCGGCCACGGCAGAGCGAAAGACGGGGAGAATGAGGGTGTTCTCGTAATCTAATCCGACGGTTCGCAGCAGTTCGGGGGCGTCTTTTTGGATGACTCGATAGAGGATAGACACCTCGCTCTGTATAGTGAGGCCTTCTTTGGAGGGAATGTTGACACCGACCTCGATGTTCTCGGTCTGACCGCTGATTTTGACGATGGTACTGGTGAATGGGTTGAAGACATGTAGGCCGCTGGTGCGCACCTTGTCTTCGTATTTACCCAGGTTGCGGCGGACGGCGAGCTCTCCCTGACGCACTACTACACAATTGGACAAGAGAAGACCCATGGCTATGGCAGTCAGGGTCAAGGCTGAAAACTTTGTTGCGTTGCGCATAAAATCCGATGTCTTTAGGTGAATGGTTGTCGTACACAAATGCGCAACACATTGGGGTAACATAGGTTTTCGCCCTCTAAGGGAGGGTGAGGCTAATTTGAGCAAATGGGTGCTTTTGACCGCCAGAAAATGGCGGCATTGGTTTGGCCTCAGGGTTTTGGCACCGCTTCGGACTGCCAATGTTGGATGTGCTCGCGTCGTTCGCGATACATCTGCCAGAAGGTCGGGATGGCGGTGCTGGATAAAGGAGTTTCTGTGTTGAAGAGCACGCACACGCCGAGGCGTTCGCGGCGGTCGAAGGCGATTTCGGCGCGGAAGTGGTTGACGTAGCCGCCATGGTAAATGATGGTGTCGGTTTCTCCGGCCAGCACACGCCAGCCCAGGGCGTAGTAAGGAGTGATGGGTTGGTTCCAAAGGCGGGAGTATCGTTTTTCTCCGTCGGTGCGGACGCGCGGGCGGAAGACCTCGTCGAGCACTTCGGGCGGTACGATGTTTGGGTGCTTGCCCAGCAGCACGAGCAGCCACTGGCCCATGTCGGCAGCGCTGGCGTTGATGCCACCTGCCGGAGCGGCGTTGTAGTATCGAGAGGTAATGGGTACTGGGCGGAGACCATGGCGGGTGCGCTCGTGAGGCCAGGCGATGTTGCTGTTCTTCAGCATGCTGCGTTGGTCTGCGGAGGCGTTGCGCATGTTGGCGGGCTGGAAGATGCGCTCTTGTAGGAGTTGATTGAAGGGTTTGCCCGTCGTGGCTTCCATGGCTTCTCCGGCTAAGGCGAAGGCGGCGTTTTGGTAGGCAAACACTTGGCCCGGGGGGTGCTTGACGCGGAAGTTGGCGAAGCGTGCGGCTATGGTGCGCAGGTCGTAACCTGCCTCTATGAGGTTGCTGTAGGCTTGGTAGGGCAGCCCGGTGGTGTGGGCCAGCAGGTGAACTAACTGCACCTGCGAGGCATAGATCGGCGGATTAAGCGAGAACTCGGGCACGTAGTTGCGTATGCAGTCGTCCCAGCAGAGGCATTCTTCATGTACCAACAGGCCGCTGAGGATGCCCGTAAAGCCCTTGGACAGCGACCCTAGGCGGAAGACCGTGTGTGCATTGACGGAGTCTTGCGTTCCCAAGCGCCGCACGCCATAGCCGCGCTGGAAGATGACGGCCGTATCGTAAACGACCACTACGGCTGCTCCTGGCACTCCGGCGCGGGCGATGGAGTCAGTCAGGAAGCTATCAAAGTCCTCTATCAGGGTGCGCAGGTGTGGATTATCCAAGTAAGGGGGCCAAAAATGCGCACCACTCTGCGAGCGCACGTTCGTACAGTCCTGAGCCAAGAGGAGGACTAACCCCAAAGGTAATAGCCAGCGATACAGCGGATTAAGCATAGCAGCACAAAGGTAGCGTTGTTGGTCAGAAGCAAAGGAACGCCGCAAACATCGGGCCTGTTCGGGTTGTGTCCGCTGATGAGGAGTGGAATTTGGCCACCGTCCTACTCCTCCGGGGTTGGCGTTTCGAGGGTGGCTGCCGTTACTGTCGTACGTAAGGCTCAAGGACAGGGTATTTCTTAACAAACTCAGCGGCCTCAGCACGGCTGAGGCGAACGCCATCTGCGTAGGCCCAGATGATGGGGTCAGAGAATCCTGCGGCGCGCAGTTCGCGCTGGAGGGCGAGGGCTTCGGCATAGGTTCGGAAGAGGCCGGCGCAATAGCGATAGGTGCCGCTTTCGGCGTCGCTTTCGACCATCAGGTCACTGAACATGGATAAAGCATCGTTGGTAACCACTTGGCGAGCGGTGATGAACTCGACGCGAAAGGTGATGCCGGCGCTGCGCTCGGCAAAGGCGGCTGCGGCGTAGGCCTCCAGACCTGTGGGCACGGTGCGGTGCTGTAGCGACAGGCGTACGGGCAGCGGTTCGTATGGCTGGACAAGGGTTATCTCGATGCGCCGATTGAGTTGGCGCCCTTCGAGGCTGGGCTGGCCGTTGGGCAGGGCGTTTTGGGCTACGGGATAGGCGGGGCCATAGCTTTGGAGGGTCATTTGGCGCAGTGGCACACCGCGTTCTCCCAAGGCTTTGGCTACGATTTCTGCGCGTTTGATGCCCTGATACAGGTCAAACTTGGCCGGGCCTGTGGGGTCAGTGTGCACCTGGATGAGCACCTTGGCCTCCGGATACTCACGGGCTAAGCGGGCGACCTCCTGCAGGGTGCGGCGGTTGTTTTCCTTGAGGATGTCGGCATCGGTCTGGTAGTAAATCACGGGTAGCGGCACTTCCTGGGCCGTAGTGCTGCTACCCGAGGGTGCTGTCTGAACGACGGGACGATTGAAGAGGGCACGTGGCGCTAGTTGCTCTTCGCGCGGCTCGCGGAAGTAGGCAGAGTACAGGTCGCGCTGGCCATAGCTGTCTAAGCGGTCGGAGGCGAAGTAGGCGACTTCTCCGTCGTTGGAGAGCCGGAAGAAGGCATCGTCGTCGGGCGAGTTGATGGGCGGACCGAGGTTTATCGGTTCGCTCCAAATTTGCTTGATAGGGTCAAAGACGGAGCGGAATACATCAAGGCCGCCGATACTATTGGTGTTGTTGCTGCTAAAGTAGAGGGTTTGGCCATCGCGGGCCAGAAAGGGTGTGGTTTCGTCGTAGGGGGTGTTGATGGGCGGGCCAAAGTTGCGCGGTTCTGTCCAGCCCGTATCGGTGCGGGTGGTGTAGTACAGGTCGAGGCCGCCCAGTCCTCCGGGGCGGCGGCTGGCAAAGAGCAGCAGCGAGTCGGAGGCGAAGAAGAGACCGGTATCGCCATCTTCGGAGCGCATAGCGCTTCGGAAAGGATGGTTTTCCACGGCAGTACGGCCGGCGGTATTGGTCAGCACTTCACCGCTGTAGAGGGTGAAGCCTCGGAAAAAGTAGAGCACCTGGCCCTGGTTAGTGAAGTCGAGTGGTACCTCGTGGCGCGAGGTATTGAGCAGTTCACCCAACAGGGTGGCATAGCTCCAGCCGCCAGGGCCGCGTTGGGTGAAGAACATGTCGCTGCACCATTGGCCTTTTTCGGAGTCTTCGTAGCCTTCCTCGTTGCGCCGTCCGCCGGTAGTGTTTTCGCGGGCAGCGGCAAAATAGAGGCGGTCGGGATAATTGACAGAGGGCAACGGTGCAAACTCATCGCCGGGCGAGTTGACACGGTCGCCGAGGTTTTCTACCAGTGCTACCTCTGGGTTTGGTGGGGTTTTCAGGCCACTGACGCATCGGCGGAGGTTATCCAGCACGTGAGCGCGCAGGGGGTGCTTTTCAGGTGCTACGCGCAAGAAGCCCTTGTAGGCGACGATGGCTCGCTCATACTCGGCCAGCCCGTGCAGCGTGCGGGCGTAGTAATAATGCACGTCGGGGTCAGTAGTGCGCGGGTTTCGCTGTAGCACAAATTCGAGGTACTGTAGCGCGGCTTGGGGCTGATGCAGGTGGTATTGGGAAATGCCCAGACGGGCGAGGACCAGTAAGTCGCCTGGCTTTTCGTCCTGATAACGCTTGAGTGCCTCGGCGGCTTCGGCCCAACGGCCCAGAGCGAAATACCTCTCCCCTGCGCGCTTGTAATCGGCGGCCTTTTGCCCCAACACCACAGCCGGCAGGCAGCATAGCAACAGTATTGGCAAGGCCGCATTTTTCCAAAATCGCTTCACTTGTAGCATAAATCGGCGACAAATGTACACACACGCGACACATAACGCCCGGCCACAAGGCCGAGGTAGGAATGGGCTGCATGGTGCATGTCTACTTTTGCCTCATGAAACTTAGCAGCATCCTGACTGGCTACTTTAAACTCGACGGCGGCGCTATGTTTGGCGTCGTGCCCAAACGCCTGTGGCAAAAGCTCAATCCGCCCGACTCAGACAATATGTGCACCTGGGCCATGCGCGCCCTGCTGGTGGAGGCTCAGGGGCGTGTGGTGCTCATTGATACAGGCATCGGAAACAAGCAGGACGAAAAATTCCGCGCTCATTTTCTGCCTCAACACACGGACTTGCTTTTCACTTCGCTGCAGCAAGCCGGCTATCAGCCTGCGGACATTACGGATGTATTCCTGACCCACCTGCACTTCGACCACTGCGGTGGCGCCCTGTGGAAGGACGAAGCTACAGGCGCGGTGTCGCCCACTTTTCCGAATGCCGTGTATTGGACCAATGAGGTGCACTACCGGTGGGCTGCGGCGCCTAATGCGCGCGAGAAGGCCTCTTTCTTAGCCGAAAACTTCCAGCCGCTGTACGAACAAAGGCTGTTGCGCTTTTTGGAGGTCGGCCCGCACACCCAGCTCTTCCCCGGTTTTCGGGTGCGCTTTGCCTACGGCCACACGGAGGCCATGATGCTGCCCGTGCTCGACACCGGTAGCCGCACGGTGGTGTATTGCGCCGACCTCATTCCCTCCAGCTGGCACCTGGGGCTGCCTTACGTCATGGCCTACGACGTGCGCCCACTGCTGACCTTGGAAGAAAAGGGCAGCCTCTTGCAAGAAGCTGCCCAAAATCAATACCTCTTGTTCTTCGAACACGACCCTACGGTGGAGGTTGCCGCGGTTGGCATTCAGCCCGATGGGCGTATTTCAGCCACTCAGACAGGAACCTTAGCCGACTTGCTTTAGAACAGGCCGCCGATGCTGTGCAAGAGGCCATGCCACCCCAAAGCGTCCAGCTTTAGGCACCAGGTGATGCGTTGCCCGTAGTTGGTCGTTGCGCTGTCGCACAGTTGCCGCAGCGCGCTACTGTTTACTATGGGGAAAAACACCTCGAAACGCCCCATGGGCAACCTTGCTCCTAAGGAAAGGCCGCCGCTCCAGACGAGCTGTTCGCTTAGAGAGCGATTTGCTCCCAGCGGTGTGGCATCGTTGAAGTAACCCACGTCGAAGTAGGGCCGGAGCAAAGGCAGAAAGGGCAAATCTGCGCTCACGTTTAGCGCTGCAATGAAGTCATTGGAATTGCCAAACACCTGCGCATAGGCAGGGCCAAAGGCATTTTTGAAGCCGCCCTCGGTGAGGCTGACCTGACGGGCCAGTAATCCGCTTGTTTCGGTGCGGCCCAAGAAGATGCCGTCAAAACGGTAATCGTTGAAGCCCTGTGGGTTGAGGGCAAAGGAGGCGCGCGCTACGTCGTTGGTCAGGCTGTTGGTCGCCACGGCGCCGCGGCGGCGCTGGGTGTTGTGCAAGAAATAGCCGCTGAAGAGGCGCACATAGAGGCGCTTGTTTTTCTTGTAATAGAACTCCTGGTCCCATTCTGCCGAGGCGCGCAGGTAGCTGGCTGAGCTTCCCTGCACCGAATACTGCTGGCCCTCCAGCGCGAAGGAAGCGCGATAAGGGTTGGGTTTGCCCCAGTTTCTCAGGTCGTAGCGCAGCTCGTATATCTGTGCTGCAGGGCGATTTTTCCGAACGAAAAGGTTCGGCTCGGCAAAGACAGGCTCTTCTTTTTGTAGGAAAATGCCGCGCAGCGTCAGCCTGTGCGAGAAGGCCAAATGCGGGCTGCGCAGGTCTAAATGCAGCACTGGTGACAGGCGCGTAAATCGCAGCTGATAGCCATTATTACCCAAGCGATGGGCGTAAGTGGCCGAGCGAGCATTGATGCCGATGGTGGCATGTGGTACTATTCCGCCCGGCAAGAAGCGATACTGCACATCGGCCAACCCTACCCACTGCCCCGAGCCTATGCCGTAGCCTGGCAGCAGGTAGTAGCGCCAGCGTTGGGGTGAGAGGATCGGGCTGTGTATGGCCAGCCCCACCATGGTCTTGTCGTAGTTGTTCCAGGCCACCCAGGGCAAGGCTCCGATAACTGCCCTGGTGGCGTTTCCCTCTAAGGCAAGAAGCCTCACGCTTAGCGGCCGCACGCCTGGGAAAAGCCCGCTTGTGCGCCGCAGGTTGTCGCTTCGGTACAAGTCGAGGGTGGTGTTTTGAGCGTCAATGAGAAAGGCATCTGCCCTTACGTCTGGAAAGGTTATGTCGGTAGCGGCCCTACCCACAGGCCCATACCACTGGGTGTTCACCACCTGGCCCTTGTACAAGGCCGAGACGTTAAACGGCGCATCGAGCAAACCCTTGTTTTTTACCCGAAGGGCATAGCCGCCCTCAGGCAGGCGCCGCACCCTTTGGAGCGCCATGTCGAAGGTGTGCCGGGTCTGCATGGCATCGAAAAACCAGTCGGCCTCCAGGCCGGCTTCTTTCCATGCAGTGCGCAAGTCTTCGGGATAGGGGTGGCGGAATTGCCATTGCGCGTAGTAGTGCCGCATGGCGCTGTCCAGACGGGTGCGGCCTATGTACTGCTCCAACCACTGTAGACACCGGGTGGGTTTGCGGTACACCTGTGCGAAGTACTGAAAAAACGAAAATGCCTCCGCTGAGGTCTCAGGGGGTATGTTTGCGCCTATGCGTTGGAGTAGGGTTACGAAGTTCTCATCCAAAGAGAAAACAGCTTGACCTGATGATCTCGCAGGGGCTGCTTCAGGCGAGATGTTGCGCTTGCCATGCGCCTCCAAATAGCGCTTCTCGTAGTAGCTGTTCAGCCCTTCATCCATCCAGGCGTAGTCGCGCTCGTTAGTGGCCAAAATTCCGTAGAACCAGTTGTGCCCTACCTCGTGAGCGATGACAGTCTCCAGCGATGTCTCACTGCTGCCGCCGGCAACTACCGTAACCATTGGGTATTCCATGCCGCCGCCTGCGCCCACTGCGCCCTCTACGGCCGTTGCCTGGGGCCACGGATACTCGCCGATGGTCTCGGAAAAGAAGGTTACCGCCTGGGCCACAAACGACGCGGCGTGTTTCCAAGCATGAGCCTCATCAGGAGTGAACATGGCCCAGCACTCCACTACGCGGCCCGAAGGCAGCAGCGCCTCTTGTCGCTGCACTAAGTAGCGCTTGTCGGCAAACCAAGCGAAGTCGTGCACGCCGTTCGCCCTGAATCTGATGGTCTTGAGCTCGGGCGAGGAAGGCGGGAACGGCCCTGACCGGTCCAAGCGAACTATGGTGATTTGAACATCCTTTTCCTTCTTCGGCTTCTCTTTAGGAGGTAATTGCGCCAGGTAAGCCTCTGTCTCGGCTATCTTTTTCTCCAAGAAGTCTCGCTCTTCTGGCGTCTGGGGCACGCCGGTGGCGCCTACTACGTAGTTTTTAGGGAGGGTGAGTTCCACTTCGAAATGGCCAAATTCCGAGTAGAACTCGCCCAAATCCAAATACGGCATGGGGTGCCAACCTTTGGCATCATAGACGGCTGGCTTGGGGTACCACTGGCTGATTTGGTACGACTGCCCCACGTGCCCTAAGCGCGAGAAGCAGAAGGGTATCTTCAGCAAATACGGTGTTTCGATGACCACTCGCCCTCCTGGGGGCAGCGGTTCTGGAAGGGTGAGCAGGGCGATGTCGGGGTGTTGCGGGTGGTATTTCCACATAGCGGGTTGACCATTTACGCGAAAGTCCAGCTGACTCAGGCCGCCCAGAAGGCTATCGTGGGCAAAGTAGAAGGCCGTCTTTCCGGCGCGCAGTTGTTGGCGCGCGAAAGCCGTTTTCTGACTCTGGTAGGCGTTGGGCCACAGGTGCATCCAGATTTCTGTGAGCGCATGGGGGGCATGGTTGACGTACTCCATGCGCACGTGAGCTTGCAAGGTGTGGTTGGTGTCGTTTAGGGTGGCGCGGATGCGATAGTGCACCTCTTGCTGGAAATAAGGTGTCTGAGCGCGCAAGGCCACTCCGAGGACAAGCAGCCATGAAAGAATGAATTGCCGTCGCATAAGTACTCTCTTTTGGTTGAATAATGGTTTTACTGATGCCGTTCCAAAGTACACTGTTGCGGCGTAGCATTACACCCAGAATGAGACGAAAAGAGCGCGCCCTGTGCCGAAACAGAGGCGCTTTTGGATAAACGACCCTTGTGAGTCTTTTGCCAGGTTCGGTGCTCTGGCCTCCGCTTGCGGTGTTCTTCGCGTCGTCGGCAAGCTGTCGTTATTACACCCGCTGCCCATACCTACCTTCGCGCCTCAAACAGGAAGGTTTATGGACAAGACAACGAAACTCAAAGAAGAGGCACTGCACTATCACGCCAAAGGACGACCGGGCAAACTGGAGGTCATACCGTCCAAGGAGACGGCCAACCAGCGCGACCTGTCGCTGGCTTATTCTCCGGGGGTGGCGGCTCCATGTCTGGCTATTTCCGAAAACCCCGAAGACGCCTACCGTTACACGACCAAGGGCAACCTAGTGGCCGTTATCAGCAACGGTACGGCGGTGTTGGGGCTGGGCAATCTGGGCGCGTTGGCCAGCAAGCCTGTGATGGAGGGCAAGGGGCTGTTGTTCAAGATCTACGCCGATATTGATTGCTTCGACATCGAACTGGACACTACCGATGTGGACGAGTTCGTCCGCACCGTCAAGATACTGGAACCTACGTTTGGCGGCATTAACCTAGAGGACATCTCGGCTCCTGAGTGCTTCGAGATTGAAGAGCGGCTCAAACGCGAGTTGAACATACCAGTCATGCACGACGACCAGCACGGCACGGCCATCATCAGTGCAGCGGCGCTCCTCAACGCCCTAGAGCTAGTGAACAAGGACATAGATAAGGTGAAAATTGTCATCAATGGCGCGGGTGCTTCGGCTATCTCCTGTACGCGGCTATACTACTCTTTAGGAGCGCTCAAGGAGAATATCTTCATGTTCGACAGCAAGGGGCTGTTGCACCCTTCCCGCACCAACTTGGACGGCCGCAAAAGCGAATTTGTCAATGACCGCCTACCACCCGAAACCACCTTGGCTGAAGCGCTGGTGGGGGCCGACGTGTTTGTGGGGCTGTCGGTGGGCAACATCCTGACCCAGGACATGGTGCGCTCCATGGCGCCCAACTGCATTGTGTTTGCCATGGCCAACCCAGACCCCGAAATCAGCTACGAAGATGCCATCGCGGCCCGGCCTGATATTATCATGGCCACTGGCCGCTCCGACTATCCCAACCAAGTCAACAATGTGCTGGGTTTCCCCTTCATCTTTCGCGGCGCGCTGGACGTCCGCGCTCGCGTCATTAATGAGGAGATGAAACTCGCCGCCGTACGCGCACTAGCCAGCTTAGCTAAAAAGCCCGTACCCGACATCGTCAACCTCGCCTACGGCAACGCCAATCTGGCCTTTGGGCCGGAGTACATCATTCCCAAGCCGGTAGACCCTCGCCTCATCACGACAGTGGCGCCGGCTGTGGCTCGTGCGGCCATGGACTCGGGTGTGGCTCAGCAGCCCATCACCGACTGGGAGGCCTACGAGGAGCAGCTGGCACATCGGCTGGGCGTGGACAATACGCTGACGCGCGTCATCCAGACCAAGGCACGCCGCAACCCCAAGCGCGTCGTCTTTGCCGACGCCGAAAACCTCTCGGTGCTCAAGGCCATCCAGGTGGTGCTCGATGAGAAAATTGCCCACCCCATCCTGCTGGGCAACGTGGAGCGCATTCGCGAGCATATCCAGGAACACCGCTTGGCCATCCCCGATAGTGTGCCCATCATTGACCCCAAAATACCCGCCTCAGCTGAGGAGGAAGCGCGGCTGGAACACTATGCACAGATACTTTTCGAGAAGCGCCAACGGCGGGGCATCATCTACCGCGAAGCGCGCCAGATTGTGCGCCACCGCAATTACTTCGGCGCTCTTATGGTGGAGAACGGAGATGCCGACGCCATGATAGGAGGTCTGACGCGCAACTACCCCGACACTATACGCCCGGCCTTGCGCGTCGTTGGGCCGCGCCCAGGTCTTAGGCGGGTTTCAGCCATGTACATCCTCATGAGCCGGCTGGGGCCTATCTTTATTGCAGATGCTACGGTCAACCTCGACCCCACCGCTGAAGAGGTGGTGGAAATTGCCGAGCAGACGGCCCAGCAGGTGGAGAAGTTCAACATCAAGCCGCGTATTGCCTTGGTAACCTACTCGACCTTCGGCTCTGTGTCCACAGGTGCTACCGCTATCAAGATGCGTCAAGCTACGGAGATGCTTAAAGAGAAACATCCGGGTTGGGTCATTGACGGAGAAATGCAGGCTCACTTGGCTTTCGACATGGAGCTACTTCGCCAAAACTACCCCTTCAGCGCGCTGGTTGGTGGGCCGGCCAATACCCTCATTTTTCCGAACCTTTCCTCGGCCAACATAGCCTACAACCTCATGCGCAGCTTGGCTGGCATCGAGACCATCGGCCCTATCCTTACAGGGTTGAAGAGGCCCATACACGTTTTGCAGATGGGCGCCTCAGTGCGTGAAATTGTGGACATGGTGGCCATGGCCGTCGTGGATGCACAAGGATGAGGGCGCGCGTGGGGGGCACTGGCTTGCCCTCAGGCGGTGCCTCCGCTCATAGCGGATGCATCGCCTTACCTTTGCCGCATGCAACCGATGGCTCGCACAAACCGCCCGTACACTTTGCTCGTTTGGGCAGCAGGCATTTTGCTGGCCCTGCTTTGGGCCTGCACTCCCGCTCGTCAACCTTCTACTTCCCGACCAGCCCCAGCCCCTCAGCGCCCAGCCCCTTCGCGCCCACCAGACAGACCCACTACCCCTAACCAGCCGATGGACACCGTCCGATGGAGACCGGCGCCAGAAGCGCGCCCGCCCATCGGCGACGACCCGAGCCTGACGCCTATCAACACCACCACTACAACCTACCGCCTAGCACTGCTATTGCCCTTCTTGACAGACCAGGCCGCTTCTGCTGCAAGCGTGGGCGGCGTACCCGACAGAAGCCTGCCTGCGCTGCAGTTTTATGCTGGCGCCATGCTTGCTTTCCAACGGCTCTCGGAAACGAACCTGAACCTGGAGGTGGAGGTGCTCGATGCGCCGCTGAGTGATGCTGACTTTCAGCGCTTGCTCGATAATCCGCGAATACAGAGGGCACAGGTCATTATCGGCCCTATGCGTCCTAACCAAGTCAGCCTGCTGGCCGAACGCACTAAGCGCAGCCGTCAAATCCTTATTTCGCCGGAAAGCCCGACTATGGGCTTGACGCGCCAAAACCCAGACTTTGTGCAAATCATGCCCTCGTTGCGCGCCCACGGGGTTGCTATTGTACAGCATATCTTGGCGCGGCACCGCCCCGAAAACGTCAGTATTGTCTTGCGCCGGCGAGAGGCGGATAGGACAGCCTTATTCCAACCTACTGAGGGGCGCCGCTTTGCTGAAATCCTTACCCCTGATGAAGGTAACTACTTCGACCGCGTAGATCTGGAAGCCTGCTTCAGACCCGGCCAAACCGCTGTGTTCGTCTTGCCAACCTGGAGCAACCAGGACTTTGTGATGGCCTTCTTCCGAAAGCTCAGTGCTGTGCGCCGCGGTCGGCCGGTAGTGGTGTATGGTATGCCACAGTGGCGGCAGTTTGAAAGCATCGAGTTGGAATATTTTGCCGAGCTGAATGTCCATGTGTCTTCGGCTTCTTACATTGATTTTTCTGATGAGCAGGTGCGCAACTTCCAGCAGGCCTTTTATGAGGCTTATGGCACTGTGCCGGACGAGGATGCCTTCCATGGCTATGATTTGGTGCTGCTCACGGGCCAATGGCTGCAGCGCTTTGGCCTGAGTTTTCCGCAGCGCTTGCCCGTAGAGCCGCTCTTCCGAGGGCTGCGGTCTTCTTACCGCTTTGCCCGCGTGCCGGCAGAAGGGCCTACACCCACAGAGCGCCTAGCCGAGCATTACGACTACATAGAGAACACTCATGTGCAGATTTTGCGATTTCAGAATTACAGGTTCGAGAAGGACGAATAGTGAAGAGTGAAAATAAAAGACGCGCAGGCTGGCAAAGGGTCGTGAAGGTTAATCCCTGGTGGCGGCCCGTTTTTTCCATAAAAAAGAGGAGATAGCGGGTTATTTGAAAGGACACACATTTTCTGGTGTGAGTGGGAGAGGCCTGTTTTCCAAGCCACCAGTTCTACCCGCCACTGCACCGCCCTCATCAGGGCTGTTTTTTTGGGGAAAAACGGCCCTAGGGTTATGACTTGGCTTTTTTGCGCACTTGCACCCGTAGCGCCTTGGGCTTGGGCTTGGCATGTGCCCATCTCGCCCTTGAGTTTTAATAATGGCGTAGCTGCATCCGAGTGTCGCCGTGCTTGGAAGGGCGGAGACGGCATGCTGCGCTTCCGCCGTTATTAAGGCCCAAAAGCAGGACGCAAACAGGCGCAGAGCCAAACAGGAGCTGTGCCCAGTTGCCGCACCCACATCGGCTGCGCCGAAGCCAGTGGCCATTTTTTCACCCAAAAAATGGAGGAGGAAAAGGAGATGGCTGAAGGGAAAGGGACTGCCCTACCTTTCGGACCACCTCGAGGGAAAGATTGGTCTTCTGAGCAATTGGCCCTATGGGCAATCCGAAAAATTGTACCCTTTTCAGATGGGTGATACTATTTGCGGACGTAGGCAGAGGATAGGAGCCAGAAGCGCCATTCCCAGACAGCGCATTCGCCGGCATAAGCGACACCAATGCGAGGGCCGCGGGCGATGTCGGCGGAGGCGGGGGTGTAGCCGGCGTCTTCTATCCACATGGGAGATTGAGGGTCTGTTAGGCTTTGGCCGCTTTGGCTGGTGTGCAACCCTAGTGCCTGAGCCAGGGCGCCGGGGCCGGTAGTGAGAGCGATGTGTTGGCGCGGGGTCAGCTGGTGAGGGTGGGGGTATTGGCGGCGGGTACACATGAGGTGGAGGCCGTCGGTGGGTTCGATGGCTCGGATGAGGATGGCGTGGGCGCGGCCTTCGGGGCCAGTAACGACGTTGAAGAGGTGGTGGAGGCCGTAGCAGAGGTAGATGTAAGCGCAGCCACCCGGCCGAAACATGACTTCAGTGCGCGGGGTGCGGCGGTTGGCGTAGGCGTGGCAGGCGCGGTCGTCGGGAGCGCGGTAAGCCTCTACTTCGGTGATGATGCCGGCGGTGCGTTGGCCGTCGAAGTGAGTAACGAGGTGTTTGCCCAACAGTTCGCGGGCGATGAGGAGCACGTCGTCGCGCAGGTAAAAGTCTGGCGTGAGGCGTCGAGGCATGGTTTAGTCAGGTGTCATGGGCATTATTAGGGGCAGTTAGCTGCAGGCGCTGTTCCCAGCGCCAAGCATCGGCGAGGGCTTCGCTAAGGGTGCGTTGGGCTTTCCAGCCCAGGTGCTCGTGGGCTTTGGTGGCGTCTGCATACACGGCGGCTACATCGCCGGAGCGGCGCGGGCCGATGCGACAGGGCAGGGTGCAGCCGGTAACTTTTTCGAAGGTTCGGACGACTTCGAGGACGCTAGCACCTTGGCCAGTGCCGATGTTGAAGACGTCGTAGTGGGTAGCAAGGGTGCCCAGTCGGCGCAGGCTGTTGAGGGCGGCGACGTGGGCTTCGGCCAAGTCCATCACATGGATGTAGTCGCGGATGCAGGTACCGTCGGGGGTAGGGTAATCGTTGCCGAAGATGACCAGCTCAGGTCGGAGCCCTGCGGCCGTTTGGGTGATGTAAGGCACTAGGTTATTGGGCGTGCCGATGGGTAATTCTCCGATGTGGGCTGAGGGATGAGCGCCGATGGGGTTGAAGTATCGGAGCGAGATAATGCGCAGGGGTTTGGCGGCCGCAACGGTGTCGCGCAGGATCTCTTCGCCGATTTGTTTAGTATTGCCGTAGGGAGAGATGGCTGGCAGTATAAGTGAGTTTTCGGTAACGGGCAGGTCGGTTGGCTGGCCGTACACGGTGCAGGAGGAGGAGAAGATGAGATCGCGTACACCGACTTCAAGCATGACTTCGAGGAGGGTGAGCAGGGCATCTATATTGTTGCGGTAATATCGGAGAGGTTCTTGGACGCTCTCACCCACGGCTTTAAAGGCGGCGAAATGGATGACGCTTTGGATGCGCTCAGCTTCGAAAGCTCGGAAGAGGGCTGTGCGGTCGGTACAGTCTGCTACATAGCAAGGGACATCGTTGCCCAGGATGGCCCGTAGCCCGTCGAGGACGCTCTGTTGAGCGTTGGAAAAGTTGTCAAAAATGACGGGGCGATAGCCCGCGGCAGCCAAAGCCACCACGGTATGGCTGCCGATGAAGCCGGCGCCGCCAGTAACCAATACGGAGGGAGTTGTCATGTGGGGGCAAAAATCACAACTTTGCGGCACTGGGCCGGCTGAATTCAAGACTGTCGCACTTGGCATTGCAGCCGTAGCGTTATGAGGCCGCTTGCTGGGCGCGCTATCAGGGGAGGTTGGGTCTCATAGGTACAGCAAAAGGACGCTGATACTCACCTTATTGGCAACATAGGGATTAAACTTGAATATGCCGGCAACTTTTGCCGCTGAAGTAAGCTCTTTAGGATTGTGTGCTAATCTTCCGATTTCTGTATGAAGAAAGGACTGTTACTTTACCTCTTTCTCCTCATTGAAGCAAGCCCCGTGCTGTTGGCCCAAATGCCCAATCGCATTACCCTCAAGGGTACCGTGGTAGCGGACAGTACAGGAGAGCCGGCTGCTATGGCTACGGTAATGCTGCTCAACCCGACAGACTCGACGCTGCTAACCTTCACGCGTTGCGATGCGCGCGGGGCCTTCGTGTTCAGGAATGTGCGCAATGCGCCGTACTTGTTGAAGGTGTCTTATGTGGGTTATTTGCCTTACCAGCAGCACCTGCTGCCCGTGGAAGAGGAGGTGCTGGATTTAGGCATTCTGGAGCTGCGGCCTATTCAGCAGGAGCTGATGGAGGTGGTCATCCGAACGGCCAAAGCACCGCTGTTTATCCGCGGGGATACTATCGAGTATGACGCTACGATGTTCAGAGTGCCGCCCGGCTCGACGGTGGAAGACCTTTTGCGGCGCTTGCCCGGCATTGAGGTGGATGATGCGGGCAATATCAAGGCCCAAGGGCGCGACGTGCGCCGGGTGTATGTGGATGGCAAGACCTTTTTCGGCGATGACCCTAAATTGGCCACAAAAAACTTAGGCGCCGAGACCCTCTCGAGGGTGCAGGTGTTCGATGAAAAGTCGGAGATGGCGCGGCTCTCTGGGGTGGACGACGGCAAGCAAGAGCGCGTGATGAACTTGGAACTAAAAGAGGAGTACAAAAAGGGGGCCTTTGGCAAGGCTACGCTTGCCGGCGGCTCTGAGGAGCGCTGGGCCAGCCGCGGCAACTATAACCGCTTCGATGAGCGGCAGCAGTTTTCGGTGATTGGTTATGGCAACAACATCAACGAGACGGGCGTCAACTGGGACGACTATAGCGAGTTCAAGGGGCAAGGCACTTTCCAAGACTTCGATGGCGGCGACTTTGGCTTCGGTGGCATGACGCGCGGCTATTTTGTTTCTTTTGAAGAGGGCAGCTTGCTCAACATGTTCGATGGGCGCGGCTTCACGCGCAATGCGGGCGGCGGATTGAACTACAACTTCGACAATAAGAAAACCAAGGCAAATGCCAGCTACATCTACAACCAGACAGCGCTGGATTTGGACGAATTTGCCCGACGCGACAACTTTCTCAGCAGCGGGCTTTTCTCTAATACGGACACGACGCGGCGCAACAACTTCCGGGGCAATCACCGCCTGAATGCGCGTTTTGAGCGCGAGTTTGACTCGCTGAATGTACTCGTCGTCAAGGCCGAATACCGCCTGAGCCGAGCCGACGACCAAGAGCAAAGGCAGCAGCGCTTTTTCGATGGTGGGCTGCCGTCGAGCCTTGTCAACCGTCTGCTGGTGAATAACGAGGGCGAGCAAGACGCATCCACGCTCAATACCTCCGCCGCTTTTCGGCATCGCTTCAAGAAGCCCGGCCGGGTGTTGGCCTTCAGCGCCGCCTACGGACAGAGGAGGTCGGAGCAGCAAGAGCGGTTTTTGTCTCAAAATCAGCTGTTTGACCCTGTAGAACGCGAGGAGCGGCTGAGCACCCGCAATCTGGACGATACCCGCAGCTGGCAGATGAAACACAGCGGCCTGTACACCGAACCACTCCACGAGCGTTGGTTTTTGCAGGCGTTTTACAACCTGCGCCGCTCTGACAACTCCGTTAATCGGCAAGTGCGCAACCCCGAGCAAGGAGGGGCGCGCATCGAAGATTTGAGTGTGTTCTACCACTTTACGGAGCAGTACTATCGGGCGGGTTCGAGCCTCCGCTACGCCGGCGAGGTCATCAGTGGCACGGTGGGGGTGGCTGGTCAGCAGCTCTCCTTGGACGGCCGCTTTGCTCGTGACCGAAACCTACCGCTGCTTGCTCCGCCTGTGCAGCGCAGGTTTACCGACCTTATTCCCTACGTTTCTATTGAAGTAGAGCCAACCGATGAGACCTCCTTCGATGTGGAGTACACCTACGAAATCAGCGCACCGCCACTTTCAGCCTTACAGCCTATCCCTATTTTCACTAATCCTGCCTTTCAATCTATTGGTAACCCAGCATTAGGCCCTGAGCGCGCTCACAATATAGAGGTGAGTGGCTACTATTGGAACTCGGCCTCGTTTTCCAACATGGGTTTTAATGTGAGTTTCTCTTTTTACGAAACCCAGATTGCCTACAACCAGCGCATAGAGCGCAACGACAGCCTCGGCATCGTTACCATCTCCAGCCCAGAAAACGTAACTGGCGGCCAGCGTATCTGGGGATATTGGTGGGGCAGTATGCCCATAGTGAAGAACAAGTTGCGTCTGTCGCTCAATGGCAATGCCAGCAGGCAATTGGTACCGGCTTTTGTCAATGAGGTGCGCAACGAGACCGACAACCGCCAAGTGAGTTTTGGCGCTTCTTTGGCACTCACACCCGGCAACCGGCTTTTTTTCAGCGCCAATGGACAATTGGGCTTTGAGAACATTGCCTACTCGGTGCGCAGCGACCTCAACCAGCGCATTAGCAACCATTCTGCGGGGCTGTCGGGCAAGTGGGAGTTTGTGTCCAAGACGTTTTTGGAAGCCAACTTTAACTATCGCTTCTTTAGCAACCCGGCTTTCGACTTTCGGCAGGAGGTGCCCATCGTCAACGCATCGGTACGCCGCCTCATCGGCCCAAACAACCGCATCGAGCTGCGACTGGCGGCTTTTGACCTGCTCAATCGGCGCGTAACCATCAACCAGCGCGGCACGCAAAACTTCATCACCACCAGCGTAGCCCCCACGCTGGCGCGTTATTTCATGCTCAGCCTTAGCTACAACTTCCGTGGCCACGCCAGCAAGGTCAGTGGCTCGGGCGGAGAAGGCGTTATCATTTTTTGATGAAAGCACAGCCAATACTTATGCAAATGACTGCGATGGTATTCTTTTTCTCCATCAGTTGCGTTGCCCGCAGGTGCTGGGGCGTCCTCTTGTGTGGATGGTTTCTTTGCACCGGTGTGGCTTTTTCCCAGCCGATAGAAGGTGAGATCCGCTATTTGGTTACCCACAACTGGGTGAAGATGCTCAATGCGCTGGACTACATCTCCGCTCGCGAACGCGAGAGGTCGGCCTACATGTGGGGCAATCGGGCAGAATGGAAGGAATACAAGCGCCTCTATTTCTCGCCCGCGCGCAGCAAGTATGAGGACTCACCTGAGAAGGCCGATGCCGAGGATATAGGCTATGGCGGGCGAAAGGAGCCATTGTTTTTTTACCGCGATTTCGAGCGCGGCCACCAGCTCGATGTGTTCAAGGCTATGGGTAAGACTTACTTCATCGAGGACAGCCTTCATTGCCCGGAGTGGAAAGTGCTCAACGACCTGAAAGAGGTGGCCGGCTATGTGTGTATGAATGCCCTTTGGCACGACACCCTCAGAGGGCACCGCATCGAGGTGTGGTTTGCTCTCGACCTACCGGTGCCGACTGGGCCAGAAGACCTGTGCGGACTACCGGGCCTCATCCTGGAGGCCAACTATAACAACGGCGCTATGGTCATGGCTGCCGACCGCATTGACCTGCGCCCCGTGAGCAAAGAGTTGGAATTGCCCGCCAAAAAGCCGAAGGGCAAACGGGTGTCGTGGATAGAATACCGCGAGCAACTGCACCGCTACATTGCAGAGCAGAAAGCGGCAGACAGACCCTGGTTTTGGGGAACCCGCTATTGAGGATGCGGTATATCGGTTAAACTTTATTTAAAGTGCCGAAGTGCGTATGGTAAGTACCTCGTACGTAGTTTAGGACGCGCTACCTTAGCTAGCTACTTAACCAAGACAGTATTTCACCCATGCGCATTCTGCTCTTGTGTGGCTTTTTGGCCTTGTTGGCTGTTGGCCTGTTGGCCCAGCAGACGCCCCATGGTACGGGCACTCCCATAGCGCCGCGTACTTCTGTCAGCCCTCAGAGAAGCGAGAACTCGACTTTGCGAACAGCAGACCCTTCTACCCCTCCACCGCCGCCTAACTTTTCCTACCCCGTTTCACCGCTCCACCGCCCGTTGCGCGTGGATGTGGAGCCGCCCACGCGCTCTGCACTCTCTCGCTCCAAGGCCATAGCCGAAGACAACCCGAAAACGCCACCGACTACAGCACCCTATCGTCCTCAACGCTCCGGCGACGGCACAGCACCCGCGGTGGTGCAGTGGCTCAGCTGGGAAGGGGCCATAGAACGCTCTAAGACAGAAAAGCGCAAAATCTTTGTGGACATCTACACCGACTGGTGTGGGTGGTGCAAACGCATGGACACCAGCACCCTCTCTGACTCGGCAGTGGTCAGTTATCTCAATGAGAAATATTATGCGGTCAAGTTCAATGCGGAGACACCAGAGGAAATCACTTTCCGCAACAAGACCTATTCGCTACGGCGAGACGGTCAACGCAGCTACCACGAACTGGCCATCGAATTGCTCAGCGGTCGGGTGGGTTTTCCGACCTTGGTTTTTTTGGATGAAAACTTTCAGGTCATACAGTCCATACCGGGGTACCAGCCTGCGGAGCACTTGCTCATCATCCTGAGCTATTTCGCCACCGATAGCCACAAGACGACGCCGTGGGAAGTTTACGAGCGCCGTTTCAATCAACATCGCTGACTGTGGCAGGCAACACCTTTGGCGTGCTTTTTCGGGTAACCACCTTTGGCGAGTCGCACGGCCCGGCCATTGGCTGTGTCATTGACGGCTGCCCTGCCGGTTTGCCTATAGACGAAGCCTTCCTCCTGAGCGAAATGGCGCGTCGTCGCCCGGGCCAGAGTGCGCTCGTTACCCAGCGTCGCGAGGCCGACCGCGTCGAAATTCTCAGCGGCATCTTCGAAGGCCAAACCACTGGCATGCCCATTGCCCTGCTTATCCGCAATGAAGACCAACGCCCGCGCGACTACGAGCATTTAGCCCAAGCCTTTCGGCCCAGCCATGCCGACTACACCTACCGAGCCAAATACGCACATCGCGACTACCGCGGCGGCGGCCGCAGCAGCGCCCGCGAAACCGCAGCCCGCGTAGCAGCGGGCGCCATCGCTAAGCTACTGCTGCGCCATCACGGCATCGAGGTGCGCGCCTACGTCAGTCAAATAGGCCACATTAGCCTCCAGGCTCCCTACACCGACCTCGACCTCAGCCTCACCGACACCAACGACGTGCGCTGCCCCGACGCCCAAGTGGCCGAGCAAATGGCCCAGCTCATCCGACAGGTGCGCAAAGCCGGCGACACCGTGGGTGGCATCATCACGGGCGTCGTGCGCGGATGCCCACCCGGACTGGGCGAGCCTGTTTTCGATAAACTGCACGCCGACTTGGCCAAAGCCCTTCTCAGCATCAACGCTGCTAAAGGCTTTGAGTACGGCTCCGGCTTTGCCAGCGCCCACATGACCGGCAGCCAACACAATGACCTGTTCACCACTACTCCCGAAGGCCAAATACGCACCCTGACCAATCACTCTGGTGGCATCCAGGGCGGCATCTCCAACGGCATGGATATCTACTTCCGCGTCGCCTTCAAACCCGTAGCCACCCTCCTGCGCGATCAACCCTCCGTAGATGCCGCTGGCAACCCCATCACCCTCAAGGGAAAAGGCCGACACGACCCCTGCGTGCTACCCAGGGCTGTGCCCGTCGTGGAAGCTATGACCGCACTCGTCATGGCCGACCATCTTCTACGCGCCCAGACCGCGCGCCTGTGAAAAACCCGCATCTTGTAGCAAAAGCAGGCAAAACCGTAACTTTGCCGCACGCGTTAGCATACTCACAAGCCTGCCGCTCGTCGCGGCGGGCTTTTTTTTCCGTTCACTAATCTAAATCCTGTGTCTATGGAAAAGACGATGAAAGAACCGCCCACCGAGCGCAAGCATGAAGAAAATGGCCTCGGCCCCGCCGTCAAGACCAAACAATGGAAAAACTTGCGCGGAGAAAACGCCTGGACGATGTTCAAGGTCATGTCAGAGTTTGTCCAGGGCTTCGAGGTGCTCAACCAAGTCGGCCCCTGCATCTCCATATTTGGCTCCGCACGCACTAAGCCGGGCACCTTTTATTACGAATTGGCCACCAAGATCGCCATCCGCTTAGTAGAGGAAGGCTACGGAATCATCACCGGCGGCGGCCCCGGCATTATGGAAGCCGGTAACAAAGGCGCTTGGATGAAAAGTGGCATCTCCGTAGGGCTTAACATCAACCTTCCCTTCGAGCAGAGCCACAACCCCTTCATCGCTCCAGCCCTTAACCTCAAGCACCGCTACTTTTTTGTACGCAAGGTTATGTTTGTCAAATACGCCCAGGGCTTCGTAGTCATGCCCGGCGGATTTGGCACCCTCGACGAACTTTTCGAAGTCCTCACCTTAGTACAGACCAAAACCATCACTCCCGTGCCCATAGTCCTGGTAGGCACCGAGTTCTGGTCGGGTCTGAAGGATTGGATTGTGGAAGTCATGCTCAACCGCCACCACAACATCAGCTCCGAAGACCTCGATCTGTTTCATATCACCGACGATGTCGAGGAAGTAGTGCGCGTTATCAACGACTTCTACTTGCACGACCGCGAACAACTCTCGCCTAATTATTCGCTGGAGCAATAGCAAAATTTGAAAGGGTACACATTTTTCGGCGAGGGCTGTTTGCCAAACCACCCGCGCTGCGTCTACCACCACCTACACCTCCCTTACCGAGGCCGTTTTTTGGGAAAAACGGCTCCAGCGCTTTGGCTTGGCTTTTTGGCGCGCCTGCACCTGCGGAGCTCCGGCTTGGGCTTGGGCATATGCCCGTCTCGCCCCGGGGGCTTAATAACGGCGTGAGCGGCACCTGAGGGGCGCCGCGCTTGCAGGCGCGGAGGCGGTAGGCTGCTGTTTCGCCATTATTAAGGCCCGAAAGCGGGACGAAAACACGCACGGGGCCAAACAGGAGCCGCGCGCCCAACTACTACGCCCACAGCAGCCGCTCCGAAGCCGGCAGCCGTTTTTTCACCCCAAAAAACGGAGGTGAGAAAGGCAATGAGAGTAGGAAGTGGTCGCTTCTACTTTTCATTCATCATTCATCATTCATCATTCATCATTCGCTCTGGAAAATGTCCCCTTTGCAAGTACCGAATACAAAAGCGGATAGTGAACGCGCCACAGCTAGGCTTGGCTATACCGTTCACTATCCGCCCTGTGTTGCGGCAAATGCGCTTCATCATTGCACCTTGACCACCCGAGCAGTCGCCTGCTGCCCATCGGCCGCCCTCATACGCAACAGGTACGCACCAGCAGGTAGCGTATGCCCGAGCATCAGCTCTCCTTCTTTCGCCTGCAGCCTGTGCGTTTCCATGCACCGGCCCAGCGCATCCAACACCTCCAACACTACGGGTTCGGCATCGGGCCACTGATAGTACACCCGAAAGACATCGTGCGAGGGATTGGGCGCCACTCGCCATTGAAGCGATACATCCGCCCCGGACACCGACGCCGTACCCGTCAAGACCTCAAAGGCGTCCAATGCGGCTTCCACTAAGTGGCCCGGGTTGTCGTCGTAGGCGATGAAGTGAATGCGCACATCGTCTGTCAGTGACACATAGTCTGTGAGAGGAATTTCACCCGAATATCGCCACCCACCGAACGAAGTCGTATCTGTCAAAATGAGCACGCTCTTGTTCCCATTGCTCACCCATACCTCGAAGCGGTCGTTGGGCGACGTACTGCCTCCTCGGTTGAAAAACCAATAGTAATACTTGAGTATGGCATACTGATAGCTGCCCAGACGCATGGGCGGAGAGGTAAGGGTTACGCTGCCGTCGTCCACATCATCAAAACCAGCAGCGCCGCCTCCGTTGCCCGTAACATAGCACTCCTCGCCGTTGTCAGAGTCCACATCGGCGCCTGGGTTAGAGGGATTGTTCTGAAAGAAAGTAGCAATAGGCACTTCGCGCTCCCAAAAGCCCGAGGTTGCGGTGGCTGAGGTCGTCCAGCCCAAGTCGAGCTCAAAATCATCGTAATAGCCCGGTATCAGTTCGAGCGTGTAGGTTCCGTTGGCCTCGATGAGCATATCCGCCACGTAATACCCCCACGTCCCGACGCGGTAGTTGCCCCCGCTGATGCAGCTGGCATCGAAGCGACCGCTGGCATCCGTTTGCACGGTGCGTGTGCCCAATGGTCCGCGCATCACCAAGCGCTGGTTAGACAAGGGAGTACCGCTGTTTTTGTCCACGACCAACGCCTCGATGTCGAAAGCCGAAATTGGCTGGAGGGTCAGCTCCAGTTCGCTTACTTGCCCAGGTGCAAAGTCCACCTGAAGTGTCGCCGTCTGGTATCCCGGTTTGCTCACCGTTACCGTAAAGGTGCCCGGCGTAGGCTGGCCGCTTTTGAAGGTGCCATCCGCGCGAGTAAGCTTTGTGGGGGCTATTAGCGGGCTGTGGATCTTGACCTCGGCATCAGCCAAAGGCAGCCCATTGCACCCATCAAGGATGCGCCCTTCCAAATAGCAGGCCCGCTGATAGGTCGGTGTCAGCACGAAGAGCCGCCCCGTAGGCGTCCCACCTCCTGTGGAAGGAATGTTGGACGCCACCAGATTGCCCGAGGGCAAGAACGGATACACTCCCCAGCAACCGTCGAACGTCGGCCCCGTACCCGGCCAAGTATCGTATTGGCCCACCAGCACCAAATTATCCGGCTTGTGCGCATCCACAATGACGACGCCGTCCGTGTACCACGAAGTAACGGCGTAGTCATTGAGGATGTGGGTATTATGCCCGATAGACCCGAAGCCATCGTTCGTAGAGAAGCGGTCTAGTTCCCGGATATTCGTCGGGTCGCTCACGTCGTAGGCCGTCAAGAACGAAGGCACACGCTCGTCCGTAGTCAGCACCGTCTTGCGGTCGCTGAGCATCCATGAGTTGTGCGTAAAGCGCGACGGCGTCTCCACCGTGCCCAGCAGCACCGGGTTGGCCTTGTCGCGCATGTCCACCACCGACATTACCCCCGCGTAGATGTGGCAGGCATACATCGTATCGTTGTCCGCGTAGCCGTCGTGGATGTAGCCCAGGTCGTCAAACTTGCCCACATACACCGGGTTGTAAGGGTCGCCGTTGAGGTCGTGCACTCGCACACTGCTGAAGTTGCCCCCATACGTGTACAAGAAGCCTCGTGCCTCGTCAATGTGCAGTGCGTGGATGGCTCCCAGTTGGCCTTCAATTTCGCCCGTCCCCGTGTATTGGTGGTAGTCCACATCAGGGCTGGGCAGCTTGCTCAAGTCCACAATCTGCACCCCACCGCCGCCTTCCGTCGTTACGTAGGCGTAGTGCCGGTACACCTTGATTTCGCGCCACAGGTTCGTAGGCCCGGGTATCTGCACAATCTCCACCGGTGCGTCCGGGTCCGTAACATCCACAATCGAGAGCCCCCTCGAGGCCCCCACCAGCGCATACTCGCGCCCGTCCTGCGCGTAGCCGCAAATGTTGGCCAGCGTCTGGCCCGGATAGTCCAGCGTGCTGCGCAGCTGGATGTTGAAGTCTTGGCCTTGGGCCGACACACCAAAGACCAATGCCAGCAGTGAAACACCGCCATTAAAAAGCCATTTCATGAGATGCAAGTGTTTGTTTTGTTTGAGCCAAAACACAGCAAGTGTGTTTGAAGAATGCCGCGAAGGTAAGGCGCCCGTGCGGCCGAAACTGCCCAAACTTTTTCCACCCCATGTAGTAGGGTTTCCATTTTTCAGCGACACGTCTGCGGCTTGTTTGCCAAACCACATGCTCCACGTCCTGCCGCTACTACGCCGCCCTCACCCAGGTTATTTTTTTGGGAAAAAAACAGCTCCAGTGCTTTGGCTTGGCTTTCTCGCGCACCTGCGCCCGTAGCGCCTTGGGCTTGGGCTGGCCTGTGTCCGTCTCGCCCCTGGGTCTTAATAACGGCGCAGCTGCACCCAAGAGTCGCCGTGCTTGCCAAGGCGGAGGTGGGAGGCTGCCATTTCGCGATTATTAAGGCCCAAAAGCGAGACGAAAATAGGCGTAGGGCCAAACAGGAGCTACGCCCAGCCGCTATGCCCACCACAGCTGCGCCGAAGCTGGCAGCCGTTTTTTCACCCCAAAAAAACGGAGGAAGAAAAGGGGATGACCGTAGGAGAGGGAGGCCTGTTCTGTCTTCTACCTTATCTCCGATGAGAAATTTGTCTTCAGAGCACTTGGCCCTGTGGGCTATCTGGAGGATTGTACCTTTTTCAATTTTAGGAGAAGAGGCGCTGTAATGTTGGTTTGGCCCTTTTGCGCGCAGGCGTCTTTGAGGCTTTTACTGGGGCCTAATGTGCGCCACTTCCGCTTCTGACTTTAGTTCATGACGTAACCGCGCGTTGGCGGCTCCGTGCTCAGCTGAGAAGGTTTCCTGTCCGCCTCTATGATTTTTCGGCCAATGGGCATGCGGGTAGTACCTATGCTCAAAAGATCGCCCTCACCTGCGCCCGTGCCGTATGGATAGGGCGGTTTTCCCCCGTTTGGCGGCCGTCATATAGGAGGCTCAGTTGCATGGTCTTGGATATTTGGCGGTCTAGTTGCAGACCCCAGAGGTAGTTATTGCCATTTTGCAGCCCCTCCAGCATGGCAAAGGCCACTGGCGAGTTGGTCTGGCCTTCGAAGTTAATACTGGCCAGACTTGCTCGGGCGCGCAAGTGAGTGGTGGGCCTAAAGCCGCTGTTATTGATTTTGCCTGCTGGCGCCCAGGTTAGCTCACCTCCCCAAGTATGCTGCTCGGCCTTTTCGGCGCTTTCCAGTGCATTTTTCGCGCGGAAGAAGGCGTAGTGGGCCGACAGTCGGAACACTGCCACCGGTGACCAGGTGAACTTGGGGCTGAGTCTCACATAGCCGATGTCAAAGGTGCGATTGCTGAACAGCTCGCTGTCATTGCGCCGTGCGCCGCGTGTAAGGTCGAGTTCCGACATCCACCTCATAGACAGGTTGATGCGGCCATGGCACGTCCACTCACTCAGTTTTCGCCCTTCTGCGCCCGTAGTGAGTGCCGAACGCTGGCGGTTGTCGGTGAGGGCCAGATAGGCGTCCCAGCGCGGGTCGGCGCGGTTGATGTAGAGCACCTGCCGCGAGATGATGGCGGCAGCGACCAGCGCTGTGTCCGCAATATCGAGGTTGAACGGGTTCCAAGCGAAGGGTTGCTGCGCATGGGCCAGCACGCGCCTCGACAGTTGCAGGTTGCTTTGGAAGGAGAGTTTGGTCAGGCGCCATAGCCAGCGCTTCTGAGCGGAAATGCCCAACAACCGAGGCTCAAAACGCAGGCTTTGGTTGTAGTTTGTGTTTAGGGTAGGTAAGTAGTTGGGTGTAGTGATGCCGATGCGGACGTAATTGGCCTGGTCGGGGAATACGGCCAGTTCCATTTCGTCCACGGTGAGCACGCTGTCCTGGTTGCGGTCTATCCAGGTGTATTGGCCTTCGCCGGGGTTGACGCGCAAGAAGGTGTACTCGATGCGCGGCGTTTGGCCTGAGCCTACCTCGTAGCCGTAGGTGAGGGTGAGAGCATTTTTCCAGAAGCTGGCCGAGTAGTCGAGCCGGCCCAAATAACTTTGCTGCGGAGCCAACGCAGTGAGTTCAGCGTTTTTGATACGCAGTTGGCGCCAGGAGAAGTTCCAGTTTAGGGTGTGAGAGGCGGCGCTGGGTCTGAGGGCTGGTCGGCTCCAGGCGCCATTGAGGTTGGCCTCATCTACGGCGGTGTTTTGTGAGAAACCTTTGCCGTGGGGCGCGTAGTCGTTGCGGTGCATCCAGCTGGCTGCCCAGCGCCAGGGGCTGTCGTCGGTGCCCCATTGGGCGTAGGCGCGCGTAAGGTCGTACCAAAAGCTGAGTGGGTGCAGGGAGTCGGCGGCTGCTGATATGCGGCGCTCGTTGCGTTCGCGCTCGCCGTAGAGGCCTACCTTGAGGATGGGTTTGTTGTCAGAGGAGCGGAAGGTCTTGCTGAAGTCGAACTTAGGGCGAGAGAAGCGCATGTGCTCGGCGGCCGTACGCGACAAGAGTACGTTGGTCTCGAGCATGAGGTCGAAGCCGCGTCGTTGCCACCGCCACAGCGACAGGTGCCGCTGTCCGGCGTATTGGCCCTGGCGCGTGAAGGTGCCCCACTCGTAGCGGGCATTCCCCCAGTCTTGTCGGGCGAGGGTGAGGCTGGTGCGTACCCAATGTTCTGTGGCGGCACTGTCGGCGGCAGAGAGGTTCCAGTCGCGCGCAAACTCGGGTGGGCGGTAGGGGTTGAGAGGGGCGAAGTGGCGGTTCGTGTGCTCGTAGGTGGCGTTGGTTTGCAGCTTCCAGCCCGTCTGTTGTACGCGAGGAGGCAGCAGTTGTTGTTGCCAGCTGAGGCGTGCTGCCCAGCCGGTATTTTCTGCGTTGCCCAAGGGCGAGAAGCGGTTGCGGTCGTGGTGGCTGAGGGCCACTTCCGCATGCACATGGGTGTGCTCCGAAGCATTGCTCCACTCTCCGCCTATGGCAAACAGTTGTCGGCTCTCTGGGGCCACCAGCCGTACTACAGGTTCAAAATTGCCCTGTGGCTGGCAGTTTGTTGGGTCGGGTGCTACCCACCGGAAGACGCGCCCGTTGGTACCAGTGGTTTCCTGCACGTAATTGCCCTGGCCGCGCGGCACCTCGCTGAAGCGGGCCGTGTAGCGGGCCTGTGTGGGGTCGGTGGTGTGTCGCAAGATGCGCACTACTTGGCCGCACACCATGGTGTCCACCTCGGTGTACCACACGCGCGCGGGGTCGAGGGCGGCCTCTGGCGGCAGGGTATCTATACCAGAGGCATAGGCACGCTCTACGTCGTTGCCCACCTCGGCCAAACGGTGCAGTTGTTCGGGCGTCAGGTCTCGTGCGCTGCCGGCCGTTCGGCTGTCCTGCTCGGAGTAGGCGTGCAAGTAGATGCGCCCCGCCCTGAAGCGCTGCTCTATCTCGGCAGCTGTGGTAGAGCGCAAGTAAGTCTGGACGGCGTACTCAAACTCGACGATGATGCGGCTATCCTTGGAAATAAGACGGCGATGGGTAAAGGTAATCTCTCCCAGGTTGTAGTCCACAATGTAGTCGTCCTCGAAACCGCGCCGCAATAGCATGCCATCGAGGAAAACCTTTTCCGTTCCAGCCAGCACGATAATAAAGCGCTCGCCATGAGCTCCCTGCAGGCGATAAGGCCCTTGGTTGCCCTCCTGGCCGGCGATGAGCTGGCGGTGAAACTTGCCGCGCGACACCGACATGGCGGCCCTGACGTCGGGCTGGCGTGTGCCGGCAGGCTCCCAGCGAAGGGCAGCCCCTTGCACGCGCTTGAAGTAGTTGGCAAAGTAGCCATTAGGCCTCGTGAGGTCGAGGTCGCCCGCCGTCAGGGTAACGTTGCGCCGGCGCAGTTGGATGAAGATGCGGTCGAACTCCTGCAGTTGGCGTGTGGTGCCGTCGGGTTGTAGAGGGATGGAGTTGTCCGACAGGGCTGCCAACAGTTCGATGTCGTTGCCCAGTCGGCCCTGCAACTGGAGGTTGAGGTTGGAGTTGAAGGTGAGGTTTTGGTTGTTGCCCAAGCCAATGCCGCGCACGTAAGCGCCATTGGTGCGCAGGTTAGCCGTCTCCCAGGGCAAGGTGGTGGGCTGAAACGGGCGGTAGTCGTAGGCAATGTCATTGGCCCTGCCTGCCCGCCGGATGATGGCCGTGTCGAGGCGTGCCACGGGCTGGCCAAGGTTGATAGGCAACACCCGATAGGCAATGCGCAGATGGGTTACCTGTGGCGCTACCGAGCGCAGCAAGGCCGTATCGGTATGCAAGAGGTTGTTTTCTATGCGAAAGGGAGACAGGTCTATCCATTGCCCAGCCGCCGAGTCTTGCACGCCCACCAACACCGGCCCTACGGTCAGCGTATCCAGCACCTGCACGGGCGCCCATGCGGGTAAGATGCGCCAGCGCATATTCGACAGCTCACCTCCTGAGGAAGGCAATTGAGCCTGTACCTCATCGGAATGGATAAAAAAAACTGCGATGAGCCACCAAAGACACCAGCGAAATACCCCTGCTCGCATGTGAGAAATGTGCACTGTGCATTGAGGTGAACGTACGAGGACGCGCGACCTGCCCACGGCGTTGCCTGCCCAGCCAAGGGCGGGCCTATTGAGGAGACATCTCGAATATAGGGCGAACGGGCGACGAGTCCAATGGCGCCAATAAAGGCGGCTTTACCGGCCGAGGAGGACGCGCCCGGCGCAGGGAGTCTTCCACCTGAGCAATGGCCTCGGCCAATAACATCGAGTCCACCATACGCTCTGCTTCGGCCAACAGGGCCTGTCGGCATTTTTCCATCTCGCGTTTTCGATATTCAGCTAGGCGCTCTGCCACCTTTTCTTCCACTATACGCGACTTGTCGCTGCCGCACCCTGTAAACACCCACATTACTGCCAAAAGCAAATACAGAAGCCTCATGCGTTGGCTTTTGATGACAAAGGTAACAGTAGGCGCAGTTTTCACCAGTGCTCATCGGCCTCTTGCCGGGTATTCCTCGGTATGGCTTATTTTTGGCCCTAACGCTCGCCAAAGACAGTTGTACCCATCATCATTAAACGCCTCGCTTATGCACAAGACATTACTCTGTGGACTGCTCCTCCTCACCCTTGACCTGGCCAACGGCCAAAATACCTCTTGCAACGGCACTCGCTATATCATGCCGGTATTTAGTCAAGTACAAAAAACCACGGTGCCATACGCCACGGCCATCAGCCACCTGGGCCAGAGCATCACCCTGTCCATGGACGTGTACGAGCCTGCGGGCGACACCGCCCAGCAACGCCCCGTGGTTGTGTTAGCACACGGCGGCTCCTTTATTTTTGGCAATAGAGTTGTTCTGAAATAAGACATTTTTTAAATATAGGCATAGTTTTGGCCTAATTCATTTGAGATTATGCCCTTTTTCTCGTTCTTTGATA